>BFBZ01001957.1_pt1 | contig 12398 bp, 15 predicted proteins | sample 1888401 | NCBI WGS metagenome assembly BFBZ01 (sample SAMD00112614, study PRJDB3348) | symbiont metagenome | host: Chara braunii | reverse complement strand
GGCGCGGCGTTGTTCCTGGATGGAACAGGAGCGCCCCATGGCCGACGATGTGAAACAAGACCCCAAGCCGAAATCGCCTTCGGGCGCACCGGAACTGGGGGCCGAAGAGCGCACCCCGGAAGACTGGATCGAGCATGACGCCGGCCTGAGCAATGGCGGCCTGCAGAACGGCGCCGCAGCCGGCGCGGCGATCGGCGGCCGTCGCGGCAGCGATCCAATCTCCAGCGAAGAGAAGTAAGGGCGCCGAGGTCCCCTAGCCGTCGTTCGGCTGACAGCTCCCTGCAAGGGGAGCAACCTAGGTGCGCGACAACTCCACCACATTCGTCATCCCGGTTTGCGCAGCAAGACCGGGACCCATACGCGCCGGACCGGCGAGATGGGGCAGGGCGGACCAATCGCTTTCCCCATCAGGTGTTCATGGGTCCCGGTCTTCCTCTTCGCGGAAACCGGGATGACACCACAGAACACCATGGGAAGAGGTGCGCTCAGACCCGCGCGTTGATCGCCGCGATGGTTTGCGAACGGACGGCGGAGTCTTCGGCCAGACGGCGGGCCAGGTCCCGGACGCCGGCCGGATAGACCTCGCCGCCGCCGGCGATCTCGACGGAGAGCTGCTCGACCTGCAGCAGGGCGGCGGTCAGCGCGTTGACGTGCTCGCGGGCCAGACCGCGGGCTTCTTCCTGCAGGCGGCGCACGCGGTCGGAGATCTGGTCGGTGCGGGCCGGACGGGCGATATCGGAAACCACGGCGAGCGCGGTCTGGGGACGGGCGTTGGCGATCATCTTTTCAATTCCCATAGCTGAACAGTCAGACCCGGTTCCCGCATAAAGGGCGCCAAACTTCACCTTTAGGACGAGCCGGGGCTCGCCCGCCGGGCGATTTGTGACGGATCGGCGATGGGAGCCGTGGTCAGTCGGCCCGGGAAATGATCGCTTCCAGGGTCTGGACCCGGGCCTCGCAGTCCTCGGCCAGCCGCCGGGCGATGTCGCGCACCCCGGCGGGATAGGCGTCGCCGCCCTGGGCGATCTCGGCGCTCATGGTCTCGACCTGGGTCAGCAGGCGCTCCAGCTCCTGCACATGCTCGCGGGCCAGGCCCTTGGCCTCAGCCTGCAGCTTGCGCACCCGCTCGGCGACGGTGGCGGTGGCCCGGCTCTCATTGCCGGCGACGACGGTCAAGGATGGCGACATCGGTCTATCCCCTGATCGGGCCCGGCGGTCCCCCATGGATCGCCGGCGACCCTCTTACGGAATAGCTACGCTCGAAGGGGCGGTGTGGTTCCTGGTTAGTTCTGGGGGAAGTGGGCGTGTGGGGTCGAGAGGGGCTTGAGTTCCAGCATCCTCAGGTCAGATCGTCGGATTCAAGGAAACCTCATTTGGAAAGCGCTTCAGCTGGAGTGATCAGACTCGGCATGCCACCCTAAGGTGCGCCGTGGCGCTGCAGGGTGAGCAATGACAGAACAAGCGTCGGTTGGCAGAACAACCGAGATTCTGACGGTGTTTGGGTGTACGCGCGACGCGGCAAGGGTGTGCGCTCGCACTTTCCCCAGAGCGTGGCCGTTTTGGGGGCTGGCCGTCGCCGTTTATGCCGGAGCAGAGCCTGCTATCGACGCGCTAGGGCTCAGCGATCCCTCGTCATTGGGTATCGTGCGCTGGGGTTCAGCCGCCATCCAGATTCTGATCTCGACGGTGGTCATGGCTATGTTGTTGAGGTCTTTGGCGGGTGACCAACGGCCGTTGAAATTAGACCGTAGAGTAGCGGCGTGCGTCGCGACAATGATCGTGCTCGCGCTGATTGGCGTCTTCGCGATTTCCATGATTTCAGTTGCGAGTGCGAGACTGGGCACCTGGATGGCTCTTGCCGTTCTGCTACTCGGTGCTTCGCTGCTCTACGTTGAGGTCAGACTGTGTCTCTGGCCGATCGGATCATTGCTCGGTCCAGCGATCCGCGGCCCGCAAAGGTCGTGGATTTGGATGGGTGGCGCAATGTGGGCGCTAGTCGGCTCCGGACTTCTTCTTATCATTCCTGCGAGCATTTTGGTGGCGATCTTACAAATGCTGGGAACCAACAAAGCAATCGCCGGCGTTGCAGAGCAAGCGATCGGCAGTCTTGCGATCATCTGGTTTCAGGTGTTGTCGCTTGTCATTTTCCAGGCTCGATCCAGGGCAAGTGGGGCCGCTTAAAGCCGCCCCTTCCGGAACCGCTCGGCCGCTTCGGCCCGCGCCTCGGCCTTGACCCGCTTCACGGCGCCCTTGTCGACCTCTTCGCCTTCGCCCGTGAGGGCGTCGTTGGCGAATTCGAGGTCGAGCATTTTCAGGCGCTTGATCTCGTCGCGGAGGCGGGCGGCGGTCTCGAACTCTAGGTTCGAGGCGGCTTCGCGCATCTTGCTTTCGAGGTCGCGCAGGGTGGTCTTGAAGTTGTCGCCCAGGAACGGTTTGGAGCCGTCTTCCGAGACGCCCACGGGGACCAGGACGCGGTCCTTCTCGTAGGGGGAGGCGAGGATCTCCTTGATCTGGCTCTTGACGCTCTCGGGCGTGATGCCGTGGTCGAGGTTGTATTGGGTCTGCTTCTCCCGGCGGCGCGAGGTCTCGGCCATGGCCCGCTCCATGGAGCCGGTGATGCGGTCGGCGTAGAGGATCACCTTGCCGTCCACGTTCCGCGCCGCGCGGCCGATGGTCTGGATCAGAGAGGTCTCCGAGCGGAGGAAGCCTTCCTTGTCGGCGTCGAGGATGGCCACTAGGCCGACCTCCGGGATGTCCAGGCCCTCGCGCAGCAGATTGATCCCCACCAGGGCGTCGAAGGCGCCCAGGCGCAGGTCGCGGATGATCTCGATCCGCTCCATGGTGTCGATGTCGGAGTGCATGTAGCGGACCCGCAGGCCCTGCTCGTGCATGTATTCGGTGAGGTCCTCGGCCATCTTCTTGGTGAGGACGGTGATCAGCGAGCGGTAGCCCTTGGCGACGGTGTCGCGGACCTCGGCGATCACGTCGTCCACCTGGCTGTGGTGCTCGGTGTTGACGGGGCGGACCTCCACCGGCGGGTCGATCAGGCCGGTGGGGCGGATCACCTGCTCGGCGAAGACGCCGCCGGACCGCTCGATCTCCCAGCCGCCGGGGGTGGCCGACACGTGGACGGTGTCGGGGCGCATGGCGTCCCATTCCTCGAACTTCAGCGGGCGGTTGTCGAGGCAGGAGGGCAGGCGGAAGCCGTACTCCGAGAGCGTGAACTTCCGGCGGTAGTCGCCTCGGTACATGCCGCCGATCTGGGGCACGGTCTGGTGGCTCTCGTCGACGAACAGCAGGGCGTTGTCGGGGATGTATTCGAAGAAGGTCGGCGGCGGCTCGCCCGGGCGGCGGCCGGAGAGGTAGCGTGAGTAGTTCTCGATGCCGGCGCAGGAGCCGGTGGCCTGGATCATCTCCAGGTCGAAAGTGGTGCGCTGCTCCAGGCGCTGGGCCTCCAGCAACTTGCCGTTGGCCACCATCCAGTCGAGGCGCTCCTTCAGCTCCGAGCGGATCTGGATGACCGCCTGGTTGAGGGTGGGGCGCGGGGTGACGTGGTGGCTGTTGGCGTAGATCTTGATCCCCGGCAGGTCGGCGGTCTTCTTGCCGGTGAGGGGATCGAACTCGGTGATGGTCTCCACCTCGTCGCCGAACAGGGAGATGCGCCAGGCGCGGTCCTCGTAGTGGGCGGGGAAGATCTCGATGGTGTCGCCGCGGCGGCGGAAGGTGCCGCGCTCGAAGGCGGCGTCGTTGCGCTTGTACTGCAGGGCCACGAGGTCGCCCATCAGCTGCTTCTCGTCGAGACGCTGGCCGGGCTCCAGGGTGAAGGTCATGGCCGTATAGGTCTCGACCGACCCGATGCCGTAGATGCAGGAGACCGAGGCCACGACGATGACGTCGTCGCGCTCCAGGATCGCGCGGGTGGCCGAGTGGCGCATCCGGTCGATCTGCTCGTTAATCGACGAGTCCTTCTCGATGTAGGTGTCGGTCCGCGGGACGTAGGCCTCGGGCTGGTAGTAGTCGTAGTAGCTGACGAAGAACTCGACCGCGTTGTCGGGGAAGAAGGCCTTGAACTCCGAATAGAGCTGGGCGGCCAGGGTCTTGTTCGGGGCCAGGATCAGGGCCGGGCGCTGGGTCTGCTCGATGACCTTGGCCATGGTGAAGGTCTTGCCGGAGCCGGTGACCCCCAGCAGGACCTGATCGTGGTCGCGGCCGTCCAGGCCGGCCACCAGCTCGGCGATGGCGGTGGGCTGATCGCCGGCGGGCTCGTAGTCGGAGACGAGCTTGAACCGCTTGCCGCCCTCGGACTTGGCCGGGTGGTTGGGCCGGTGCGGCTTCCACAGCATCGGCATGGCGGTTTCGTTGTAGTCGAAGCTCGCCGACATGTCGGCGACACCCTCAGGCGCGGGCGAAGGGGGAGCGGTGCGGGGCATGAGCGTCAAGGTAGGATCGATCATGCCCCGACGCTAGCGCGACGGAGTGTCAGGACGTGTCAGCAGGGTGGTCAGCTGCAGGTGTCGTGGCCCCAAGCGACGCCCTTGGGGATCTCGAGCTGGTTCTGGCGGCGCTTGGGGAGGTTGGCGAAGAAGTCGAGACCGGTGTCGTTTTCAATCTGGCGGATCGGCACGACGAACTTGGAAATCGCCTGAGCGTCCTGGCCCTCGTTCTTGAGCCGCAGGCCGAGGGCCCGACCCGAGGTCAGGTCGTAGACGATCTTGTAGTAGGACTCTGGGACCGCGATGTCCTTCGCTGGGCCGATCCGCTTGGCGACGACGCCGTAGATCGGGCCGGTGATGACGATGATCCGGGTGCGGCCGCACAGCACCCAGTCGCGGACGGTGTCCTCCACCTGCGCCCACTGGCCGCGGTTGAAGCGCGGACCGACCTGGGGCGACATGTTGGTCATGTAGAAGCTGTCGTCCATGGCCTGCTGGCTGTACTTGGCGTCAGCGGCGGGCGCCTGGTGGCCGCGATCATACTGGCCGGCGTAGTCGCTCTTGCCCGGGCTGGCGGGCATCCATGGATCCTTGCGGAAATTGTCCTTTCGCGCGGCGGAGCCGGTGACGCTGTTCTTGTCGAGCAACTCGATCACCCAGTCCGGGTTGCGGGTCACGGTGTTGAAGGACAAGGCGTAGCTGGGGCGGCAGACCAGGGGCACGGCTTGCTCGGCGTCGGCGGCGGCCGAGACGTGGCGCGGCAGGCCCACGGCGGCGAAGCGGTTCAAGCACTCATAGTAGTCGCCGGGGGCGATCTTCAGCTTGGCGAGGGCAGAGGTCGTGGCCGGCGAAGCTGCCGGCCAGGCCTGGGACGCGCCGACGCTCAGCGCTGCGGTCAGGCCGAGGATCAGGGCGAGGCGCATCGATCAGGCGCCTCTGGTCGGCTGGCTGCGTTCTCGCGGGGCGGTCCTGGAGTCTGCTGGCGGATCGTCGGTGGGCGGCGGAGGCTTGTCCTTGTTCGCGGCGATCCCTTTGGCGAGCACGTAGCTGCCGCCGCTGATGCCCAGCAGGCCGAGCACGCTCTCCGGGATATCAACGAAGGTGCCGCTCTCGATGCTGAGCAGCAGGAACAGGCCGGCGACCACGAAGGTGAAGATGAGGAACTGGAAGCGGGCGAGGCTGGCCTTGTAGGGTATGCCCAACGGCGTGGGTTCCTCGATCAGGCCGTCCAGCTTGATGGTGTTGGTGAGGATCTTCCAGAACACCACCAAGGCCATGCCGACGATAATGCCGACCACCGCGACGCCGATGATCACCGGCAGATTGTACCAGGGGTTGCTCATGGCGCTGTTCCTCCCTCAGGGGCGCAGGGATCGCAGGACCTTGCCCGCGAGATAGATGACCTGGCTTCCGGCGAAGACGCCGAGCAGGACGGGATGGGGTTCGGGCATGGCGATCACTGCGCCGTCGCGGGCCTGTTCCACGGCCTGGACGCCCTGGCCGATGTAGGTCGCCAGCGCAGCGGGCAAGGCTATGGCCAACTGCACCCGCTCCGGATCAACGGAGCCCGGGGCGCCGTCGCCGGACAGCAGGCCTGACAGATGACCCAGGTCCGTGACGAACCGGTAGGCGATCAGCGCCGCCAAGGCGAAGAGCCAGATCATCAGCCCCTGTTGGAGCCACCAGGAGAGTTGGGCCAACCACATAGGCCAAGCTTGTTCAGCTCAGCGAACGTTGGTCAATCAAAAAGAGCGTATCAGAAAATACACTTATAAGACGATCTTGCGACGATGGCCCGGCGCGGGTGGCGCGCCGGGCCTTGGGGTCATTGGGCGTCGGCGATCGCCCAGTTGTAGACGCAGCGGTCGAGGCCGATGGCGATCTCCAGGACCAGGACGTCCAGCTCTCGGCGCTCCCCGCCCTTGGCGGTGAGGGCGGCCTTCTGCGGGAAGTCGGTACGGCGGGAGATGGAAGCGATCTCCATCCACTTGTCGCCGTTGTCGACCTCCACATCCATGGTGACCTGGGAATAGGCCGGCAGGCGGTCGGAGGGGACGACGCGGGTCGGTAGCCTGGTCATGGCGCCGATCATCCGCCGGACCGGCTCAAGGCTGGCGGCGTGGTAGTCGTTGGCGGTGTCGGCGGTGAAGGCGCACTGGAATTCCATCTGCCAGAACTCCTTGAGCCGGACGTGCTTGGTGGGCTGGTCCTGCTCGCGGCGGAAGGACTTCCCCGCCTGCCAGACGCAGAGGGGCAGGCGAACCCGCTCATGGCCGTTCAGCAGATGCCGCATGTAGGCGTAGGTCGAGGGGGTGGTCTCCGGGCGCAGGACCAGATCGTGGTCGTGCTCGGACAGGCGCTGCTGCACGAAGACGTCCTCCGGGCCGTAGGCGGCGGAGATCAGCTCGCGCGGCGTGAGCAGGGGCGCCTCGACGCGGCGGATGTCCCAGGCGGGGTTGGTGGCCTTGAGGAAGGCCGACACCTCGCCAGCGAAGTGGGCGATCATCATGTCGCGCAGGCGGATGTCGCGGTCGGTCCAATGGACCAGCCCGTTGGCTTGGTAGACGGATAGCATGGCGGCCTCTCTGGTCGCGGCGTCCTGTGGACGCTGTATGTCGGGATGTTGCGGCTGGCTTTACGTCCCCGGGCATGGGGGACGGATGGCCCGCCCCGCGACTATCCGGAGACGCGCAGACCTCGGCCGCCGACGCGCAGGGCGCTCGGGAGCAGGGCGATCAGGGCAGGGATCGAGGCTCGAACCATGGCGGACCTATACCGCCTGGGGGATCGGGGCTCAAGCCAGGGGGCGGACGTGCTGCTTCAGCGCGGCGAGGAAGGCGTCGGGCATGGCCATGACCGCGCTGTGGCCGCCGCCGGGGATCAGGACGAATTCCTTGTGGGGCGCCTGGAGCTTGTCGAAATAGGCGCGGGCCAGGACCGTCGGGGTCTGGATGTCCTCGTCGCCCTGGATGATCACCATGGGGACCGGGACGGGGCGATCGGCCTCGATGTCGGAATAGGCCAGCAAGGCGTCGTAGAGCCTGTCGATGCTGAACTTCTGGCCGCCGAACCAGGCGAGCAGATCCTTGATCTCGGCCTGCGGGGCGAACAGCAGGGCCGGGAGCAGGCGGCGGATCATGCCCTTTTCGCTGGCCGGCGGATTGCCCATCAGGATCCGACGCTGTTGCAGAAGCTGCTTCTGGACGTAGGGCGGCGGGCCGATCTGCTGCAGCCTGGCCAGGGCCTTGGCGGCGCCGCGGCCCTTGAGCCGCTCGACCAGTCCGTCATAGCCGACGGCCTCGTTGGCGGTCATGTCCACCACCTGGCCGCCGCCGACATAGGCGTGGAACAGGTCGGGCCGCCGGCGGGCCATCTCCATCCCCAGGATAGAACCCCATGAGATGCCGAGCACGATCGCCTTGGCGCGGCCGGTCTGGGCCAGGGCGTATTCGACGACCTCGATCCCATCGGTCACGAAGCGGTCGATGGTGAGGTCCCCGGAGCCCTTGGCGCCGTTGCGGGCATAGGTCCGGCCGGCGCCCCGCTGGTCCCACTGTACGACGGTGAAGTCCCGCTCCCAGGGGCGGAAGGCCTCATAGCTGATCATCTGGAAGGCCGAGCCCGGGCCGCCGTGCAGGACCACCAGCACCGGATTGGCGTCGCTCTCGCCCCGAATGGAAATCCACTGCGGGATGCCGCCGATCTGCACGAAGCCGGCCTCCTCGATGGCGGCCGGGCCGGTGAGCTTCATGGCAGCCAACGCCGTCTGTTGGCGCATGGCCCGGTAGCCGGCCAGGGCGGAGATGGCCAGCAGGACTGTGGCGGCGATCCAGATCAGGGGCGTCATGGGTGGCGGACCTTGAGCACTATGCGTTTGATGGCCTCGGCGACCAGTTCCGGGCAAGTCTGTGCGATGGCGTGACCGGAGTCTTCGGCGACAATCAAGATGCTGTCGGTGGACAACGCGGCGAGGCGCTCCTGAGCTTGGGTCCAGCCGTCCTCCATGTGGGCGTTCTGGCCGGTGAACGGGCGGCCGTGACGAATGACCACCAGGGGCAGATCGCCCAACCTGCCGAAGCCGCCGGCGGCCCGCTGATGGGGTGGCGTCAACTCGTAGGCCTCGATCTCCTGTTGGGCGGCGATGAGGTAGCTGGCGCGGCCGACGAGAGCGGCGAGGCGGCGACGTTCGACGAGCGGAAGGTCGTGCGGCAAGCCCAGTCCGGCAGGACGATGGACGACCAGCCATCGCACCACGCCCAGCCGTGACAGGAGGCCATAGAGCGCCAGACCTCTGGTCTGGGTCTTCATGCGGTCCAGATTGGCGAAGACGTGCTGTTCCTCGGCGGCGTCGATCAGGACCAGGCCAGCGGTTTCTTCTGGAAAAGCGGCGGCGAAGGCACGGGTGATAAGGCCGCCGAGACTTTCGCCGACCAGGACGTAGGGGCCGGGTTCGGCTCCGGCTTTCAGTAGGGCATAGATCTGGCGGGCGGCGGCGTCGAAGCTTCGGCCGGAAGCCGCGGGATCGCTCCAGCCGAGACCCGGACGGTCATAGCTGCAAGCCCTGGTGAATGCGGCGATATGTTCTTGCAGGGGATAGGAGAGCGCGGCCGCCGTTCCGCCGCCTGAAACGAGTACGACCGTAGGTCCGCCGTCGCCCAAGCTCCGGAGATGCAGGCGCTGACCATCCACTTCGATGATGCGGCCGGGTGGCGGATAGGCACGGATATCGGCCCGCCGCCGGAGCGCTTCGATCATCAGGGCCGCCGCCAACGGCGCGGCCAGTAGCAGTAGCTCCACCACGTCCTTCGCCCCATAATATACTAGTGGTATAAAATACTGGTAGTATATGGCTTGGCGGATGTCCACAGAGTCTCCATCCCAAGGCGGCAAACGCGAGCGAACTCGACGTGCGTTGATGGAGGCCGCGTTGGCGGTGGCCGAAGAGAAGGGCTTCCTTGCTGCGAGCTTGGACGAGATCGCGGCGCGCGCCGGAATGACAAAGGGCGCGATCTACTCGAACTTTTCCGGCAAGGCGGAGCTGATGGGCCGGGCCGCGGAGCTGAAGGCGCTGAAGCTTGCGCCGGACTATGTGCAGGGCGCGTCCTTGCGGACGCAGATGCAGGCTGTAGCGCGGGCGGTCATGGCGCTGTTACCCAAGGCCCGGGGGCTTGAGCGACTGAACGCCGAGTTCCAGACCTATGTGCTGTCTGAACCAAGCCTGCGGGCCGAGGTGGCTGAAGTCCATCGGGCGCAGTTCAACGCGTTGGCCGCTACCGTAGGCGAAGCCTATGGGGATCGGATCACCGTAAGCCCAAGGCAGTTCACGCTGGCCGTTCAGGCCTTGAGCCTCGGCTTTATCCATCAGCATCAGATCACGCCTGACGAGGTGACCGAGGACGTGGTGACCGCTGCGTTTGAAGCCTTGGCTGACGGCGTGACCAAAGGTTAGCGCGGGGCGCGCTCGGCCTTCTTTTCCAGGGTGTCGCACTGGGCGGCGGTGACCTGGGGCCAGGGGCCGGGGTCGGCGCCGATGCGGCGGACGGCGTCTTCCTGGCTGATCCGCTCGTGGCGGGCCAGGGACACCGCGGCGCGGTCGGCGAAGGCGCGGCCCGAGCGCATGGCGGTGTCGAACCGTGCGCGCAGCATGGGGTCTTCGCGACGGCGCAGGGTCATGCCCGATCCGCCGAGCGAGACCTGGGACGCGTCCTGCGCCCAGGTGTTGGCGGCGAAGGCAGGGGTGGCTCCGAGATAGCGCTGCATGGCGCATGCCTGCTGCGTCCGCCAGGCCGGGGCGGCCATGGCGGTCGCGGGCAGCGAAGCCGCCGCAACCAGGATCAGCAAAGCTACTCGTCGACTCATCGACGTCAGTCTCGCATCAGAAATGGGGCATACCCGTGGCGGCGATGGCGATTACCGCCACCAGCGCGACCACGGCGAACGCAACATGCGTCATCTGCCAATCCCTTTCGACTCATTGTTCAGTGGGTCGAGTCTGAAGGGATGCGTTCGGCCCGGCATGATGCAGATGCACTAGGCGGAACGTCGATATTCGAACGCGCCGGAGGGCTTATCCCTCACGGCGCGAAGAATTCTACTTGTCGGCGACTTTCGACACGGCCGTACCCACCGCCGCGCCGGCGACAGCGCCAACGGGACCGCCGACGACAGCGCCGGTCGCTGCGCCCGTGGCGGCGCGCTGCTCGGTGGAGTGGCCGCAGGCGGCGAGGGTGAGGGCGAGGCCCGCGGCGACGAGCAGGGGGAGGGTCTTGCGCATGTTCATGGCTCCGGTTGGAAAGCTTCACTGCGAGAACGGTGCGGCGATCTGGAAGTTCCGAAGGCCCACGGACCATGCCAGACTCAGGCCCCGAGGACAGGGAAGGACCCGGCGATGCGCCAGGACGCCGAGATACATGAAGCGATCAACCGGTTCAGCCGGCTGATCTGGAACCGGGACATGGCGATCCTGGACGAGTTCGCCGACGACGCGGACATCCTGTTGGCCGCCTCCGAGCCGGGTGTCGTCGGGCGCGGACGCCGCGAGATCGGCGACCTGCTGAGCGGCGTGTTCGCGCTGGCCGACCGGCTGCGATGGGACTGGAGCGAGCGGGTGGTCTCGTGGTCCGGCGGGATCGCCTGGTTCTACGCCGAGGGCGACCTGGTGATGGGCGGCGACAGCGGGGAGGTGCGTCTGCCCTACCGCGCCAGCGGGGTTCTGCAGCAGGAAGGCGAGGTCTGGCGCTGGCGGCTGTTCCACGGATCCGAGCCCAAGGTCTGACGTCCTTAACCCACCCAAAGATGGTTTAAAGAACGCTGTGGTCCAGGCCTGGAAAAAGACAGAGGTGATAAGGGCTTAGGGGGTCGTAAAGCCGAGCTTCAGAGTCTCGCTTAAGGTTAATCCACGTAAATATCTCATGCTGCACTGCAATATGAGCTTGCGAATCCGTGGTGATGTCGTCATAAGCCTCTCAACTTCGCCGTAGCCTGCCACTCCACGTGTACTTGGACAGGCTCTAGTCGGGGGCGCCGCCAGCAAGAGCAGGAGCGCCCGTGACGTCGATGTCGGGGGGCGTATCGCCCTCGCCACACGGGACTTTTTCCTTGTCAGTACTGAATAAAGCGCGTGCCGATTGGCGCGTGCTGACCGCATCCGCGTTGATCGGATCAGGCGTCGGCCTGGCCTTGGGCGCTACCTACCTGGCCGGCGGCATGGCTCGTTCGGCCGGTGATCAGGCGCGGGCCGCGCGCCTGGCCGAGGCCGCAATTGGCGGCTATTCCGAAGCCTCTCTAGAACGCGACGCCGCGGCGATGGATCCCGGCGTTCTCAGCGTCGCCCGTCGTCACGACCCGCTTACCGTGGCCGGCGCCGCCGACCGCGATCGGCAGACCGCTCTGTTCGCCGCGCGGCTGGAGACCCGTCATCAGGACGCCGGCAAGCTGGCGACCAGGTTCATCCAGGCCTCGGCGCCGGCGCCTTATCGGCTCGCCGGTCCGCTGGAAAACTCCCGCGAACTGGAGTGCCTGACCCAGGCGGTCTACTTCGAAGCCCGTGGCGAGACCCCCGCCGGGCAGGCCGCCGTGGCCCAGGTGGTCCTGAACCGCACCCGTCACGCCGCCTTCCCGAAGACGGTGTGCGGCGTGGTCTATCAGGGCGCCTCGCTGCGCAAGGGTTGCCAGTTCTCGTTCGCCTGCGACGGCTCGGCCCGCCGGGCCCACGAGGCCGCCGCCTGGAGCCGCGCCCAGCGCGTGGCCACCCGCGCCCTGTCGGGCGTGGTGGTCGCGGGCATCGGTGACGCCACCCACTTCCACACGATCAATGTGGCGCCCAACTGGGGCCCCAACCTGATCCGCACCGCCCAGGTGGGCCTGCACGTGTTCTATCAATTCGGCCGCGGCGTCGCGACGACCCGCTATGCGGCGAACGTCCGCACGCCGGCCGCGGAGCATGACTCGGCCCCGACCTATGCG
>BFBZ01000008.1_pt58 | contig 12399 bp, 11 predicted proteins | sample 1888401 | NCBI WGS metagenome assembly BFBZ01 (sample SAMD00112614, study PRJDB3348) | symbiont metagenome | host: Chara braunii | reverse complement strand
AATGGACTCGAGGCTGCCGCGCGCGAAAATCTTGCCGAGATGCAGCACGGTGACCCGCTGGGCAACCTGCCGGACGAACGCCATGTCGTGCTCGACGACCAGCACCGTCATGCCTTCGGCATTGAACGACTTGATCAGCTCGCCAGTCTGGTAGGTTTCCTCCGGTGACATGCCGGCGGTCGGCTCATCCAGCAGCAACAGCTGCGGCCGCAACGCCAGCGCCATCCCGATCTCCAGCCATTGCTGCTGACCGTGCGACAGCGCGCCGGCGAGCTTGTCGGAGTCCTCAGCGAGATTGAGCAGCGACAGCAACCGATCTTCTTCAGCGATGCGTTCTGCGCCGGACAGCCGCTCCTGCAGTGCGATCTGGATATTCTGCCGCACCGGCAATTCCTTGAACACGCTCGGCGCCTGCATCTTGATGCTCATGCCGCGTTGCACCCGCGCATAGGGACGCTCAGTGGTGATATCGACGGAATCGAACAAGATGCTGCCCGAAGTCGGCGGATAGAGGCCGACGATCAGCTTGAACAGCGTGCTCTTCCCGGCCCCGTTGGGCCCGATCAGGCAGTGCACCTCGCCGGCGTTGACGGTCAGATCGACCTCGGAGACGGCGGTCAATCCGCCGAAACGCTTGGAGACACCTTTCACATCGACCAGTGCCATGGTTCAGGTCTCATCCGATTGCAGACGGCCGGTATCCGCCAACGCGGGGCTCTCGTCGCGCCGCCGGCGCCTGCTCCACCAATCGACGACGAGCTTGCCGATACCGAGCACGAAGCCCTGCGGCGCCAGCATCACGGTGGCGAGCAGAAGGACCCCCATCAGCACCAGCGCCGCCTGCTGGCTGTAGACCGTGATGGTCTGGAAACCGAACAGCAGCAGGAACAACCCCTGTCTCTTATACACATCTAGATGTGTATAAGAGACAGGTTCAGGTCTCATCCGATTGCAGACGGCCGGTATCCGCCAACGCGGGGCTCTCGTCGCGCCGCCGGCGCCTGCTCCACCAATCGACGACGAGCTTGCCGATACCGAGCACGAAGCCCTGCGGCGCCAGCATCACGGTGGCGAGCAGAAGGACCCCCATCAGCACCAGCGCCGCCTGCTGGCTGTAGACCGTGATGGTCTGGAAACCGAACAGCAGCAGGAACGACCCGACCAGCGTTGCGGTCAGATCGTTGCGCCCGGAGAACGCCACCCACACGATCGGCATCGCCGCCGCCGGCAGCCCGATGCTGGACGGCGTGATGAACTGGCCCCAGGAGGTGTAGAGCGCGCCGCTCAGCCCCGCGAGACCGCTGCCGATCACGAAGGTCAGCAGCTGATATTTGCGAACGTCGTAGCCGAGCATCTCGGCGCGCTGCGGATTTTCCCGCGTCGCCACGATCACATTGCCGACGCTCGAGTTCACCAGCATGCGCAGCGCGATGTAGACGATCACGATCAGCGCGATCATGACATAATAGAGCGCCGATCCCTCGATGGTGAAGTCGCCGACGGCGAGCGGGTCCATCCCCTTCATGCCGTTGAAGCCGTTCAGTCGGGCCGGACCGATATGCCATTCGGGGCCGGCGGTCTGCCCGAGGAAGAATGCGAGCACCAGCGTCGCCGACAGCGTCACGATGCCGAAGAAGATCCCGCTGATGCCGCCCCAAATCATGAAATAGCCAAGGATCCCCGCCGCGATCATGGCGACGACTACCGACAGAACGAGTGCGGCGATCGTCGCCGTCCCGCCGCCCATATTGATGGCAAGTACGCCGTAGCCGTAGCCGGCGATGCCGAAGAAGAAGGTCTGTCCGAACGACAGCATGCCGCCATAGCCCCACATCAGGCAAAGACCGAGCGCCATGAAGATCCAGATCAGGAAGTAAGCAAAGTTGCCGACGTCATAGGAGTCGGCGAACAGCGGATAGATCAGTGCGCATCCCAGCACGACAATGAAGCAGGACCAGAAGATCTTTCCGCGCCCCAGTGTCTGCGGACCGTCGAGCAGCTTCAGCATCAGAAATTCCTGTCTAGCGCCCACGACGCACCAGCACGCTGGATAACCCTTCGGGCAGCACCCGAATGATCAGGATGACGGCAAACAGCATGCCGATCTGGCCAATGATCTGGCCATAGCTCGCGTTCAGCGCCATCCGGATCATGGCAAGGAACACCGCGGCCGGCGCGGTTCCGAGCAGGACGTTGGCGCCGCCGATCACCACGGTGACGAAACTCTCGACCACGAAGGTCGCGCCCATCGTCGGGATCAGCGTCATGGTCGGTGCGTACAGCGCACCGCACAGCCCGGCGAGCGCCGTGCCGATCCCGAAACTGATCGAGTAGATGCGCCCGGTGCGTGCGCCGAGCGCCTTCGCCATCGCCGCATTCTGCATCGTGGCGCGCGCGATCACGCCGAAGCGCGTCTTCATGAAGATAATGTAGAGCCCGGCCAGCACCGCCACCGCGCAGCCGAACAGCACGAGGCGGTAGGTCGAGAACGTATAGCCCCCGATCGCAAAACTTCCCTCGGGGGTGCCGATCCCGCGCACCGCGGAACCGACGATCAGCAGCATCGACTGCGTCACGATCAGGCTGAGGCCCCAGGTGGCGAGCAGCGAGTCGAGCGGGCGCTTGTAGAATCGCCGGACGATCAGCAACTCGACGATCATGCCGATGATCCCCGCGGTCAGCGCGGCGAGGATCTGCGCGATCGGCAGCGGCAGGCCGAGATTCACCAGCCCGACCGTCACATACGCGCCGCACATGATGAACTCGCCATGCGCCATGTTGATGACGCCCATCATGCCGAACACGATGGCAAGTCCCGCCGCCGACAGGATCAGGAACGCGAAGACGTCGGCGAACTGATAGAATACCGAGAAAAGTTCAGCCGACATTCCGGTCTCCGTGATCACGGCGCCGCATCATTGCGGCGCCGGCTCGGTTCAAGGTCGTGATTGATAGCGCGAGCAAGATTCGTGCCTGCGCGTCACGACTTGTTGGGAAGATGACTCGGCGTGTACTGATCCTTGTCATTCTTCTTGGTGAGATCGCAGCCGATCTCGCCAAGCCAGTACGGCTGGATCGTCCCATAGTCCTTCTCGACGGTGACCTCATGCTTGGGCCCGACCGAGATCAGGCGCATGCGGTGCGAGGTATGCTGGCTCTTCGGATCGATGCAGACCTTGCCTTCGGGCGCGTCGATGCAGGCGTCGCCAGTCGCGATCACCTTGCGCATGTCCTCGAGCTTGGTCGACTTCGCCTTCTCGACCAGCGCCTTGTACATGTAGAGCGCGTTGTAGGCGTTGTAGCCCATGTCGTTGATGTAGAGTTCATCGGGGAATTTGGCGTGCCAGCGCTTCTTGAAATCGTTGGCTTCGGGCGTGTCGATCTCCTCGAACCAGTTCGCGGTCGCATGCATGTTGTTCAGCGCCGGCGGCTTGAACCGCTTGTGCTCGAAGCCGAGCATGATCTTGATCGAGGATCCCATCGGCAGGTTGAGATTGGCGGCGGCCGCCTGCTCGAAGAACGAATCCTGCGCGGCACCGACATTGATCGTCAGCAGCCAGTCCGGCTTGGCTTTCTGGATATTCTGGATCGTCTGCGCGAATTGCGAGACACCGAGCGGAATGAACTCCTCGCCCACGACCTCGCCGCCGAGGTCCTTCATGATCTTCCGATTCCACTCCGCCGAGATCTGGCCGAAATTGTAGTCCGCGGCGATGACATAGACCTTCTTGCCGAACTTCTGGACCATCCAGGGGATCAGGGTCGAGAATTGCTGCTCCGGCACCGCGCCCATGCTGATCATGCTGGCGTCGCAGACGCCGCCCTCGTACTGGTTCGTATAGAAGTACGGCGTCGTGGTGCGATCGACGATCGGACGCAATGCCTCGCGCGAGGCCGAGGTGATGCCGCCGATCAGCACGTCGACTTTGTCGCGGTTGAGCAGGCGGCGGCCAAACTCCTGATAGCGGGCATTGTCACCTTGGGGGTCAAGGTGAATCAGCTCGATCTGCCGTCCGAGGATGCCGCCGCTCTTGTTGATCTCCTCGACCGCGAGTTGCGAGCCGTGCAGCTTCGGCATGCCCATGAACGCGAGGTCGCCGGAGACGTCCTCCAGCAGGCCGACCTTCAACGGCGGGTCTGCCGCCTGCGCTGCATTGATCGCCGCCGTCCCAAGCATTGCACCGAGCAAGGCCGCTCCTAGTATTCGCCCCGAATTCATCGCGATGTCCCCTGTCAATGAAGGAAGTTGAAATTCACGCCTTGAGGTAGTTCTTCAGGATCGAGGCCCCCATCGTGTATTTGGGGTCGACCATGTTGCCGAGCCGCATCCGGCCGGCCTGGCTGAGCAGCATGTAGGCGTCGATCTCATCGAAGCCGTAGTCGGCGCTCATCCACCGCACCAGCTCGCGATAGGCGATCCGCGCCGCGTCTTCGAGCGGTCGCGCGCTGCCGATCGTCATGATGAAGTCGCGGGTCTCGAGCCGCGGCCAGGCAAAGCTCCAGTTCTTGATCAGATCGATCTGCAGCGTCACGGTCGCGCGCTGTTCGAGCGCGACGCCGGAGAGCTCGCCGTCGCCCTGCGTCGCGTGGCAGTCGCCGACATAGAGCAGCCCGCCTTCGGCATGCACCGGAAAATAGATGATCGCTCCCGGCGCGACGTCGGGCAGGTCCATGTTGCCGCCGTGGTAGTCCGGCTGCAGCGAGGAGATCGCCTCGATCTCGGGAGACACCCCGATCGTCCCGATGAAGGGCTCATAAGGCAGCGTGATCTTGTCGTTCCAGCGTACGCCGTTGCGGTCGACGTGCAGCTTCTTGACGCGTTCGGGCAGTGGCGGGTTCAGCAACGCCGTGGAGGCAGTCCCGACCAGGCCGCCGAACTCCGGAATGATGCAGGTGGTGCCGGCCGGCTGCGCACCGCGCGTCTCGACGTCGCGGATATGGACGGCAAGACAATCGCCCTTCTTGGCACCCTTGACTGCGATCGGACCACATTGCGGATTGAGGTACGGGAAGTTCAGCTTCGCCGTCGGGCTGTCGCTTTCGCTGGTCAGCACGCCGCCGAAGGCGTCCTCGGTCTCGACGACGACCACCGCACCGGGATCGATCGACAGGGTCGGCTTGGCATAGGGGCCATAGACGTAATGGAAGCCGCCCTGCTGCTCGATCGTCAAACTATGGGTCGTGCCGGTCGCGCCCTTGGCGACGGCCCGCCTGGCCATGATGGAATTCTTCAACCAGTCTTCGGTCATGCGAGCAGCTCCTCAGATCGCGGGATGGCGCTTGTGCCAGTCGGTGACGCGCTGGAATGCATCGCCCGCGCGAACCAGCGCTGCTTCGTCGAAGTGACGGCCGACGAACTGGAAGGCCACCGGACCGCCATCCGGCGCGAAGCCGCCGGGAAGCGTCACGGTCGGGCTGCCAGTCATGTCGAATGGACAGGTGAAGCGCAGCAGCCCGGTAATCAGCGAGGGATCCTCACCGAGCGTTGCCATCTTGGCCAATGTCGGCGCGGCGAACGCCTGAGCCGGGACCGCGATGAGATCGACCGTCTCGAACAGCAGCCGCACCGCGCCGCGGAACGCTTCGCGCCGCAGCACGATCTTCTGATAGTCCATGCCGGATTGCGCCCGACCGAGGTCGAGCAAGCCTGCCAGCCCGGGGCCATATTCGTCCTTGCGCGCGGGATAAGTTTCCTCATGCGCAACGGCGACCTCGATGCCGCACAACGGGAACCAATCGTCGATGACGGCCTTGGCATCGGGGAACGTGATGTCCTTGATCTTGGCGCCGAGATCGGCCGCGACACGCAGACCTTCGCTCAGCACCTTGCTCGCAGCGTCGTCGGTGCCCTCGCTGGTCCAGCGCCGGTCGACCCCGATCGTCACGCCGCGCAAATCTCCGGACAGGCCGGCCAGATAGTCCGGCACCGGCAACGGAACCGACGTCGTATCCTTGGGGTCCTGCCCCGCGATCACGGCAAGCATCGCACCGCAATCGGCCGCACTGCGCGCCATCGGCCCAATGTGATCCAGCGTCGCCGCGAGCTCGAAGGCGCCGTAACGGCTGACGCGCCCCCAGGTCGGCTTCAGCCCGGTGATGCCGTTGGCGGCCGAGGGAAAGCGGATCGAGCCGCCGGTATCGGTTCCGAGCGAACCGAAGCAAAGTCCCGCCGCGGTGGCGACGCCGGAACCGCTCGAGGACGCGCCAGGCCACAGATCGGCATTCCACGGGTTCTTCGGCGGATCGATCTTCGGGTGATGATCGGCATAGGCGCCCTCGGTCTGCTGCAACTTGCCGAGGATAATGGCTCCGGCATCCTTCAGCCGCGCAACCACCGTGGCGTCTTCGCTCGGCCTGAAGTCGCGATGAATCGTCATTCCGTGCGCGGCGGGCGCGCCCTTGGCCCAGCACAGATCCTTGACCGCGATCGGCACGCCGTGCAGCGGTCCCTTGATCTTGCCGGACGCGATCTCCTTCTCGGCCGCCGCGGCTTCGACAAGCGCGGCATCGCCCATCACGTAAGCGTAGCTCTTGAGCTTGCTGTCGAGCTGCGCGATCCGCCCGAGCATCGCCTTGGTCACCTCGACCGGTGAGAGCTTCTTTGCCTGGATTTGCTTCCCGACCTCGATGAGCCCGAGATAATGAAGATCCGTCATCGTTTCTCATCCCCGCACTTGACATGACGCAAGCGCAGGCACTGCCCATCACCGCGCATGCGCCTCCGGCTTGGCGACACGGATGCGTCGCCAATTTGTTTGGCGGCAAAAGCAAAAAGCCACCCGCCCCTCCGAAACGAAGGTGACGAATGGCCCGAATGCCGCGGCTATGAACTATCGCTAGGGTCCAGGATCGAACGGAGCACTCTGCGCGGCGATCGGGACGTCATCGGCCAGATCGACGCACGCAAGGTTCGACAGGTAGCCCTGTAGGAGAAAATTCTAAGGAGATGTGCAGCGCATTGTCAACGAGGCAGACTGCACAAATTTCGCGAGGTGCATGCGCAGCAATTCGGCATGACCTCTTGCGCCCGCATCTGCGAAGATGGTTTGCTTCGTGCCTCGCACTGAAAGTCGTCGATGACAAAGCCGTTCGTTCCAGTTGGCATCATCTGCTCGCAGCACGGGCCGTATCAGGCCATGGGACGCGAGATCCTCAAGAGCGCCATGATGGCGGTCGACGAGATCAACAACCAGGACGGGTTCGACTTCGCGATATCGGCACATGTCCGGGACCCGCGCGGAGTCATTTCCGAGTATCATACGGTCTGCGACGACCTCATTCGCAATGTGGGCGTCGAGCACATCATCGGCTGCTACACCTCGGCCTCGCGCAAGCAGGTGCTCCCGATCGTCGAGCGCACCGACCGCTTGCTCTGGTATCCGGCCCGCTACGAAGGCTTCGAATGCTCCGACAACGTCATCTATGTCGGCGCCTCGCCCAATCACAACGTGCTACCGCTGGTTCGCTACGTGCTCGACAACATGTCGCGCGAGATCTTCTGTGTCGGCTCCAACTATGTCTGGACCTGGGAGACCAATCGCGTCACCCGCGAGCTGGTGACCGCGGCGCGGGGAAAAATTCTCGCCGAACGCCTGCTCGAGCTCGGGGAAAGCGCGGTCGCCCACATCGTCGACGAGATCGTGCGCCGCCGGCCGCCGGTGGTCTTCAACACACTGGTCGGCAGTTCGAGCTATGACTTCATCCGCGCCTTTCATGCCGCAACCGCTGCCGCGGGTCTCGACATCCCGATGCTGAGCTGCAGCCTGTGCGAGCCAGAACTGAAGATCGCGGGCCCTGCGTCGGCCGGATGCATCACGTCTTCAGCCTACTTCGAAAGCATTCGCCTGCCCGAGAACCGGGCTTTCGTCGCGCGCTGGAAGGCGCGTTACGGTGACCACAGCAGCCCGTCGGTCGACGGGCAATCCGCCTATGTCGCGGTCTACCTGCTGGCCCGTGCGCTGCAGCGCGCCGGCACATCCGATATCGGCGAGGTGCGGCGGGCCGCGGCCGGCCATCGCTACAATTCGCCACAGGGTCCGGTCTGGATCGACGGCAGCAACAACCACTGCGTCCTGACGCCGCGGCTCGCCGTATCCAACGCCGATGGACAGTTCGACATCTTCTGGGAAGCTGAAGCGCCGGTCAAACCGGATCCTTATCTGACGCAGCTCGACACCGCTGCCAGTCCCGCAAGGGATGGAACGTTGCCGAATGCGCCGCATCTGCGGGTTGTGAAATGAACAAACCGTCATCGTTTTCGCTGCGCGGGCGCAAGGCGCTGGTTGCCATCAAGGACGAGCGCGATACCTCGATCGTCAGACGCCAGTTCGAGCGTCTCGGGATCGATATCGTCGCATGGGAGCCCGGCGCCGATATCGACTGGCGGCCCGACGTGACGTTGATCGACGACGAGTTCCTGCCACTCACCTCTCCTGTACAGCGAGCCGCGCTTGGACGAAGCCCCGTCATCGCCCTGCTCGGCACCGAGACGCCGAGCCGCCTCAAGCTCGTGCTCGAGCTCGATCCGGCGTCGTTCCTGGTCAAGCCGCTGCGTTCGGCCGGCATCTATGCCGCGCTGGTGCTGGCCTTCGAGCGCAGCGAGCGCACCAACGAGCTGAAGCAGCAGGTGCTCAAGCTCGAGCAGCGCCTTCGATCCCGCCGCGTCGTGCTCGCCGCGGTCCTTCAAATCATGCACACGCATGCGCTGGCCGAACCGGCCGCCTTTGCGCTGATCCGGCGCGCCGCGATGGAGCAGCGCAAGACCATCGAGGAACTCTCGGCCGAGATCACCGCCAAGGGCTCCCTGCCCCGCGCGGCCGGTTAGCTCCCCGGCTCTATTTCTTCAGCTCGGCATAGAGTTGCATCACCCGTTGCGGCAGCACGTCGATGCGCGGCACGCGAAGCGCGTGGCGCGCGCCGAAGATGCGATCGAGCTGGGCAAATCGTCCCTCCCCGGTGCCGAAGGCGAACAGATCGGTGCCGCGCCGGCGCAACTGCTGAGCGGCACGGCGCGCGTCCTCGACCAGATATTGCGGGTCCGGGACGTCGACGTCGGAGGGCTCGCCATCGGTGAGAACCAGCAGCACTTTGCGGAACGCACGGCGTCCCGCGAGATAGCCCCCGGCGTGCCGCAATGCGGCACCGAGCCGGGTGGAATGGCTGCTGCCGAGACCGGCGAGCCGCGATCGAATGACGGCGTCCATCGGCTCGTCGAAGCCCTTGATGCGCAGATAACCGACACGCTCGCGGCCGTCCGAGCTGAAACCATGCACCGCGATCGCGTCATTGGCGGCGTCGACCGCCGCCGCCATGATCGCGGCAGCCTTGCGCTCGACATCGAGAACCGTCCGGCCGCGGCGATCACGGTCGGCGGTCGATTGCGACAGGTCGAGCAGCAGCAGGATGGCGAGATCGCGCGGCCCCGGCGCATCGCGCTGGTAGACTCTCGGCTCGCTGATGCTGCCGGCGCGCCGCTCGATCGTCAACGCGATCGCCGCGTCGATGTCGAGCGCCTCGCCGTCGCGCTGGCCCTTGTGCCTGACACGGCGACCGATCGACACATCGCGCGTCAGTCGTGTGATCCAGCGCACCGTCTCGGTGTCGGTCGGCGGATCGAAGGATTTCGCGGAGGCGACGGCATCGGTCTCCAGAATGGTGGTCCAGTCGGCCCGCTCGGCCCGCGCCGCATAATCCCATTCCGGATAGGTTGCGACCGGAAATCCGTCGAGCAGCGTGACTGCGCTGGCCTTCGCGCGCAGCGTCTCGTCCGGCCGGGCATTGTCGTCGGTTGATCGTCCATCGGCGTCGTCACGCCGCTCGATCCGCACCGAGTCGACCGCGAGTTCGATGGTCTCGGTCGGGCTGTCCGGCTGGTCGCCAAAATCCCACAGCGCCAGATTGTCGTCGCGATAGGCCGGTTCGACCACGTAGCTCTTGGCGTTGAACTGCAACCGCATCTGCCCGATGTCGTTGCCGAGCAGGCCGCCGATCTCGCGGCTGATCGCCGGATCGGTCCAACGGTCGGCGGCAGCGGCAAACAGCTGTCGTCCCTTGCTCACCCACGCATCCGGATCCTGATAGTCCGGATCGATCAGCGCCCGCGCCAGCCGCATCATCAGCCCGGCCGCCGTCGCCTGTTCGGACGGCACAGCGCTGTGAAATGGCAGCCAAAGCCGGCGCAGGCCAGCCATTTCGCCGAGCGCCAGCGTCTCGACCCGGGCATCCTCGATCAACGACACCAGCGCGATTTGCAGCGCCTTCAGTCGGCCGACCGGAAAGCGGACGGTGGAATGCGCAAGATGCGCGCCGGCATGCGCGACCGCCGCGAGATAGACGGCGTCGGCCCCCTCGCCTGCCAAGCCGGGAAAGGTCTCCGGAAGACCGATGAAGCCGGCGGCGAGCGAGGTGCGCCGCGGTACCGGCGTCGGTGCAATGGCAAGCTTGCGGAAATGCGGCTTTCTGTTCCATAGCGCCAGCGTGGTCGCAGTAAGGCGCTTCTCCAGCCGGGCAAAATCATCGCTGGTCCGGCCGACCGCGAACAGCCGCGCCGACAGCGGATCGTCGAGCGCGAAGTAAGCGCGCCGGCGTGACGCGCGGCCGCCAGTTGCGCGCAAGCCGGCCGAAACCCAGGCGGCAAAGTCTGCGCCGCTGGCGTGCGCCAGCAACTGCTCCAGCCGGCCGATCGCAAGGCCCACCGATTCCGGACCCGCCTCTGCGAGCTGGCCGAGCGCGGCGAGAACGGCTGCGAGGTCTCCGGCATCCGCAAGCCGCGCCAACACCTTGGAGATCTCGGTCAGCAGCGCATGGGCAACGCGGCTTCCGGCGCTGCGGCCGACGTCCCCGGCAGCGCGCCCGATCGCGATCAGATCATCGGTCGACCGCCCTGCCGGCCATTGCTCGGAGAGACGCAGAAAGCCCAGCAGCACGGCCTGGCCGAGATTGGCCTCGAACAGGTGGTGCACGGCCTCGTCCCAGGCCGCGAGATGATCGAGCCGGCTTGCCCGGCGCAACGCGGCCCGCGCGGTCTGCACGGCCGAGCCGAGATCATCGTGGCCGCGCAGCAGCGCCGCAAGCCGCCGCTCGGATCGGAAGCTATCGAGCGAACTGATTTGCGCGACCGCCACCTTGCGAGCTTCCATTCACGCGCACGCCGAAATCACGTCGCGCAACGTGTTCCTGGTGTCCACGTCATCGGTCAAGGGCACGACGATCGTGGTCTCGCACGCCTTCTCGAGGCTGATGCCGCAGCCGATCAGGCGGCCGGCATTGACCAGCATCCGGGTCGAAGCGCCCTCGTCGAGACCCTGGCCCTTCAGATTGCGGCTGTGCTGCGCGACCTTTACCAGGAGGTCGGCGAGATTGGGCTCGATGCCGGCCTCGCGCGCCACTACTTCGGTTTCCGCCGGCCGGTCGGGATAGCCGAAGTCCAGCGCCGCGAAACGCTGCTTAGTGGATTCCTTGAGATCCTTGATCGCGCTCTGGTAGCCCGGATTGTAGGAGATCACGAGCTGGAAGTCGGAATGGGCGTGGATCAGTTCGCCGCGCTTTTCCAGCGGCAGCACGCGCCGATCGTCGGTCAGAGGATGGATCACGACCGTGGTGTCCTGACGCGCCTCGACGATCTCGTCGAGATAGCAGATCGCGCCAAGCCGTACGGCCGTCGTCAACGGGCCGTCGCTCCATACCGTCCCTTCAGCATCGAGCAGCCAGCGCCCGACCAGGTCCGCCGCCGTCATGTCCTCATGACAGGCGACCGTGATCAGCGGGCGGCCGAGCCGCCACGCCATATACTCGATGAAGCGGGTCTTGCCGCAGCCGGTGGGGCCTTTCAGCATCACCGGCATGCGGCTCGCATAGGCCGCGCCGAACAGTTCGACCTCGTCCTTGAGGGGCCGGTAGTACGGCTCCTCGCGGATGCGGTACTGGTCAAGCAGCAAAGCGGGATTGGACAAGCTCACGCCTCCCATGATCGCGCAGGCAGCCGTTCGCAATTGGAAATCACGATGCGAGCAGTTCCTTGAGCTTGGTGTCGATGAAGCCGACGTCGACCGGATTGGTCCCCGGCCCGCCCGCGAAGTGGCCCCAGATCGACGGCACCGGCACGAACTTGGCGTTCGGCATGTGCGCGACCTCGTTCTCGCTGTCTTCAGGCGGGAAGTAGAGATCGGTCTGCCCCGGCATGACATAGGTCTTGGCCTTGATCGCCCTCAGCGCCGCCTTGAAGTCGCCGTTGTAGAGCTCATTGGCGCTGATATCGCCATTCTGCCAGGTCCACAGCATGGTGAGCAGATTGTTCGGATCCTTCGGCAGGAAGAAGCCCTCCCAGAACGCGACCAGGAAATCCTCCAGCGACGAATAGCCCATCGTCTTGATGTCGAGCTGCTCGCGATAGAACGCCTG
>BFBZ01000005.1_pt698 | contig 12402 bp, 6 predicted proteins | sample 1888401 | NCBI WGS metagenome assembly BFBZ01 (sample SAMD00112614, study PRJDB3348) | symbiont metagenome | host: Chara braunii | reverse complement strand
GCCGCTGCTCGCCGGATCGAGCTGCTGCGTCATCCGCGTCGGATCGCCGACGATCGCGTTGATTCCCCGGCGGGACACCACATTGAACTGGGCGTCACCGATCAACAGATCCACCCGTGCGATCATCTGGGAACTGGCGTTCAGCGGAGCCATCCCGATTTCGCCAGCCTGGATATCGGCCGTCCCCCGCCCGACCAGCAGATTGGCGTAGTCGATGCCGCCCCCGACGGCCAGCGAGAGATTGCCGCCGCCGTACACCGACACCGCGCCGGTGGACGTCAATCCGCCTGTTGTCGGCAGGCTGATGTCGACATTCCTGAGGTCGCCGTCAACGGCGACCCGGACGTTGCCTCCTCCCAACGCGCCAAGCCCCCTGAACGCGGCCACCGATGGGAATGAATCGGTCGCGTAGTCGAGATACGGTTGATAGTAGGCGCCAAAATTGATGAACCAGGTCGGACTGGCCGCCGCCGGCTCCGTCCACAGCCAGTAGGTGTCGAGCGCAGAGGCCGCGTAGCTCTTCGCGCCATGAGGGATGCTGGTATCGGCGCCGATCAGGCTGCCATGCACCTTGACCGAGAGATTGCCGCCGCCGGTCTGATAACTCGCGTTGAATGCGGTGGCGTGATAAGCCGTATCGTACGACAGGAGATTGCCATCCGCGTCATAGCCATAGCCGAGATAGCTGGTGTAGTCGTAGGTATTGGTCGACAGGATGTGAGGGCGCTGTCCCGGCGTGAAATTCGGCGTGACGGGCTCCCCGGCAGCGTAGATGCCGAACGCGGTCTGGATGTCGATATTTCCCGCCGCGGCGAGCTCGAGGTCGCGAGCGCCGGTGCGGACCACGCTCGGAATCTGTACGACGATGCCGCTGTCATTGACATTGCCGTCGATCAGGTAGGGCGCCGCGAACACGATCGAATCCGGTTCCGGATTGGCCGCCGTGGCGGCAGGCCGCAGCACAGCCGGCACGATCGCCAGCGGATCGGCGGCGGCGAGATCCGCGCCCGCTACCAATCGGAACGTGGCCGATCCCGAGCCCGCCGGCAGCGGCGCCGCGATGGCGAAGATGCTGCCGTCCGGCGAGCTGACAGGTGCGGCAAAGCCGTCGCTGAGGCTGCCGTTGATCAGCAGGTTTCCGGCCGCGCGCAGCGTCAGCACCATCGGCTCGCCGTTGTAGCGGTAAGTGTGCAGATCGATTCCGGAGTTGGTGCTGGATGGATTTTGCAGGAGCGTGAGGGTGCCGCTGCTGTCCAGCTCGATCCCGGGCATCAGGTGGAAGGCGGTGAGAAGCACACCCGCGCTCGACGAGATGTTGGTCAGTGTCCCGATGCCGGCCTTGATGGTCGCCGCGGTGACATAGGCCTGAGCGGCGGCATCGGCCGTCGCCAGATTGGCGTCGACATAGGGCGTGCCGCTGACATCGTAGGCCTTGACCGCTTCGACATCGATCTCGCGGGCACCGACGACCTGAACCCCGTTGTTGCTAATCCGCACGCCGGTGGTGCCGTCGCCGCTGGCCGTCCGCGGTGCCCGCAGCCACACCTGACCGCCATTATTGGTGATGATGCCACCATTGTCTGTGATTTGAGGACCGCTTCCCGCGACATTGATCGTGGAGCCGGCGTCGAACGCCAGCATGCCGGTGCTGGCGCTGGCGAGGCCGAGGAACACCGTGCCGCCCTTGGCGGCGGTGGTGCTGGCATTGAGCACCGCAGAGGCGCTCAGCTCCAGGGTGTTACCGGCGGTGAGCCGGATGGTCGCATCGCTGCCGCCGCTCGCATCGATCAGGCCAGCCACGGTGATGCTGCCGCTGCTCGCGGTCAGCTCGACGTCACGGGCGGTGATGTTGCCGACATTGATGTCGCCGTTCGCCAGCGTCAGCGCCTGCTCGCCGGAGAAACCCGCGATGCTGCCGAGCAGCGCGCCGGCGTCACCGGACTTGACCGTGAGGATCGCCTTGCCGCCGGCGTAGCGCGGATCGGCGCTCGCCAGCAATTGCCCATCGAGATGAGCGGTACCGTTCGGCGCGACGATGGTGAGCGTCCCCGCGTTGCCGCCCTGGTCGGAATCCACGACATTGAGCATGGGCAGCGTCACCGAGCCCAATCGGCCGCCGCGCAGATCGACCACCGCGCCGGAGGCAACAGCAACATCGCCGTTCACGGTCTGCAGTATCACGCTGCCGGCCGGCGCAATCCGCACCACATCGAAGAACGGCGTCACCGCGCCGGCGACATTGGTGATCGACCCGGCCTGGAGCGTGATGCCGTTCTGCGCCGAGAAGGTGATCGCGCCGGACGGCAGGTTGATGGTGGTGCCCTGGACCTGTCTCTTATACACATCTAGATGTGTATAAGAGACAGGGCGTACGCCGCGCCGCTAGAATTTCGGCGGCCGGCGCTCGAAGAAGGCGTTGATGCCCTCACGGAAATCTGCCGTGCCGGCATTGGCGACGAGCTGCGTCAGCGCGCCGGCCTGCGCCGTCACCACGGGCGCCGCGATCGTCAGACTTCCGCTGACGCTGAAGGTGCCTGGCATCACTTCGCCGGGGGCATAGGACACCGTGCCGATTTTTTGCATCGTGCCCGCAATGATCGGGCCTGCATGGGCGACGCCGCCGATCACCTGCCCGGACGCCGCCAGCGTCACGGTGTTGAAGCCGCCGAAGGCAAGATTGCCGCCGCCGCCCAGCGTCAGCTGCGCCGCATCGATCTCGAACGTGCCCTGCCCGCTTCCCGTCGCTGCTGCGCCCGTTGCACCGCCGTTCAGCATGATCCTGTCGGCGCGGAGCCTGACGCTGTCGGTGGTGGCCCCAAACCCGTTGATCACGGGCGCATTCAACGTCAGCCCGGCAAGCAGGGGTTGACCGGTCACCGGATCCAGCTCACCGAGATCGACCGAGCCGTAGACGTTGATCGCCGTGGACGCCGACAGCATCAGGTTGCCGGTCCCCGGCAGATGACGCAGCGGATCACCTTCGGACAATTGCGAGAGCAGGCCGGCGCTCAGATTGAAGCCCGAAGCGCCACCCGTGCCGAAATTGATTACCGGCACGCTGACCATGACGGTCGGCGCCGCAAGGCGGGCGGACGGATCCATGCGGATCGTGTTCGAGGCGCTCAGCGCCAGCACGCTGCCACCGAAGATCTGCGCGCCCGCGCCGATGTTCAGCTTGCTCGCGCCGCCGCTCCCCGTCGGCAACGTGACTGGCAGCACCGGTGCGTTGGACGCCAGCACGAACGCGCCTGCCCCGCCACCGCCGACACGCGCCAGCGCGATCGATCCCAGGGTCTTGCCGGTCTTCGGATCGTTCGGGAACAGGGTGGAGATCGCGCCGAACGATGTCGTGTCGATCTGCGCACCGGCGCCGATCGTGATCGCGCTGCTCGCCGTCAGCATGATTTCGGGCGCGATCAGCACCGCTCCACTGTCGATCTGGAGCTGCTGCGCCGCCGGCGTGATGGTCAGCACGTTGCCGTTCAGGCTGCGCGTGCCGCCGATCAGAATGCTCTGCGCACCGATGCCGTCGAGCGCACTGGCCTGCAGGCCGGTCATGCCCGGCGCCGCGGTGCCGCCCGGCGCGAGAATCTCGAGATTCGAAGCGACGATATCGACCTGCCCGCCCCGGCCGCCGGCCGGAGCCGTGAAGTCGCCGAACCCGCCGGTGACCGGCAACGACAGACTGTTGGTCGCACTGATGACGAGCTGTCCCGCATCGAGCGGCAGATAGGGCGCCGCGATGCCGCTTGCGGCCGCTTTGGACGCATAGAACTGACTCGCCGTGGTTTCGGCATATTGCGACTGCTGGCGGACGACCGCTCCTGGCGTGACGATGAAGACCGAGGGAAGTGAATCACGGAAGCCGGTGTTGGCGACCTCGCCGTAGCCGAGCACACGGTAAGAGCCGTCACGCTGCGCAAGATTCACGAGCCCGGTGGCGGTGGCCTGATTCACCGCGACGGTGACCTTGTAAGCGCCGGGCAACAACGCGTAGTGACCCGGCAGCAAGGTGTAGGTGCCCGCCGGCAGCCCCGGAATGCCGCTCAGATAGACCTGCTGACCGACCTGCAGGGCAACCGACGCCGATGTCGCCTGCGTCGGATCGCTGAGCTGCATCTGGGGATCGCGCGGTGCATAGCGGTTGCCGAGGCTCGGCAGGACCGCGAATGTCTGAGTGCCGCTGAGCGTATCGACCGACCCGCCCGCGCCGCTGACGAACTGCGCGCCATAGAGATCGCCGCCGCCGGACTCGTCGATGCGCGCCGAGGCCACTCCACCGGACGCTCCCGCGACCGTCAACGCCTTGCCATAGAACGAGATCGTCTTGGCCGGTGGCGCGCTGATCGTGTTCGCCGTGCCGCTGTAGTCGGAGCCGTAGATCCAGTCGGTATTGCCGAGCGGCGCGCCATATGGGATCAGCGTGCCGGCCGCCGACACCGACGTGATGCTTCCCGGAAGCAGGTTGATCGCACGTGTGCCGGCGGGATTGTTCGGGTCTCCGAAGGTGATCTGCCCGAGCGGCGCCAGCAGAACGCCCCCCTGATTGATGGTCGGAGCGACGATCTGCACGGCTCCGCCGGCTGACAACGGAATGTAGGGCGCCTGGCCGTTGCTGGCAAAGCTGACCACGCTGTTGGGCCCGGTCGCCCGGATCAGGAACAGGCCACTCGGGGTACTTGCGTATGCATTGCTGACCGGCCCGGTGCTGATCGGATAGATTTCGGTGCCGGTGAACGTCAGGTCACCGACAGTCGTCAGCGTCGTCGACTTGGCGGCGTAAAGGGGTGCAGTCCTCGAGCTGTCTCTTATACACATCTAGATGTGTATAAGAGACAGGGGTACTTGCGTATGCATTGCTGACCGGCCCGGTGCTGATCGGATAGATTTCGGTGCCGGTGAACGTCAGGTCACCGACAGTCGTCAGCGTCGTCGACTTGGCGGCGTAAAGGGGTGCAGTCCTCGAGACCGGCACCAGGCGGATGTCGCCCAGACTGTTGAACGACATGCTGGCGAAGCCAGGCATCGACACCGTGTGCTGAACCGGCGTGCCGAAATTGATGAAGCTGGTGACATAGCTGTAGCTCGCACCGCCGCGCAGGGTGCCCTCGATGTCGATCAGGTCGGCATCGACCTCGAGACGCGCCGTACCGGCCATGGGCACTGCGCTGTAGCTGCCCAGAGGGATGTAGCTACTATATTCGTTGCTGTTGCGCTGACCGCCGCCGATGTCGACATAGGGCGCGTTGAGCCGGACGCTCGCGCCCGGCGTCGCACTGATGTTGCTGGCGTTGATGGTCAGGCTGCGTGCCGCGGCGAGATTGACATTGCCGTTGAACACCAGGGCATCGACCGCGCCGAGGGACACCGACGCGAAGCCGCCGCTGGAGATCTGGTCGGCGCCGATAAAGAGCTTCCCGAGCAAGCTGCCCGGGACCGCCTGCCCCTGTGACAGACCCGTCGCCATCAGGGGCGCCGCCTGGCTTACGATGGTCTGGAAGATCGGCTGCACGAACTGCGAGACTCCGGAGCTGTCCGCAACATAGCTCCCGATCATCTGGTCGATCGTCAGGCTGCCGCCGGCGACGCCGACACCGCCGGCCTGCGCCTTCATCGAGGCGTCGAACAGCAGACCGAGCGTCGCCCGGATCGCGATGCTGCCGCCCGGGGTCGCAACTTGTGTCTGCGTCAGACTGGATCGGCCCGCGACCTGGAGGATCGTTCCCGCCGCTCCCGACACGTCAATGATCGCCCCGGCTTGCGCCACGACGACACCGAGCGGTTGCTCGCCATAAGGCTGGGTGGCCAAGTAGGGATAGTAGAGCGCGGGCTGAGCGTCCTGATTGATGTTGACCTGACCGCCGCCGAGCACCGTGTTCACCGGGCGCCCCGCCCCGTCCAGCGCCGATGTCACGAGGCCGGGCGCCAGCAACCGGGCGTCCGCTCCGATCCAGAGCGTCTGCGTGGCAGCATAGGACGGTCCATTGTTGGGCGGCACGCCGACCTGTGATCCGACCGCGACCCAGGTCCCCGTGGTGCCGGTCAAATCGAGATTGATGGTTCCGGCAGGCGCATTGATCGTACCGTCGACCGTCAGTTGATGACGCGCGTGCAGCGATATCGTCGCCCGCGGATCGGCATCAATCACGACGCCCCGTTGAACATCGAGATTGCCGTTGAAGGCGTCGATCGCGCTCAGGACGAGGTTGACCGGCGCCGGCCGCGGATATGAGGGCAGCATCCCCACCGTCGCGACACCAGCGACATCGCTGCCTGTCGGTGCCGAAATGGCCTGCGCATTCGGAACCAGATTGACCCCATGCAGCTCGAGATCGGTGCCGCCCGCGACCGTCAGGTTCTGGTAGCTGTAGAGGGCGTACTGGCTGAAGCCGCCGCTGGCAAAGAAGCCTGGCGACAGCTGCATCACGCTGGCGGGATCGACCGGTGTGAGATTGCTGGTCCCGTCGGCGTTGATGCGGCTGATGGTGCGGAGCGGAAGGATGGCGTCGCCGCCGATCTGGATCGCGGGCGTGGCGATGGCGAGCGTGCCGCCACTGGTGAAGCCGTAGGATCGCAGCACGCCGTCGAGATAGACCCGGCCGGGGTAGGTCTGCGCGAGCGTCGTCGAATTGTGCAGCGTCGCGCCGAAGCCGTCGGCGATCAGCGTGATGTTGCCCCCCGTTCCGACCGGCAGGCCGTTGCTGGTTTTGATCTGGCCCGTGCTCTGCATCCAGCCGCCACTCGACGCATCGATCACCGCCCCGTCATCGATCCGAACGTTGCCGTAGGCGGCCAGCTTGACGTTGCCGCCGTTGTAGAGCGTAGGCGAGGCTTCGTCGCCGCCGGTGCGATCATTGACCCACAGGCCGCGCGTATCGATCACACTGCCCGGATGCAGTTCGATGTCGCCGGTGAAGATCGTCGTTCCCTGCTGCGCGGCGTTGACGGTGACCGAGCCGGCACGCGCCACCAGTTGGCCGTCGATCGAAATTCCTCCGCCGGCAAAGACGACACTCGAGTTCAGGGCGATGGAGCCGCCGGAGGCAACCTGAAGCCTGGCGCCGCCGACGAGGCTGATCGCGGGAGATACGGTGTTGCTCACCGGATCGATCACGCCGCCCCGGGCATTGATGGTGATGCTGCCATAGTTCGCCTGGTTGAGCAGATCGGCCGACAGATAGACCGTCTGCTGCCAGGACGGCGGCAGCGGCGAGGTCGCGGTGGGAAGATCCGGCGGCGTGACAGACGGCGCGATCACCACGCTCGCGGGGACGATGCTCGCATCGGATGCGCCGATGGTGAGTACGCCCCCAGCTGGAATGGTGCCGGTGGTCCGCTGATAGGGCCCGTTGACCGTGGTCGCGAGGACCGACGCGTCGACTTCTACGCCGTTTGCGACCACGGACAGGCTGCCTGCCGACTTCCCCTCGATGTAGCCGGCTTCGTACTGCATGCTCCTGCCGCCGAGCGGGTTCAAATAGACTTCGGTGAGCTTTGTATCGATCTGGCCTCCGACGCTGTGCAGGACCGTGAAGCCGACCCCGATCGAGGTATAGGTCAGGTCGGCAGGGGCCTGATTGGCGCTGTAGATCCTGCCGTCCGAGCCGACCAGCCAGGTGACCGGCACATAGCCGGCCTGATGCGCGAGCGAGCCGCCGGCAATATCGATCGACGCACCAGGTCGCAGGATGGCATCGCCCGTGGAATAGACGATCACCGAACCGCCCGTGGTCAGGCGCTGGTCGATCGGACGCGCGACCTGCCCGAGCCATCCCGACACCTCAAGAAGGCCGCCCGCGGTGTAGACCCGATCCGACGCCACAGGGTTGAGATCGTGGAGGTTCACCCACACCTTCTTGCTGGACAGGATACCGCCGCGCTGCAATGGCGAGTCGCGCAGCTCGTTGGCGCGCACGTCGACCTGCACCACATCGCTCGACGCCGCGACCGGAACGCCCTGCAACCCCGACACGTCGATCAGGGAACCGGTGTCGACAAGAACACGCCCCCCCTCGGGGCTGGAGTTTGCGTTGATCTTGGCGGTGGGATTGTCCTGCAGATAGAGCTGTTCTCCGTGGCTCGATGCCTGAAGCGCAACGCGCCCGGACGGCGCGATGATCGCAGCTCCCGACTGCACGTTGACCAAGCCGCCTTCGACCGTAATCCGTGACTGGGCCTGAGGCTGGGTGTCCATCGCGGTGAGACCGTCCTCTTCGGGGAGGACCGCGGTGAGGCTGCCGGGCGCGAGTTGCACCTTACCAGTCTGCGTCGACACCGCGTAGTGCGAGGTGTTGTCATAGCCAAACATCCCCTGCAGTCCCTGCTGCGCCGACAGCAGGATCGAGCCGGCCTGGTTGACCGAGGTCGTTGCCACCAGCACGCCGGACTGTTGCAAATTCATGCCGACCAGCGTGACACTTCCGGTCGGCGCCGCGATGAGGCCGGTGTTGGTGACCGTGCCGCCATTGAGCACATTCAACACCAGGCCCTGTTGGCTCGTGCTGCCACTCGTCGTGACATAAACCGATGTGCCGGCGGCGAGCGCAGCCTGGCCGCTCGGCGCGACGATGCTGCCGCTGTTCTGCACATTGGCGCCGAGCAGGAATACGTTTCCGCCTGCCGTGGTGACGGATGCGGACGGCGCCGTGATGATCACGGCACCGGCCTCGACGGTGATGTCGCCGGTTGGGCCGCTGCCGTTGGCGAAGATCGGGGCCTGCAGATTGCCGGAATTGTCAAACGGCGAGCGATTGAGCAAGGCAGTCTTGAACTGCTGATCGGTGATATTGAGTGTCGACGCTATCAGCGAGCCGACATTGACCTGGCTTGCGCCGCCGAAAATGATGCCGCTCTGGTTGATCAGCAGCACCTGGCCGTCGGCCTTGATGCTGCCGAGGATCTGGCTCGGCCCGACATTGCCGATCACGCGATTGAGCGCGACCCAGTTGCTGTTGCCCTGCTGGTTGAAGACGACGTCGGTCTGGGCGCCGACATTGAAGCTCTGCCAGTTGAGGATTGCCTGCGGCGCAGTCTGGGTGATGCCAACACTGGTGCGTCCGTTCGCGCTGGTCTGGACCGGAAGGTTGGCGCCGGACCAGAGGCTCGATCCGGGCGCGGCGGCTGGCGCGACTTGCAGCCCACCCTGCGCCAGACCATTGGGCACCACCAACTGCGGCAGCGTCCGCGACGTGCCCGCGGCCTGCGCGGCACTGCGTGCGGCCGCCTGTGCCGCCTGCATGGCCTGGATCGCCTGGGCCGCCCTCGCCAACGCACCTGAGCTCCTGGCAGCCACGGCCGCCGCCTGCTCGGCTCCGCCGCTCGCCGCGTCGGCCGCGTACTGCGGCGCCGCGATCGCCCATCCGCTGCCAAACTGCCTCGCATTGGCAGGATAAGCCGCGAGCAACAATGTCAGCAGGCTCGTGCCGGCCATCAACCCGCCGCGGGACACCCGGCGCGACGACCGCAGCAGCGCGCTAGAGCAATTTCCGTTCCGATAGAATCGGAACGGAGCTCTAGCATTTTGTTTTGACGCGTTTTCTCCGCGCAAACGCTTCGCGTTTGTCGCGGGGGAACCGGTGTCCACTTCGCTGGAAAACGCTCTAACGGCCAATTCACCGCGTGCACGGGGACGATGGGGGGCTTGAACTCGAACCGGCATGACACGTCCTTCCAGCGAACACCGCAGAGGTCACACCAGCGTGACGGGAAGCCATGCTCAAAACCGCAAGGGATTTTTGTGAAGGTTTCGTGTCACCGCGGGAGCGGTCGGAAGATCGTGGGATCGCGCTCAGCTCAGCAGCACGATGCCGCCAGGCAGCGACCGCACACGCGCATCGAACGCCTGCTGGATCTGGGTCAGAACCTCGTCCATGCGATCGATGCGAAAGCGGCCACTGACGGGCAACCGTGCGATCTCGGCATTGACAATGAAGATGCGGCCAGGCCGGTAGCGATTGATCTCCTCGACCACATCGGATAGCGGCGTGAAGCGAAACAGCAGGAAGCCGCGCTGCCAGGCTGAGGCAGCCTCGATATCGGCTGCGGCAAGTGTCTCCCCGCTCGCGTCGCAACGGAGTTGCTGGCTCTCCTTCATGGCGATGGCCTGGGGGCCACGCTGGACCTGCAGCTCGCCCTTCAGGCAAGTCACCCAGACCGGCCGCTCGCCGTCAGCCGGCACATAGCGCACGTCGAACTGCGCCTTGTCCGCGAAAATCCAGCGGTCGGCCACGCGTACACCAAAACTGCGCCCGGATGTGGCGAACGCCGCCTCGCCGGAGAGCAACTCGATCCGCGCCGCGCCGGGATCGGCGGGCCGAAGCGCGATGCTGGTCTGCACGTTCATCTGGATTGAAACATCGCCCGGCAGCGCCACCTGGCGCTGCTCGCCGGTGCCGGTCCGGTAGTCGGCCGCGAACTCCGACCAGGACGGCCACAGACCGAGCGGCGGACGCGCAAGCGCATAGACGCCCGCCGCCGAAGCAGCGACCGCGAGCCCACCGCCGAGCAGCGCACGGCGGTTGAGCGGGCGCGAGGCACGCGACAACTGTCCGGTCATCATTGCCGCCCGGACATTGCGGCCGGCCGGCGCAAGGTCTCGCCACAGGCGGCTCGCGGCGGCGAAAGCGGCGACATGCTCCGCGCTCTGAGCGCACCAGCGCCGCAGCGCCTCGGCGTCCGCCGCGGTGGCCTGTCCGGAGGTGAGATGCCGGACCCAGCCTACCGCTTCCCGCTTGAGCGGATCAAATTCCATGTCGTCATGATCCATCGCGCTCATGGCCAGCGTCCGCCCCGTGCCTGCCTACGCCGAGATGCGGCGGTTTTCACCACCACTCTCAAGATGACGTTTCCAGCCAGGCGAAACCGCATGCTATCCGCCGCTCCGATCGCGCCGCTTCAGACAATACTCCTGGGCCCGCTGCAGCTCGAGCTCAACCAGGCGCAGGGAAATACCGAAGCGGCGGGCTATCTCCTCCCGCGGCATCTGATCGAGCCGCGCGGCAAGCAAAATCGCGCGGCGGCGCGGCGGCAGTTCGCGCAGAATGGCTTCCAGCCCGCGCAGGTCCGAACGCGCGCGCGCCACCTGTTCCGGATCGGGCGCGCCATCGGCGATCTCGAGCAGTCCGTCAACCTCGGCGGCGTTCAGGGTGCGGCTATCGGCATCGCGCTGGCGATCACGCGCCGCGTTCATGGCGATGCCAAAGATATAGCTGCCGGGATTGCGGACCACACCGACCGAATCCACCCGGGCGATGCGGAGCCAGGCATCCTGCAGCGCCTCGCCCGCGAGCTCGGACGATCCCAGCCGCCGTGTCAGCCGTCGCTTGAGTTCATCATAGCGCTCGACCAGCAGGCGTCTGATCAGCGTCAGGGACGCCTCGGTCATGGCGTCGCACCGGCGCGGCGTGCCGGAGAAGCATTACAGGCCATCGTCGTACCGGGTCCCTGCGGGACGACCACCAGGGTAACTGGCTGGGCAAGGCCCGTCGGCGGCGGCGCATCGACCTGCATCCGGCGTAGCGCACGATCGATGCCCGCATCGACCGCGGCGCTGCCCGCCGAGCCCAGTCGCGCGAATCGCTCCACATTGCCGGCCGGATCGATCCAGAACTGCAGCGCGATCCGATAACGGCCCGGCCGTGCATCGGCCTCGGCACACAGTGCGGCCCGAAGGCCGGTCTGCAACCGCGCATAATAATGATTCACCGGAACCGGCAGCACCGCCTGCGCCGTGGCCGGCGCGGGATAAAGCACGAAGGACGTCTCTCCGAGCACGCGCGCCGACAGACCGCTGCCCGCAAGCAGACGCGCGAGCGCGATGTCCGCAGTCATGGGTCCGTACACGGCGCTGGAATGCAATCCGGCGGTCAGGTTGCTGTTGTAGAGGACGTTCCGACCAGCCACGGCACCATACTGCTCGAGCGCGGCCGCCAGCGGCTGGGCTGTGATATCGAAGTCGATCTGCGCCTCCTGTGCCGATACTTTCGGCGGCGCCAGGACAAGACAGACCCCGAACATCAGAGCACGGCACAGCCGAGCGCTCCAGGCCCGCGCTGGCGCATCCGGGGTCAACTTGGCTCCTCACGTCTACAAGCCTGTCATGGTCGGGCGGGGACCATAGGCAGGCCGTGTAACAATCTCATGTCAGGAAGCTCGGATGGCCGACATGCCCCGAAACGATGCGCCTGCGCTGCTGGTCCAGGAAATGGCTGGCTCGACGAACCTCGCCAGTTTTGTATGCCGGGCTGGGACCGATCGGAGGGAAATCGCGCTTTTGCCTCGCACGGCCGTCGTTCAGATAGAACTTCGAGGATCACGGGAGCGAACGCCGAACATGCATTGGATGCAACGGTCACCGCTCCAATCTTGGTATTCGCTGTTTTTGCTTTCAGTCCGCGCAAGAAG
>BFBZ01001955.1_pt1 | contig 12413 bp, 14 predicted proteins | sample 1888401 | NCBI WGS metagenome assembly BFBZ01 (sample SAMD00112614, study PRJDB3348) | symbiont metagenome | host: Chara braunii | reverse complement strand
CCGGAATGCCGGCATCCGAAAGCTGCCTGATCGCTTCAAGCCGCTTGGTTGGCGTCGACGCGCGCGGCTCCATCGTGCGTGCCAGCATGCGGTCCATCGTCGTCACCGACAGCGCCACCTTGGCAAGACCGCGCTCGGCCATGCGCGACAGGATGTCGATGTCGCGCGTCACCAAGGCGGATTTGGTGACAATGCCGACCGGATGGCCTCGTGCCTCCAGCACTTCGAGGATCTCGCGCATGATCCGGTACTGCTTCTCGATCGGCTGGTAGGGATCGGTGTTGGTGCCGATGGCGATGGTGCGCGGCTGGTAGCCGTCCTTCGACAATTCCCTGTCTAGCAGCCGCGCCGCATCCGGCTTGGCGAACAGCTTTGATTCGAAATCCAGCCCTGGCGACAGGCCCATGAAACTGTGCGTCGGCCGGGCAAAGCAGTAGACGCAGCCATGCTCGCAACCACGGTAGGGGTTGATCGAACGATCGAAGGAGATGTCTGGCGATTCATTGCGGGTGATGATGGTGCGCGGCTTCTCCACCTGCACTTCGGTCTTGAACGGCGGCAGTTCCTCCAGCGAGTTCCAGCCGTCGTCGAAGACGTGCCGGCTAACCGGCTCGAACCGGCCGGACGGATTGATGCCTGCCGACCGTCCGCGGTTGCGGTCCGGGCGAACACGCACACCGCTCTGTTCGATCATCGCATTTGCCATCTCGGCTCTTCCAGCCCCGAAAGCTGCAATGTCCGCGCGCACGATCTGTTCCATCTTCGCCCTCTCCCAGGGACTGTCGGCAATCTGTCGAATCGCTCTGTTCATGAAACTATTCCTATTTCGCGAATGAGAACAAATCAAGAACTTTGTATGAAGCGCCGCAAAAACTGGCGCTGCGCCCGGCTTTCCGCTATTCGGCTAAGGATGCTCAGCGTTCTCATTGAAACCCTGAATGACGAGGAGGGCCTTGCCCGCACGCTTGCGTCGCTGGTCGGCGGGGCGGTCGAGGGCGTGGTGCGCGAAGTCATCGTCTGCGACACGGGATCGACGGATCAGACGCACCGGGTCGCTGAGCACGCCGGCTGTCAATACGTGGCCGGCGGCACCGCGTCGGGCATCGATCAGGCCAAGGGTGATTGGCTGCTGTTGCTGGAGCCTGGCGCCCGGCTGGTCGAGGGGTGGACCGATGAGGTCGTCGCCCACACCGCCAGGCAAACCATGGCCGCGCGTTTTTCGCCGGCGCGCGGCAGCCGAACGCCATTTCTGTCGCGGGTCTTTTCGGGAAACCGTGCCCTGGCCGTGGGAATGTTGATCAACAGGCGTCAGGCCAGCGCGCTTTCGAAGAACGCCGGCAGCGGCGAAGCGATTGCGCGAGGCTTGGCGACGAGGAAGCTCGACGCCGAGATTTGGGTAGCCCCGGCGAAGCCGAGGAAATCGCCCTGACTCGATGGCCGGCTACAGCGGCCAGCCTCAATCCGTCTGATCGGCAGAAGAATTTTGCACCGCACATTGCTAATTGTGCGTTGCACAAGATGTGACGCGGGGTTACCCTGCTTCAGGCGGGTTAATCGGGTTTGGGTCATGCCGGAGCGGTGAGCAGCCGACGCTTTGTCGGTGCTGCCCTCATATCCGAGGAACCCGATGAGCCTTTCAACCCCCGACAAATCCGGCACGGCAAGCCTCGAGGCCGTGGCCCGAAACGGCAGCCTGTTTCAGCGCATCGCCGCGCGCGTACCAACCTATTTGTCTGATTTGCGTGAAAATCCGGCATGGCTGCCGATGTTCGTACTGGCGCGCACCATGCCGGGGCGGCGGCTGCATTGGCTCGGCGCAAAACCGGCGCGGCCGGCGCGGAACGCCCATGAGACAATGTTCACAGGCATCGACCGCGAGGCCGCCGTTGATGCGCTGAGATCCGACGGATTGTTTTCCGGGCTTGTTCTGCCGTCATCGATCCACGGGGAGATCGCTCGCTTCGCGGGGCGCACGCCGTGTTTCGGCAATTTCGATCGCCGGCTCGAATTCATGCCGGGCGAACATGCCGATGCCGAAAAACGTTTCGGCCGTCCGTTGCTGAGCGGGCACTATTTCGAACGCATCCTCGACTGCGATGCCGCGCTTGCGATACAGCGCGATCCCTTGCTTCTCGACATCGCCGCGCACTATCTGGGCAGCCAGGCCAAACTCATCACCACGCGTGTCTGGTGGAGCTTTCCGACCGGCGCGGCCACCGACGCCGACAAGAACCTGGCGTCGCTGGGCAAATACCATTTCGACCTCGACGACTGGCGGATGCTGAAATTCTTCTTCTACCTCGTGCCCGTCGACGCCGATACCGGCCCGCATGTTTATGTGCGGGGCAGCCATAACCGCCGTATTCTCAAGCACCAGATGACGCTTCTCGTAGGCCATCCGGCGGAAGAGGTTCTCGGCGTCTACGGCGAACAAAGCCCGATCACACTGACGGGGCAGGCTGGTCTCGGCTTTGTCGAAGATCCGTTCGGGTTCCACATGGGGACGGTGCCGGCGCGCACGCCGAGGCTGATGATGGAAGTCGGCTTCGGCGTATCGCCGCCTTCGCGACGGCGGTTCCACGGCGAGCCGGTCATCCGTTGAACAGGGTGGAGGAGGGCGAAGCCTTGCCTATGCGGTCTTGGTGCCGCGCCGCAGGTGCTCGTCCAGGCGCGGCATGATCTCGACGAAGTTGCAGGGCATGTGCCGATAGTCGAGCTGCGGCTTCAATATGCCGTCCCAGGCGTCCTTGCAGGCGCCGGGCGAGCCCGGGAGCACGAAGACGAAAGTGGCATTGACGACGCCCCCCGTGGCGCGGCTTTGGATCGTCGATGTGCCGATCTTGTCGTAGGAAATGCGGTGGAACACTTCGGAAAAGCCATCCATGCGCTTTTCGAAGATAGGCTCCAGCGCTTCCGGTGTCACGTCGCGGCCGGTGAAGCCGGTGCCGCCGGTGGTGATGACGACATCGACCGCTGCGTCTTTCGACCAGCCCAGCACCTTGTCGCGGATCTTTTCGCGGTCGTCGGTGACGATGTCGCGCGTGGCCAGTATATGGCCAGCCTCGGCGATACGGTCGGCCAGCGTCTGGCCGGATTTGTCGTCGGCGAGGCTGCGCGTGTCCGACACAGTCAGCACGGCGATGCGGACCGGAATGAAGGGCCGGCTCTCGTCAGTCCTGGCCATGGGGATCAGCCTCCGATGTCAGGCTTCGCGTTGCCGCGACAAACCAGTCGGGTTGGCGGCCGCGAATCTCGGCCGCCGCGCGCTTCGCCACATTGCCGGTTTCAAACAGCCCGAAACATGTCGCGCCGGAACCGGACATCCGCGCAAACCCCGCGCCAGCCCTGTTCAACTGGGACAGCGCCCTGCCGATGGCGGGCTGCATGGCGAGTGCGGCAGGCTCGAGATCGTTGCGCGTGACCTCCAGCCAGTTGCGCACGCCATGGAAGTCGAGAACGCGTGGAAGCGGCGGCAGTCCTTCATTGTCGCGACGGGCGAGTGCCCTGAAGACTTCAGCCGTGGCAACGGCGGTGCCCGGATTGACGAGCACCAGTCCAAGCGACGAAAAATCGGGCACCATCGACAGTTCCTCGCCAATGCCACGCGCGATCAGCGGCTTTGCGGCGAGACACATCGGCACATCAGCGCCGAGCGCAAGGCCGATCCGCGCCAGAACCGCATTATCGACATTCAGATTCCATATCCGGACAAGACCGTGCAGCACCGCTGCCGCGTCGCTCGATCCGCCGCCGATGCCGGCGGCTACCGGCAGGKTCTTCTCAAGCCTGATGGCGACAGGKGGCGTGTCCTGCTGGCCGGCTTCTTTTCGTAGCGCGTCGCGCGCCCGCAGCACCAGATTGCTGTCGTCGAGAGGCACCGCGGACGCATATCGGCCAGATACGGAAAATATGTCGCTTTCTGCGAGCTCCGTTTCGATCCTGTCGCCGAACCTTGTGAAGACGGCCAGGCTTTCGATCTGGTGGTAACCGTCGTTACGCCTGCCGGTGACATGCAGCGCAAGATTGATCTTGGCATGCGCTGACCATGTCCGAGCGCCGGAATTCACTGTCTCAGTCGCGAGCGGGATGATGTTCAGTCCTTGGCCAGCCGGTATTCACCGGTCTTCGGATCCTTGACCAGCGTTCCCATCGTGCCGTTGGCGGCCTGCTTCTCGGCACGCCGCACCTTTGCCGTCACGCGATCGGCTTCCTTGACGAAGGACCGGTAACCGAAATAGGCGGCCACGCCGACGACAGCGAAGAAAATGATCTGTGGCATCTCAAAACTCCTCCCTCGCAAGGCCGGCGAAGGCGGCCGGTCGGGTGGGTCAAGCCTCTATGCTAGACGCTTTTGTGGCTTTTTCAAAGCCCGAAGCGCGCCCACAATGCGCGCTCTTCCGCCGCATCGACCACCCCGCTGGCGGCAGCGGCGGCGATGTCGGGCGCCGAAAAGCCCTTGGCTGAGCCAAACAGGCCGAACCGGCTGAGGAAACCGCGCGGCGCCGTGACCAGCCTGAGTTGGGTCTTTGGCCCGAAACGGGTCTTCAATACGGTGCGCATGTCGCCCAGCGCATCGACAAGGCCGAGCTCCAACCCCTTCTTGCCGGTCCAGAACAGGCCGGTGAACAGGTCGGGATCATCCTTGAGTTTCTTGCCGCGCCGATCCTTGACCAGATCGATGAAGGTGTCGTGGACTTCAAGCTGCAGCGCCTTCAGCCGCTCGACGTCTTCCTTCTTCTCCGGCTTGAATGGGTCGAGCACCGCCTTGTTCTGGCCGGCTGTGTGGACGCGGCGCTCTACGCCGATCTTCTTCATCAGTTCGGGAAAACCGAAAGAGGCGGATACGACGCCGATCGAGCCGACGATCGAGGACGGATCGGCAAAGATCTCGTCGCCGGCGACCGCGATCATGTAGCCGCCCGATGCCGCCACATCCTCGACGAAGACCAGCACCTTCTTGTTCTTCTCCGTCGCCAAGTCGCGGATGCGCTTGAAGATCAACCGTGACTGGACCGGTGAGCCGCCTGGTGAGTTTATCGAAATGGCGACCGCCGGCGCGTCGAAGGAAAATGCCTTTTCGATGAGCCCAGCCGTGGAGGCGAGCGACAGGTTCTGCCGAAACTGGCCCCCCGACATGATGGTGCCCTGCAGCCGGATGACCGGAACAGTGACCACAGTGGAGCGCCAGGATTTCGGCAGCAGGCGGTTGAAAAGGCGTTTCACGAGGTTGCTGTCTCCGGTCAATGGGTGGAAGGCATGTAGGAATTCCCCGGCTAACGGCAATGCCCCCAAAGATGTGCAGCGGTTTTGGGGCACGCGCGGATTTGAAAATCAGTCACCGAACAGCGATGCAAGCCCGTTATTGATCATCTCCGTCCGCTCCGCGGGGCCATTGCCCGATCGCGCATGAAGCATCAGCGGCGGCCGGATCGACAGTTTGCCGCGTGCGCCGAGTGCCGCCCTGACGACGATGCGGATCGCCGCCGCCTCCGGGCGCGGGTGGACGGCCAGCATCTCGGTGTCGCCAAAGCGGCCGGCCATCGCGTCGAGGATCACTGCAAGCTGCTCGGGCCGGGCAATGACAGATAGACCGCCGCGCGGCTTCACCACGGCCGCGGCGCTCCGGATCCAGCTGTCAAACAGCCCTTCATCCATCACATGTGCCTCTTTTCTCAGCGCGTCGGGTGTCGCGCGGTCCTCGGCGGCGTTGAATGGCGGGTTCATGATGACGAAGTCGAACGCGTTGTCTCTCAAGCCAGCGGCGGAGCGGGCCCGGCCCGATAGCGCGACATCTGCGGTCAGCACCGAGGCCCGATCGCTCAGATGCGCATTGCCCGGGTGGGCAAGCGTCGTTGCGGCAAATCCGGCCATCTCCGCCGAGCGTTCGACGAGCACTGCCTCGGCGGCCTGGCAGCGCGACAGTACCGCCAGTGCGGCTGCACCGGCGCCGGAGCCGAAATCGGCGAGGCGCCCGGCGAAAGACGACGGGACTGAAGCCGCCAGCATCATGGCGTCCATCCCGGCGCGATGCCCGCCTTGCTTCGGCTGTACCAGCCAGAAGCGTCCGCGATGGAACGCGTCGACCGTATGGGCCGGCATGTCCGGGGCGAGGGCGGCGGGTGAAGCGGGCATTACTTCTGGCGGATCTCGTTGGCGATGCCGGCATCAGTCAGGATGCGCCGTGCCGCGTCGGCCTGGTCAGCGTCGACCATCACGCGTCGCGGCAGGATACCGATTGATCCGTCGAGCACGCTCATATTCTGGTCGGCGACGAAACAGCCGATGCCGGCATCGCGCATCAGCGATTCGACAAAGGATATGATGACGGCGTCGTTGGTGCGGATGAGCTCTATCATCGGGCGAGAATCGCAGCTTGGCCGTCCGATGTAAACGGGCAGGCGGATTCAGGCATTCCAGGGCCTCTTCACTGCGTCACGTTTCAACCGCGCGATATCATCCGCCGACCAGCCCTGAACCGTCGGTGCCGGTCAACAAGCTGTTACAACCACCGCGCCAATTCGCCACTTGCCGTGCCGGTGCTTGCCGCCATAGAGTCCAAACTGGGACTAAGGGTGCCGTCGCACGCGTTTATCTAGGACGGGAGTGTTCGTGGTGGGTGTCGTTCTCAACATCGAAAACGGGAAGCGGGAACCCGCCTCCATCAAGGATCTGATCGACCTGACGGCCGCCGACATGGGGCGCGTCAACGAACTGATCCTGTCCAGGGCCGGCTCCGATGTCGAGATGATACCGGAGGTGGCCAATCATCTGATCTCGTCGGGCGGCAAGCGGCTGCGGCCGATGCTGACGCTCGCCGCCGCCCAGATGTTCGGCTATGCCGGCGAGGGCCACGTCAAGCTCGCCACGTCGGTCGAATTCATGCACACGGCCACGCTTCTCCATGACGATGTCGTTGACGAGAGCGGCATGCGGCGCGGCAAGAAGACTGCCCGCATGATCTGGGGCAACCAGGCGAGCGTGCTGGTCGGCGATTTCCTGCTCGGCCAGGCCTTTCGCATGATGGTCGATGTCGGCTCGCTGGAAGCGCTCGACATCCTGTCGAGTGCGGCCTCGATCATCGCCGAGGGCGAGGTGATGCAGCTTGCCGCCGCCAAGAATCTCGAAACCACCGAGGATGAGCATTTCGCCGTCATCAAGGCCAAGACGGCGGCACTCTTTTCGGCCGCCGCCGAAGTCGGTCCTGTCATCGCCCAGGCGACGCGCAATGATCGCGCCGCCCTGCGCTCCTATGGCATGAACCTCGGTCTTGCCTTCCAGCTGATCGACGACGCGCTGGACTACGGCGGCACCAGCAAGGACCTGGGCAAGAATGTCGGCGACGATTTCCGCGAAGGCAAGGTGACGCTGCCGGTGATCCTCGCCTACCGGCGCGGCACCAAGGCCGAGCGCACCTTCTGGAAACGCGCCATTGAGGAGAATGTCACCGATGACGCAGGATTGGAAAGGGCGATCGGCCTGATGMCCCGTCAKGGCGCCATCGCCGACACGATCGGGCGCGCCCGCCATTTCGGCGAGATCGCCCGTGACGCGCTGGCGCCGCTGGAAGCGACACCGCAGAAATCGGCGCTGGTCGACGTGATCGATTTCTGCATCAGCCGCGTGAACTGAGCGACATCGTTCGCGGCTGAACGTCAGCCGCGCCAAACGTCTCAGCAAGACTATTGCCATGAAAGAGACGGCAGCGAATTCTGATCCGCCCGTCTCGACAAGCTGCCGCGCGGCAAATTATCTATAAAAAATGGCAAAGAGCACAGACGAGACCATCGCCGTCCGGATCAGCAAGGTGCTGGCGGACCGGATCATATCGGGCGCCATCGAGCCGGGTGCCCGTTTGCGGCAGGATCACATCGCCGAAGAGTTCGATACCAGCCATGTTCCGGTACGCGAGGCTTTCCGGCGCCTCGAGGCGCAAGGGTTGGCGGTCAGCGAACCCCGCCGTGGGGTGCGTGTCGCGGCTTTTAACCTTGGCGAAGTCAAGGAAGTCGCCGAAATGCGGGCAGCACTCGAAGTGCTGGCGCTGCGTCATGCCGCGCCGCATCTGACGGCAGCCATTCTCGATCTGGCGGAGGAGGCGACCAAGGCCGGCGACAAATCCCGCGATGTCCGGTCGTGGGAAGAGGCCAACCGCGCCTTTCACCGGTTGATCCTTACCCCTTGCGGCATGCCGCGCCTTCTCGCCACCATTGATGATTTGCACGCCGCAAGCGCGCGCTTCCTGTTCGCCGCATGGCGCTCGGAATGGGAGACCCGCACCGATCAGGATCATCGGGCAATCCTGGGCGCGCTCAGGCAGGGTAATATCGAATCGGCGGCGGCGACGCTTGGCCGGCATGTGCAATGGATCGGCCGCAAGCCGGTGAAGACGGCCTCTGGAACCACGCGCGAAGCGTTCGCCATAGTGGGTTAGGCCTATCGGCGCCAGTCTCCCATCGTTGGATCTACTGGCCCCTGCACCGCAGACGGTCCCTGGATTTCGTCTGTCCTCCAGCGCTTTCCACGCATGAGGGGTTGCTATCCGTCTGGATTTGTGGATTCGATAATAGATCAAAATAAAAAATTATCTATAATTTTGATCAGCCAGAAGGAAGCTATCATGACCGACATCGCACTCGCCTCCCGCAGCCCGTCTTTCAGCCCGCTCCGGCTTCAGGACCGCTCCCTTGGCTGGCAGGCCGGCGCCGTCATCCTCGGCACGCTGTTTCTGGCGTTGTCGTCCTACATCGAAGTGCCGATGGTGCCGGTCCCCGTGACCATGCAGACCTTCGCCGTGACGCTCATTGGCGCGCTCTATGGCTGGCGGCTTGGCGCCGTCACCATCACGGCATGGCTTGTCGAAGGCGCCCTGGGCTTTCCGGTATTGGCCGGAGGCGCGGGCGGTGCGCACCATTTCCTCGGCGCGACGGGCGGCTATCTGTTCGCTTTCCCGATCGTCGGAGCACTTGTCGGCTGGCTGGCCGAACGTGGCTGGAACGGCAACCGGGTGGTGCTTGCCTTCGCAGCCATGCTGCTTGGCAACCTTGCCTGTCTTGCTCTGGGTACAGCATGGCTCGCCGCGATGATCGGCGCGGAAAAGGCCATCACGTTCGGTTTCATGCCGTTCGTCGTCGGCGGTCTGCTCAAGTCGGCGCTGGCGGCCGCGACGCTCAAGCTGGTTTCCGGCAACAAGGCGAAGCCGGCCAATCCCTGATTGCAATAGATGACCATAAGGCTGCGTCCCCACCACCTGCTTTGCCTGCTGACATATGTTGGCAAGGGCTACAGCCCTGCGTTCACCGCCAACTACGACAAGATCGCGGGGCGCCTCAGACTGGGCGAGGACGTCCTTGTCGTTTCCGGTCCTGACGATATCTGCGCTCCGTTGCTTGGCGAGCCGGAGCCGCATTGTTGGGGCGAAAGTGTTGTCGAGCGGGATCGGCTTGCAGCGCGGGACGTCGCGGATTTGCTGGCTCGGCCCATAGGCTCCGGCATCCGCCTTGATCTCGATGCATCGATATTGGCGCGGATGCGGGAGGCCTTTTCCGCCGGCCTCACGCGCAACGCCTGCCAAGGCTGCGAATGGTCTGGGCTGTGCAGCGAAATTGCTGCACGCGGCTATCCGGATACCCGCGTGCAAAGGATTGCCGGGTCGAATCGCTGAGGTTTGCCTTTCGTTGAAGTCTATTCTTGTAGCGCTCTGCGTCTTTTTCGGGCTAATTTGCTGCTCGACTCCACATGGCATGCTTTATTAATCGCATGACCCGATTGTGAATTCGGGCCGGATTGAAGCGTGACCCCAAAAAGGCCATGCTTTGCCCGGAAAGATCGAGTCTACGGCGATCCCGCTGTTGCGGAGATGGCGCCAGGCTGAAAGGGATACGATGCGGCAAGGACGTGCGCGCTGGCTGACTGGGCTGGCAATTGTGACGGGCATGGCGATTTCGGGTCTGCCGGCCTATGCCAAGCAAACCACCGAACCGCTCAAGATCACATCCTTCTCTGGAGCCTATCTAGCGGCCCGGATCGCCGAAGGCGACAATGATCTCGACAACGCCATTACCTATTACAAGCAGGCGCTGGCCTTCAATCCGGGCGACACCGGCCTGCAGCAGAGTCTGATGTTGTCGCTGATCGCTCAAGGGCGCTTCGACGAATCCCTGGTTTATGCCGACAAGCTCAAGGACGTTCCGGATGTCGAGCGGTTCTCGCGCCTCGCGCTGGCCGTCGACTCCTTCCACAAGAAGGATTTTTCCAAAGCCGAGTTTTGGTTGAAGCTGTCACTTGAATCCGACCTCGACCGGCTCATCGCCGGGGTGATGACCGGCTGGGCCAAACAGGGCGCCGGCGACACCACCGAAGCCATGGCCTCCATCGACAAGCTCCAGGGCCCGGACTGGTTCGGTCTCTTCAAATCCTTCCACCGCGCACTGATCGCCGATGCGGCAGGCCTGCCCGACAGGGCTGAAGCGCTCTACACCGCGACAATGCAGGATACCGCGGCCGGCAGCGCTGCCCCCGAAACATGGATGCGCAACGCGCAGGCCTATGCCTCCTTCTTTGCCCGCAAGGGCGACAAGACCAAGGCGCTTTCGGTGCTTGACCAGGCCGAGGCTTTCTCGCCCGGCAAGCTTGAGATCGCTGCTCTTCGCGCCAAGATCGCCAAGGGTGAGAAGGTCCCGCCCTTTGTCGCCACCCCGTCGGACGGTGCCTCGGAAATCCTGCTCGATCTCGCCACTGCGCTCAATCGCGGCGGCGGCGAGCCATTTGTGCGCCTCTATCTGCAATATGCGCTCGCGCTCAGGCCCGACAGCGACGCTGCACTTGTCCAGCTCGCCGCCGTTTCCGAACAGCTGAAGGACGGCGAGGGCGCCATTGCCCTTTACCGCCGAATCCCGGACTCTTCGCCGCTGAAGGAAATTTCCGATCTGCAGCTCGGGCTCAACCTTGCCGATCTCGGTCGCAATGACGAGGCAATCACCCATCTGAAAGGGTTCGTCGACGCCCATCCCGATGACATGCGCGCCTATCTGGCGCTCGGCGGCGTCTATTCCTCGAAAGAGGATTTCCGCTCGGCGGCTGAGCTCTATGACAAGGCCGTTGCCACGATCAAGACGCCGGTCGCCGCCAACTGGACCATCTTCTACCAGCGTGGCATCGCCTACGAGCGGCTGAAGGAATGGCCGAAAGCCGAGCCGAATTTCCGCAAGGCGCTGGAGCTGTTTCCCGACCAGCCGCAGGTCCTGAACTATCTTGGCTATTCCTGGGTCGACATGAACGTCAACCTCAAGGAAGGGCTGGCGATGATCCAGAAGGCCGTCGACCTGCGGCCGAGCGACGGTTACATCGTCGACTCGCTGGGTTGGGCCTACTTCCGCATGGGCAGGTTTGACGATGCCGTGCGCGAAATGGAACGCGCGGTGTCGCTGAAGCCCGAAGATCCGGTCCTGAACGACCACCTCGGCGACGCCTATTGGCGCGTCGGCCGCAAGCTCGAAGCCACCTACCAGTGGAACCAGGCTCGCGACCTCAAGCCCGATCCGGACGTGCTCGCCACCCTGCAGCAGAAGCTGTTGAAGGGCCTGCCGCCGATCGAATCCAACACGGCGCAGGAAACACCGAAGGTGAAGCCCGACCCTACGCCAACGCCGAAGGGATAGATCGGCCATCTTGATTTGCAAACGGGGTTCCTTTTGGAGCCCCGTTTTCGTTTCAGAACAGCTTTCGGTAGACGACAAACCCTGACCGCTCGCCGATCTTGTCGTAGAGCTTCATCGCCGTGTGGTTGGTTTCATGCGTAAGCCAATACACGCGGCCGGAGCCGGCGGCTTCGGCGCGGCCATAGACGCCGTTGATGAGCGCCCCGCCGATGCCTTTGCCGCGCGACGCCTCGTTGGTGAAAAGATCCTGCAGATAACAGTTCGGCGCGATCGCCGTGGTGCTGCGGTGGAAGAGGTAGTGCACGAGGCCGAGAAGCTGCCCTTCGCGTTCGGCAACCAGCGCATGAACCGGCTCGTAGGCATCGAAGAAGCGCGACCATGTCATCTGCGTGACCTCGTCCGGCAGGGCCGTCTCGCCGAAGCGCCCGTAGAACGCGTTGTAACCGTCCCAAAGCGGAAGCCACTGGTCGAAATCCCTTCGCGTGACAGGACGAATGGTGATCGGGTTGGGCATGGCTGACCTGTTGTTGATGTGAGGATGGCTGCTCGAGCAGACCGCAGCCTCCCGTGATCGGCAATGGGCCAGCCCGTGGCAAAGCGTTCGACATTTCTTTGCTCGCCAGCCGGCAGAGCCGGCGAGGCTTGCCTTGACGCCTGTGGGGCAGGCATCTAGAGCGTGGTCCGAAAAGGTGCGGACGTTCCGGTGGCGCAAAGGCTATCCAGAAGTTTCGCATCCCACCGCTCCGCGAGGCCGCAGTG
>BFBZ01001954.1_pt1 | contig 12427 bp, 5 predicted proteins | sample 1888401 | NCBI WGS metagenome assembly BFBZ01 (sample SAMD00112614, study PRJDB3348) | symbiont metagenome | host: Chara braunii | reverse complement strand
GCGTGAACCGTTCAGGGCTCGAAACCATCGACCTGCACCTGGAGCCACTTGCAAGTGCCGACTCGGTGCTCAGCGATGAAGAAAAAGAAGCAGGTGTAGTGCTGGTGGATATTGGCGGAGGTACCACGGATGTGGCCCTGTTCTATGACGGCGTGATCCGCCACACAGCGGTGATCCCTTTTGGCGGAAATATTATTTCCGATGATATCAAAGAAGGCTGCGGCATCATTAAAACACAGGCCGAGCAGCTGAAGATGCGTTTTGGCTCGGCACTGGAGCAGGAGAACCAGGAGAATGAGGTGATCTCTATCCCGGGCCTGCGTGGCCGCCCGCATAAAGAAATTTCTGTAAAGCTCCTGGCACAGATCATTCAGGCCCGTATGCAGGAGATCCTGGAATTTGTGCTGTATGAGATCAAGAACAGCGGGTATGAGCGCAAGCTGGCTGCCGGGATCGTGATCACCGGTGGTGGCGCGCAGCTGAGGCACCTGCCACAGCTGGTGATGCTTACTACAGGTATGGATTGCCGTATTGGCACACCAAACGAGCACCTGGCTGGGGCTGACGACGAGCTCAAGAACCCGATGTATGCCACAGGCATCGGGCTGGTGATGAAAGGCATTGAAAAATACGAACGCGAGGCCAAGCGTGGCAACAATACAGCCAAGCAGGTAGAGGAGAAGCAGGCAGTGACTTTAGAGGCACGTCAGCCGAAGGAAGAAAAGAAAGTGGCCGGCCATTCGCAAAAAAAGATCGGGAGCTTTTTCGACTCACTTATCAATAAAGCAAAGGACTGGATCAGCGATGATATTGAGGAATAAAACAAGCGTGGGGACCGCAATGGTCTGATGAATAATAACCTTCAAACACAACATAACATGATGCAATTTGAATTACCACAAGACGAAAGCTCGATCATCAAAGTGATCGGCGTTGGGGGCGGCGGGAGTAACGCTGTGAACCACATGTTCCGCATGGGCATAAAAGGCGTAGACTTTATCATCTGTAATACAGACAAGCAGGCGCTTGGCAAAAGCCCTGTGCCATATAAAATTCAGCTGGGGAACTCCCTTACCAGGGGCCTTGGTGCCGGCGCCAAGCCGGAAGTAGGCCGCGACGCAGCCCTGGAAAGCATTGACGAGATCAAAGGCTTTTTGCTGGAGAATACCGAAATGGTATTCATCACGGCAGGCCTTGGTGGTGGTACTGGTACCGGCGCCGCGCCGGTGATCGCTTCTATCGCCAAAGAATTAGGCATTTTAACCGTTGGCATTGTCACGATCCCGTTTACGTTTGAAGGTAAAAAGCGTCGTCAGCAGGCCGAGCTCGGGTTAGAAGAGCTGAAAAAATATGTAGACACGCTGATCGTGATCGGTAACGACAAATTGCGCGAAATATATGGCAGCCTCAAAATGACAGAGGCGTTTGCACACGCCGACAATGTACTCACCAACGCGGCCAAAAGCATCGCGGAGATCATCAGCATGCACATGCATGTGAATGTTGACTTCAACGATGTGAAAACAGTGATGAAAGAAAGCGGTGTGGCTATTATGGGTTCTGCCGTGGCCAGCGGCGAAAAACGCGCCCTCCGCGCTGTAGAGAACGCCCTCATCTCACCTTTGCTGAACGATAACGATATCCGTGGCGCACGCCATGTATTGCTCAACATCATGAGTGGTAGCGATGATATCGAGATGGATGAGTTCGGCGAGATCACGGATTTTATACAGGAAGCAGCAGGCGGCACAGCCGAGCTGATCACCGGCTACGGTACCGATCCTTCCCTGGGCGACAATGTATCTGTGACGATCATTGCTACGGGCTTCAATTCTAAAATGGGCACAGGTTACGAAGCACCTGTGTTCCAGGAGCGGAAGATCGTGAAACTGGATGAGCAGCCACCGGTAGTGAAACAGGAACCGCAGCAAACCAACCTGATAGATGAGATCCAAAAATCGGAAGAGCCTTTTGTATATACCAAAGAGCCGGCAGATGAAGTGAAACAGGTTCCCCCGGTGTCTGAAAAGCCACAGGTACCTGTGAACGAGGTGCCACCTGTTACAGAATTTACATTCAGCATCAAGAATGAAGCCTCATCTGAGGAGGCTGATATCGTTGATGAACCGACCCGCCAGGAATTTGTGATCAGCCCGGTATCTTCCCAGAGCACAGCGGAGCTGTTCAACAGCAAAAATGATGAAGCGGCCATCTCGCGAGAAGAGCAGATTCGCCTGGCACAGGAGCGGATCAAAAAGCTGAAGGAGCTCACACTGAAAATGAAAACGCCGGATGGCCTTGCCCAGCTTGAAAAGGAATCTGCCTGGGCCCGTAAGAATATCCAGCTCGATAACAGCACCACACCTTCAAAAGAATCTCAGGTATCGAGGTATACTTTATCAGAAGGCGATGATAAGAAGATAGAGATCCGTCCCAATAACTCTTTTCTCCATGATAATGTAGATTAGTAGGGGTTGCGTTTTACTTTAACAGGAAAATCCCTGCCCGGAATGGCAGGGATTTTTCTTTGACTCAACTGAAGGTATTATGTTCGTTGTCTGGGATGATCTTATATGCCCCGGGAATTACACCCGGTAGGATTCCTTGGATTTAAGAAAAGGGAGAAAAAAAAATGCCCCGTGAATCCACGGGGCATTTGATGAAAAGTGGTAATGATCAGGAATTATTTCTGGATCATCATTTTCTTTGTAACAGGCTTGCTGTTTTCAATTTTTACCTGGTAGAAATAGATACCAGAGCTGAGGTTGCTCAGGTTCACATCAATTTTGTTTGAACCCTGGTTGCCATCAACGTGCGTGGTGTAAACCACCTGGCCCATGTTGTTGAGGATAGCGATATCCATTTTGGCATTTTCTTTCAGGTTCACATCGATAGTAGCAGCATTGGCAGCAGGGTTAGGGTACGCTACCATGTTGTTGAGATCGGTATTGGCTTCATGAATACCCACATCAATATTGGCACAGTTACCAACATCTGTTGTAGATACTTTGAAATAAACGATTTCGTTTGGCTGGTCTACGTTGTCTGCATCAGGGTTTGTACCTGAAGACGGGGGCACACCGTAGCCTGGTGTATAATCCCTTTGGTAGATCAGGTGAACATTGCTGTCAACATGTTTGGCGAGGGAAGCGAATACGCCTTCCTGTGGGTTGGTTGTATCACGCGACATGATATCGCATGGGTTAGACCAGGTAGTACCACTATTGGTGGATTTCATGAGGTATACGTGCCTGCAAAGCTTGGTTGGATCTGGTAAAGAAGGCATATTCTCCACGATAGAAGAATAAGACAGGTAAATGGTACCTGCTGCATCAACTGCGGCGCTTGGGAAAGAGGTCATGGAGTTGTGGAATGAACCGAAAGGCAGGGCGCCAGTGCTGGCAGGAGTAGGCAGGTCGATCTTACCATTCCCGTTCAGGTCGAGGGCGCCGGCAATCAGCACACCACCGGCATCAGCACCGTCGCTTTCTTTCCATGCAAATAAACCGTCTGTTACAGGAAAATAGCTATAGCCTGATGCAGAAGGTGTTGTTTGCAGTACGCGGGTTTGTCCGAAGAACACGTGGGCACTGCCGGCATTGTCTAACACAATGGCGTATGTGCCGTCGTTGGTTGGAATGGTATCAGCCACGCCGTCACCATTTGTATCGGATGTTTGAGTAGTTGGGTCCCAGTTGGTGATAGGGAATTTTTTGATCCTGGTGCTTGTCCAGGTAGCACCACCATCTGTAGATTTTGTGAGTTTGAGGTCGCGGATCTCTGTGCCACCTACGATGGCCACTGTAGAACCCTTGCAGGCAATAGCGTAAGAGTCGCCACCAAAACCTTTGTAGTTAGCGCTGGTTAAACCTGTAGGCACTACATTGGTAATATCCCATGTAACACCGGCATCTTTAGAGCGGCTGAATACAACAGCACCGTCGAGGCCTTGGTATAAAGCACCCGGGCCGGGAGTTGTAGGGTATGTTAAAGCAATGAGGTAAAGGGTATCACCTGTACCTACCATCCTCGACCACCAGTTACCACCTGTAGTGGCAGTTGGGATAGCCGTGGTGCTTTCAGACCAGGCACCTGTACCTTTTGTGTTCCTGCGGGTTACCTGCAGGTTGCTGGCCACAGTATTGTGAGCCACAACGATTTCTTTACCGGAAGATGTGTTCACGATATTTGGCCAGCCTGTTCTCTGTGTTTCGATCCTGGCGGTTGGCTGGGCGCTCCAGTTGCTGCCATCGAAATAAGCATAGCCTGTTCCCCTTGCAGGGTAATTATTTGCGGAGTTACCGGCTGTAGGATCATGTGTCCATGTAGCGGCAATCGTATTGTCATTGTTCACCCAGATCCTGTCAGCCACACTACTGTTAGACTGAAGGTCATAATAGGTAACACCGATCACACCTTGCGAAAAAGAGGTCGTCTTTTTCGGGTTTGGTTTCACCTGTTGTGTTGTAGCATTCGCATTGTTGGCTGCGGAAGGCACGTCTGTTACAACTTGTGTATTCAGCACAGCTTTATTGGCCATCTCCGCCGGGATCTTGACCAGCTTAAACTGCTGCGCAAATACCATGGTAGAAAATACCACGCCTGCACTTAAGAGTATCTGTTTTTTCATTTTAAAGGTTTTTAATTGATTTGAGCGGATTTTATTCCGTTCAAACGGATTTGAATTAAACAATTAATACAAATATAATGATTTAAGAACATTATTGAAAAATGTTTTCAGCTAAAATAGGCTTGCTATTTTTTCAAGCCTGATACCCCTTGAACCCTTGATCAGCACAAGGGAATCAGTGACAGGATGGTTACCAAGATAAGACATGGCAGCTTCGGTATCCATAAAATAATGATAGCTTGCGTATTGCCCCGAACAGCGGTAAAACAGGGGGCCTACCAGCAATACCTGTTCAAACCCTTTGTTTTTGAGAAGTTGCAGGATAGCGAGGTGCTCCGCGTCGCTGTATTTGCCCAGTTCAAGCATATCGCCCAGCACCAGCACACGCGACGGATGTTCCTGTTCCGCAAAATTTTCAATGGCGGCTCTCATGCTGGTTGGGTTGGCATTGTAGGCATCCAGTATCACGGTATTATGGGTGGTTTTCAATACCTGCGAGCGGTTCATCTCCGGCACATAACCAGCCAGCGCTTCGTTGATGAGCTTCTTGTCAACGCCAAAATAATGACCGATGCAGGCCGCGCAAAGCAGGTTGATAAAATTGTACTGGCCGAACATGTGCGTGGTGATGATCTCGGCTTTATTGACATCTTCGCCTTTTGTACCCCAAACCATTTCTACATATTCCGACCGGCTCAGCGATCTCCCGATCACATCAAGGCCGCCGTTCCCACTGCCATAGCTGATCCTGTCGTAGCCCTCGCACAACGATAGCAGTACAGGGTCGTCGCCATTCACAAAGAGTTTGCCACCATGCGCATGGATGTATTTATAGAGTTCGCTTTTGCCTTTTTTGACGCCTTCCTCCCCGCCAAAACCCTCGAGGTGTGCCTTGCCTATATTGGTAATGAGGCCGTAGCCCGGCATAGCGATCTCGCAGAGCATGGCGATCTCTCCTTGGTGATTGGCTCCCATCTCGATGATGGCGATCTCGTGCGACGCTGTCACAGAAAGTAGAGTAAGCGGCACACCGATGTGGTTGTTGAGGTTTCCCTTTGTGGCCAGGGTTCTGTATTTTTTAGACAGCACCGCGTGGATGAGCTCCTTGTTGGTGGTTTTGCCATTGCTGCCCGTAATGCCGATCACCGGGATGCGCAGTTGCTGCCTGTGATACCTGGCCAGTTCCTGCAATGCCAGCAACACATCCGGTACCAGTAAAATAGTTTGCCCGTTGGCATAAGATACTTCATCTACAATGGCATAGGCGCAACCCTGCTCAATAGCCGATGCGGCAAAACTATTGGCATTGAAATGTTCGCCTTTCAACGAAAAGAAAATAGCACCCTGTTCTGTTTTGCGGGTATCTGTGCAAATTTTCTGCTGGCATTGTGAAAACAGGCTGTAGAGCTGTTCGATAGAGATAAAGCTGGCTGACATAGGTCAAAAATAAAAAGCCCCGGCAGTGTTTTGCCAGGGCCTTCATATTAGTTTTAAACAAATTTATTTGCCGAGTCCCACAGGGCTACCCACGCGGGTCATAGCACACCTGAAGCCCAGCCACGCGGCACATTGCCTTTGATCGAGGAAGCGGCGTGTGCCAGGATTGAGCCAGTAGGCACGGTCTCTCCAGCTGCCACCTTTGTATACGCGCGATTTATCGTTAATGAGCGATGTCTTCGCATATTCATACATCATCTTGTCTGATTTATCAGTGTAGGCATCCTCACCGCTGGCATAGTAAATACTTGAATTCACATCACCATCAAGGTAGTTGATATAGTCGGCAGTTTTGTAGTTCCTGCGCTCATCCAGGTTGTCGGTTGATACGGCATTTGATACTTCGCGCCATTTTACACGGCCCGGGATATCAGATTTGCCATCAGCGGTAGCATTTTTATAGCCTTGCGGATCGTTGGTGAGAACGGTCAGCGTGCTGTCTTCCACTTCGGTGGTTTCACCGCTCACCCCATGCGCGGTAGGAGGGTTCACTTTATGTTTGAATTTCTGGAACACAGGGCCATCAATGTTGGTGGCAATAGTGTTATCCGTACTGTCTTTCACTTGTGTCACAAATACATTACCACGGAACGGGCGGAACTCATCCGCGTCTGTTCCTGTATTGGCCCTGTATACGTCCATTACCCATTCTGATACGTTGCCGGCCATGTTGTAGAGGCCGTAGTCGTTAGGCCAGTATGAGTATACAGGAGCTGTTACGTCGGCGTTATCATTCAGGAAGCCTGCAGTACCCATGTAGTCACCATTACCTCTTACAAAGTTGGCGTTCATCTGGCCAATATATTTATCGTCAGAATTACGTACACCATGTCCATTCCAAGGATAGATCCTCCTGTCTGTGATACGCTCGCCGATCGTGTTCCCGATCAGGCCATAAGCGGCATATTCCCACTCAGCCTCTGTCGGGAGCCGGTATTTTGGTAAGAAGATTCCGTCTTCCATGCGTACATCACGCTCAGGATTTTGCTGATCGAATGAAGGTAATTTCTGTTTTAATTGACCTTGCCATTTGCCGGCCAGGTAAGCTTCTGTGCTGAAATAATCCTGGTCTGAAGGGTTTGGCACGTGCTCGAGTAGGCCTTCGCGGATGAGGATGAACTCATTCACGCGGTCTGTACGCCATGCGCAGAAATCGTTTGCCTGGAGCCAATTAACACCTACCACCGGGTAATCACGGTAAGCAGGGTGGCGCAGATAGTATTCTACATAGGGCTCGTTGTATGCCAGTTTTTCGCGCCATACCAGGGTATCAGGCAGGGCTTTGTAATAAATATCAGGGAAGGTAGGGCCAAACACCCGGCCGGTCCACCAAAGGTATTCGAGGTAAGCGAAATTGCTCACTTCCGTTTCGTCCATATAGAAAGAAGAAACAGTGACACGACGTGGCACGTTGTTCCACTCGTAAGTCACATCCTGTTCTGTACGACCCATGGTATAAGTACCACCTTCTATCAGCACCAGGCCCGGGCCTGTTTCCTGCTCTTCGTAAGGAACTTTTTCAAAGCCGCCGTTGTCTGGGTCATTATATGACCACCCGGTTACCGGGGACCTTTCTTTGGCACATGAAGCTAAGACCACTACAAATGCAACAGTCAAAACTTGGCGGTTTTTGATGAAATTGAACTTCATATCAGTTTAAATTTAAGGCTATAACGTAATTTTATATAAAAGGTTACAAAGTTTTTTAGAAGGAAGGACAGCTGATGGTCCTGTATTTCTTTTTCTTAGGCTTACACTCGAACTGGATCTGGAGGGAGATCTCGTGAGATCCGGCGGTGTTGCTGGCGAGTTTGGAGACAGTAACGTCGTAGCTGTAGCCCACTTTGAAGTGGTCGGTCTGCAAACCGATCAATACGATGAAGGCGTCCTGGTTTCTGTACCATAAACCGCCTACAAATGAGCCTTTTACGAAATAAACACCCAGGTTAAGCTGGCTGAAGTTCTGTTGTTGCTGGAATAACACGTTGGGAGAAATGTAGGTATCCCCGCCTTTTTCGAGTGGGATCACAGCACCGGCGTGTCCTGTAAATTTAACCGGGAGCTTGGAAACGCCCAAAAGGCCCTCATCGGGCTGCGTGATATGGTTAGCTGCGAAGCCAATAAAATAACGTTTACTGTAACCGAGCACACCGGCCGAAAAGTCGAGGTTGCTCTTGTTCTGCGAAGGGATCACCTCGTTGGTGTTCCAGACAAAGCCCCGGCGGGCATCGATCATATCGCCGAAATTAAGCTTGCTCCTGTCGAGGGCTTTTTGAAAAAAACCTGCCTGGAGGCCAAATTTGAGGGAAAATTCGCGGGTAACGGCAAGATGGTATGAGTAAATGAGGCTGGCAGTGGTTGTTTTGAGGGTGCCCCGCCCGGCGTCATCCTGTGTAACCAGGAGGCCCAGACCGCCGGAGATGGCGTCAATATGTTGGTCGTAAGAAGCGCTGTAGGTGACAAAAGTTCCGGATAAGTTTGGCCATTGGTTACGATAGTTCATGCAGATACGTGGACAGCGGGCAGTTCCGGCAAATGCAGGGTTTAAGTACAGTGGGTTTGCATAAAACTGGGTGAATTGAGGGTCTTGAGCTGCCAAATCTTCCCAAAAACCAGAAACCACAAGGACTGTAAGGAGTACTATTAACTTTTTCGCCATGTAAGCTTTTTTAAGTAAAACTTTTCCTATTTAGCAAATATAACAGTCTATTTTTAAAAATAAAAACTTTTGTACAACAATATTTTTTTTTCTTTGCCGTTTAACAAGAGGCAGAAAACAAGCTGCTTACCAAGCAAATGATCTCAAAACATCACCTCATTCAAATCCTGCTTTTCCTGACGGTATCTGTGGCTTATGCTCAATTGCCGGTTGAGCGAAAGGCCGTGATGGAAAGCCCGGGTGTAAGGCCGGACGTGAACAACGACGAGAACGGGCAAAGCGCCAATGAACTGGATATTTTTTTGTTAAAGGGTGCCCACTACGATGGTTCGCGCAACTACATGCCCTATTACCTTGAACGTGCAAAAGCCACGCAGCAGGCACCTCAGCTGACACTCACAAATGTTGTGACGCGCGAGCTGAGCAGCTCCGAAACAGAGCAGCTGAAGGGGTACCGGAAGCTCATCACGGGTGATTTTGCCATCTCGCATTACAGTGGCCGCTCGCGTACGGAACTGGTGGTATACTACAGGATTGTGGCCGTGAGGTACAATAATTTCAGCGGTAAATATGAGGCTTTGGTAAGCTATACGCCTTCGTGGGATCATGCCAATGGCTTCCCGGTGACAGATAACGGCGCGCATAAAAAAACAGCGGCCACGAGTTATGTCACCACCTCTGTGCTGGCTTCCGGCAACTGGTACAAAATAGCCGTTACCCAATCCGGTTTTTACAAGATCGATAAAACCCTCCTGCAGAGCATTGGCATTAGCACTACCGGGCTCGATCCGCGTAACCTCAGGATCTATGGCAACGGCGGCAAGCTCATGTCTGAACACAATGCGGATTTCAAGTACGACGACTTGAAGGAAAATGCCATCTTTGTGCAGGGCGAGGCCGATGGCTCATTCGACAGCGGCGATTATATTTTGTTTTACGGGCAGAGCACTGATTCGTGGAAACGCAACAAGGGCACGGGCTCCTGTCTCAAATTCCAGCACAAGCTCAGTTACTTCAGCGATACGAGCTACTATTACATCACGGCCGATCTTGGTCCCGGCAAGCGAGTGCTCAATAACAGCAGCCTGGCGGTGAGCCCAACACAAACCACCAGCAGCTACGATTACTTCGACTACCATGAGCTCAATGTAGTGAACGTGGTGAAATCGGGCCGGGAGTTTTACGGGGAGAAATTCGATGTGACCAACAGCTACACGTTCCCTTTCTACATTCCTGACGCGGCCATTGGCGATAGCGTGCTGGTGGAAGCGGGCGCCTTGTCGAGGAGCGATGTGGTGAGTTCCTACAACGTGTCGTTTGGATCAACAGCCTTTACGTTTACCTGTTCTAATACATCCACAGCCTCGTATATTGCCGATTTCGGTTACCCGGGTTACAATTGTGCCGGCAGCCTGCTCGGCAACAACCAGCTGAATATCTCTGTAACCAAAACCACGCCCAGCGCCCTGGGATACATGGATTATGTATCGTTCAACGCGCGGAGGAACCTCATTGTGGGCCAGAGCCAGTTTTGTTTTAGGGATAGCAGAACCACAGGTGTAGCGGGCAATACCACCGACTATCACCTCATCAATAATTCTTCCTCTACACTCACCATCTGGGATGTCACAGATCCGCTTACACCGGCCAACCAGTCGTATACCACTACCGGCACAGCCGTTGATTTTATTGCAACATCCGACTCGATCCGTGAATACGCGGTGATCGGCAGTAACGGTTTCTACACCCCGAAGCCGTATGGCGTGGTGCCGAACCAGAACCTGCACGGGTTGCAGCAGGCAGACTTTGTGATTGTGTGCCCACCGAATTTTGTGAACCAGGCCAACCGCCTCGGGGCCCTGCACCAGCAAAACGATAGCCTTACTTACGTGGTAGCCACCACGGAGCAGATCTACAATGAATTTTCATCCGGTACGCCCGATATTGTGAGTGTACGGGAGTTTGTGAGAATGCTTTACAAAAGGCCGCTCGACCCGAATAAAAAAACAAAATACCTGCTACTGATGGGCGGTGGTTCTTACAATAACAAAGACCGGTTCCTGAGCACCAACAGCGCCCTGATCCCTACATACGAAACACCCAATTCCTGGTCTTATACCAACTCGTTTGTGACAGATGATTTTTTTGCGCTGATGGATGACAACGAGGGAGACCTCGGGCCTGGTGATGTGGTGGACATCGGCGTGGGCCGGTTCCCGGTACGCAGCGAAGCCGATGCCACGGGCTGTGTGAACAAGATAGAGAGCTATTACAAGAAGAATTACAATTTTGATATCAATGCCGTGGAAAGCACCTGCATCAATGCGGTGGCTTACCCGCAGGGCGACTGGCGCAACTGGGTCTGCTTTATGTCAGACGACGAGGACAATGCGGAGCACATGTGGCAGGCCGACTCTATTGCCCGTATTGTGGCGCGCACCTACAAGCAATATAATGTTGACAAGATCGTTTTCGATGCCTATGTGCAATACTCAACACCCGGCGGGCAGCGTTATCCTGATGTGGTAAATGCACTGAACCGTCGTTTTGAGCGGGGCACCCTCATCTTTAACTATACCGGTCATGGCGGTGAGCTGGGCCTGGCGCACGAGCGTGTGCTGGAAGTATCACAGATCCTCGACTGGCGCAACCTCAGCAACCTGCCGCTGATGGTAACAGCCACCTGCGAGTTCAGCCGGTTCGATAACCCCGACATCACCTCTGCGGGAGAGTATTGTTTCCTCAATGCCCAGGGTGGGGCCATCGGCCTGTTCACCACCGTGAGGCTGGCGTTTTCCAACCTCAATTTCGAGCTCAATAAGTCATTCTTCAAATTTGCGCTGGCCCCGCTGCCAAGCGGTAAGATGCCCGCCATTGGCGACCTTTACAGGCAAAACAAGGTAGATATCGGGTATAATCCCCAGTACCAGAATTTTGTGATCTTGGGCGATCCCGCGCTGAAACTGGCCTATCCGCAACAGAGGGTGTACACCTCCACCATCAACACGCACCCGGTTACTGCCACTTCTTCTGATACGCTGGAGGCACTTTCCAAGATCACCATCACCGGCTATGTAGGCGATGTGTCTGGCAATAAGCTCAACAATTTCAACGGTGTGGTGTTCCCAACGGTGTTTGATAAAGCGGAGACCATCACCTGCCTCGAAAATGACGCATCTTCTGCCTACCTGGGGGCGCCATTTAAATTTTCGCTGCAAAAAAACATCATCTATAAGGGCAAAGCGCAGGTCACTAATGGCAACTTCAGTTTCACCTTCATTGTGCCCAGGGATATTGCCTACCAGTACGGCGTGGGGAAGCTGAGCTATTATGCGCACAATGGCGTGGTAGATGCCAACGGCTACAGCAACAACATTATAGTAGGTGGCTCTAATCCTAACGCGGTGATAGACAACCGTGGGCCGGTGGTGAAGTTGTTCCTGAACGACAACAAATTTGTATCGGGTGGCACCACCAACGAAAAACCGGTGCTTTATGCAGAGGCCTCCGATTCGAGCGGCATCAACACCGTGGGCACAGGCATCGGCCACGATATTGTGGCGGTGCTTGATGAGAACTCCAACCAGCCTATCGTCCTGAACGATTATTACGAGGCCAACCTCAACAGCTTCCAGTCGGGG
>BFBZ01001953.1_pt1 | contig 12428 bp, 10 predicted proteins | sample 1888401 | NCBI WGS metagenome assembly BFBZ01 (sample SAMD00112614, study PRJDB3348) | symbiont metagenome | host: Chara braunii | reverse complement strand
CCGTCTCCCGCCTCGCCCGGCTGTACCAATCACAGGGCAAACGTGTCGGCGTTGTGACCAACGACCAGGCGCACGACCTCGTGGACACGAACACGCTCCGGGCGCAGGGGCTCGCCGTCGAAGAGGTCCCCGGGGCGTGCTTCTGCTGCCGCTTCGACGACCTCGTCGGGCGCGTCGGCGCGCTCCAGAGCGCCGACCGTCCGGACGTCATACTGGCTGAACCGGTCGGAAGTTGCACCGATTTGGTCGCGACCGTGATTCAGCCGCTCAAGGACCTCTACGCGGGCCGGTTCGAGGTGGCCCCGTATGCGGTCCTGTTCAAGCCGAGTCACGGAATTCGCATCCTGAAGAACCTGTCGGCCGGCGGGTTCAGTCCCAAGGCCGCGTACATCTTCAGAAAGCAGCTCGAAGAGGCCGACGCGATCGTGATAAACCGGATCGACGAACTCGACCCGCCACGGGCCGAGGAATTGTCCCGACTGGTGGCCGAACAGTTCCCCGGTACGCCCGTCCTGCGGGCGAGCGCCACGACCGGCGCCGGGTTCGACGCCCTCGTGGAACTGCTCGATCAGCGCGGCGGGTTCGGTCAGAAGGTGCTCGATATCGACTATGACACCTATGCCGAGGGCGAGGCCGAACTCGGTTGGCTGAACGCGACGGCCCGGCTGTCCGGCACCGCACCGTTCGATCTCGACGCGCTGCTGACGGCGGTCCTCGAGGAACTGGCCGACGTGTGCCGGGCGCTGGGCGGCGAGGTGGCGCACCTGAAGCTGATCGGCATGGACGACGCGGGCGCGTTCGCGGTGGGCAACGTCATCAGCAGCGACACCGCACCGACGCTCTCGCTGCCGAGCGGGCTGAAGCCGCGCGAGGCGGAGCTGATCGTGAACGCTCGCGTCGCAATCGACCCGGCGGTACTGGAAGCGGAAGTGAAGCGGGTGGTGGCCGCTCAGGCCGCGAAAGCGGGTGTGACCGCGGAGTTCCGCACGAGCCAGAGCCTCCGCCCCGGCCGCCCCGTGCCGACTCACCGGTACACCGAAGCGAAGTGAAAACAGAAAAAAGAACCGCGGATAAACGCAGAAGACGCAGATCAGAAGCAAAGACTTTATCTGGCTTTTATCTGCGCTGTCTGCGTCATCTGTGGCTCTTTGCTTTCAACCGGGCTCCTCGTTCGGCAGCGGGTTGCGGGCGAAGATCCATTCCTCAATGGGTTTCCCGTCGATGAGGTGTTCCTGCACGAAGCGCGGGATGCGGTCGGCGGTCATGCCGCCGTACCACGTGCCCTCGGGGTACACCACCATGATCGGACCGCCGGTGCACATGCGCAGGCACCCGACCTTCGTGCGGTAGCACGCGTTCGGGCCGGTCGCGAGCGACAGGTTCCGCGCTTTCAGCTCGCCCTTGAGGGCGTCCCATGCGTCCTGCGCGCCCTGCGCCCCGATCGTGGCGCAGCACGGCTCACCCACGCACAGGAACACGTGCCGGTGGAACTGGCCGATGAGTAGATTTTCTGCGATCGCGGCCAGCTTGTCGTTCGGCTCGGACATGCCCCTCTCCAACGGCGCCCGGGGTTTCAATTCCGGGCGCCCCGTGCGCTCTCACACCGCGGCACGGATGCGCCGGGCGATTTCGGCGAACACCAGCACGCTCGCCGTGGATACCGCGATCACCGCCCAGTCTATCACGGACAGCGGTTCCACGTTGAACACGCGCCCGCCGAAGGTGACGATGAGCACCTGGCCCACCACGGTGAGCGACGCGATTAACAGGAACTGTCGGTTCTCGAACAGCCGGTGCAACCCGGACTCGTGAGGCGACAGCGACCGACAGTTGATCTGGTTCCACACCTGGAAGAACACGTACACGGTGAAGAAGATCGTCACCTGGCGCAGCGTGAGCTGGGGGAAGTCGGTTGACATCACTTCGCCCCCGCCGAACCAGCCCGCCCGCTGCATCCCGAGCAACAACGTGATCATCACCACCACGAAGAACGAGCCCGTGATGAAGATGTTGCCGAGCATCGCCGGTGTGAGGATGCTCTCGTCGCGGCGCTTCGGCGGCCGGCGCATCAGGTTCGCCCGTGGCGGCTCGCTGCACAGCGCGATGGCCGCGAACGTGTCCATGATGACGTTGATCCAGAGCAGTTGCAGTACGGTGAACGGCGGCTTGAGGCCGAGGAACGGCCCCAGGAAGGCGATGACGAGCGCGGACACGTTGATCGTGAGCTGGAACTGAATGAACCGCTGGATGTTTTCGTACAGCGCGCGGCCCCAGTGCGCCCCGCGAACGATGGTGCTGAACGCGTCATCCAGGAGCACGATCTTGCTCGCCTCCTTCGCCACTTCCGTGCCCGAGATGCCCATCGCGAGCCCGACATCGGCCTTCTTCAGTGAGGGCGCGTCGTTCGTGCCGTCGCCGGTCATCGCGACGACGTGGTTGAGTTCCTGGAGCAGCTTCACCATCCGGTACTTGTCCAGCGGGCGCGCGCGGGCCAGGATGCGCAGGTCCGGCAGCTTCGCCTTCAGTTCGTCGTCGGACAGGGCGTTGAACTCGGCCGACGTGAGCGCGAGCGAGCCCGGCGCGTCGAGCAGGCCGATCTCCCGGCCGATGGCACGGGCCGTCTCGATCGTGTCGCCGGTGATCATTTTCACCTCGATCCCGGCGGCGCGGCACTGGCGGACGGCCTCTTTCACGTCGTCGCGGAGCGGGTCGCGGATGCCCACCCAGCCGGTGAACACCAGTTCGGCCTCCAGTTCATCGCGACGCGAATGAATCGAGCTTTCGTCGTGCGGGAAGTCGGCCGGCAGTTCGGCGTGCGCGAACGCGAGCGTCCGCATGGCGTCGCCGGCCGCCTGCGCGATCTGCGACTGGATCTGGGCACGCACCTCGGGGATCAGGTCGTGAACCGCGCCGTCGGCGCCCAGGTACTTGTGGCACTCGGCGAGGATGGCTTCCGGCGCGCCTTTCACCAGCACGACCGCGCGGCCGTCGACCTTTGCGACCGTCGTCATCCGCTTGCGCTCGGACGAAAAGTGGATCTGGTACAGCACCGGGTAGCGCGAGCGGAGGGCAATGTGATTCAGCCCCTCGGCCCGGAACCACGCGCCGGCCTCGAGCCAGTTCAGGAGCGCGCCCTCGGTGCTGTTGCCGACGGTCATCACCTTCCCGTTCTTTACTTCCAGGCTCGCCGTGGAGTTCGCAGCCGAGTTGACGACGAGCCACCATAAGGGCGAACCGGGCTTCGCCTCGCCGCCAGCGACCATGCCCGTGTTTGAGAGGCCGGGATCGGGCTCGAACGCGGCGCCGCCCAGGCCGACGCGCGACACGGTCATCTTGTTCTGCGTGAGTGTGCCCGTCTTATCGGAGCAGATCACAGTTGCCGAGCCGATCGTCTCGCACGCGACCAGTTGCCGCACGAGCGAGTTCGATTTGCTCATCTTCCGCCACGCGATCGCCAGCGACACGGTCACGCTCATCGGCAGCCCCTCGGGCACCGCCACCACGACGATGATGACCATGTACACGAAGTACGCGAGCAGCGCGCGCACGCTGGCGAGCAGCACCTTGCCGGAGTCCTCGTCCGGTCCCGGCAGGCGCACCTCGCCGGTCCACAGTCCCTGAACGAGGAGCGCGACGAAGATCGCAACGGCCGCGATGTAGCCGATCTTGCTAATGAGTCCCGCGAGGACCTCGAGTTTCTCTTGCAGCGGCGTGGACGCCTTCGAGATGGTCAGCTTCTGCTGGACGCGCGATTCGCGTGACTCCGGCGCCTCGGTCCCGTCCGCGGGGGGAGCGGCTTCTTCCTCCGGTTCGCCGCCCAGGCGCCGGGCGATCTGGCCGATCATCGTGTCGTCGCCCACGTTCGTGACGGTCATCTGGCCGACGCCGTCCACGACCTGCGTGGCGCGGAACACGCACCCGGGCTGCTCCGGGCCGTCGGAAATTTCGTCCGGGCCGGAGAGCGCCTTCCGCACCGGCTCGCTCTCGCCGGTCATGAGCGACTGATCGAGGAACAGCTCGTTCGCCTTGACCACCCGGCCGTCGGCCGGGATCTCGTCGCCCATTTCGAGCAGCACGAGGTCGCCGACCACCACGTCCTCGAGGGCGATCGTTTGAACGCTGCCGTTCCGCTGCACCTTCACGCGGACGGAGTCTTTCGCCGCGTTCAGCTTCTCGAACTCCTTATCGCTGCGGTACTCGCTGAAGAACGCGACGCCCGTCGCCAGGACGACGGCCACCATCACCGCCAGTCCCTCGTAAGAGGGCTCGCCGAGCAGGACACTCACGCCCACGAGGACCGCGGCCAGTCCGAAGAGAACGGACGGCACCCAGTCGCCGAGTTTCGCGACCACCGCGCCCACGAGCACCGCGATCACCGCGCCGAGGGCGAGGCCGCCGGCCAGCGCCGAGGCGTCGAACAGGTCCACCACGATCTTGAGCAGCGACGCGGCGAGGAGGATCTTGATGATCGGCTCGTCGAACTTCTCGAGGAACTTCTTCCACACCGGCTCGTGCGGGAGCGGGGTGAGGCGGTTGGCACCGAACCTCGCGCGGGCGTCGGCAACCTGGGCGTCGGTCAGCCCGGCCTCGGTCGCGTTCGGGAACAGCTCGGACACGGCGCGCAGGGAGCGCATACGGCTACTCGTCGGGAGTGGTCGGGGCTCGGTGTTTCGTATCTGGTGGTTCGCGGTTCGAGCAGTGCGWTTTCAAAAACGCACGAGCCGCAGGCCCGCAAACTGGCGCGCCCTGCGGCTCGGTGAAACGGAGACACGGTGCGGCACGAACCGCGGACCGGTTACTGCTCCATCACTTCCTTTTCCTTCGACGTGCTGAGGGCGTCGATCTTGCCCTCGTAGGCTTTCAGCAGGTCCTGCATCTTCGTCTTGCCCTTGTCGCGGTCGTCCTCGGTCATCGTCTTGGCCTTCTCGGCGTCCTCGAAGTGCTTGTTGCCGTCGCGGCGGATGTTGCGGCACGACACCTTCGCGGCCTCGCCCGACTTCTTGATCTGGGCGACGATCTTCTTCCGCTGGTCGCCGCTCATCGCCGGGATCGACAGCCTGATCACCTTGCCGTCATTGTTCGGCGCCAGGCCCATGTCGCTGGCCCGGATCGCCTTCTCGATCTCCTTCAGGCTGTCCGCGACGTAGGGCTTGATGACGATGCTGGAGGCGTCCGGGCAGGTGACCGACGCGACGTCGCGGATCGGGGACATGGTGCCGTAGTTGTCCACGCGGATCGCGTCGAGCATCTGCGGCGACGCCCGACCGGTCCGCAGCCCGCGCAGGTCGTTGCGGAACACGTCCAGCGCCTTCTCCATGCGCTCTTCGGAGTCCTTCAGGATTTGTTGGGTGTTCATGGCATTGGGTCCTGGGTCGTTAGTCCTACATCACCGGCAGTGTTAATTCGCATTGTCGCAGGTCGGCGGGGCGTCGGAAAGATGAGCCGATCGGGCCGCACGACCAACGGGCGGCCCGACCGCAGATCCGAGACACGTGACGAATGATACCGGATCTTGCGAGCGAGTTTCGTAGGGTGGGACAAGGCTTTGCGCCGGCCCACCATTGCGCCGCGAAGCCGGTCGGTCTTCTGTAGGGTGGGACCAGACTCTGCGCCGTCCCACCGGCGCGATGAGGGAGCAATGGGACAACGCAGATCCCTGTCCCACCATTGCGCCGCAAAGCCGGTGGGACGGCGCAGAGCCTGGTCCCACCCTACGAAACCCATGACGGCAGTGATTATCCCGTGACGATGGTCCCGATCGGCTGGCCGGCGATGGCCTTCTCGATCGCGGCGTCCTGCTTGTAGTCGAACACCAGGATCGGGAGCTTCGCCAGCCGGCACATCTCGAACGCGCCGATGTCCATCACGCCGAGCTGCTTCTGGATCACCTGATCGAAGGTGAGGCGGTCGAACTTCTCGGCGTAATCGTTCTTCTTCGGGTCGACGTTGTACACGCCGTCCACCTTGGTCGCCTTCAGCAGCACGTCGGCGAGCAGCTCGGTCCCGCGGAGGGCGGCGGCGGTGTCGGTGGTGACGAACGGGTTACCGGTGCCGCCCGCGAGGATGACGATGCGACCCTTCTCCAGGTGCCGCAGCGCCCGGCGGCGGATGTACGGCTCGGCCACCGTTTCCATGCGGACCGCGCTCTGCAACCGGGTCTCGACGCCCATCGCCTCCAGGGTGTCCTGAAGGGCCAGCCCGTTCATCACGGTGGCGAGCATGCCCATGTAATCGGCGGTCGCGGGCTTGATGGTCTCGCCGCCGGCCGTGAACTGCGCGCCGCGGAGCAGGTTCCCGCCGCCGATCACGATGGCGAGCTGCACGCCGCGCCCGGCCACCCTGGCGAGTTGCTCGGCGATGGCTTTTGTCTTGTCGAGGCTGATGCCCAGCTTGTTGTCGCCGTAACCGAGCGATTCCCCGCTCAGCTTGAGCAGGACGCGCTTGAAGTGGGGGGCGAGCGGGTCGGCAGTGTCGGTCATGGCGGTGCGGGCAGGCGCAAGAAAATGAGAGCGCCGGCGCGACGTGCGGCGGCGCAGGCGATTCGTTCAGAGTACGAACCGCTCGCGCCGCCGTCTGCCGTCGTCACTCGATCCCGCCCTTGCCCTTGGGCCCGGAACTGGACGGGATGGAGGGCAGCGGGCTCGCCGACTTGCCGCCGCACCCGCCGCCACCGAAGGACAGGAACATGACCAGCATCATAATGGCGAGGATGAAGCCGGCCACGATTTTGAGTACCAGCGGCTGCTCGGTGCGCAAGTACCCCATGCACCCGAACGCGACGAAAATGAAGCCGAACATGAGGCCGTACCGCTCCATCCACACGTCGCGCCGGTTCGCGATACTCGTTTTAATCGCGTCCAGCTTGGCTTCCTCGATCTGCTTCTCGTACTCCTCGCGGACCTTCATTTGGTCTTCGGCGATCTTCTTGAGGTCGTCGGCGGTCCAGTCGGATTTCTTCTTCTTCGGTTCCTTGTCTTTGACCTTCGCCTCGCGCTCCAGTTCGAGCTTTTGAACGGCCAGGGCGGCACGGTCGCTCCCGGCTTCTCCGATGATGGGAAACGAGGTGAAGACGATTACCAGGAACACGCCGAACCCGAACAGCAGGGTCGGGATGCCGCCGACGGCGGCGAGCATTCCGTTGATGGCCGCGAACGGGTTCGGGCGCGGGCCGCGGTCGTAGGACTTGCCCTTTTTCTTTTTCCGGGGGGCCTCGTCTTCGTAGTCCTCGTCGTCATCTTCGATCGCGGCCGGGGCGGGAGCCGGCTTCGGGTCCGACGCCGGCGCGGCGCTGCCGGTACCGCCGTCAATCTCCAGCCCGTCCTCCGTGACCTTGAGCGCGGTGCTGCACTTCTTGCACTTCAGCTTCCGACCGATGTCTTTCGCGGCGACGTTATAAACGGCCCCGCACGTTGGACACGCAGTGTTCATAAGGGCTCCCAGAAAGTTACGTTACGGCCGATTCGGTGACGGATTGTGGGGCGCGAGGAGGCACAGAAACGCGCCGTCCGCGGTGCGGACAGTTTCGCTTCCGTTCGGCCAGGGAACTGTTCCGTGGCCGACTTAACGGACTGTGCGGGGCTTGTTTCCTGCGGATTCTAAAGTCGGGTACGAAGTGTTGCAAGCGCGTGACTGTGGGAACGGTGTGAATCTCAGGTCGTATCGTTCCGGTGGCGCGGGTGCGCCACTCGGTGCCTCAGTTGCTGTGTGGCTTCGATCCCGTCCAACAGACCGGGAACGAGTTCCGAAACGGCAATGGGAGCTTCGCCCGGCGGGGCGGACTGCACGTTGCCGCCCACCTCAACGAGTGCCGGCCTCTTATTACCTCTGAGCATGGTGAGGATGCTGATACCGACGCGGGTGAGGCGGTTGCCGGACAGGTCGAGCGCCCGGACGCGATCGAAGAGGGCATCGAACGCGTCGTAAGCGGCGTGCACGCCGGCGTCGGTGAGCTGGTTGTGACCGAGTTTGAGTGTCTTCAACCGGCCGAGGTGGGGCGAGGAGAGAAGGGCGGTGATGCCCGCGTCGCCCAGGTAGTTGCCGGTGAGGTTGAGGTCGGTACACGCGGCTAGCGCCGGGCACGCGGCCAGCGCCTTCGCGCCGGCCGGGCCGATGTCGTTGGCGTGCAGTTCCAACTTCGGATCGGCCGTCAGCACCCGCGCGATCAGGGGCGAAGCGGCCAGCGCCGCGACCCCCGCGTCACCGATGTGGTTGTTGCTGACGCGGAACGCACGGAGTCGCCGCATGGAAGGGCTCCGGACCACGGCCGCGACGCCGGGCTCGCCGATGTCGTTACCGGACACGTCCAGCGCCGTCAGCCCCGCTAAGAACGGCGAGTCCGCGAGCTGCCGCAGGCCGTCGGCGGTAATGCGGTCGTTGTCGTTCAGCGCCAGTGCGGTGAGTTCCGGCAGGGTGACGCAGCGCGCGAGGGCGTCCGCGCCGGCGTCGTCCAGGCCGTTGAAACCGAGATCGAGCGCCTCGAGCTGCTTGAGGAACGGCGACCGGAGGAACGCGGCCAGTCCGGCGTTGCCGAGGTCGCCATTGCAGAGGTCGAGTTCGCGGACGTTCGTGAGCAGCGGCGATCCGGCCAGCTTCGAGACGAACGGTGCGGCGTCGAGCAGCCGGAGGCGCCGGACCCGGAGCCGCCGGAACAGTTCGGCCCCGCGCGCGAGGAACGTCGCGGCGTCCACCGTTGCGGAATCAGGGATGCCGCGGCGGAAATCGACACTGACGACCAGCCCGGCCAGGTGGGTGGTCCAGGCGGCGCGATTTCGGGCGAGCAGTTCGGCCTGTCGGTCGCTCAGCTCCGGGCGGAGCGGGGCGTCGGCGTCGAGTCTGGCGAGGGCGAGTTGCACGCGGACGAGTTCGGCCCGTTCCGGCTCGCCGGAATCGTCGAGGAAGTCGGCGTACACCAGTCGCGGGTCGTCGTCCGCGTACCGATCGAACACCGCGTCGAGGAACGGTTGCTCGTCCGTGAAGTGCATGACCGCATGGTACCCCACGGCGCCGCCGAGTGCCAGCGCACGTCGCGTTCTTTCGGCCGGTGGGACCGTATTCGGGCTCATTTCGGTCGCGCCCGCCGTTGCCGCCCGTGTCGCAACTGCGTGAAATGAAACCGCGATCACGGGGCGCACTCCGGCGGAGAGATTCATGTACCTCGGCATCGAGATCGGCGGAACGAAGCTTCAACTCGGTCTCGGCCGCGGCGACGGCCACATGCGCGCGCTGTGGCGCGGGACCGTGAACCCGGCGGCCGGCGGCGAGGGCATTCGCCAGCAGATCGTCGCCGCGGTGCCGGAACTGCTGGCTCAGGCGAGCGCGGACCGCGGCAACCTGCGCGGCGCGGGCATCGGCTTTGGAGGCCCCACCGACGACGCGACCCGGACCGTTATCAAGTCCCACCAGATTCGGGGCTGGGACGGTTTCCCGCTCGCCGATTGGGTGAGCGACGTTGTGGGTGTGCCGGCGGTGCTGTGCAACGACGCCGACGCGGCCGGGCTCGGCGAAGCGCTGTTCGGGGCGGGGAAGGGGCTGTCGCCGGTCTTCTACATCACGATCGGCAGCGGCATCGGCGGCGGGCTCATCGTGGACGGCCAGATCTACCGCGGTGTGGGCCGGGGCGCGGCGGAGATCGGGCACCTTCAAGTGTTCGCAGAGGGGGCCGAACGCGATCGGTCCATGATGTCGCTCGAAAACTGCGCCTCCGGCTGGGCGATCGCGAAAGCGGGGGCGGAGTGGGTGGCGGCGCGCGAGCACCGTAACACGCCGCTGAGGGAGTTGGCGAACCGTGATCCGGCGAACGTGACCGGTGTACTCGTCGCGCAGGCCGCGCGGGTCGGAGACGAGGACGCGCTCGGCATCGTCGCGAACGCGCGGAACGCGGTCGCTCAGGCGCTGTGTCAGGTCATCGTTCTGTTGTGCCCCAGGCGAATCGTGATCGGCGGCGGGGTCTCGCTGATGGGCGAGGAGCTGTTCTTCGAGCCCGTTCGGCGGTTCGTGGCCCGGGACGTGTTCAAGCCATTCGCCGGACTGACGGACATCGTGCCGGCGGCGCTGGGCGAAGAGGTGGTCGTCCACGGGGCGCTGGCGCTCGCCCGGCAGAAGCTCGGGGGGTGAGGTCCCGGTGCCATGCGGGCCATGCGGTTTCCGCTGTCGTGCGAACCCGCTCGGGTCTTGGCGTGTCTTGAGCGTGAGTGGCTTGCCGGGCGGGTCCGTGTGTGTAAAGTAAAGGAAACCTGAGGCGGGGGAGCTCAGGGGGTAGAGCACTCGCTTCATAAGCGAGCTGTCGCCGGTTCAATTCCGGCCCCCGCTACTGATCGAACGTGTTGCGGCTGAAGCAGTTAAGCTCACCTCTCGACGATCGAGAGCGCGGCCGGTGTGACTTGGGGAACGGGTAGTCTACCCGTGCCAGCACCCGAGTGCTCCATGTCCAAGGACAAGTCCCGATCCAAAGGCCCAATGTACCGACGCCACACCCCGACCGATACGGCGCGGTGCTGGTTGGACGGGAAGTGGAAATCCCTCGGTAAGTACAACAGTCCCGAGAGCCACGAGGCGTTAGCACGCGTCCTCGCCGAGTTCCGCACTGCTCCGCTTGTCGCGGTGGTCGGGTCATCACAGAGTGACCGGACAGTGGACGAAGTGGCGCTGGCGTTCTGGACGTTCGCAGAAGGGCACTACCGACGAGCGGACGGCACCCAGACGAACGAGCTGACGGATTACCGTCTGTCGATCCGCGCACTTCGCAAGCTCTACGGCTCTTCTTCCGCCGCGGCCTTCGGGCCAAAGGCGCTCAAGGCCGTCCGTCAGACGATGGTTGACGCCGGGCTCAAGCGCGCAACGGTCAACGCGCGGGTGCGGTGGATCAAGTTAAATGGGCCGCGAGCGAAGAACTCGTCCCCGCCGCCACCTTTCACGCGCTCGTCACCGGTCTTTCGAAGGGGCGCTCCCCGGCCCCTGAGTCGGAACCCATCATGCCGGTCGCACTCGAACACGTTGTAGCCACGCTCCCGTTCTTGCCCGCGCCGGTGCGCGGGCTTGTTTTGTTTGCGCGGTACACAGAGTGCCGCCCCGACGAGGCGTGCCGCGTTCGCTCGAGTGCCATCGATCGATCCGGCGCCGTGTGGATCTACCGACCCGATCAGCACAAGAACACCCACCGCGGCAAGTCCCGTATCATTGCCATCGGTCCGAAGGCACAGGCTGTGCTGGCAGAATTTGAACCGGCAAAGTCGGACGCCCCCTACTTTTCCCCGCAGCGCGCCGTGGCGGACCGGAATGCCGCGCGATCGGCCGCGCGGAAGACGCCGCGGTACCCGTCGCACATGGCCCGCAGCAGGGGAGTATCGGTGAAGTGCCAGCCGCCGGCGATGAGGACGTGGAACGCCATGCCCTCAGAGTGGGCACCGGCGCGGCGGTCGGCAATGTCGGGTGTCGCACACGAAGCGAGATCTCAGACCGCACGGTCGCCGTTGCTGTTGCCGACGTCAATCATCGCTCTCAGGTGCCAGCAGTCGATCAAACGCTCGGCGCAGAATCCAGGCCCGTTCGGACGCGTTGTCCTCGGTCGCGCACTCGTTCAGCGCCTCGAGCAGCACCGCTTTCGATTGCGGCGAGCCCGCCATCGTCTCCAGAATCAGATTGGCGGTGGCCGCGTACGCCTGGTAGCAGCCCTCGTGGTCACCGGCGTTATAGGTCGCGGCGCCGATCTGAATGGCACGGGTCAGGTACTTCCGGATCTTCGGGCTCGCGTCCGTGACGGGACCGAACGATCCCGCCAGCACGTCGTCGAACCCGCCCCGCATGGCCCACGCCTGTTCGTTGGGGTCGGTGAGGGCGAGACACGTCTCCAAGGCGCGCCGGAGGCGGTCTTTGGCCGCGTCGGCGCCACTGACAATCTTCAGCATCAGCCGAGACGTGCAGGCATAGACCTCGTAGCAGCCGCGGTGATCGCCCGCGTTGTACGACGGGGCGCCGATCGAGATGGCGAGGTTAATGAACTGGCGCACGTAATGCAGCGCCGGCTCGCGGTTCGCCGTCACGTACCGAGGGGGCTCGGACTCGTCCAGGACCGGCTGAACAACGTCCAGAAGCACGTTCAATCGGTGGTGAGGAGACGCGACATCATCGGGTGACTCAAGAACGGCCCGGAACGCGGTCTTCAGATCCTTAGCGCCCTTGATCGTTGACACCAGCAACCGAAGGGTACATTCCCAGACCTGACAGGCTCCAACAACATCTCCCGTCTTGGCGGCCGGCCCGGCGATCTCTTGCGCCATCGACAGGTAACTGTGTACCAACTGTCGGACCTTTCGATCCCTCCACCAGAACATTCCTGCCATTGTTCCTCATCGTGTTATCGAAGGATTGATGGTAGCGCACCGAATGCTCCCGGTATCCGTCTGCCACCCGTGGCATGCAGCGTTGATCGA
>BFBZ01001951.1_pt1 | contig 12432 bp, 11 predicted proteins | sample 1888401 | NCBI WGS metagenome assembly BFBZ01 (sample SAMD00112614, study PRJDB3348) | symbiont metagenome | host: Chara braunii | reverse complement strand
TGCAGCAGATGCTGGAGAATCTGCAGATGGCGCAGCCCAACCAGGGCGGCGACAACGACATGGAGCAGGCGCTCAACGAGCTCGGCGACATGATCCGCAAGCAGCAGCAGCTCCGCGACAAGACCTTCAAGCAGGGCCAGGATTCGCGCCGCAACCGCAACAAGCAGCAGGGCGACCAGGACCAGGGCATGGGCGACCTGCAGCAGGACCAGCAGGCGCTGCGCGACCGCCTGAAGCAGCTGCAGGAGCAGCTCGCCAAGCGCGGCATGGGCCAGCAGGGCGAAAAGGGACAGAAGGGTCAGAAAGGCCAGAAGGGACAGCCCGGCCAGCAAGGCGAGCAGGGGGATCAAGGCGACCAGGGCGATTCCGGCGACGGGCTCGACGATGCCGACAGCGCGATGGGCGATGCCGGCAGCCAGCTCGGCGACAACAATGCCGACGGCGCCGTGGAATCGCAGGGCAAGGCGCTGGATGCGCTGCGCAAGGGCGCGCAGAGCCTCGCCGAGGCGATGCAGCAGGGCGACGGCGACCAGCCGGGCGACGGCCCCGGCCAGCGCGCCGGCCGCCAGCAGGGCGCGCAGCAGACCGACCCGCTGGGACGTCCGATGCATCCGGGCCGCGACATCGACGATTTCTCGCAGAAGATTCCCGGCGAGATCGACGTGCAGCGCGTCCGCCGCATCCTCGAGGAGCTGCGCCGCCGGCTCGGCGATCAGTCGCGGCCGCAGCTCGAGCTCGACTACATCGAGCGGCTGCTGAAGGACTATTGAGGGTGGATCGGCCACGGGAGATCATCCCCGTGGCTCATCGTTTTGACCTGAGGCCGCGCAGTTCAGTAGCGCTTCTCGGACAGGATGCGCGCCGCGTGCTGCAGCCGGTCGACGGAGCGCTCGGTGTCGGTCAGCGCGCAGCAGCTGACCAGCGTATCGATGATCGCGAGCTGCGCGACACGGCTGCTCATCGCCTCCGGGCGATAGCGCGTCTCGTTGGCGACGGTGTAGAGCAGCACCTCGCAATGCGCCGCCAGCGGCGACTTGCCGAGCCGGGTGATGCCGATGGTCCGCGCACCCGCCGCCTGCGCCAGCCGCGTCGCCAGCACCGTCTCGACCGTGCTGCCCGAATGCGACACCGTGACGGTCGCGACGTCGGGCCCGGCCATCCCGGCGCTGACCGCCTGGACATGCGAATCGACGATCGCATTGGCCGCCAGCCCGAGCTGCAGCAACCGGTACGACAGGTCCTGCGCAATCGGCGCCGAACTGCCGATGCCGTAGATCTCGACGCGCCGCGCCTCGCGCAGCAGCTTCGCCGCCTGCGCCAGCGCGTCCATCGACAGCAGCCGCCGCGTCTCCTGCAGCGAGGCGGCATGCGCCGCGAAGATGTGGTCCGTCACCGTCGCCGGATCATCGCCGCGATGCAGGTCCTCCTGGATCAGCCGCACCGGCTCGATCAGGTCGCGCGCCAGCATGATCTTGAGCTCCTGGAMCCCCCGCMCCCCGACCCGCCGGCAGAACGATACGATCGTCCCCTCGCTGACGCCGCAGGCTTCCGCGACCTCGGTGATCGACATATGGATAAACGGCTCCGGCCGGGCGATGACCAGCTCCGCGATCTGCCGCGCCTTCGGCGGAAGCTCGTTCTGCAACTCGCGAATACGAAACAAGATGCCGTTCACGCCCGGCCCAGAACGAAAGGTCGATCCCGTCACGCCGTGCCCCGATACGCTGTGCCCGATGCTGAGAAAATCTCATTCAGATTCACTTCGTAAATAAAAATTTCACAGCGCTGTCAAGTCGCGCTGATACGCCAGGGACGTTCGCAGGAGCAGGTCGGGCTCGCCCCGCCAACCCTGAATACGTTCTTCAAGATTTCAAAAGGTCGTATCAGCATGACAACACGTCGCGATTTCTTGGCAGGCGCCACGGCGGCGGCTGCCTTCGCCAGCATCCGCCAGGCGCTGGCCATTCCGGCACGGCGCCGGACCGGCACCATTCAGGACGTCAAGCACATCGTCATCCTGATGCAGGAGAACCGCTCCTTCGACCACTACTTCGGCACGCTGCGCGGCGTCCGCGGCTTCGGCGACCGCTTCCCGATCCCGCTGGAGAGCGGCAAGCCGGTCTGGTTCCAGTCCGACGGCAGCCGCGAGATTCCGCCCTATCACCGCGACTCCACGACCTCCAACGCGCTGGTCGGCTACGGCACGCCGCACTCCTTCGGCGACAGCCAGGCGGCGTGGAATCAGGGCAAGATGGGCTATTGGGCGAAGTACAAGACGCCCTATGCGATGGGCTATTTCGGCCGAGACGACATTCCGTTCCAGTTCGCGCTCGCCGAGGCGTTCACGATCTGCGACGCCTACCACGCCTCGATCACCACCGGCACCGATCCCAACCGCATCGTGTTCTGGTCGGGCTCCAACTTCAATCCGGCGCTGCGCGCTCAGGGCATCAACTCCACCACCAACGATTCCGAGCCCAACAACCTGCGCTGCTGGCCGAACCCGCACAATTGGGTCGCCGGTCAGCCGCAACCGCAGGCGAGCTACAAATATGTCGGCAGCGACTTCGCCTGGGACACGCTGCCCGATCTGCTGAACAAGGCCGGCGTCAGCTGGCACATCTATCAGGACATGAACGACAACTGGACCGGCGCGATGCACGGCTGCCTGGCGTTCTCCAGCTTCCGTCATGCCCAGCCGAGCGATCCGAACTACGTGCACGGCCTGACCGGCGGCCCGGATTATCTCGACCGGCTGAAGGCCGACGTGATGGCCGGCACCTTGCCGCAGGTGTCGTGGATCCTGCCGACGCAGGCCAACTCCGAGCATCCCGGCGGCGGCAGCCCGACCCGCGCCGGCAATTTCACCGACCAGGTGCTGGAAGCACTGACCGCCAATCCCGAGGTCTGGAGCCAGACCGTCTTCTTCCTGACCTTCGACGAGAACGACGGCTTCTTCGATCACCTGCCGGCCCCCGCGGTGCCGTCCTACGACGTCAACGGCAAGCTGATGGGCAAGGCGACCTTGCCGCTGGACGGCGAGTATTTCTCCAACACCGTCGGCAACGTGCTGACCGCGACCGACACGATCAGCGGCAACGTCCGCCCCTGGGGCCTGTCCGCGCGCGTGCCGATGTACGTCGTTTCACCCTGGAGCAAGGGCGGCTGGGTCAACTCGCAGGTGTTCGACCACACCTCGATCGGCCGCTTCCTCGAGAAGCGCTTTGCGATCAAGGTCGACGCCATCAGCCCCTGGCACCGCGCCGTCTCCGGCGATCTCACCTCGGCGTTCGACTTCGCCAGCCCGAACGATCCGCGCTTCCCGGAGCTGCCCGACCAGAGCAACTGGCAGGCGTCTGATGCGCACCAGAAGACCTTGCCGGCGCCGGTTGCGCCCGCGACGCCGCAGCCGCTGTTCCAGGAGAGCGGCGCGCGCTATTCGCGTCCGCTGCCCTATATCCTGCACGCCACCGCGAAGGTCGACGCCGCCGCGGGCAAGGTCAAGCTGTTGTTCGCCAACACCGGCTTTGCCGGCGCCGTGTTCCACGTCTACGACAAGCAGCATCTCGATCTCATTCCGCGCCGCTACACCGTCGAGGCCGGCAAGATGATCGACGATGAATGGAGCGTCGGCAGCGATGGCCTGTATGATCTCTGGGTGCTCGGCCCGAACGGCTTCCATCGTCATTTCAAGGGCGACCTCGACAAGGTCAGGTTGTCGAATGCCGCCAACCCGGAGATCTTCGTCGGCTACAACGTCTTCGAGGGCGGCCTGCACATGCAGCTGCGCAACGACGGCCATGCCCGCGTGAGCTTCACGGTGAAGTCCAACGAGATCTATGGCCCGTTGCAGGCCGTCACCGCCTCAGTCTCGGCCGCGCTGGAGCCGCAATGTCCCGGCTTCGGTCCGCGCCCGGGCTTCCATCCGGTGGGTTTTGGCGTGGTGCCGGGCTTCCGGTCGGCGCCCGACTTCGATGCTCCCGGCTTCGGCTTTGGCGCACCGACCTTCTTCCCCGGACCGAGCCATGGCGGCCCATCGACGTCGTGGACCGTCAAGGTGTCTGCGCCCGGCCGTCACGGCGAGCTCTACTGGCATCTGCGCAAGTCCGGCCTGTGGTACGACTTCGTCGTCACCAGCGACACCGACGACAGCTTCTACCGGCGCGTCGCCGGACATGTCGAGACCGGCCGTCCCTCGTTCAGCGATCCCGGCATGGCGCTGGCCGATCGCTTCTGATCGATGCATCCACGAGATTTGCAGAGGGCGCCCATGGGCGCCCTTTCGCTTTGCGTCAGCCGCTGCCGAGATCGTGGATCACCGGCGACAGGGTCCCTGAGGAGATGTCGAGCGTCGCCAGCGTGATCGGTAGCTTGAAACGCCGTGGCCCGGCGCTGCCCGGATTCAGGTAGAGCACGCCGTCGACCGTTTCGACCCGCGCCCGATGCGAGTGGCCCGAGATCACGACGTCGATGCCAGCCTTTGCAGGATCGATTGTCAGGTCGTGGACGTCGTGCACGAGGAAGAACGTCCGGCCCTCGAGATGCACGGTGTCGGTCTCGGGATAGGCCTTCGCCCAGTCCGCCGTGTCGATGTTGCCGCGGATCGCGGTGATCGGAGCGATCAAGCGAAGCTGCTCCACGATCTCAGGCCGGCCGATATCGCCGGCGTGAAGGATGTGATCGACGCCGGTCAGAGACCGCACCGCCTCGGGCCTCAGCAGGCCGTGCGTGTCGGAGATGATTCCAAGTCTGAGCATCGTTCCCCGCCGGCGTGCGGCCTCAGGCGATCTTGAGAATCTCCAGCTCCTGGCCGGACGCCTCCACGACGTCGCCGGCCGACTTGCCCAGCAGCAGGCGAGCGACCGGTGAGACGTAGGAGATCATGCCCTGCTTGGGATCGGCCTGGTCCTCGCCGACGATGGTGTAGGTCTGGACGCGGCCGTCGCCGCGCTTGAATGTCACCGTGCTGCCGAACGCGATCTGGTCGGTCGATGCCGGCGCCGGCATCACCTGTGCGGTCCGCACCCGCGTTGCATAGTAGCGCGCGTCGCGCAGCGGCAGCGCCGATTCCCGCCTGCGCTCGTTGACGTCCTCGATGGTCTGCGTCGCTTCATAGGCTGCCTGCGCCTCGTGCAGCAGCTCTTCGAGCGCCTTGAGTCCGGTCGCGGTCACGAGATTCGGATGCGGCGAGACCGGCCGGTCCGGCAGCTGCGTCTCGGCCGCCGTTTCGGCGCTCTCTTCCTTGGTGAATGCGACGCTCACGCGGGACTCCTGCAAAGGGCCGCGAGATGTCGCGGCCCTCAGAGAGAGATCATGCTGGCTGCGCGGATTTCAAGCCGCGGACGCATGGCGCATGAGCGCGCTTGACAGCGGCGACTCGGCGCGTTCTAATATACGAACTATAGTTCGCAATCCGAACCATAGCAAATCAAAATGCCCGCTGTCAACACGGGCGTCAAACAGGAAACGTCGGAGCTCCCTAGTGGACGAGGACAGCAAGGCTGGCAAAAGCGTCGTGCAGTCGCTGGCCAAAGGCTTTCAGGTGCTGAACGCCTTCACCAGCGAGGAGCCGGAGCTCGTGCTCGCCGACGTCGCGCGCCGCGCCGCGCTCGACAAGGGCACCACCTTCCGTCTGCTCAACACGTTGCTGATGCTCGGCTATGTCGAGAAGGTCGGCGACTCCAGGCGCTTCCGCCTGACGCTGAAATGCCTCGATCTGGGCTTCAACGCGATCGCGCGCTCGGAGCTACGCACACAGGCGCGCCCGATCCTGCGCAGCCTGGTCGGCGAGATGAACGAGGCTGCCTCGCTCGCGGTGCTCGACGGCAGCGACATCGTCTATGTCGAGCGCATCCAGGCGGGCCTCGTCCGGCTCGGCGTCGACGTCCGCATCGGCAGCCGCGCGCCGGTCTATTCGACCGCCGTCGGCCAGGCGATCCTGTCATTGCTGCCGGTCGAGACGCAGATCGAGGTGCTCGAGGCGCAGCCGCGCATCAAGCGCACCGAAACCACGATCACCGATCTCGACGCGCTGCTGCAGCGCCTGCGCCAGGTGAAGGCTGCCGGCTACGCGCTGTCAAATCAGGAAAATGCGCCGGGGCTGTGCGTGCTCGCCGGGCCCGTCATCGACCGCGACGGCATTCCGCTCGCGGCGATCAGTATCGCTGCGCCCACCATGCGCATCACCGCGGACGACTTCGAGCGGCTCGGCGTGGCGCCGCTGCTCAGAGCGGCAGCCCAGCTGTCCCGGGCTCTGGAGGCCATGGGCGGGGCGACTGCGACGGTCGCGAAACGATGAACGTCGATGTGACGAAACAGGAGCAAGCATGAGCGTCATGACCAACTTCAAGGGGATCATCCCGGCGATCGCCGTCCCCTTCAACGCCGACCACAGCATCGATGAGGTCGAGCTGTCGCGTTACGCAGCCTGGCTCGGCAAGCGTCGCGGCATCGTCGGCATCATGACCAACGGCCACACCGGCGAGGTGTTCAGCCTCACGGCGAAGGAGCGCGCGGAGGTGACGCGCATCGTCGCCAAGGCGCTCACCGGCATCTGCCCGACCATCTCCTCCGTCGTGTGCGAAGGCATCAAGGACGGCATCGAGCATGCGCTGATGGCGAAGGAAGCGGGCGCGACTGCTCTCGACATCATGCCGCCGCATCACTGGCTGCGCTTCGGCTTCAAGCGCGAGCACTGTCTGGACTATTTCAGCGCCATCGGCGAAGCTACCAAGCTGCCGCTGATCGTGCACGTCTATCCCGCCTGGACCCGCGCCTCGTTCTCGTCGGAGCTGCTTGCCGAGCTCGCCCGGCTCGATCACGTCCAGGCATTCAAGATCGGCACCCGCGAGATGAACAAATATGCGCGCGACCTCAAGGCGATCCGCGCCGCGGCGCCGCACAAGGCGCTGCTGACCTGTCATGACGAATATCTGCTGGCCTCGATGGTGCAGGGCGTCGATGGTGCGCTGGTCGGCTTCGCCTCGCTGATTCCGGATCTGATCTACGATCTGTTCGCTGCCGTCACTGCCGGTGACCTCAAGCTTGCGATGAAGCTGCAGGCCATGATCGATCCGCTCAAGGACGCGGTGTATGGCGGCGGCGAGCCGACCGGGGAGGCGCATGGCCGCATGAAGGCGGCGATGCAGGTCGCCGGCGTGATCCGCGATGCCACCGTGCGGCCGCCGACGCATGCGCCGAGCGCCGAGGAGATGGCCGCGATCCGCGCCGCGGTGGCCGCGGCCGGGTTGACGGTGAAGGCTGCGGCCTGAGCTTGCGAGAGGCGACGGCCGGTGCCGGCCGTTGCCCCGTGATCACAACAAAAAGACACCGGGTGGACGCTGATGCTGACGATGGATGTCGACGATGCAACCCGGCGCGCTGCGGCTGTGCCCGAGGCTGTGCTCATCGCGATCGATCAACTGTCGAAGACCTACGTCTCGGCCTCCGGCGCGGCGGTCCATGCGCTGAGCCGGATCTCGCTGGATATCAAGCCGGGCGAGTTCGTCTGTGTCGTCGGTCCCTCCGGCTGCGGCAAGAGCACCTTGCTGCGTCTGCTCGCGGGGCTTGATAGTTACAGCGACGGCCGGCTGCTGCTCGATGGCGAGGCCGTCGCCGGTCCCTCGCGCAAGGTCGGCGTCGTGTTCCAGGCGGCCAACCTGCTGCCGTGGATGACGGTGCGCGACAATGTCGGGCTGCCCTTGCGCGTCGGCGGCAAACATGCGCCGGCCGGCGATCGCATCGAGCAGCTGCTCGCCGTTACCGGTCTCGGCGATTTCGGCGACAAATATCCCTATGAGCTGTCCGGCGGCATGCAGCAGCGCGCCGGGATCTGCCGCGCGCTGGCGCGCGATCCCGAGATCCTGCTGATGGACGAGCCGTTCGGCGCGCTCGACGCACTGACGCGCGAGCGGCTGAACCTCGAGCTGCAGCGAATCTGGCAGGAGAACCGCAAGACCGTCCTGCTGATTACGCACTCGATCTCGGAAGCCATCTTCCTGGCCGACCGCGTCATCGTGATGTCGGCGCGTCCCGGCCGCATCCTTGCCGATCTCCACGTGCCGATCCCGCGGCAGCGCAGCTTCGACGACATCGTGCTGCATCCGGACTATGCGCGGCTTGCCAGGGAAGTTCGCGGGCTGCTCAATGCACAGGAGCACGGCCATGACTGATCTCGCCAACGTCGCCGTTTCAGCCCTGTCGCAGAAGCCCGCAAGCCCCCGGCGCCGCGTCAGCCTGGGCTCGCCGATCGCCTGGATCGGCCTCGCGGTGCTGATCCTGAGCTGGATCGCCGCGGTCAACCTGCTGAACATCCCGTCCTACATCCTGCCGAAGCCCGAAGCGGTCGTTCGTGCGTTGTGGTCCGGGCTCGCGGTCAGCCCGGCCAGCCCGCTCGGCTATTACCTGCCGCTGTGGAGCACGCTGAGCAACGCCGCCGCCGGCTGCGCCATCGGCGTCGGGCTCGGCCTCGTCATCGGCTCCTTGATGGCCGAGGTCGAAGCCATCGAGCGCCTGGTGATGCCCTATGCGTTCGCGCTGCAGAGCCTGCCCAAGGTGGCGATCGCGCCGCTGATCGTGATCTGGTTCGGCTTCGGTGACGGCTCGAAGGTCGCGATCTCGGCGCTGCTGTCGTTCTTCCCGGTGCTGATCAACAGCTTCACGGGGCTGCGCGCCGTCGAGCCCGAGCGTATCGACCTGATGCGCTCGCTGTCGGCCTCGCGCTTCGAGACCTACCGCATCGTCAAGCTGCCCAACGCCGCGCCCTTCATTTTCGCGGGCCTCGACATGGCGGTGGTCTATGCACTGCTCGGCGCGATCGTGGCCGAATTCCTCGGCGCCCAGCGTGGCATGGGGGTCGTCATCACGCAGGCGCAGGCGGTGTCGGACGTCGCCGGCGTGTTCGCCGCGCTGATCATTCTCGGCGTGCTCGGCATCGTGCTGCATGGGATCGTGCGCTGGTGCGAGGCCAAGGTCGTGCACTGGGGCGCCAACCGGAAAAAATAGGACCACAGGGAGGAACGAAGGATGGTTTCGCGCAGGTCATTCCTGAAGAGCAGTGCCGGCGCGGCGCTGCTGATGAGCGGCGCGCCGGCCGGCCTGATGGCGGCGGACGCGAAGAAGCTTCGCTTCGGCGTCGGGCTCAAGGCGCTCAACGCCACTATCATCAATTGCGTGATCGGCGAGGCGCTCGGCTACAACGCGCAGGAAGGGTTCTCGCTCGACGTCCAGGCGCTCGGCACCAATGCCAACGTCCAGGTCGCGACTGACCGGGGCTCCGTCTTCGTCGGCGTCGGCGTGCCGTCGACAGCGCTGCCGCTGCTCGCCAAGGGCGAATGGAGTGGCGCGAAACTGTTCTATCAATATACCTATCCGTACAAATGGGACATCGCCGTCCCGCCCGGCTCGGGGCTCAAGAGCTACACGGACCTCAAAGGCAAGAAGATCGGCGTGTCCGACTTCGGTGCCACCGAATATCCCGTCACCAAGAACGTGCTGAAGGCGCTGGGCCTGGATCCCGAGAAGGATGTGAGCTGGGTCGCGGTCGGCAACGGCACGCCGGCGGGCGTCGCCCTGCAGCGCGGCGTGATCGATGCGCTCGCTTATTTCGATACTGGCTTCGGCCAGATCGAGGCGGCCGGCATCGAGCTGGCCTATTTGCCGCGTCCGACCACGATCCCGATGGTCGGCGGCCAGTTCCTGATGGCGATGCCGCAGACGTTCGAGAAGGACAGGGATCTCCTGGTCGGCTTTGGCCGCTCGGTGTGCAAGGCGTCGCAATTCCTGCTCGCCAATCCGACCGCCGGCGCCAGGGCCTTTCTCAAGATGTACCCGGAGACGGCGCCGCGCGGTGCCAGCGAGGACGCGGCGGTCAAGGCCGTGCTGCAGTCGATCAGCCGCCGCATCAAGCTCTACGCGCCGCCCTATGCCGATACGAAGATGGGCGGGATCAACGAGCAAGAGTTCCGCACCGAGGCCGCGATGAACGGGCTGGACATCACGGACTATGCTGCGCTCTACACCAATGAGCTGATCGACAAGATCAACAATTTCGATGCAGTGAAGGTCAGGGCCGAGGCGGCTGCGTACAAGGGATGACGGCACAGGACCACGACAGCAGCTCGGGCCTTCGCCATGCGGTGGTGACCGGAACCAGCTCGGGCATCGGCCGCGCCATCGCCGAGCGTCTGCTGGCGGACGGCTGGCGCGTGACCGGCATCGACCGCGCGGCCTCGGTGCTGTCGCACGAACACTTCGGTGGCTTCGAGGCCGATCTCGCCGAACCGCAGACGCTGATCGCGCGCCTTGCTGACGTCGGCGCCGTGACCGCGCTGGTCCACGCCGCCGGCTACATGCGTGTCGGCCGTCTCGGCGAGTTGCAGGCCGAGAGCAGCGAAGGGATGTGGCGCGTCCATGTCGGCGCCGCGGAGGCGCTGGCCAATGCGCTGGCGCCGCGCCTGCGCGAAGGCGGGCGCATCGTACTGATCGGCAGCCGCACCGCCAATGGCGCGGCCGGCCGCAGCCAATACGCCGCGACCAAGGCGGCACTCACCGGCCTCGCGCGCTCCTGGGCGATCGAGCTGGCGCCGCGACTGATCACCGTCAACGTCGTCGCACCGGCTGCGACCGACACGCCGTTTCTGCGCGATCCCAGCCGCGCCGGCATCGCCCCGGTGCTGCCGCCGATGGGGCGCTACGTCGATCCGGTCGAGGTGGCTGCGCTCACCGCCTTCCTGCTGTTGCCGGAAGCGGGCGCCATCACCGGCCAGACCATCACCATCTGCGCAGGCGCCTCGCTCTGAAACGGCGCGTGCGACCCCGACCAGGAGAATGACCATGACCGTTCGTATCGTCGACGTCCGCGAGGTGACGAAGCCGATCTCGTCGCCGATCCGCAATGCCTATATCGACTTCACCAAGATGACGTCGAGCCTGGTCGCGGTCATCACCAATGTCGAGCGCAATGGCCGGCCCGTGGTCGGCTACGGCTTCAACTCCAACGGCCGCTACGGGCAGGGCGGCCTGATCCGCGAGCGTTTTCGCACGCGACTTCTGGAAGCTGATCCCACATCGTTGCTCGATGCCACCAAGGACAACATCGACCCGGACAAGGCCTGGGCGGCGATGATGATCAACGAGAAGCCCGGCGGCCACGGCGAGCGCTCGGTCGCGGTCGGCACGTTGGACATGGCGATCTGGGATGCGGTCGCCAAGATCGCCGACAAGCCGCTGTTCCGTCTGCTCGCGGAGCGGCACGGCCGCAAGGCCGAACCGCGCGTCTTCGTCTACGCTGCCGGCGGCTACTACTATCCCGGCAAGGATCTCTCGGCGCTGCGCCGCGAGATGTGCGGCTATCTCGAGCGTGGCTACACTGTCGTGAAGATGAAGATCGGCGGCGCGCCGATCGACGAGGACCGCCAGCGCATCGAGGCCGTGCTCGCCGAGATCGGCCCCAACAATCAGCTCGCGGTCGACGCCAATGGCCGCTTCGACCTGGAGACTGCGATCGCCTACGCCAAGATGCTGCGCGACTATCCGCTGTTCTGGTACGAGGAGGCGGGCGATCCGCTCGACTATCACCTGCAGGCGACGCTGGCCGATTTATATCCCGGCCCGATGGCCACCGGCGAGAACCTGTTCAGCCACCAGGACGCGCGCAACCTCATCCGCTACGGCGGCATGCGCCCCGATCGCGACTGGCTGCAGTTCGACTGCGCGCTGTCCTACGGCCTGTGCGAGTATCTGCGCACGCTCGACGTGCTCAGGACCTATGGCTGGTCGCCGTCGCGCTGCATCCCGCATGGCGGTCACCAGATGTCGCTCAACATTGCCGCCGGCCTCGGCCTCGGCGGCAATGAGAGCTATCCCGACCTGTTCCAGCCCTATGGCGGCTTCCCCGACGGCGTGAAGGTGACCGACGGCCACATCACGATGCCCGACCTCCCCGGCATCGGTTTCGAGGGCAAATCCGATCTCTATGCCGAGATGCGCGCGCTCAGCGCGTGAAGCTGAGCGGGGCGTCCGACGGCCGCCCCAGCGTCATTGCGAGCGCAGTGTTCAGCCCGGGGACATAGCTGACGGGTGTTCGGGGAGATGGTTGACACTTCAAAATCGGCTCGATTCGTCAAGCAGAGGGGCGAGCGATGCCGTGGCGAGAGGTGTCTGTCATGGACCAGCGACGAGAGTTTGTGATGCTTGCCAAGCAGGAAGGGGCGAACCGGCGGGAGCTGTGTCGGCGGTTCGGCATCAGCCCTCAGACGGGCTACAAATGGATCCAGCGGCATGACGCTGGGGACACGGCGCTGGCGGATCGGTCGCGGCGGCCTCATCGAAGTCCGGAGCGCACCGCGGCTGCGACCGAGCAGCAGATTGTCGCATTGCGCGATGCTCACCCGGCCTGGGGCGCGCGCAAGCTCGCACGGTGTCTTGAGCGTG
>BFBZ01001950.1_pt1 | contig 12436 bp, 11 predicted proteins | sample 1888401 | NCBI WGS metagenome assembly BFBZ01 (sample SAMD00112614, study PRJDB3348) | symbiont metagenome | host: Chara braunii | reverse complement strand
GCCAACAACACGCTCACTTATCTGAAAGCCCTTCTCAACGCGAGTTCGAGTAACTGATGACCCAGAATTCGATGGCGCAATTCGCAAGTCAGGCCTATCGCGGCGCTGCGGTGGCCGTTCCGCCGCTGCGGGCCGTCATCATGCTGCTCAACGGAGCGATGATGAGCTTGCAGAAGTCGCTGCAGGCGCAGGAGGCTCGCCGCTTCGAGGAGGGGCACACCCATGTGACCCGGGCGACGGCCATTCTGCGCGGATTGAGCCTTCACCTCGATCCGACGCGCGGCGGGCCGGTCGCCGACCAGCTGTTCGGAACCTACAACGCCCTGATCGTGGCCGCGCTGCGGGCCTACGGTCGACCTCACATGCGCGAGAATTTCCAGCGGATCACTGAAAGTCTGCTGGAACTGCGGGAGGCGTGGGAGGCTGTCGAGGCGGCAACCCGGGGAAAGCGAGCGGCCGGTGATTCGGCCAACCCTCGGTAGCTTTGGCGAATCAGGCCCCTGCCGCACCGCGGAAATCTTGGGAAACGGATCAGAAACGGGCTGCATTGTCTCCCGTTTCGGTATCCAGTGCGGCCTCGCGTGCATACGGCTCCCGAAAAGTACGGAGTTTTCCGTGTCCGGTTGCGGTCGATCGCCACAATTGCCGATATCAATTTCGTTCGCGGGCTGAATGCTTTATGACCAAGCTGGAAGCGCTGGATTGGGCGGACGATGGACGTCAGGGAATTCGAGGATCTGATCGGCAGGCTGGGTGAGGACATCTCGCGCTGGCCAGCGGAGCAGCGTCAGTCAGCTGCTGACCTGCTGGCATCCTCTCCCGAAGCCGATCGATTGCTGTCCGAGGCACGTCTTGTTCGTGAGGCGCTGTCGTCGCCGCCGGCGCGTGCACCCGCGGGCTTGACGTCGCGCATCCTTGCTGCGGCCCATCGCCTGACCCAAGAGGAAGCGGCAACCGCCCCGGCCGACGCCCACCAGCCTGGCTGAGCCCTAGCCAGGGCCGAGCTTGGGCGGCTACGCTTTGGCCGGTTGGACTTCGGCGCTGGAAGCGCAACACCATCGCATCAGTCATCTCGCTCAATCTGTCGAGCTCTCTTGCGCGCGAATCCGGGCGCCCGAGTGCGGCGACGGCGAACCGTCGCGCCGATGCAGATCGGAGCCTCGCACCAGGCGATTTTTGCCCACTCAGCGCAACCGCGCGGCGGCAAATTCTGCCGTCGGATCAACTAATTCGACCGACTAATTGTGCGCCTGGAATCGGCGTTCCGGCCGTTTGATCAGCAAACGCCTTCACGACCGCGTGGTCGTGCTGTGTCCCGCCGTCGTTCGCGGCGCGAGCCGGAGTTCTGCCATGACCGTTTCTGCCGCGAGTTCGTCGACTGCGACCACCTCATCGACCTCATCATCCAGCGACACATCTCGTACGACACTCAGCTCGACCGACTTTCTTCAGCTCCTGGTGAGCGAACTCCAGAACCAGGATCCGCTCAATGCGACCAGCGTGACCGACTTCATCAACCAGATGACGTCCTACGCCAACTACACCTCGCAGCAGTCGCTCAACAGCAGCATGACCTCGCTGGCCGGCTCGTTCTCGAGCCTGGTGACGCTGAATTCGGTGAACTACATCGGTCACACCGTCGAGGCCAAGAGTGACACCGCCGTTCTCTCGAACGGCTCGGCGACGTTCGGCTATTCGCTGTCGTCGGCGGCATCGAACGTTTCGATCTCGATCAAGGATTCCTCCGGAAGCACGGTCTGGACCGGCACCGGGACCGGCAACAAGGGCGCCAATTCGATCACCTGGGACGGCACCGATTCCAGCGGCAATCAGCTCAGCGACGGCGGCCAGTACACGATCTCCGTGACGGCGACGGACTCCGCGGGCACCTCGGTCCTCAACTACACGACGGTCACCGGGACCGTAACCGGCATCGACACCTCGACCAGCACGCCCTCGCTCACCGTCGGCGGCGTTCCTGTCAGCGCCAGCAACATCATCGGCGTCACCTCCTGACGGCATTACCCGGAGTACAATCATGAGTCTTTCTGGAGCCCTGTCATCGGCGATCTCGGCGCTCAATGCGCAGAGTTCGTCGCTCGCCATGATCAGCGACAACATCTCCAACGCCGATACGACCGGATACAAGACCACCTCCGGCCTGTTCGAGCAGCTGGTGACGGCATCGAGCAGTTCGAAAGCCTATTCCTCGGGGGGCGTCTCGGTCTCCGGCCGTGCCAACATCACGCAGCAGGGGCTGCTGGCCGCCACCACCAACGCGACCGACGTCGCAATCCAGGGCTCGGGTTTCTTCGTCGCGACCAACTCGACTTCGGCCGGAGGCGAGACTTTCTACACCCGCAACGGCGCGTTCACCACCGACAATGCCGGCTATCTCGAGAACGACGGCTACTATCTCGAAGGCTGGCGCACCGATGCAACCGGCAACGTGGTCGGCAACGGCCTCGAGCCGGTCAATACGAAGGTGGCGCTGACGAATGGTGGGGCGACGACCAAGACGTCGCTTGCGGCCAACCTGCCGGCCGATGCCGCGAGCGGAGACACCTTCAGCAGCTCGATGACCGTGTACGATTCGCTGGGGCAATCGCACGCGCTCAACGTCACCTGGACCAAGGGGGCGACGGCGAACGAATGGACCGCCGATTTCGCGCCGGCGACGGCGTCGGACGGCACCGTGACGAGCGGCACCTATACGATCGATTTCAACTCTGACGGCTCGCTGAACACGGTGTCCTCGACCAATCTCGGTATCACCTGGAACAACGGCGCCGCGGCGAGCTCGATCGCGCTCAGCTTCGGCACCACCGGCGGCGGTACCGACGGCCTGACCCAGTTGTCGTCCGGCAGCACGACGCCGAGCGTCTCCAACTTCAGCGCCAATTCCGATGGCATCTCGTTTGGCACGCTGAGCAGCATTTCGGTCGGCAAGAATGGTCTCGTCGAGGCGACCTATTCGAACGGACAGACGGTTCCGATCTACAAGCTCGCGGTGGCGACCTTCGCCGATCCCAATGGTCTCGTGGCGCATAGCAGCGGCATGTACACGTCGACGGCGACGTCGGGCAATGCGACCCTGCAGGCGTCCGGCGAGAATGGTGCAGGAACCATCTACGGCAGTGAGCTGGAATCGAGCACGACCGACACCACGGGCCAGTTCAGCAACATGATCTCGGCTCAGCAGGCCTATTCGGCGGCATCGCAGGTGATCTCGGCCGTCAACAAGATGTACGACACGCTGATTTCGTCGATGAGGTGATCATGGCCGACCTGAAGAGGGAGCGGCTCGGCGAGGGCGAGGCTCTGCTGAAGAGGCTGCAGCGGCTGAGACTGCGCGCTGCGACCGCCGGCAAGGACGACCGCGCGCAACTGCTGGCCTTGATCGACGATATCGAAACGGTCCGACGAAAGCTGCTGCGTGAATGCGCGCTGCTCGACGAAGAGCTCAAGGTCGCCACCGTGAGGGTGACGGCGCTGAATACCTACGCCCGTGTCGCGCAGATCAGCCGCCGACCGCAGCGTGAACAGTAGGATGGGAGCGACAGGATGAAACACGCAATTCAGGCCGATCAGCGGCCGGCCAGCGAAGATGAAGTGCGGACCTTGATCGCGCTGATCGACGAACTCATCGCGGTGGTGTCGGAGGAGAATGCGGAGCTTGCCAAAGGGCTCCCGGCCTCGCGTTCCAAGCAGCTCGACGACAAGAATCGGCTCGCCGGGCTGTTTGAGCAGCGGGTCGCCGAATGCGCCAGGCGAACGGCGAGCCTCGACGTCCGCGACCGTGTGCTGCGCGAGCAGCTCATGGAGCACATCTTCAACCTTCGTGGCGCGATGGACGAGAACCTCGTTCGGCTGCGGGCTGCGATCGAAGCCAGCAATCGTCGCATCGAGGCGGTGATGCAGGCGATCCGCGAGCAGATCGCGAATGCCTCGCCCTATGGCGCCGGTGGACGTCGTACCGCGCGTGCGACGTCCTGTGGAACCAACGTGAGGGCGTGATGGCCAGCCAACAGCGGGAGTAGGGCAATGTCGCTCGACATAGCACGGCTGGTCGCCTTCAGCGGCATCTCGGCCACGGAGCTGCAGATCAGCGTGGCGTCGTCGAACATCTCGAACGCCGACACGAAGGGGTATACGCAGAAGACGGCCAACCAGGTCACGAACGTGACCGGCGGAATCGGGACCGGCGTTTCCATTACCGGCATTTCGAGCAATGTCGACAAGCTGCTGCTGAAATCCTTGATCGGAGCCAATTCGGAGCTCGGCGCGGCCGACACCACGAACAACTATCTGACGCAACTGCAGCAGCTGTTCGGCAGCGCGTCCACATCCGGCACCTCGACGACGGGAACGTCGCTGGCAAACTCGCTGGCATCGCTGGAGTCCGCCTTGTCGTCGCTGGCGAGCTCGCCCAGCAGTGTTTCGCTGCAATCGGCAGTCGTCAGCGCGCTGGATGACTTCGCCAGCCAGCTGCGCAGCACGTCGAGCGGTGTGCAGACGTTGCGGGCCAACGCCGACAAGGACATCGCGTCGTCGGTTCAGAGCGCCAACGACGACCTGCAACAGATCGCCGATCTCAATGTCGAGATCCGCAAGATGGCGGCGTCCGGCCAATCGACCGCCGATCTCGAGGACGAGCGCAATGCCGCGTTGCAGGACCTTTCGTCCTATATGAACGTCAGCTACTACGCGGCGTCGAACGGCGACCTTCAGGTCTATACCTCGTCGGGGCGAGCTCTCGTCGACAGCTCGGCGCACACGCTGAGCTATACGGCCTCGGCGAATGTCTCGGCGGCGTCGAGCTATGCGTCCGGCGGCTTCAGCGGCATCATGGTCGACGGCGTCGACGTCACGTCGCAGATCACGTCGGGCAAGATCGGTTCGCTGGTCACGTTGCGGGACGAGACCCTGCCGGCCGCGCAGACCCAGCTCGATCAGCTGGCCTCGCAGCTGAAATCGTCGCTGAATGCGATCACCAATGGCGCATCGGCCGTTCCACCTCCGACCGCTCTGACCGGGTCGGCGAGCGTCAGCAGTACGACGGCCCTGTCGGCGTCCGGAACGGTCCGCATCGCCGTGGCTGACCAGAGCGGCAATCTCGTTTCGTACGAGGATCTCGACCTGTCGTCCTATGCGACGGTGGGCGATCTGGTCACGGCGCTCAACGGCATCTCCGGGGTCTCCGCCTCGATCGATTCCAGCGGACACCTGTCGATCAGCGCCACGTCGTCGTCGAACGGCATCGCGATCAACGACATGACCAGCGCGGTCGGCGGCAGCGGCTTCTCCGACTATTTCGGCATGAATGACCTCGTCACCGGCACGAGCGCCGCCAATTTTGCCGTCAACAGCAGCATCCTGAGCGGCGCGGCCGGTCTGCCCACCGGCACGCTCGACGGCTCCGCGACGTTGATGACCGGCAGCCAGGTGCTGACGGCCGGCTCGGCGACGGTCATCGACGCGCTCGTTGACAAGCTGACCGGCTCGACCAGCTTCGCGTCGGCTGGCGGCCTGAGCGCAACGACCGGCTCGTTCGCCGACTACGCCGCGGCGATCGTCGCCAATGTCGCCAGCAAGGCGTCGCAGGCCTCCACTGCCTACACCGCGAAGTCGACGGCCCAGTCGAGCTATGCCAGTTCGCTGTCCTCGCAATCGGGCGTCAACCTCGACGAGGAGACGGCGCGGCTGAGCTCGCTTCAGAACAAATACGCTGCCGCCTCGCAGCTGATCTCCGTGGTCAACAGCATGTTCTCGTCGCTGCTCACTGCCGTGCAATCGACCTAGTCCGGAGTGCACATCATGACGATGCGGATTGCGACATTCTCGAACTCCGACCAGATGATCACGGGCGCGCTGCGGACGCAGGCGACCATGGCCAACCTCCAGGTGCAGGAGGCCTCGGGGCTGAAGGCCGAGTATCTCGCCGGTTACGGCGCCGACACCCAGCACGTCGTCAATCTGCAGGTCTCCGTCGCGCGGGCGCAGTCCTACATCGACGCTGCGACTCTGGCGGACAGCAAAGTGCAGGTCATGTACTCTGCCGTGGGGCAGGTGTCGGACATCGTCAGTCAGCTGCGCACGGCCCTGAGCGCTGCGAGCTCCGGCAGCAGCACGGGAACCACGTCCGCGATCAGCAGTGCGCAGCAGTTGCTGCAGCAGATGTCGGGCATTCTGAACACCCAGTACGACGGGCAATATCTGTTCGGCGGTGCGCGGACCGCGACGGCGGCGGTCGATACGTCGAGCTTCGCCTCCGGCACGGGATCGTTGACCACGACGGATACCAGCTATTTTCAGGGCGACAGCGAGCTTGCCTCGGTCCGGGTTTCCGATGGGCAGTCGGTCACCTATGGCGTTACTGCCGACAATCCGGCGTTCGAGGAGGTCATGCGGGTCCTGAAGTTCGTGGCCAACAGCTCGACCCTGTCCGGAACCGACATCACCTCCGCGCTGTCGCTTGCCGATCAGGCGGTGGACGATGTCGCCACGGTACAGGCCAAGCTCTCCGATGCGGCGTCCCGGATCGAGAGCGCGAAGTCGCAGCAGACCGATTACAAGAGCTATGCCGAGAGCCTGGCGACCGACCTGACCAGCGTCGATGTGGCGGCGGTGACCGCCCAGCTCTCGACTTATCAAGCCCAGCTCACGGCGAGTTATACCGCCATCTCCAAGATCCAGAGCCTGAACCTGGCCAGTTACCTGCGTTGAGCCCCGACTTATCGCGCGGCGATGCAGGGCGCAGGGACCCGAGCAGAGCCGGATCTGCCGGGCGGGCATAGACCTTGCCGGCGGCCGGCCTTGGGATCCGCATTCCCAGCCGATTGAAACCATGCGCCGCGCCGGAGGTTTGTTGACGGGCATCTCGTCGGCGGAACTCTCATGGACCAGATAACTCAGCCTCGAAGCGACGGCCATGGCTTGCGGCCCGTGGCGGACAATGTGTGGATCGTCGACGGCGGCCGGATTCGGGCCGCCGGACTGCCGCTCTCCGTGCGCATGACGGTGATCCGCCTGTCGAGCGGTGATCTGCTGCTGCACTCGCCCACGTGCTTCACTCATGCGCTGCGGGAGGAGCTGGAGCAGCTGGGACCCATCAAATATCTGCTCGCGCCCAACGTCGCGCACTGGATGTTCTTGCCGGACTGGCAGGCGGCCCTGCCGAATGCGCAGGTCTTCGCTGCGCCGGGCTTGGCAGAGCGCCAGCAGGTTCGCCGCAGCGGCCTGCGTATCGATCGTGAGCTGACCGATGTCACGCCGGACGAATGGTCCGCAGATATCCAGTTGGTGCTCGTTGCCGCACCGATGTTCACCGAAGTGGAGCTGTTTCACAGGCCGAGCCGCACACTCGTCTTGACAGACCTCGTGCAGAACCTGGCACCGGAAGGTCTGGGCATCGTGGTGCGGACCGCGGCGAATCTGCTCGGGATCACCGCGCCTGATGGCAAGGCACCGACCCATCTGCGGATGCTGCTGCGGCTCGGCGGCCGTGCCGTCCGGCTCGCGGCGGCGCGGTTGATTGCGCTGGCGCCCGAACGCGTCGTCTTTTCCCATGGCCGATGGTTCGACACCGGCGGCGCGCACCAGCTGCGCCGCGCGCTCGGCTGGCTGCTGGATGCCTCCCCCGAGGCGCGCCGGCTGATGCGTGATCTGAAGGGAACGCGCGTCGTGGTGACGGGCGCCTCGAGCGGCATCGGCCGGGCGACGGCACTCGCCTTGGCGCGGGAAGGGGCCAGCATCGTGCTGGCCGCGCGGCGCGTGGACGTTCTGAAAGACGTCGCGGCCGAATGCGAAACCCTTGGCGGGCGCGCCATCGCCGTCGGCACCGATGTGACCGATGCAGCCGCGGTCATGCACTTGGCCGATCAGGCCGTGCAGACGTTCGGTGGCATCGATGTCTGGATCAACAACGCCGGAACCGGGGTGTTCGGCGCCTATCAGGACGCCGACATCGCGCTCCACCATAAGACCATCGAGGTCAATCTGCTGGGGACGATGAACGGTGCCTATGCGGTTCTGCCGGTCTTCCTGCGGCAGCAGCGCGGAACCTTGATCAACAACATCTCGCTCGGTGGATGGGCACCGACTCCGTTCGCCGCCGCCTACACCGCCAGCAAGTTCGGTCTCCGCGGCTTTTCGGCGAGCTTGCGTCAGGAACTCGCCGGTCACAAGGATATCCACGTCTGCAGCGTATTCCCCGCGATGGTCGACACGCCCGGCTTCGTGCATGGCGCCAACATGTCCGGCCGCAATCTCGATCCAGGACCGCTGCTGTACCGGCCTGAGGACGTCGCCGAGACGTTCTTGCAGTTGATCCGCACTCCTCACGACGAAGTCGCCGTCGGCTGGCCGGCGCGGCTCGGGCAGATCTCCTATGCCCTGGCGCGCTGGCCGACCGAGCGACTCATGAGCGCGGCGTTCCGTTTCCTGTTGTCGCGCGCGAAGGGCGCACCACGCAGCACAGGTGCCGTGTTGGCGCCGATCGCCGCTGGCACCGCGGTGAGCGGCGGCTGGCTCGTGCGCAAGAAGCTGCCGCCGGCCGGGCAGCTCAGCAGAATTGGATTGGCACTTGGGCTCGGAGGCATCGCGTTGGTTGCTCTTGCGCGCGCCCGCCGGCCTTCGCGGCCATCGCGCCGACATATTACCCGCTGATCCCCGGGGGCGTCCATGCTCGGCAAGCTCGATTGGTCGGCGATCCCTTTTGGCCAGCCCATCCCGCTCGTGGCCGCAGGCCTCGTGCTGGTGGCGATCCTCGGTGTCCTCGGATGGGTCTTGGCGAAGGGGTACTTCCCTTATCTCTGGCGTGAATGGATCACCAGCGTCGATCACAAGCGGATCGGCGTGATGTACATGCTGCTCGCCTTCATGATGCTGCTGCGTGGCGGCACTGATGCGATCATGATGCGAACGCAGCAGGCGGTGGCGTTTCATTCCAACGGCTATCTTCCGCCGGAGCACTACAACCAGATCTTCTCCGCCCACGGCACTATCATGATCTTCTTCGTGGCGATGCCGTTCGTGATCGGGCTGATGAATCTGGTCGTGCCGCTGCAGCTCGGGGTACGGGATGTCGCCTTTCCCACGCTGAACTCCGTCGGCTTCTGGCTCACGGCCACCGGCGCGCTGCTGGTCAACGTGTCCCTCGTGGTCGGCGAGTTCGCGCGCACCGGCTGGCTGCCGTTCCCGCCCTTGTCGGAGTTGACCTACTCGCCGGGAGTGGGCGTGGACTATTACATCTGGGCGCTGGAGATCTCCGGCGTCGGGACCCTGGTCAGCGGCATCAACCTGGTCACCACCGTCCTCAAGCTGCGCACCCGGGGCATGAGCTATTTGCACATGCCGATGTTCTGCTGGACCACGCTGGCAACGAACCTGCTGATCGTCGCGGCGTTTCCGATCCTCACGGCGACGCTGACGATGCTGATGCTCGACCGCTATTTCGGCTTCCACTTTTTCACCAACGAGGCCGGCGGCAACATGATGATGTTCATGAACCTGATCTGGGCCTGGGGACATCCCGAGGTCTACATCCTGGTTCTGCCGGCGTTCGGGATCTACTCCGAGGTGGTCGCGACGTTCTCGAGCAAGTCGCTGTTCGGCTATCGCTCGATGGTGTTGGCGACCATGGCGATCTGCGTCATCTCCTTCATGGTCTGGCTGCATCATTTCTTCACGATGGGGGCGGGCCCCAACGTGAACGCGATCTTCGGCATTGCGAGCATGATCATCGCGGTGCCTACGGGCGTGAAGATCTATAATTGGCTGTTCACGATGTATGGCGGGCGGGTGCGCTTCACGACGCCCATGCTGTGGTCGGTCGGCTTCATGATCACCTTCATGATCGGCGGGCTCACCGGCGTGCTTGTCGCGGTGCCGCCGGCGGATTTCCTGCTGCACAACAGCCTGTTCCTGGTCGCCCATTTCCACAACGTCATCATAGGCGGCGTGCTGTTCGGGGTATTCGCCGGTGTCACTTACTGGTTTCCAAAGGCGTTCGGCTTCCGGCTGTATGAGAGCTGGGGCAAGGCGGCGTTCTGGTTCACCCTCATTGGCTTCTACGTGACCTTCATGCCGCTCTATGTCGTCGGCCTGCTCGGCATGACCCGACGGATGCAGCACTACGATGTCGCGGAATGGCGTCCCTGGCTTGCAGCTGCAACGTTCGGCACGGCGCTGCTCGCCATCGGTGTCATTCTCCAGATTCTCCAACTGGTCTTCAGCATCCGCGATCGCGAGCTCCTGCGCGACACGACCGGCGACCCCTGGGACGGCCGCTCGCTCGAATGGGCCACGTCCTCACCGCCGCCGGTGTTCAATTTTGCGGTGCTGCCGAATGTGACGGGGCAGGATGCGTATTGGCGGATCAAGGAAAATGCAAAAGACCAGCAGCTCCATACGCGGGAAAAGGACTACCAAGACATCGAGCTGCCAAAAAACTCCCCCACGGGATTCGTCTGCGCCTTCTTCGCCACGGTCATGGGCTTCGCGCTGATCTGGCACATCTGGTGGATGGTGGCGCTCGGCGCAATGGGCGCGTTGGCGACATTCGTCGTGTTTGCCTGGCGCGATCACGACGAGTACGTCATCCCTGCGGCGGAGGTCGCCCGGATCGATCGGGGCATCATCGAAGCGCGGCAGGGATTCTCGTCGTCAGCGGCTGCCGGGGCCTGAGACCCATCGAAGGGAAGCTGCCGGTGCGTCGGGCCAGCCGCGCACCGGCGAATTCACATCACCAGCGATGATGGGCGCGGATCACGCCATGGCCGTGGCGGTGATGGCCCCAACCCGGACCGCGGTAATAGCCGTAGCTGTGGCGCCACGGCCGCGGGCCATAGGAATAGCCGTAGCTGCGATAGATCGGGCGCGGGACGTAGCTGTAGCCGTAGCCGCCGTAATAGGGGCGGTAGGCCGGGTAGTAGCCGCCATAGCCGTAGGGATAGGCTGCGTAGCGATACCCGCCGTAGTAGGGATAGGGCGCGTAGCCGCCATAGTAGGAGGGGGCGGCGATCGCCGATCCGATCAGGGCACCCGCCAACAGCCCCGCGCCGATAGCGGCACCGCCGCCCCAGCCGCCATGCCAGCCGCCGTAGCGGACCTGGACGGCATTCGAGCTTTCGGCGCCCGGTTTGGCGGCTGCCGACAGCGACGTCAGCGGCGCAGCCGAGACCGAGTGCAGCGTGGACAAAGAAAGTGCGCCGGCGATGGCGAGCGTCGCGGCGGCTTTGAAGGTGACCATCCCGATGTCTCCCGTTGATTCAGGCTCATACTCAACCGGATGAGACGAACTTCGTTGCATTTGTCGCGGCGGACGTTTTGTCGCGCGCCATGGGTCCAGGCGGCGGTCGATGCCGGAGACCGGCATCGGCCTTGATGTCGCTACGGGCAGGAATGGCGCAGGCCGTCATTGCCGAGATAGGTGCCGGAGCCCGGGTCGTAGGACCGGAAGCGCTGGGCGCAATAGGCCTGGGCGTTGGCGGCCTCGGCGCGGCTGTTGGCGATGGCGCCACCGATGATCGCGCCGGCCGCGAGGCCGCCGAGGGCGGCGGCACCCGCACCATAGCCGTGGCGATGCCCGCCATAGCGATGGCCGTAATCGCCGTGGCGATGACCGTAGCCGCCGCGCCAGTGGCGATATTGCACCTGCTGCAGCTCGGTCGCGTTCTGCGTGGCGGCGGCCGGCGCCGCGTGGTTCGGCAGCAACGGCGCGGCGGCGAGCGGCGATGCGGCCGCGAGCGACATCGTTCCGATGGTGGCGACCGTCAAAAGTTTGCGCAGATCCATCTGCGTGCTCCTTTCTGTTCGTTGTGCCGGAGGGCAACGGCTCGCCGTCGCCCTCCGTTCCGCGCTGCAAAGGAGCATGTCGGCGGCACGAGGTCGCAGCAAAGAGCGAACCGTGACCGCAAGCTACTCGATCAGCGCGTCGAGCAGCGCATCCGGACATTCCGTCATCATCGTATGCCCCGCGCCGGGCAGCACGATGGTGCGCGATTGCGCGATTGCAGCCGCCAGCGCCTTGCCGGCCTTCAGCGGCGTCATCATGTCCTTCTCGCCGAGGATCAGCCGCGTCGGCACCTTGATCCTGGCCGCCGCTGCCAGCGCATCCTGATAGTCGTTGCAGGCGGAGAGATCGTTGAACAGCACGCCCGGCGCGCAGCGCTCCAGGGTCGCCTGCGCGCCGCCATGCATCCACAGCCCGGGCGCGCGGCTGCCGCCGAGCTCGGCGGCAAAACCGAGGCCCCAGATCGAGACCATGTCGATAGCGGCGTGATCGTTGGCTTCGGCGGCCTTCAGGAGGTCAGGTCCGACCGTCATCGCTGCCGCGGTGCCGATCAGGCTGAGCGCCGACACGCGATCGGGATGGCGCGCCGCGGCATCCAGCGCAATCAGCGATCCCATCGAATGGCCGATCAGGTGAGCGGGC
>BFBZ01001949.1_pt1 | contig 12447 bp, 11 predicted proteins | sample 1888401 | NCBI WGS metagenome assembly BFBZ01 (sample SAMD00112614, study PRJDB3348) | symbiont metagenome | host: Chara braunii | reverse complement strand
TCAATGTCACCACACCCGAATTTGTGATGATGGTGCCTGCCAAGTTAAACTGAGGTCTCGTGAGCAGTCCTGAGCTGCACAAACATCTCATTGAACCGGCCGCGAACCGTTTCTATAAAACCAGCATCGATCATTTTTTTTAATTGCTCCAGTGATCTCACTTCCTGCTGCTGAAATTTGAATGCCTGCTCCATAGGCCCCGCCTCAAACCTCACGATATATTTATCGTTCATCTGCAAAATGGAGATGCCAATGGAAGGATGTGGAATGGTATCGATGATTCTCATGGTGTGAAGATAAAACATTTATGCCGGCAGGCGCAGGCTCATGAGCAGGTCTGTCTGCAGATCGCTGCCCAGCTGGAAACCGTGCGAGCCGAAGGTAGTGAAGCCCCACTTGTGATAAAAACTGATGGCCTTATGGTTATGTTCCCATACGCCCAGCCAAAGTACACTTGCTTTTGAAGCCGTTGCCGTATCAATAGCATGGCGCATCAGCGCCGCGCCAACTTTCTGCGATTGGTAGCGGGCCGATACATACAGGCGTTCAAGCTCTATGGCCTGCTCGTGTGCAAGCTCCGGGGGAGCTTCGCTTTGCCTGAGCTTGCAGTAACCTGCTGTATGAGTATCCACCGTAGCCAGGTAAAAATAATTGCGGCTGTCTGACAATTCCTGCCGGAGCGGGTCGTGGCCCAGATGCCGGACCAGGTAATCGGCCATATCTTCGGCCGTGTTGGATGAGGCAAAGGTTTCGTAGAAGGTATCGGCGCTGATCTGCACCAGTTCGTTGAGCTGGGCGGGCCCGGCGGTGATGATATGGGGAACCGTGGTGGTCATTTGTCGGGCTTGAAGCTTTCTTTTAGTTTTTTTACGTCCAGCAAATTTTTCATCACGCCCCAGGGTGTTGTGCTCCGGTTGCCGTCCTCGTGGATGCGGCCCTGGATGGCTTCAGCCAGGTACACAAAGTGTACTTTACCTGCCTTGCGCAGGGCTTCTTCAGCTTTGTCGTCGCCATTTACAATGTTGGCGCAGGCTGCCCAGTCGAAAGCTTTGTGCTCGATCAGGAACTTAAATGCCTTCTCATCGTCCCAGATCGTATTTACAAACGCGGCCAGCTCAAAATATTTACCGTTGATGAGATACTCAAATGCTTTCTTATCATCGCGGATGGCATCCAGCACAGCGATCAGCTCCCTGTAATGATTAGCCACCAGCCAGTTGAAGGCCGCCGTATCGTTTTGCACGTACTTGGTAAACTGTTCTATGGCAAAGGTTGAGTAATATTTCATGACACAGGTGTTATGAGGGCTGCTACCGGCAACAGATCCGTAATGCCCGGTAATCATCCGGGCTATCCATGCCTTTACAACCGTCTTACAAAGATACTCACTTTATCATGAATGCCCAAGACGGGCCGAAGGCCAGGACGGCATTAAAACTTTACCTGCAGCTTGACATTGAGCTGGCGGCGGGTGAGGTAATTCGGCACGGCGTATTGCCGGCCGGTAACATCCTGCACCCAGGTATAGGCTACCGTGTTGTCTACCTGCAGGAGATTAAATACTTCCAGGTTCACAGACATGCCTTTGAGGTAATGGAAAGGGTTTTGTTTGGGCAGCGGGTGGTCTTCCTTGATCACCTGGTAGGCAAAGCCGATATCTACACGGCGGTAGGGCGGCATCCTGAACACCTGTTTCCAGCGCTGGTGGTCGGGCGGACCAAAGGGCAGGCCTGAGCCAAAGATCATGTTCAGGTACATTCTGCATTGCGGCAGCTTGGGCAGGTAGTCCTGGAAGAACATACCAAATGTGACACGCTGGTCGGTAGGGCGCGGAATATAGCCCGGGTGCTGCACGATACTGTCTACGGGCACACTGTTGAAGGTATAACCGGGAATAATTGTTTGTCCATCGCTGTTGATGTATGTCACCTTCCTGTCGTCGAGAATATTCTCGTAGGTTTTCATAATTCCCAGTGTCATCCACGAATCAATGCCTTTGATGAAGTCGCCATTGAGCCTGATATCAATCCCTTCGGCATAGCCTACCGAATTATTTTTGGCAAAATAGCGGATGCGCACATTGTCTACCTCGTAAGGGATCAGGTCTTTCATATCCTTGTAGTAGCCCGCCACGATGAGCTTAAAGGGCCGGCGCCACAATTTAAAATTGTAGTCGGCCGAAAGAAGGTAGTGAATGGACTGCTGCGCCCTGATGTTGGGATTGAGCTGGCCGTCGAAGCCACGCATCTCCCTATAGAAAGGCGGCTGGTAGTAATAGCCCCAGGAGGCCTTGAACACGATATCGCGCTTCCAGTTGGGCTTATAGGAAAGCGTCACGCGGGGCGAAACCACCGTTTGCTTGTTGTAGCTCCAGTAGTTGCCACGCACACCGGCCGTGAGCGTCAGGTCAGACGAATCTTTCAGCTGCCTGCCATAGATGTATTCGGTATAACCCATCACGCGGCTGCTTTCAATACTGTTGCGGGCTTTTACCACATCCAGCAGGTTGATGGAGTTCGGGTTGTACTGGCTGATGTAGCCCGCTGAGTCAACCATGCGCCACTCGCCCAGCTTGTCGTTAATGGCTTCGTGCTGGAAACGGAGGCCCCAAAGGAGCTGGTTGCGGCGCCTGAAATATTTAGTGCCTTTGTGCTCGGTATTGAGCACAGTAGCGTTAAGCGTATTACGGCCGTTGTTCAAAAATGTGCCCACGCCCCGGTTAAACGCCACCTGCCCGAAGCTGCTGCTGCCCAGGTCCGTTTCGAGCTGATCGATGTAATACTGTCCCTGCACGGTATACCGCTCCTCTTCCTGGGCGTTGTAGCCCGACATGATAAATTTGAGCTTTGTTGTGTTGTTGGGCTTATAGGTGGTAGAAAGGCCGGCCATGGTAGTGTTGTACTGCATGAGCTCCTGCCCGTCGAAATACACCTTGAAGCTCACGGCATTGTTCACGGTGCCAAACACTGTTTCGCGGCTGGCCGGGATCACCAGGTATTTGTTATCGGCAATATTGCCCAAAAATTCTACCGTCAGTTTTTCGTTGACGGTGAAGGTGAGAAAGGCCTGCACATCGTAGAAACGGGGTTTGTAATCGCCCTTGGTATCGAGGCCCTTGAGCAGGTAGGTGTTTGATTTGTAACGCGAGCCGATGCTCCAGGCCAACAGCCTGTTCTTCGACACGCCTTCGAGGTTGAGGCTGCCTCCCAAAAGGCTGCCGCTTACCGTACCGCCAAATTTGGTAGGCTTGCGGTAGGTGATGTCGAGCACCGAAGACATTTTATCCCCATATTTTGCTTCAAAGCCACCGGCCGAAAAATTCATATTGCTCACCATGTTAGGGTTGGCAAAGCTCAAGCCTTCCTGTTGACCGCTGCGGACCAAAAATGGCCTGTATACCTCGATGTCATTCACATACACCAGGTTCTCATCGAAATTACCGCCCCGCACAGAGTAGCCGCTGCTGAGCTCGTTGTTGCTGCTCACGCCAATCTGGGTCTTGATGATGTCTTCGAGGTTGCCGCTGGGGCTGGGGATATTGAAGATGTTCTTCGGGTCGATGTGCAGCATCTCCTGGTTGCGGTTCTCGCCAACCACCTCCACGGCCACAGTATTCTTGAGCTCGAGGGCCACCTGGTATACCACATGCTCGCCGGGGCTGAGCTTCATTTTTTTGTTGATCTGCTTGTAGCTGATGTTGTATACCACCACGGTGATATCCTTGTTGGCAGGCACCTGCAGGCTGTACGCACCTTTGGCATCCGAAGCTGTATGAATTGAGCCGTCTTCGATGATGGCTACCTGCACATCGGGCACGGGCTGTCCTTCAGCATCTTTTATGGTTCCTGATATGGTGGCTGTTTGTGAAAACGACGCAACCGTTGCAAAAACAATAAAAAGAAGTATCGGGAGTTTTTTTAGCAGCACGAATCAATAACGGGTTAAGGCTGCAAATATTGTAAAAAGATTTTACTTTTTGGGCGACTGGCTTTTGAATTTGCCCTTGCGCCAGGCGTCGATAAACTGTGCCCAGGCAATAGGATTGAGCAGGCTGATGCTTGGGTACTGGCCGGCTGTATAGAGCTTGGTGTACTGCTGCTGCATGTGTACCCTATAGTTGGCTGCAGCGTCCATGCCCATACCGTTCATGGCAATGCGCATGTCTTCATTGTCCATGTTCTTGGCGGCCCTGTCGGCATCTGTGCTGGTCAGGTCAAGATTAAGGATCGCCTGCCTGAACTGTTCTTTTGTAGGCCAGGGAAATACGCTTACAGGGGCCAGCTGCACTGTATCTTTCGACAGGATCTTGATCATGGAATAATGCTTCTCGTTAAGGGTATCAGGGATATCGTAAGTAGCATTGTGATGAGACACCGAAAAGAATTGTAACTGGTCGCCCGGCCTTGCCACAATGGTGAAGAAGCCGTAATAATCGCTTACCGTGCCATGCTTGGTGCCGCGCACCATAATTGACACAAATGGAACCGGCTTTAAACTATCCTGCTCCAGCACCACGCCGGAGATCTGCACGTATTTTTCGGGGAGGGTAGTTGCCTGGGCATGGGTTTGCGCCCGCATGGTACAAAAGAGCACCATCATGCCTATTACCCATATCAATTTAAACCTGATCATCTGTAACATGGTAAATATACACATTTAAAGGGGTTTTTACGCCACCGGTTAAACATAAATTAACAAATTATTAATAACTATTGTATATACAACAAAAGTAATTACATACATTTGTGTTCAAACCTAAAAAAACATTTGTATGAAAAAATTAATGATCACTGCATTGGTAGCCGCCAGCTCTGTTATGATGGGGCAAACCAACTGGAAATTTGACAACTCGCACAGCAAGATCGGTTTTGCTGTTACCCACCTTACTGTAAGCGAAGTGGAAGGCCGCCTGAAAGTATACGATGGCAAGGTTGTTTCCAAATCCGACAAAGACTTTACCGACGCTACCGTGCAGTTTATGGGTGATGTGGCCAGCATCAACACTGATGATGAAAAACGTGATGGTCACCTGAAAAGCGCTGATTTCTTCGACGCTGAGAAATTCCCAAAAATTACTTTCGTGAGCTCTTCTATGAAAAAAGGCACAGGCAACACTTACGTGGTTACCGGCGACCTTACCATCAAAGGTGTTTCTAAAAAAGTGACCTTAAATGCCAACTTCAATGGCGTAGTGGCTGATCCATGGAAAAACACAAAAGCGGGCTTCACCCTCAAAGGCATGATCAAACGTTCTGATTTTGGCGTGGGCGCCTCTACTCCATCGGCAGTTGTGAGCGATGACGTGGCCCTCGACATCAAAGTGGAATTGCTGTTACAGAAATAATTTTCCTGTTCCAGGGTAGCATCACAAACACACCTGTACAAAAGATCGCTGCCAGTAATAAAAAGAGCCGCTGCTTAGCGGCTCTTTTTATTTGATGCTGAACGATAGTAATTTTTCTCCCTCCAGGAACCCTTCCAGCACGTCGCCTGGTTGCACGGGGCCCACACCTTCGGGTGTGCCGGTATAGATCAGGTCGCCGGTTTTGAGTGTCACAAACTGCGATACGTAAGCGATCACCTGGTCGAAGCTGAACAACAGGTCTTTTGTGTGGCCCTTCTGGCGGGTTTTGCCATTGATCTTCAGTTCGAAGCCAACCTGGTTTGGATCGGCAAATTTGTCTTTCTTTACAAAGCTCCCCAAAGGCGCCGAGTGGTCAAAGGCTTTCGCTTTTTCCCAGGGCAGGCCTTTCTGCTTGCATACCTGCTGGATGTCGCGGGCCGTAAAATCGATCCCCAGCCCGATCTCATCATAATACTTATGGGCAAACTTCTGGTCGATATGCTTGCCTGCCTTGCTGATCTTCAGCACGATCTCTATTTCGTGGTGCAGGTCTTTGGTGAAGCCAGGGTAGTAGAAGGGCTCACCATCCTTCAGCAGGGCCGTATCGGGTTTCATAAAGTAAACAGGCTCCGCGGGCACATCGCTTTTCATTTCCCTGGCGTGCTCGGCATAGTTGCGGCCAATGCAGATAATCTTCATAGTGGTGATGTAATGATGATATGGCTGTAAATGTACCAATTTATGCTTTTGTCGCTGCCACGGCAAAGAAGATCGAACATTCTTTTTACTGTAAGAAATTAAAAGTATTTTTAGCCACTTAACCAAACCATCAGTATGTCGCAGACCTATGATATTGCAATAGTTGGCGGGGGCATCGTGGGCCTTGCCACGGCCTATAAGCTCTCCGTTCAGAACCCGAATACCAGCATTGTTGTTTTTGAAAAGGAAAAAGAGGTGGCCGCTCACCAGACCGGTCACAACTCGGGTGTGATACATGCCGGCATTTACTACAAGCCGGGCTCCTATAAAGCCAAGAACTGCGTGGCCGGGCGCCGCGAGCTGGTGCAGTTTGCTAAAGAGCACCACATTGCACACGATATCTGCGGCAAGGTGATCGTGGCTACCGAAGAAAGCGAGCTGGCACACATGAACAAGGTGTTCAACAACGGCATCCAGAATGGCGTGGAGGGCATTGAGAAGATCAGTGCGTCAAAGATCCGGGAGATAGAGCCATATACACAGGGCATTGAGGGCATCTGGGTACCCTGCACGGGCATTATTGATTATGTGGATGTGGCAAGGAAATATGCGGAGCTGGTGCAGGCCAAAAACGCAAACAACAAAGTGCTTACTTCGCACAAAGTGACAGGCTTTGAGAAAAAAGGCGATACAACGGATATCATCACGGAGAAAGGAACATACAACGCGCGCTACATCATCAGCTGCGCGGGCCTGCAGGCCGACAGGGTGGCCAAAAAGGAAGGCAAGGCTTCTGATTCTGCCATCGTGGGCTTCAGGGGCGATTATTATGACCTGACGGAAAAAGGCCGGAGCAAGGTGCGGAACCTGATCTACCCGGTGCCTAATCCCAAATTCCCTTTCCTGGGCGTACACTTTACCCGCATGATCAAAGGTGGCGTGGAATGCGGCCCCAACGCGGTGTTTGTGTTTGACAGGGAGGGTTATTCGAAAACGGCGTTCAGCCTCAGGGATACAGCCGAAGCTTTCGGCTTTAAAGGCACCTGGCGCTTCTTTGGCAAGCATTGGCGCTTTGGGCTGGATGAGTACCGCGGGGCTTTCAGCAAAACTTATTTCCTGAACCGCCTGCGCAAACTGATCCCTACACTCGAGATGGATGACATTGTGGCCAGCCGCTGCGGCGTGAGGGCTATGGCCTTAGGACCAGAGGGAGAGATGCTGGATGATTTTAAAATTGAATACCATGGCAATGCCATGCATGTGCTCAATTCGCCATCACCGGCCGCTACGGCCTCGCTGGCCTACGGCAACGAGATTGCGGTGATGGCAAAAGAGTACTTCAGGCTGGCCTGATGGTCAGACCTCTATCGCGTTTGGATAGCGTGATTTCCATGATTTGAGGGAGTGCTCGTTGGTAACAGTGATCACCGTCCTGTGATCTATCCTGAGCTTCACCTTAAAATCAGAAACCTTCGTTTTCTTTTTCCCGGTTTTCATGATTGATAGTTTTGATTATATAACGGAACAAATGTCGGCAATGTTGTATATTTACCAGAGGCCTTAACATTTTTTATAAGTGTATTTCAATACCATACAATACTTCATTTTCCTGCCCCTCGTCTGCCTTTTTTACTATGTTTTCAGCCCCCGCTACAGGTGGGCTGTTTTGTTTACGGCCAGCTGTGTGTTTTACATGTGGTTCATCCCCGAATACATCCTGTGCCTGTTCTTTCTCATCATTGTCGATTTTTTCTTTGCCAGGAAAATAGAGGCTACTAGTGCCGGGCCCAGGAGGCGGCTTTATCTCCTGGTGAGCATTGCCAGCAATTTCGGGTTGCTCTTCTACTTCAAATACCTCGACTTTTTTGTGGATAATATCAACCTGGTGCTCGGACCCTTGCTGCATACACAGATCTCCCACCATCCCGACATATTGCCAATAGGCCTGTCGTTCCACACATTCCAGTCGGTAAGCTACGTGATAGATGTATACAGGGGCGGGCAGAAAGCCGAGCGGCACCTTGGCATCTACAGCACCTATGTTTTGTTCTTTCCGCAGATGGTGGCCGGCCCTATTGAGCGGTATGCCACGCTTGGCGAAGAGCTCAAAGTGCGCCGGCGGTTTCATACAGGCTACTTCAAAACATCGCTGCCGCTGATCCTGACGGGCCTGTTCTATAAAATGGTGATAGCAGACAACTGCGGGGCCTACGTGAACAATGTATATGAGCACCTGGCAGATGCCAATGGCTTCAATGTGCTGCTGGCTATCCTGCTGTTCTCTGTCCAGATCTACTGCGATTTTTTCGGCTATTCGCTTATAGCGCAGGGCAGTGCGCAGCTCTTCGGCATCCACCTGGTAGATAATTTCAGGTTTCCCTTCTTTGCCCTGAACCTGGCCGACTACTGGCGCAGGTGGCACCTGTCGCTTACCGGGTGGTTCAGGAGTTACGTTTTTATTCCGCTGGGCGGCAGCAAAACCGGCCGGTACAGGCACTACAGGAACATCCTGCTGATCTTTGTGCTCAGTGGCTTCTGGCATGGCGCTTCATGGAATTTTATCGTCTGGGGCTTTTTGCATGCCCTGGGCTACCTGGTAGCTGTATCATCGCTCAGCAGGTACAGCCAATTGCTCCCTGCCCTGGTCCGCTGCGTGTTCACCTTCCTGCTGGTATCGTTCATTTTCGTGTTTTTCAGGAGCGATCATTTGTCGTCTTCTCTCAATGTGTTCAAAGCCCTGCGCCATGGTACCGAACCCTTTGATGCGGCGCTACTACCCCTGTACCTTGTGCTATGCATTGGTTTTATGTTTACGCTCGAATATTTTGCACGGCAAAAAGAGGGCGGCTACCGCCATTTCCTGTTCTCCGTGCCAGTGCCGACGCGAACACTGATCCTTTTCGTGATGCTGTTTTGCCTGTTGACGTTTGCGGGCATTGATAATCTACCATTTATCTATTTCCAGTTTTGAGTACGTTGATCAGGTATATTTTCGTAGTGGCTGTGGCGGCTGTTCTTGCAAATACCTGCTATATGTACTGTGGCTTGTACGATACAGATATTAAAAAATGTCACGCGGAAATCATCTACGCCCTGGATTCATTAGGTAGCAAAGACGAGGTATTATATTTTGGTGAATCGTCGAACTTCACCACGGTGCCCGGTGATTCCTCCCAGGAGTCGATCTCGCAGCTGGCGGGCAGGTTATCGGGCATTGAGATCGGCACCATCAACCAGAGCGCATCGCACGCGGGCACCTACGAGCGGCTGATCAGCAGGCTGGATGACAAAAAGGGCAGAGCGCTCGTTGTGACCATGAACCTGCGGTCGTTCGGCATCAACTGGATCGAATCCGATCTCGAAACCAATTTATCGAGGGCCAATATCCTGTACAGCAAACTGCCGCCTGTGCTCAAAAAATGCCTGGTGGCTTTTAAGGCATACGACAATAAAGCAGCATTTGAACGCAAACGTACCATACAGTGGCACTACAAACACGATGTGTTATTTATCGAAACGGGGAAATTCAAAACCGTGAAAGAATGGGATGCTTACATGTTCAGCAAAGGCCATTTAGACAAGGATGGCAACAGGGACGCGGAGGCCTGTGAGCTGGCCTGCCAGTACATCAAAAATTACGCTTTTGTGATAGATGACAGGAACCCGCGCGTTAAAAATTTTGACCAGATCGTGAACTATTGCGCGGCACATGGCATCACACTGATCTTTCACCTGCTGCCTGAAAATGTTGAGAAATCGAACGCGCTGTGTGGTGGCGACCTGCTGCGCCTCATGCAGCGGAATGCAGCTTACCTGCAGGAAAGATACGCTTCAAAAAGTGTGTTCGTCAATAACCTGTCGCTGCTGGCCGATTCGTGCTTTATTGACAAAGCCTGGCCTACGGAACATTATATTTTTTACGGTCGGAAAAAGGTGGCTGCCGGCGTGGCAAAAGCACTGAGGTCTACTTTGAAACGATAACCTTTTGGGTGTGCGTGCCCACCTTCACAAAATAGATCCCATCTTCCAGGAAGCTCAGATCAAGGTCCGCCACAGGCTTGCCTTCCTTCAGTGATCCGGCCGGGCAGCTTATTTCCTTCCCGGTTATATCATAAACACCGATGGCCGGTATTTTATCTGAAGTGTAATAAATATGAAGCGTCTGCCGGACAGGGTTCGGGTACATAGAAAAGAATGGCTCCTGTGTAGCCAGGTCATGCGTGGAAGTAACATTGGGCGAGCCCAGTAGGGTAGAATCTGTTTTAACAAAGAACACATCCACCAACTGCGCGTTGAACCCATAGGTGTAGCCCACGCAGGCAAATCCCTTGTCTTTGGTGGTAACGATCTTATATAGCTCATCAGCTGTCACATCGCCATAGCCCGTGGCATTGTAGTAAAAGCTGGCAGCATTCAGGATCATGATCTTTGGCTGGATGCCATATCCCGGCACGTTATCTTTTTCGGCATAGGCCGTGAATGTTGAATTAAACAGTGGCACGGTAACATTGTAAAACTCTTCGTTGGTGGAAGCATGTCCGTCTTCCTGGTGCCATATCAGGAGCCCGGAGCTAGTGAGCTTGAGGGCATAGGCATCAAGCATGCCCAGGCCAAATGAAGCCGTGGCACCAGCCATATAATATTCGCCGGTGGTATGCTGGATCACATCATTGGCATAATCCTGCTGTGGGCCGCCGTGGAACTGACACCAGGTGGAGTCCCCGGCAACGCCCAGCTTAAAGATCCATGCATCACCGTTTGTAGGATCGGCATAGCTTTTTGTATAACCTGCCGCGGCGTAGCCGCCATCGGAAGTTTGCACAATACCTTTAAATTCATCGTCGCCGGTGCCGCCGTATGTTTTGGTCCACTGCACATTGCCAGATGCATCTGTCTTGATCACGTAACCATCCGCTCTTCCCCGCCCATAGCTGTATGTGGTGCCGCACATCACAAAACCGCCGTCGCTGGTCTGTTTAAGCCCGTAGGCAAAATCCCAGTCGGCCCCGCCAAATGTTTTTTGCCACATCAGGTTGCCTGTCTTATCGGTCCGCACCATGTATACATCGTAACCTCCAAAGCCCCAGGAGTTGGTATAGCCGGCTGTTACATAACCCGAATCGGCCAGCTGCACCACGCTTCTCGCTGTTTCGTTGTTGTACCCGCCATAGGTTTGCTGCCACCTGATATTACCCATGCTATCGAGTTTCACCAGGTATACATCGGTATTGCCCTGCCCGAAACTGCTGGTAGAGCCGGCTACAATATAGCCTTTGTCAAGGGTCTGCTTCAGGTCGTAGCCATCATCATAGCCACTGCCACCAAAACGCATATAAAATTTGGCGGGTGCCTGTGCCAGTCCCTGCAACAATCCTGCGCTGAAAACCGCCAGGAGCAATTGTTTGATCTGCCAGAGCCTTTGCATGGTATTAGTTTTTAAATTTTCGTGCCACACTGAAAAAAGCCCCCTGTCCGTAAGTATGGGCCGGCGCTATATAGCCCTGCAGGCTATTGCTACCTATCTTAAAGAACCACCATTTGGAGCTGTATACAAATGCCAGTCCTACATTTATTTTCGAATAGCCCCCATAGCCCACGTGCAGGCTCATGTTGATCTTCGGTGTAAAAGCATAATCGCTCTCAACGAAGAGGTAGGGCCTGTAATTGGCATGGAACACATACCTGAACCCAAACGACTGCGAGAATTTATTTGTGAAAATAATTTTGTTGATGATGAGCAGGTTGGTAGGGATATTGGTATTGAACGACTGGTGCCTGGCATTGGTGGCGCGCCTCACAATGGTATCCTTACTGATATTTTTGAGCGTGGAGTCGCTCAGGTCTTTGATGTTGTTGATGTGGTAGCCGCTGAACCTGAACGTGGAGTCGCTGCTGTATTGCACACTCTGGTCGAACCAGTGCAAAAAACCCAGGTTGTTCACATTCACCGTCAGCACACTGCCCCGGCCAATGCTGCTCCTGTAGGGCGTTTCAAAGAAAATATCGGCGCTGGCGCCAATACCGCTGAATGCCAAAGGGTTTTTCCGGTTGGTTGTATCGCCCAAGGCCATGCTGAAATTGGAGTTGAACAACAGCTCGGTGCCATTATAATTGGTATAAAGCGAAGAATTGTCGTTGGCTTTGATATAAAACAGCTGCTGGCCCCGGAGGATGGAAACAGACGCACCGATCTTGGCCGTGGTATCTATCTTGTGCCAGATAAAGCCCAGCTTCAGCTCCTGGAAACGCAGCGAATTAAGATTACTGCCCGCAAAGCTTTTGGTCTGACCCAGGTAAGGCTGGTTGCCGTAGAAAGCCAGCTCATACAGGTCTTTGGTAAAAGTGGCATTCACAATCTGCTGGTCCTTATAGCCTACAAGATAGGAGTACTTGGAATTGCGACC
>BFBZ01001941.1_pt1 | contig 12455 bp, 13 predicted proteins | sample 1888401 | NCBI WGS metagenome assembly BFBZ01 (sample SAMD00112614, study PRJDB3348) | symbiont metagenome | host: Chara braunii | reverse complement strand
GCCGGCCTGTCACGCCGGAGGTCGCGGGTTCGAGCCCCGTCACTCGCGCCATTCTTTCCCAAGCCATTACAATCAATCATCAATTTATTGCGATTGCGAAAGGCCCTTTTCGCGTTTGCGCCGATTTGTCGCGATGCCGTCGCAACATATTGATATCTACCGCTCGACAGTACTCCAAACGACCGATTCAAAAGGCTTGCGCCCGCGCTCCGGCTGCGCTAACCACGGCTTTGTTGCAACACTCTTTCGCTTGCTTGGGCATTTGCTCAGATGCGCCGCCCCGGCGCTGATCGCAGGCAGGGATGGACATGATGACTGGACTGCTCAGTTCCTATATTCCGATAGCGATTTTCATTGGTATTGCCTTGGTGATTGGCCTGGCGTTGTTGATCACGCCGTTTGCCGTCGCTTTCAAGGCGCCTGATTCCGAAAAGCTCTCGGCCTATGAATGCGGCTTCAACGCATTCGATGACGCCCGCATGAAGTTCGATATCCGCTTCTACCTGGTATCGATTCTCTTCATCATCTTCGACCTGGAAGTCGCCTTCCTCTTCCCTTGGGCCGTATCCTTCGGTGCGATCGGCTGGTTCGGGTTCTGGTCGATGATGGTGTTCCTCGCGGTGCTGACCATCGGCTTTATCTATGAATGGAAGAAGGGAGCCCTGGAATGGGAGTAGCCCCAAGCAACACGCCGCTCGTGGCGCCGCAGCCGAAGGGGATCATCGATCCTGCAACCGGCCGGCCCGTTGGCAGCAACGATCCGTTCTTCGGCGAGATCAACAATGAGCTCGCCGACAAGGGCTTTCTGGTCACCTCGACCGACGAGCTGATCAACTGGGCCCGTACCGGCTCGTTGATGTGGATGACTTTCGGTCTCGCATGCTGCGCGGTCGAGATGATGCAGGTTTCGATGCCGCGTTACGACGTCGAGCGTTTCGGTTTTGCGCCCCGCGCTTCGCCGCGTCAGTCCGACGTTATGATCGTCGCCGGTACGCTGACCAACAAGATGGCTCCCGCGCTCCGCAAGGTCTACGACCAGATGCCTGAGCCGCGTTACGTCATCTCGATGGGGTCCTGCGCCAACGGCGGCGGCTACTACCATTATTCCTATTCGGTTGTGCGTGGATGCGATCGCATCGTGCCGATCGACATTTACATACCGGGCTGTCCTCCCACGGCAGAAGCGCTGCTTTACGGCGTGCTCCTGCTGCAGAAGAAGATCCGGCGCACCGGCACGATCGAACGGTAAGGCAGGGGACAAGGCATTATGAGTGAAGCCCTGAACGAACTCGCCGCTTACCTCACAGAAGTTCGCAGCGCCCTGATCTCCTCGAGCGAGATCAAGTATGGCGAGCTGAACGTGACGACGACGGCCGAAAACGTTATCGGACTGCTGACCTTCCTGCGTGACGATGCCAAGTGCGGCTTCGTCAACATGACGGATATTTGCGGTGTCGACTGGCCGCAGCGTGCTGACCGTTTCGATGTTGTCTATCATCTGCTGTCGCCGAAGAAGAACCTGCGCATTCGCGTCAAAGTTCCCGTCGGCGAGGATCAGCCTGTGCCGTCGGCCTGTGGCATCTATCCCGGCGCTGATTGGTTCGAGCGCGAAACCTGGGACATGTACGGTGTTCTCTTCACCGGCCATCCGGATCTGCGCCGCATCCTGACCGACTACGGTTTCGAAGGCCATCCGCTGCGCAAGGATTTCCCGACCACCGGTTTCGTGGAAGTTCGCTATGACGACGCTGCCAAGCGCGTTGTCTACGAGCCTGTGGAACTGAAGCAGGAATTCCGTAACTTCGACTTTCTGTCTCCCTGGGAAGGCACGGACTACGTGCTGCCGGGTGACGAAAAGGCGAAAGCATAATTTGAAGGTGTGTGGCGGGCTTCAGTCTGCCATTCTCTGAATATCTGACAACGCGAGCATCGCCGCCATGACAGAACATAACGTTCGCAACTTCAACATCAATTTCGGCCCGCAGCATCCGGCCGCGCACGGCGTTTTGCGCCTTGTCCTCGAATTGGACGGCGAAATTGTGGAGCGCGTCGATCCGCATATCGGCCTGCTGCATCGCGGCACGGAAAAGCTGATCGAGACGAAGACCTATCTGCAGGCAGTTCCTTATTTCGATCGCCTCGACTACGTCGCGCCGATGAACCAGGAGCATGCCTATGCGCTGGCCGTCGAGAAGCTGCTCGGTATCGATATCCCGATCCGCGGCCAGTTGATCCGTGTGCTCTATTCGGAAATCGGCCGTATCCTGTCGCATCTCCTGAACGTCACCACGCAGGCCATGGACGTCGGCGCGCTGACGCCGCCGCTCTGGGGCTTCGAAGAGCGCGAAAAGCTGATGGTTTTCTATGAGCGCGCCTCTGGCTCACGCATGCATGCCGCTTACGTGCGTCCAGGCGGCGTTCACCAGGATCTTCCGGAAAAGCTCGTTCAGGATATCGGCGATTGGTGCGATCCCTTCCTGAAGGCGCTGGACGATATCGACGATCTTTTGACCGGCAACCGTATTTTCAAGCAGCGTAACGTCGATATCGGCGTCGTTTCGCTCGAAGACTGTTGGGCCTGGGGCTTCTCCGGCGTCATGGTTCGTGGCTCGGGTGCCGCATGGGACCTGCGCAAGTCGCAGCCCTACGAATGCTATTCCGATCTCGAGTTCGACATTCCGATCGGCAAGAACGGCGACTGCTACGACCGTTACCTCATCCGTATGATTGAAATGCGTGAGTCCGTCCGCATCATGAAGCAGTGCGTCAATCGTCTGCTCGGCGATGCGAAGACCGGACCGGTCTCGTCGCTGGACGGTAAGGTCGTGCCGCCGAAGCGTGGTGAAATGAAGCGCTCGATGGAAGCCTTGATCCACCATTTCAAGCTTTACACCGAAGGCTATCACGTGCCGGCGGGCGAAGTTTACGCAGCCGTCGAAGCGCCGAAGGGCGAATTCGGCGTCTACCTTGTCTCCGACGGCTCCAACAAGCCTTACCGCTGCAAGATCCGTGCGCCGGGCTATGCGCATTTGCAGGCCATGGATTTCATGTGCCGCGGCCATCAGCTTGCCGACGTTGCTGCAGTTCTCGGTTCGCTCGACATCGTCTTCGGTGAGGTGGATCGTTGATGCGAGCCTGGCAGGTTGTCATTCCCGCGCTTCTGGTCGCCTGCGGTGCTTCGGCACAGCAAGTGGGCAAGACGCAGAACCTGCCAAACATGAAAATGCAGGGTTCGAACACAACAGGCTCGAATGCTGCAAAGGGTGAAAGCACAGTCTCGCCGGATGGGGATTCGACCGTGGCCGATCTCCTGTCTCGCGGTTATCAGATCAAAGCCGCTGTGCCAAACGGTGGCAAATTCGTTGTGTTTATGCAGAAAGACCAGTCGGCCTACGCCTGCGAATTTTCGTCTCTGACGAATACGCGGTGTGGGTCCTTAAACTGAGATAAGGCGTGAAAGATGTCCGTTCGTCGACTAGCCGAAGATCAATTCCAGCCTGCCGCCTTCGCTTTCAGCGATGAGAATGCGGTTTGGGCGGAAAAGACGATCAAGAAATACCCCGAGGGTCGCCAGCAGTCCGCCATCATTCCGTTGATGATGCGCGCGCAGGAGCAGGATGGCTGGGTCACCAGGGCGGCTATCGAAACGATAGCCGACATGCTGGATATGGCCCATATCCGCGCGCTCGAAGTTGCGACCTTCTACACGCAGTTCCAGCTGCATCCTGTCGGCACGCGCGCCCATGTTCAGGTTTGCGGCACGACGCCCTGCATGCTGCGCGGCGCGGAAGGGCTGATCAAGGTCTGCAAGAGCAAGATCAATGCACACGCCTTCGATCGCAATGCCGACGGCACGCTGTCCTGGGAAGAAGTTGAATGTCAGGGCGCCTGCGTCAACGCACCGATGGTGGTGATCGGCAAGGATACCTACGAGGATCTGACGCCGGCACGTCTCGAAGAGATCATCGACGCGTTCGCGGCAGGCAAGGGCAGCGAAGTTCCGACAGGCCCGCAGATCGATCGCGTGTTCTCTGCACCTGAAGGCGGATTGACGTCGTTGACATCAGAAGAGCCGAAGGCAAAGAGCACGGCGGCCAAAGCCAAGGCCGACGCCGCTGCTGTTTCGGTCCCGCCATCTGAAGCGGCACGCGTAAAGAGCACGGATGCCGAAACCAACCAGAGCCTGAAGACGCCTGCGACCGCGCCGGCCGAAGCGGCGAAGAATGCCAAGTCTGCGGAAGCGCAGCCGGCGGCAGGGGAGAAGGCCGAGGCGACGCAAAAGCCGTCATTGACGGACAAGAACCGTCCCGCCGGCATCGAGAAGCCCGCGCAGCCGGACGATATCCAGCTCATTTCCGGCGTTGGTCCGAAGATCGAGTCAATCCTGCACGAGTTGGGCATCTTCACCTTCGCGCAGATTGCGAGCTGGAAGAAGGCCGAGCGCGAATGGGTCGATGGCTACCTGAATTTCAAGGGTCGGATCGAACGCGACGATTGGATCAAGCAGGCCAAGGCACTCGCTAAGGGTGGCGAAGCAGAATATATCAAGGTCTTCGGCAAGAAGCCGCGGTAAGAGGTGAAGCATGTTACAAGATCAAGATCGCATCTTTACCAATATCTACGGCCTCAAGGACAAGTCCCTTAAAGGCGCGATGTCGCGCGGCCATTGGGACGGCACCAAGCAGATCCTCGAAAAGGGTCGTGACTGGATCATCAACGAGATGAAGGCTTCCGGCCTTCGCGGTCGCGGCGGCGCAGGCTTCCCGACCGGCCTCAAGTGGTCCTTCATGCCGAAGGAAAGCGACGGGCGTCCGCATTATCTCGTGGTCAATGCCGACGAGTCCGAGCCGGGCACCTGCAAAGACCGCGATATCATGCGTCACGATCCGCACACGCTGATCGAAGGCTGCGTCATCGCCGGTTTCGCCATGGGCGCAAACACCGCTTATATCTACGTTCGCGGCGAATATATGCGCGAACGTGAAGCCCTGCAGGCGGCAATCGACGAATGCTATGATGCCGGACTTCTGGGTAAAAACAACAAACTCGGCTGGGATTATGATGTTTATGTTCATCATGGCGCCGGTGCTTACATCTGCGGCGAGGAAACCGCGCTGCTCGAAAGCCTGGAAGGCAAGAAGGGCCAGCCGCGCCTGAAGCCGCCATTCCCGGCCAACATGGGTCTCTACGGCTGCCCGACGACCGTCAACAACGTCGAGTCGATCGCCGTTGCTCCGACGATCCTGCGCCGTGGCGCTGGCTGGTTCTCTTCCTTCGGCCGCCCGAACAATGTCGGCACGAAGCTGTTCATGCTCTCCGGTCACGTCAACCGTCCCTGCACGGTCGAGGAAACCATGGGCATTACCTTCCGTGAACTGGTTGACAAGCACGCCGGCGGCATTCGCGGCGGCTGGGACAACCTGCTGGCCGTCATCCCCGGCGGCGCGTCGTGCCCGATCGTACCGGCGGCTGACATTATCGACTGCCCGATGGATTTCGACGGTCTGCGTGAAGTCAAGTCGTCCTTCGGTACTGCCGCTGCCATCGTCATGGACAAGTCGACCGACGTTATCAAGGCGATCGCCCGCATCTCGGCCTTCTTCAAGCACGAGAGCTGCGGTCAGTGTACGCCGTGCCGCGAAGGAACGGGCTGGATGTGGCGCGTTCTGGAGCGTATGGCACGCGGCAATGCGCAGAAGCGCGAGATCGACATGCTCTTCCAGGTGACGAAGCAGATCGAAGGTCACACCATCTGTGCGCTCGGTGACGCAGCCGCATGGCCGGTGCAAGGTCTGATCCGCAACTTCCGCCCGGAGATCGAAAAGCGTATCGATCAGTATACGGCCAACGCGACGAGCCACGGCGCAGTGCTGGAAGCAGCGGAGTAAGGATTGTCATGGCGAAGACCAGGGATATCAAGCAGGACAGCGGAGCGGCCGATAATGCATCGGCTGATCTCGGCCGCGTCGCTGCCGATATGCTGCGGAACGCGCCAACAATGCCGATCCATCCGCTGATGGCTCATCCGGCGGCGGCGTTTGCCGCTGCGGCCGCAATAGGCTTCGGCGTCACGTCGCAGATTGCCGGTGCATTCTTCGGTGCGCTCCAGGGAGCCGTCGAGGCCGCCAACCAGCGCGCTGTCGTGCCGACCGCAAAGACTGCCGCCGTGGCTGACGAAAAGCCGGCGGCAAAGAAAGACGGGGCAGGGGAAGCAAAGCCTGTAAAGGCATCGCCCGCTGCCAAGCCTGTTGTATCGAAGCCCGCGGCTGCCAAGGCAAGGCCTGCGGTCGCAAAGAAGGCCGAACCGAAGCCGGTCGCGGCTGCCGCGACCGTGACGGCACCTGCCAAGAGCAAGGCCAAGGTCGAAGTGGCGGCACCGGTTGCAGCCAAGCCGGCTCCCGCGCGTAGCCGCAAGGTTGCCGTGAAGGCCGATGATCTGAAGCGAATTTCGGGCGTCGGTCCGAAGCTGGAGCAGGTGCTCAACGGACGCGGGATCCAGCGCTTTGCTGATATTGCAGCCTGGAGCGACGTGGATATCGAGCGGATCGATGCCGAGCTCGGCTTTGACGGCCGTATCCGGCGCGACGATTGGGTCGGCCAGGCAAAGGCACTCCTGCCGAAGGGCCGGAGCTGAGATTTTTTCCCCGAAAGCCTCAGGCGATCGGGGAAAGTGAATGAAGGCGGTGGAAACGTTGCGGGAGTAATCCTCGATGTTTCTGTCGGAGCGCTGGTCTTGCGGGGACAAGATTGGGCAAAGCTTATGACAAGCAAACTGGCGCCACGCGGTTTCGTGCCGTGCCGGTGGCAAGCTGGTCTTGCGATTATGAAATTGTCTGCGGCCAGGTTCGGCTGCAGACGTGACATAGGACTGAGTGGACGATGGCTAAACTGAAGATTGACGGTAAAGAGATCGAAGTTCCGGATCACTACACGCTTATCCAGGCGTGCGAGGAAGCCGGCGCCGAAGTTCCGCGCTTCTGCTTCCATGAACGACTGTCGGTGGCCGGCAATTGCCGCATGTGCCTCGTCGAGGTGAAGGGTGGCCCGCCGAAGCCGCAGGCTTCCTGCGCCATGGGCGTGCGCGATATTCGCGGCGGCCCGAACGGGGAACTTCCGGAAGTTTTCACCAACACGCCGATGGTCAAGAAGGCCCGCGAAGGCGTGATGGAATTCCTGCTGATCAATCACCCGCTGGATTGCCCGATCTGCGACCAGGGTGGCGAGTGTGACCTGCAGGACCAGGCCATGGCCTTCGGTATCGACAGTTCGCGCTATCAGGAAGACAAGCGTGCCGTCGAAGACAAGTATATTGGCCCGCTCGTCAAGACCGTGATGAACCGCTGCATTCACTGCACGCGCTGCGTCCGCTTCACGACCGAGGTCGCCGGCATTTCCGAGCTGGGCCTGATCGGCCGTGGTGAAGATGCCGAGATCACCACCTATCTCGAACAGGCGATGACCTCGGAGCTGCAGGGCAACGTTGTCGACCTTTGCCCGGTCGGCGCGCTCACCTCCAAGCCTTTTGCCTTCACGGCCCGCCCGTGGGAGCTGAACAAGACCGAATCGATCGACGTCATGGACGCGCTCGGCTCGGCCATCCGCGTCGACACGCGTGGCCGCGAAGTCATGCGCGTGCTGCCGCGCGTGAACGAGCAGATCAACGAAGAGTGGATCTCCGACAAGACCCGCTTCATCTGGGATGGCCTGAAGACGCAGCGCCTCGACAAGCCTTACGTCCGCAAGGACGGTCGTCTGCAGGCCGCGACGTGGAGCGATGCCTTCGCCGCCATAAAGTCGGCAGTGTCTGCCACCAGCGGCGAGAAGATCGGCGCCATCGCCGGTGATCTCGCTTCGGTCGAAGAAATGTATGCTCTCTCCGAGCTGCTGAAATCGCTGGGATCGGAAAATCTCGACTGTCGCCAGGACGGGACGGCGCTTGATCCGTCGCTCGGCCGCGCAAGCTATATCTTTAACCCGAGCATCGAAGGCATCGAAGCCGCCGATGCGCTGTTGATCGTCGGCGCTAACCCGCGCTTCGAAGCTGCCGTGATGAACTCGCGCATCCGCAAGCGCTGGCGCCGTGGCAAGTTCCCGATCGGCGTGATCGGCGAACATGCTGATCTCCGCTATTCCTACGATTATCTCGGTGCCGGCCCGGATACGCTCGCCGATCTCGTCAGCGGTTCGCATAAGTTCGCCGACATTCTCAAGAACGCCGAAAAGCCGATGATCATTATCGGGCAGGGCGCTCTTATCCGTGAAGACGGTGCGCAGGTGCTCGCAAATGCAGCAAAGCTTGCTGCTGCTGTCGGCGTCGTCAAGGACGGCTGGAACGGCTTCGCCGTGCTGCATACGGCAGCGTCGCGCGTCGGCGGCCTCGATCTCGGCTTCGTGCCGGGCGCTAAGGGCGTCAATGCCGCCGACATGTTGTCGGCGATGGACGTGCTGTTCCTGCTCGGTGCCGATGAACTCGATTTCAGCCGCAAGGGTGCGAAGTTCACTGTTTATATCGGCTCGCATGGCGACAACGGTGCCCAGAGCGCCGACGTCATCCTGCCGGCGGCTGCCTACACCGAAAAGTCGGGCACTTGGGTCAATACCGAAGGCCGCGTTCAGATGAGCAACCGTGCCGGTTTCGCGCCGGGCGACGCTCGCGAGGACTGGGCGGTCATTCGCGCTCTCTCCGACGTGCTCGGAAAGAAGCTTCCCTTTGATTCGCTGAGAGAATTGCGCGCGAAGCTCTATGCAGCCTTCCCGCATTTCGCAGGCGTCGACGAGATCGCCGAAGCCGATAGCGCCCAAATTGCCGCACTTGCGAAAAAAGCCGGTGCGATGGGCAAATCGGCATTTGCTTCGCCGATCAAAGACTTCTATTTGACGAACCCGATAGCGCGCGCCTCGGCTGTCATGGCTGAGTGCTCGGCATTGGCCCGCAACAATTTCCAGGCTGCGGCAGAGTAAAGGCAGAGGACTATGGATTCATTCGTTTCGACCTATCTTTGGCCGGCGCTGATTATCATCGGTCAGTCCCTGCTGCTCCTGGTCTGCCTGCTGATCTTCATCGCCTATATCCTTCTTGCCGACCGCAAGATCTGGGCGGCGGTTCAGCTGCGTCGCGGCCCGAACATTGTCGGCCCCTTCGGCCTGTTCCAGTCCTTCGCCGACCTTCTGAAGTTCATGGTCAAGGAGCCGATTATCCCGGCCGGCGCCAACAAGACCGTGTTCCTGCTCGCACCGCTGGTTTCCGTGGTGCTGGCGCTGTCCACCTGGGCCGTCGTGCCGGTGGCTCAGAACTGGGTCGTGGCCGATATCAATGTCGGCATTCTCTATATTCTGGCGATCTCGTCGCTCGAAGTTTACGGCATCATCATGGGTGGCTGGGCTTCGAACTCGAAGTATCCGTTCCTGGGTGCGCTGCGCTCCGCGGCGCAGATGGTGTCCTACGAAGTCTCGATCGGCCTCGTCATCGTCACCGTTCTGCTCTGCGTCGGTTCGCTGAACCTCACGGATATCGTGTTGTCGCAGCAGACCGGTCTCGGCACCAAGCTCGGCCTGCCGGCATCCTTCCTCGACTGGCACTGGCTGTCGCTGTTCCCGATGTTCATCGTGTTCTTCATCTCGGCGCTGGCTGAAACCAACCGTCCGCCCTTCGACCTTCCGGAAGCGGAATCGGAGCTGGTTGCCGGCTTCATGGTCGAATACGGCTCTTCTCCGTACATGATGTTCATGCTCGGCGAATATGCTGCCGTCGTCCTGATGTGCTCGCTGACCACGATCCTTTTCCTTGGCGGCTGGCTGCCCCCGGTCGATATCTGGATCCTGAACTGGGTTCCCGGCATCATCTGGTTCCTTTTGAAGTCGTGCCTTGTTTTCTTCATGTTCGCGATGGTGAAGGCTTTCGTGCCCCGCTACCGCTATGACCAGCTCATGCGCCTCGGCTGGAAGGTTTTCTTGCCGCTGTCGCTCGCCATGGTCGTTATCGTTGCATTCGTGCTGAAGCTGACGGGATGGGCATGATCATGTCGATCCTCGCTTCAAGCAGATTTGGAGGTTGAAGATGGCCGGAATTTCCAACGCCGTCAGCTCGCTGTTCCTCAAGGAATTTGTCGGCGCATTTTTTTTGTCGATGCGTTACTTCTTCAAGCAGAAGGCAACGATCAATTACCCCTTTGAAAAGGGACCGGTCAGCCCGCGCTTTCGTGGCGAACACGCCCTGCGCCGTTATCCCAACGGCGAAGAGCGCTGCATCGCTTGCAAGCTGTGCGAAGCCATCTGTCCTGCCCAGGCCATCACCATCGAGGCCGGGCCGCGCCGCAACGACGGCACCCGCCGCACGGTGCGTTACGACATCGACATGGTAAAGTGCATCTATTGCGGCTTCTGCCAGGAAGCCTGCCCGGTCGACGCCATCGTCGAAGGGCCGAATTTCGAATTCGCCACCGAAACCCGCGAAGAACTCTATTTCGACAAGGCGCGGCTTTTGGACAATGGCGACCGCTGGGAACGCGAAATCGCGCACAACATCGCGCTGGATTCGCCGTACCGCTAAGCGGAGTTTTGAATATGCCGTGACAGGCGGCGCGATTGTCGCCGTCGCGGTTAAATCTAGACCGGAGCTTTGCTGGACCAAGGTCTGACTGAGCTCCATCGGGCAGGGGACCTCCCAGCTGCCCGGGGGAAGACGAAAAAGGCACCAACATGGGTCTGCAGGCTCTTTTTTTCTATATCTTCGCCTTTGTCGCTGTGGCGTCGGCGTTCATGGTCATCTCGGCGCGGAATCCGGTCCATTCGGTCCTGTTCCTCATCCTGGTTTTCTTCAACGCGGCCGGCCTCTTTCTGTTGATGGGGGCTGAGTTCCTGGCGATGATCCTGCTGGTCGTTTATGTCGGCGCCGTGGCGGTTCTCTTCCTCTTCGTCGTCATGATGCTCGACATCGACTTTTCCGAGCTCAGGTCCGGCATTCTTGAATATGCACCGATCGGCGCCTTGATCGGCATCATTCTTGCCGCAGAACTGATCGTCGTCATTGGTGGCAGCGTGATTTCGCCGACCATTGCCAAGTCAGTCGCCATGCCGATCCCCGCGATTGCGGACCGCACGAACACCGCCGCCCTCGGCGACGTCCTCTACACCAACTACGTCTATTTCTTCGAGATCGCCGGCCTCGTGCTGCTGGTGGCGATGATCGGCGCGATCGTGCTGACATTGAAGCATCGCACGCACATCAAGCGCCAGAATATTTCCCAACAGGTCGCCCGCACGCCCGCGACCGCCGTCGAGGTGGTCAAGGTCAAGCCGGGGCAGGGCGTCTGAGGCGAGGCACGAGGATCAAAGGAACAACATCATGGTCATCGGACTTTCCCACTACCTCACGGTCAGCGCCATCCTCTTCGTGCTCGGCGTCTTCGGTATTTTCCTGAACCGCAAGAATGTCATCATTATCCTGATGTCGATCGAGCTCATATTGCTCGCGGTCAACATCAACATGGTCGCCTTCTCGTCGTTCCTCAACGATATCGTCGGCCAGGTCTTCGCTCTGTTCATTTTGACTGTCGCTGCCGCCGAGGCTGCGATCGGTCTTGCAATTCTCGTCGTCTTCTATCGTAACCGCGGCTCCATCGCGGTCGAAGACGTCAACGTGATGAAGGGCTGATACAGCTATGTTCTTATATAAGGCTATCGTCTTTCTTCCCTTGATCGGTGCGATCATTGCCGGCCTTTTCGGTCGCGCGATCGGCGCCAAGGCTTCGGAATATGTCACCAGCGGCCTGATGATCATCGCCGCAGTGCTGTCATGGATCGTCTTTTTCACGGTGGCGCTTGGCCACCCGGATGGAGCGATCAAGGTCGAGGTGCTGCGCTGGATCCAGTCCGGCGGCATCGACGTCTCCTGGTCGCTGCGCGTCGACACGCTGACCTCTGTCATGCTGATCGTCGTGAACTCGGTCTCGACGCTGGTTCACATCTATTCGATCGGATACATGCACCACGATCCGCATCGTCCGCGCTTCTTTGCTTATCTCTCGCTCTTCACCTTCGCCATGCTGATGCTGGTGACCTCCGATAACCTGGCCCAGATGTTCTTCGGCTGGGAAGGCGTCGGTCTGGCCTCCTATCTGCTGATCGGCTTCTGGTTCAAGAAGCCTTCGGCATCGGCCGCCGCAATGAAGGCCTTCATCGTCAACCGCGTCGGCGACTTCGGCTTCGTGCTCGGCATTGCAGGCGTCTTCGTTCTCTTCGGTTCGATCAACTTCGACGTGATCTTCGGCAATGCTCAGAGCTTTGCTTCGGGGCAGGGCGGTCAGCCGACCGATATCGTGCTGAACCTCTTCGGCCTGCATCTTGATCGTGCCCAGGCACTGACCGGCGTCTGCCTGCTGCTCTTCATGGGCGCGATGGGCAAGTCGGCGCAGTTCCTGCTGCACACCTGGCTGCCGGACGCCATGGAAGGCCCG
>BFBZ01001943.1_pt1 | contig 12456 bp, 14 predicted proteins | sample 1888401 | NCBI WGS metagenome assembly BFBZ01 (sample SAMD00112614, study PRJDB3348) | symbiont metagenome | host: Chara braunii | reverse complement strand
GTTCGTGTTCTTCCTGCATCGCCTGCTGTTCGGCGTGTCGCCGCTGGGGTGAGTCGGGAGCGCCGCGACTCTTCCTCCTCCCCCGCCTGGGGGAGGTGTCTCGCCCGCGAAGCGCGGCGAGACGGAGGGGGTTTGTGCGGCGTAAGTCAGCGCTGGCCCCCTCCACCGGCGTTCGCCGGTCCCCCTCCCCCAGCAGGGGGAGGAAGAATAACGGCGTCGGCTGACTACGTCGCGTCGTGAAAGATCACGCCCAGCGTCCTGCGCCGTCCGCCGCGCACCGCGCTGACCCCGTGGCGCAGCGCCCGGCGATGGACGCCGCGAGCGCCCCGCGCCGGGCGCTCGCGCACCGCGAAGATCACGCCTTCGCCCCGCCGGAGCGGGACGACCGCCGGCGCCGACTGCTGCCTTGGCCGCTGCTCGACGATCACGAACTCGCCGCCGTCGAAGTCGCGGCCCGGCTCGTCCAGCAGGAACGCCGCCTGCAACGGAAAGACATGCTCGCCGTAGAGGTCCTGGTGCAGGCAGTTGTAGTCGCCCGGGCCGTAGGTCAGCAGCAGGGGCGTGGGCCGCGCCTGCCCGGCGTCGCGGCAGCGGGTGAGCATCGCGTCCAGGCTCTCGGGGAAGCGGCGCGCCTCGCCCAGCTGTTCGGCCCAGCGATTGGCGATCGCCGACAGCGGCCCGTACAGCCCCTGCCGCAGCCGCTGGACGACCTCCGGCAGGGGATAGCTGAAATACTTGTACTCGCCGCGCCCGAAGCCGTGGCGGGCCATGACCACCCGGCTCCGAAAGCCCTCGTCGCGCGGATAGAGGTCCGCGATGGCGGCGCAGGTCTCGGGCCTCAGCAGCGGGCCGGTCAGGGCCCAGCCGCGATCGTCCAGCTCGGCGGCGATGCGGATCCAGTCCAATCTGGCTTGGGCGAGGCTCACGCCGCTTCCCGCGCCAGGAGGGCCCGCTTGCGTTCGACGCCCCAGCGATAGCCGGAGAGGCTCCCATCGGCGCGGACGACACGGTGGCACGGCGTGATCACCGCCAGCGGATTGGCCCCGCAGGCCTGGGCCACCGCTCGGAAGGCGCCGGGACGGCCGACGGCCTTGGCGATGTCGGCGTAGGAGGCCGTCCGGCCGGCTGGGATCTGGCGCAGAGCGGCCCAGACGGCCTGCTGCAATTCGGTCCCCCGGGTGTCGATCGGCAGGGTGAGGCGGCGGTCGGGATGGTCGATCAGGTCGGCGATGGCCTCGAGCTCGGCGGTCAGGCCCTCCACGTCCAGGACGATGCGGGCGCGCTTGAAACGCGCTTCCAGGTCGGCCCGCAGCGCCTCGACGTCGTCGCCCAGGATCACCAGGCGCAGGCCGGCCTCCGAGCGGGCGACGAGGGCCAGGCCCAGGCTGGTGCTGGTCACCGCCCAGCGCAGGGTCTCGCGGTCGACATCGGGCTGGCAGCGCAGGCAGGCGCGCAGGCCGGCGGCGCGGGCGGTCTCGCGGGTGGCGTGGAAGTCGACGTTCTTGCGCAGCGGACGGCCGCCGCAGCTGGCGACGCAATAGACGCCCGTGGTGCGCACGCCGATATAGAAAGCGCCCTCGGCGGCGCGGTCCTTGGCGCGCAGGGCGGCCCAGCGGGCGTCGTCGTTCGGGTAGAGGGTCATGGCGATCTCCTGTTCACGCGGAGATCCTGCGCCCGACGTCGCCGCCGGTCATTCCGATGCTTGCGGCGCGGGGTCCAAACCTGTCAGCAGGAGCCGGCTACCAGCCCACGGCCCGGCGGCGCAGCGCGCCGCGAATGAAGTCCTGCGGCGGCTCGGCCTCGGCCAGGACGGCGTCGCGGATGGCGCGCGGTTCGCCGAACAGGTGGCCCTGCCCGTAGCCGATATCGAGATCCAGGATCTCGGCGATCTGCTTCTCGGCCTCGACCTTCTCGACGATGACCTCGATGCCGTAGCGACGGGTCAGGGCGGCGAAGTCGCTGGCGTTCAGGTCGGGCAGCGAGGTGATGACCAGCTTGCCGTCCTGCTCTTCCAGCTGGTCCAGCATCATCTGGGCCCCGACCTTCAGATATTTCACGTCCGCGCGCGCCAGGTCCTGGAAGTCGAGATCCAGGTCGTTGACCTTGTCCAGGCTGAAGCTGAAGCCCAGGCTGGCCAGGCGGGCCATGTGGCGGGCCTCGACCGGACCCCGGCGCTCGAACGCCGCCTGGCCCAGCTCGAAGATCACCGCCCCGGCCAGGTCCTTGTTGCCCTGCATGAACTCCAGGAACTGTGGGAAGAACGTCTCGTCGCCCAGGCTGGCCAGCGAGATGTTGCAGAAGATCCCGACCTTTCGGTCCTGCTTGGCCAGCCGCCGCACGATCTGCACGCAGCGGAACAGCAGGAGGTTGTCGATGGCCGTCATCAGGCCTTCCGGCTCGGCCACGGCCAGATACTCGGCGGGCATCATCACGCGGCCGGCCTCGTCGCGCAGCCGCGAGAAGCTCTCGTAGAAGACCGTGCGGCGCTGGGGCAGGCTGACGATCGGCTGCAGGTAGAGGTCGACGCGGTTCTCGGCCAGGGCGTCCTGCACCACCTGCAGCATGTGGCTGGCGTGCGGCGCGCGCTCGCGGCCCAGGCTGGTGTGGCGGGCCGAGGCGGCGGCCACCTGATGGCTCAGCTGATGCTCCAGCCGGTCGTTCATCTGCTGGATCAGGTCTTCCAGCTGGTGGACCTCGGTCGACAGGGCCTCGGAGCGACGCTGGGCGTCCTGGGCGACCGACTCCACCAGGTCGGTGACGCGCGCGTCGACCTTCTCGATCTGGTCCAGCAGGATGGCGTGGGCCTCGCGCACGGTTTCGATCTCCAGGCGCAGGCCGCCGCCCATGAAGGTCTGAGAGATCAGGCCGTGAAAGGCGAAGCAGAGCCCCAGCGCGCCGATGAACGCCGAAAGACCGACAGCCGGCGTCGCCCCCGTCCTCCACAGGAGGAGCGCGACGATCAAGGCCAGGCTGAGATACCCGCCCGTCCAGAGCGCGAACGTCAGTTTACGCATGTTTCGCCTACACGAATCGATACGGACAATCAGACCGGTCCGCGCGGCGGGAGTCGAATAGATTAACGCGCCTGCGCCATTCCGTCTCAAGACCCTGAATGGATTCAAACATATCGTACTTCAGTAGGATCCCTGAATCGACATTGGCGGCTTCGACTGATAATCGTTCGCAATCCGATCGGAGCCATTATGTCCGAAGCGTTCGCTTTGTCCCCTGATTTCAACTCGGCCGAGAGCCGCGCGGAGGTCCCGCGCTCGTTGGGCCTGGCCCGGCGCGGCGATCGCGGGGTGATCGTGAAGGTGACCGGCGTGTCCGGCGCGGCCGAGGCGATCGACGCCCAGGAACTGGAGCGCCGCCTGCTGGAGATGGGCTTCGTCGAGGGCGCGCGGATCGAGGTGCTGCACGAGGGCCTGTTCGGCCGCGACCCGATCGCCGTGCGCGTCGACGACACCCGCTTGGCGCTGCGCCGCCGCGAAGCCGGCGCGGTCGCCGTGAAGTTCGACGGACGCTAAGACCTTGGCTCTCGACACGCCTGTTCGCCAGGATCCTGGCCTTGCTTCCTCCGATTCCAAGGCGTCGGACGCCGCGCCGGCCCGCATCGCCCTGGTCGGCAATCCCAACTCCGGCAAGACCGCCCTGTTCAACGCCCTGACCGGCAGCCGCCAGAAGGTGGCCAACTATGCCGGCGTCACGGTCGAGCGGAAGGAAGGCGTGCTGACCACGCCCGCCGGCCGCCAGATGCGCGTGCTCGACCTGCCGGGCACCTATTCGCTGCGCGCCCGCAGCCCCGACGAGGTCGTCACCCGCGACGCGGTGCTGGGGCGGCTGGCCGGCGAGGCCGCGCCCGAGGCCCTGATCTGCGTCGCCGACGCCACCAACCTGCGGCTGGTCCTGCGCCTGGTGCTGGAGCTGAAGCGGGTGGGGCGGCCGTTCGTCCTGGCCCTCAACATGTACGACATCGCCCAGCGCCAGGGCCTGCGCATCGATCTGGAGCGGCTGTCCCGCGAGATCGGCGCGCCGATCGTCACCACCGTGGCGACCCGCAAGCGCGGCCTGCCCGAGCTTCTGGAACAGGTCGAGCGCCTGGTCGTCCCGCGCGGCGACGCCGTCGACAGCGTCTGGCGCGAGCCCAGCGCGGCCGAGATCCGCGCGGCCCACGCCGAGGCCCAGCGCATCTTCAAGGCCTGCGTGAAGCCGCCCGAGCGGCCCGACACCATGACCGGCAAGGTCGACGGGGTTCTGCTGCACCCGGTCGCGGGCCTGGCCATCCTGCTGACCCTGCTGTTCGTCATGTTCCAGGCGGTGTTCACCTGGGCCAAGATCCCGGCCGACGCCATGGACCACCTGTTCGGCGCCTTCGGGGCCTGGACCGCCGCCCACCTGCCTCCGGGGCTTCTGGCCAGCTTCGTCTCGGACGGCCTGATCGCCGGGGTTGGCAGCGTGCTCGTGTTCCTGCCGCAGATCCTGATCCTGTTCTTCTTCATCCTGATGCTGGAGGACAGCGGCTACATGGCCCGTGCGGCCTTCCTGATGGACAAGATCATGGGCGGGGCGGGCCTGCACGGCCGGGCGTTCATCCCGCTGCTGTCCAGCTTCGCCTGCGCCATTCCCGGCATCATGTCGACGCGGGTGATCGACAACCGCCACGACCGGCTGACCACCATCCTGGTCGCGCCGCTGATGACCTGCTCGGCGCGGATCCCGGTCTATGGCCTGATCATCAGCGCCTTCATCCCGCCGCGCACGGTCTATGGCGTCCTGTCGCTGCAGGGCCTGGTCATGTTCGGCCTCTACGCCGCCGGCATCGTCAGCGCCCTTCTGGTCTCGTTCGTGATCCGCAAGGTCTTCTGGCGCGGGGCGGTCGAGCCGTTCATGATGGAGCTGCCGACCTATCGCTGGCCCGAGCCGCGCAATCTGCTGATGAACCTCTGGACCCGCGCCCGGATCTTCCTGGAGCGCGCCGGTCGGATCATCCTGCCCTTGATGGTGCTGGTCTGGGTGCTGTCGACCTTCCCCTATCCGCCGCCCGGCGCGACGGGACCGGCCATCGACTACAGCATCGCCGGCCGCATCGGCCATCTGGTCGAGCCGCTGATGCGGCCCATCGGCTTCAACTGGCAGATGACGGTGGCCCTGGTGCCGGGCTTCGCGGCGCGCGAGGTGGCGGTGGCGACCCTGGGCACGGTCTATGCGGTGGGCGGCGACGCCGACTCCCACGCCGCGCTCAGCACCCTGTTGCAACACCAGTGGTCGCTGGCCACGGCCCTGTCGTTCCTGGCCTGGTACGTCTTCGCCCCGCAGTGCGCGGCGACCCTGGGCGTGGTCAAGCGCGAGACCAACGGCTGGCTGTGGCCGTCGGTGATGTTCGCCTACATGCTGACGCTGGCCTACATCGCCTCGTTCGTCACCTACCACGTGGCCGTGGCGCTGGGGGCGGGGTAGGGGCTAACGCCAGGATTGTTCTTCTTATGTTCCGTGCTATGCTGGGGGCATGACGATCCTGGTCGATATCTCCGAGTTGGCCGATCTTAAGGCCCTGGTCGCCTGCATCGATGCTGGCGAGGACATCGTGCTGACGCGCGATGGGCGGACGGTCGCGACGATCAATATCGCCAAGCCGGACGCGCATACACGCATACGGCGCGTGCCAGGACTTTTTGCCCACCTTGGGCCAATGGAAGATCCGGACCTATTCCTTCGGCCCGATCCAGAGCTTTGGGAACTGGCGGAGTCTCACGACGAGGATGAATTCTACCGTCCTCAGACGCCGAAGACGTGAGCTTCCTGCTCGATACGCACGCGCTGATTTGGTGGCTGGCGGCTCCGATGCGCCTATCCAGGTTGGCGCTCGCCTGCATCGAGGGCGAAGACGCTCAGGTCTTCGTCAGTGTCGCCAGACTCTACGAGATCGAATACAAACGTGATCGCGACCAGTTTCTCTACAGGCTGCCGAAGGACCTGTTGCGCCTCGTGCCGATGCTGGGTTTCGAATGGCTGAGCCTCGAGCCCGACGACGCGCTTGATGCGGCGCGCCTGGCTTCAGGGCATCGCGATCCTTGGGATCGCATCATCGCGGTGCAGGCCGAGCGCCGAAGGCTGGGGCTCATTACAGCCGATGTGGCGCTGAGCCGCGCTTGCGTCGACTGGCGGGTCAAGACCGTCTGGTGAACTGATAGGCCCTACCGCGTCGGGACCGGCGTCTCGCCGCGATAGTCGTAGAAGCCGCGGCCGGTCTTCTTGCCCAGCCAGCCGGCCTCGACATACTTCACCAGCAGCGGGCAGGGGCGGTACTTGCTGTCGGCCAGACCCTCGTGCAGCACGTTCATGATGCTCAGCACGGTGTCGAGACCGATGAAGTCGCCCAGCTCCAGCGGGCCCATCGGATGGTTGGCGCCCAGCTTCATCGCCGTGTCGATGGCGTCGACCGTGCCGACCCCTTCGTACAGCGTGTAGATCGCCTCGTTGATCATCGGCACCAGCACGCGGTTGACGATGAAGGCGGGGAAGTCCTCGGCGTTGCTGGTGATCTTGCCCAGCGACTTGGCGAAGGCCACGGCCGTCTCGTAGGTCGGGACGTCGGTGGCGATGCCGCGGATGATCTCCACCAGCTTCATCAGCGGCACCGGGTTCATGAAGTGCAGGCCGATGAAGCGCTCGGGGCGGTCGGTGGCCGAGGCCAGGCGCGTGATCGAGATCGACGAGGTATTCGAGGCCAGCAGCGTGCCGTCCTTCAGGTGCGGCTGCAGGCCGCGGAAGATCGACTTCTTGATCTCCTCGTTCTCGGTGGCCGCCTCGATCGCCAGGTCGGCGGCGCCGACGGCTTCCAGGCCCTCGGCCGGCTGGATGCGAGCCAGCGCGGCCTTCATGGCGGCATCGTCGATGATTCCGCGGCCCACCTGGCGCGCCATGTTCTTCTCGATGACGGCGATGCCCGCCTCGATGCGCTCGCGCGACACGTCGTGGAGACGCACGTCATAGCCGCCCAGGGCGACGACATGCGCGATGCCCGACCCCATCTGGCCGGCGCCGATCACGCCGACCGTCTTGATTTCACTCATGAACGCCAAGCCTTCGCTTGAAATCGCGCCGGGCCTTCGCGCCCACGCCTCGGTATGTGTCGACTTTTCTAGCACGAGAAACAGGGCTCTCGTCTAGGATTTGCTGCAATGCAACGCGAAGCGCGGCCGCAACCCCTTGTGGGGCTTGGATCTCGGCCTCTCCGTCAGGCTCGCGGCGGATAGACGCGGACGACGCCGTTGGGATCCTCGACCCCGGTTTCCGTCAGATAGTCGGGGCCGACCGGAACCTTGCCGTGGCCGCCGGGGATATCCAGCACATAGGTCGGCTGGGCCAGGCCCGACAGGGTTCCGCGCAGGGCTTTCATGATCACCTGGCCCTCGGCCAGGGTGGTGCGCAGATGGGCGGTGCCGGGCGCGTGGTCGCCATGATGCAGGTAATAGGGGCGGATGCGCGTCTCGACGAAGGCCCGCATCAGCGCTGCCAGCGTCGTCGGGTCGTCATTGACCCCCCGCAGCAGGACGGTCTGGCTCAGCATCGGAACCCCGGCGTCGATGATCCGGGCGCAGGCGGCCCGGGCGGCCGGCGTCAGTTCGCGGGCGTGGTTGGCGTGCAGGGCGACATAGACCGCCTTGGTCGAGCGCTTGAGCGCGGCGACCAGCGCCTCGGTCACCGCGTCGGGATCCACGGCGGGGACGCGGGTATGGAAGCGGACGATCTTGACGTGATCGATCGCCTCCAGCCGGTCCATCAGTTCGGCTAGGCGGCGCGGGGACAGCACGAACGGATCGCCGCCGGTGACGATGACCTCCCAGATCTCCGGCCGGCCGGCGATATAGGCGAAGGCCGCGTCCAGTTGGGCGGGGGTCAGGTTGGCCAGGCCCTCGGGCCCGACCATCTCGCGCCGGAAGCAGAACCGGCAATAGACCGCGCAGGTGTGGGTAGGCTTGAGCAGCACCCGGTCGGGGTAGCGATGGATGATTCCATCCACAGGGCTGTGGATATTGTCGCCGATCGGGTCGCCGTCCTCGCCGGGACCGACGACCAGCTCCTCCGGCGCGGGGATGAACTGGCGGGCGATCGGATCGTCGTCGTCCGCGCCGTCGATCAGCGTCGCCATCGCCGGCGTGATCGCCACCGCGTAGCGGGCGGCCACCGCCTCCAGCGCCGGCAGGCGCTCGGGCGGCACGAGTCCGGCCTGGGCCAGGGACCGCGCGTCACGGAGGGTCTTGGAGGTCATGAGGCGGCGGGATATGCGGGATTTCCGGCCGGGACGCAAATTCCAGCGCCTGGAGCCCTTTGGCTTTAGACGACGGCTCCGAAGAGCTTGCCGATCAGGGCCGTCGCGGCCAAGGCGAGCGCGCCCCAGAACATCACCCGCAGCATGGGCTTCAACGGCTTGGCGCCGCCCGCCCACGCTCCCAGGGCGCCCAGCACGGCGAGAAAGACCAGGGTGGCGATGGAGACGGCCGGCATGATCGCCGCCTGGGGCGCCAGCATCGAGACCGCCAGCGGCATGGACGCGCCCACCGCGAAGGTGGCGGCCGAGGTGAGGGCCGCCTGGACGGGGCGGGCGCTGAGGTGCTCGGAAAGACCCAGCTCGTCGCGCGCATGGGCCGCCAGGGCGTCGCCCGCGTTCAACTGGATAGCCACCTGCCGCGCGAGCTCCGGCGTCAGGCCGCGCGCCACATAGATGGCCGTCATCTCGTCCAGCTCCGCCTCGGGCTGGGTCTCCAGCTCCGAACGTTCGCGCGCGAGGTCCGCCGCTTCGCTGTCGGCCTGGGACGCCACGGAGACGTATTCGCCGGCGGCCATCGACATGGCGCCGGCCACCAGCCCCGCCGTCGCGGCCAACAGGACCGGCTCGCGCCCGGACTGGGCCGCCGCCACCCCGACGATGAGCGAGGCCGTCGAGACAATGCCGTCGTTGGCGCCCAGCACGGCCGCGCGAAGCCAGCCGATCCTTGAGACGGCGTGCCGTTCGCCGTGAGTCGAGCCATTGGCCATGCGTCGCTCCTGTCGCCGCCCCGGATAGCGCCGTTACAGGACGCTCGGCCTTGATCGCGGTCAACCGTCGCGTTGGGCCTAGAGGATGCGCGCGGGGCTGACGCCCAGCCACCGGCACAGGTCGAGGACCACCGATCGCTCGTCGGCTTCCAGCCCGCCGTCGATCGCCACCGCCGCGGCGGCGGCCGCGATCGACTCCGCCTCGGGGCGCCCCTTGAGCCGCCGGATCATCAGCTCGGCCTCGACCCAGGTCTCCTCGGGCCGCGCGGCGAAGCGCGATTCCAGGGACTCGAACGCCTCGAGGGCCTCGTCGACGCTGACGGGCGGCGCGCTCGTCGCCAGCTGGGCGACCATTTGTCGGCGCTCGTCGGGCGTCACCTGGCCGTCGATCTGCGCGATCAGAAGACAGGCGGCGACGAAGGCCTCCAGGCGCTCCCGGTCGTTGGGCTCCCGGTCGTTGGGCTCGCGCGCGTCGTTCATCGCCAGCGCGCCGCCGTCGCGTTCATCTCGAGGATCCAGAGTTGCTCCTTGAGCCGTTCGCGGCGCAGGTCCCAAAGGCGAACCAGGCTCCGGTCGGGCTCGGGTTTGCGTGCTTCCTCGTACAGCGCGCGCGTCAGCCGAGCGATCTCGGCGCGCAGTTGTCGGGCGTTCAACAGGGTCAAGGCGTGCGCTCCTCCATCAGAGGGGCGCGCTCGACGGTGGGGCGGGGAAGGCGGGGAGGGGACATCCGCCAGGACCCGGCATCGAGCGCACCCGATGCGGTCCGACATCACGTTCGACGAGGGGTGTCGAAAACGCCAGAGGGGCCCGGCCCGCTTTCTGGATTTGGGCGGGGCTCACCGGGTCTCAAGAGGGGGGCGCGAAATTTTTTCGTCGGCGCGTCAGCCGGCCACGGGCGTCCAGAGCACGTCCTCGATCCGCCGCGCGCCGGCGGCCAGCAGCGCCAGGCGGTCGAAGCCCAGGGCCGCGCCCGAGGCTTCCGGCATGTGCGCCAGGGCGGCCAGGAAGTCTTCGTCGATCGGGTATCGTTCGCCGTAGATCCGCGCCTTTTCGTCCATCTCGATCCTGAACCGGCGGCGCTGTTCGGCCGGGTCGGTCAGTTCGCCAAAGGCGTTGGCCAGCTCGACGCCACAGGCATAGAGCTCGAAGCGCTCGGCCACGCGCGGATCGGCGGCCTTGGGGCGGGCCAGCGCCGCCTCCGAGATCGGATATTCGCACAGCACCGTCGCGCGGCCTTCGCCCAGGCGCGGCTCGACCTTCTCGACGATGATCCGGCTGAAGATGTCGGCCCAGCCGTCGTCCTCGGCCACGCGGATCCCGGCGGCGCGGGCGGCGGCGGCCAGGGCGTCGCGATCCGTGGCCCCGTCGGCGGCGATACTGGCCAAGAGGTCGACGCCCGCGTGGCGGTCGAACGCCTCGGCCACGGTCAGGCGTTCGGGCTCGGCGAACGGATCGCAGGCCATGTCCCGGAAGTCGAAGCGCCGCCCGCCCGCCGTCTCGGCCGCCAGGGCCAGCAGGTCGGCGCAATCGTCCATCAGGCTCTGATAGGGCTCGCCGGCCCGGTACCACTCCAGCATCGTGAACTCGGGATGATGCAGCGGCCCGCGCTCGCGGTTGCGCCACACCTTGCCCAGGCTGAAGATCTTGGTCTCGCCGGCGGCCAGCAGCTTCTTGCAGGCGAATTCCGGCGAGGTGTGCAGATAGAGCGGCGAGGCCTCGCCCGAGGTGGTCAGGGCCTGGGTGGCGAAGGCGTGCAGGTGCGCCTCGTTGCCGGGCGAGACCTGCAGGGCGGCCGCCTCGATCTCCTCGAAGCCCCGCGCCTCGAACCAGGCGCGGAAGGCCCGGGTGATCCGGTTACGCGCCAGAAGAAACGGGCGGCGATCGGCGTGGACGCCGGCGCGCCACCAGGTCGGGGAGGTATCGGACAAGGCTAACAACCGAAGAGACTGGAGATTTCGGCCCGTTCGCTATACGAGGGCGCTCACGGATCAATAGCACGAACGCGCCCGCGGCCTCGCGCGCGCTTTCCACCCAAGGACGGTAACTACGTGAAGGTCGCAGCCAGCTCGCTCCGCAAAGGCTCCGTCGTCGATCTGGACGGCAAGCTCTATGTCGTTCTGAGCGCCGAGAACATCCACCCCGGCAAGGGCACCCCGGTGACCCAGCTGAACATGCGCCGCATCTCGGATGGCGTGAAGGTTTCGGAACGCTACCGCACGACCGAGCAGGTCGAGCGCGCCTTCGTCGACGACCGCGACCACACCTTCCTGTACCAGGACGGCGAAGGCTTCCACTTCATGAACCCGGAAACCTACGACCAACTGGTCGCCACCGAGGACGTGATCGGCGATGCCGCGCCCTATCTGCAGGAAGGCATGACCGTCATCCTGTCGACCCACAACGACGTGCCGATCGCCATCGACCTGCCGCGCACCGTGATCCTCGAGATCGTCGACACCGAACCGTCGGTGAAGGGCCAGACCGCCAGCTCGTCGTACAAGCCTGCCGTGCTGAGCAACGGCGTCAAGACGACCGTGCCGCCGTACATCACCTCGGGCACCCGGGTGGTGATCCTGACGGAAGACGGCTCCTACGTGGAACGCGCCAAGGACTAAGCGCTCCGCGGCGACGCCGAAAAGACGAAAGGCCCGACGGGAAACCGCCGGGCCTTTTTCTTGCGCTGTCCTTGTCGTTCGACAGGCCCGGGTCGGAAACCTCACCCTCGGCTTGTCGAAGGGCGAGGCTTCCGCTCCCCCCGGTTCTAGAAGTCCGCCGACAGGGTGACGAAGCCCTGGCGCGGCGGTTGCGGGAAGGCCGCGTAGCCGCCCGAGTTGCTGGTGACGCCGGCGCTCGAGACGCCCTTCTTGTCGAACAGGTTGGTGACATTGGCGGTGACGCGCAGGCCCTTGACCAGGCTGTCGGCCGGCATGTCGAAGGTGTAGCCGGCCTGCAGGTCCACCAGCATCAGGCCCTTCACCGACAGGTCGTTCAGATAGGTGACGTAGCGGCGGCCGACATAGTCGCCGCTGATCTGGGCGTCGAACTTGCCGAAGTTGAAGCGGGCGATGGTCTTGTTCATCCACTTCGGCGTCAGGGGCACGTACTTGCCGCCGGTGGCCACGGTGACCGGGGTCGAGACGCCGTTCACCAGGGTGGTGCCGCTCTGATAGTCCTGATCGTACTTCGACGAGTTGTACGACACGGCGTTGTAGAGCTGGAAGTGCTCGCCGAACTTCAGCGTGCCGGCCACGTCCACGCCCTTGGTCGTGACGCCGCCGACATTGGCCAGGATGGCCGGCGCCGGGTTGATGAAGTTGTAGGGCGCGATGTTCAGCAGGCGGTTGCTGAACTTGACGTCATAGGCGTTGATCTGGCCGTCGAAGCCGGTGATCACGCCCCAGTTCACGTCGTGGCGGG
>BFBZ01001947.1_pt1 | contig 12461 bp, 9 predicted proteins | sample 1888401 | NCBI WGS metagenome assembly BFBZ01 (sample SAMD00112614, study PRJDB3348) | symbiont metagenome | host: Chara braunii | reverse complement strand
AGCTGACGCTGCACACGGCGATCGAGGCCGACAATCCCCTCACCCGCTCCAACGATTCCCGCGTCCACCCCTGCGGCGCGTTCTGGACCGGCACGATGGGCAAGGACGAGGAGAAGGGCGCCGGCGCGATCTACTGGTTCTTCAAGGGCGAACTGCGCCGGCTGTTTTCCGACATCACAGTGTCGAATTCGATCTGCTTTTCCGAGGATGGCACGATCGCCTACTACACCGACACCGCGACCGGCCTCCTGATGCGCATCGGCTGCGATCCGGCGACCGGCCTGCCCACAGGTGAACCGAAAGTGTTCGTCGACCATCGCTCGTCGAAGGGCTATGTCGACGGCTCGGTCGTGGACCGCGACGGCGTGTTGTGGAACGCCGTCTGGGGCGGCAAGGCGGTGAAAGCTTATTCGCCCGATGGCACGCTGCTGCGCGAAATCGCGATGCCGGTGACGCAGCCTTCCTGCCCGGCATTCGTCGGGCGGAAGGGCGATCGCCTGACGGTGACATCGGCCTGGAAGGGCAAGGACGAAAAACAGCGCAAGCTCGATCCGCAGGCCGGCATGACCTTCCTGCTCGACATTCCCGTCAACGGCCGCTTCGAGCCGCGCGTGCTGATCGCCTGAGTTTGCCAGGCGCGGCCTGATGTGCGCCGCGTTGACGCAGTCCGCCGCTGTCACGCATGCGTCCGGCATGCGTCGGTTTCGCGAAAGCCGATTGCAGGCGCCATGCGATGGTAGGCCAAAGCACCGCCCAAAGCACCGCCAGGAATCGTCCGACCATGCCCAACACCAAGCCGAAGCTGATTCTTGTCTACGAACCCGAAAAGGCCTGCTTCGACCGGCTGATCGCCGACGGTTATGCCCCCAACCGTGCCACGGAGATTTCGTCCTACCTGGCGCAGTCGACCGACCTTGCGTATGAGTTCGAAGCGCTCGCCGCCGCCTGCCTCAGGCGCGGCCTTTCCTTTGCGCCGGTGACGCTCGACGATGCCGCTGACGCGCTGGCCGGCCAGAATCCGCAGGGCACGCTTGTGTGGACGCTGTCCGACGGCATCGCCTATTTCCGGGGTGGGGCGGCACCCGCGTTGGCCAGGCTCAAGGGGCTGACGACGATCGGCGCCGACGATTCCCTGTTCGCACTCTGCCAGGACAAGTTCCGTTCCGGCGCCGTGCTCGGCGCGCTCGGCATGCCGGTGCCGCAGGCGGGTCTGGCCCGCAATGGAAAATGGCTGGKGGAACCGCCGGCGTCGGCGGCCGGCTGGTTCGTCAAGCCGAACCGGCTGGGCGCCAAGATCGGCATCTGGCCGGATTCACGCTGCGAGGATCTCGCCCAAGCGCTGGAACTGAGCCAGCGCGTGTTCGCCGCCTATCGCGACGATGTCGTGGTCCAGCCATACGTCCCTGGCCGCAACGTGCGCGCCAGTTTTCTTGGCTTGGCGCCCAGCGCCGGTGTCGAGGCGCTCGGTGTCGCCTTTGTCAATTCAGGCGCCGATTTCCAGACAATGGAAGACAGCATGGCGCTCTACGGCGAAACGGGCGAAGCGGCAAAGGCGCAAGGAAAATACGCCGAGCCGGAACTGCTCCCGGTCGGCGACAGCCAGCCAGGCGCCGATGCAAGAATACGCAACATCGCCGAGCGGCTGATGAGCGGGCTCGGCCTGCGCGACGTTTTCTCGATCGATCTCAGGGTCGAGGCGGATGACACCGTTCACCTCATCGAATTCGAGGTCTGCCCCGGCCTGCCCTGTTTCGATTTTCGCGCCTATTGCCGCTCGCAATGGAATATGAGCCTCGCCGATGCGATGGCCGAGACGGCGGCAAGCCGGTTGCTTGCCGGCTAAATGCCTTCGACCAGGACGATCTCGCCATCGGCCACCTTCTGGCGGATGGCGACCGCGCGCTGATACTCCGGCGAATGGTAGCAGTCATGCGCCATCGCGAGCGATTCGAACTCGATGACGACGTTGCGGGCACGTCCGGCACCCTCGGCAAGCTCATGCGCGCCGCCCCGTGCCAGGAATTTCGCGCCGAAACGGTCAAAGGCCAGCTTCGCGGCCGCGACATAATCCTTGTAGCCTTCGGCATCGCGCACATCGACGCGGGCAATCCAGTATCCCTTGGGCATGGTTTTCTCCTGTTGCTGTCCGTGCAGGCGAGGGCCGGTTTTGAAAATAGGTTTCGGAACTGGTCCTCAGGCCGAGCGCATCTCGGCGAGAATGGCCTCGGCGGCCGCGCGCCGGTCGCTTGCCCCGACGATCGGGCGGGCCACGACAAGATGGCTGGAGCCGCTGCGGATCGCCTGCGCCGGCGTCACCACGCGCTTCTGGTCGCCATGGTCGCTGCCCTTGGGCCTGATGCCCGGCGTGACCACCGCCATGTTCGGCCCGACGATGCGCCGCACCGCCTCGGTTTCCTCGGCCGAGCAGACAATGCCGCCCATGCCGGCATGGAGCGCCTGTTCGGAGCGCCGCAGCACCAGCGTATGCGGATCATATTCATAGCCGGCGTCGATCACGTCCTGCTCGTCCATCGAGGTCAGCACGGTGACGCCAAGCAGGCAGAGGTCGCTGCCCCTGGCCGCCTCGACCGCCGCTTTCATCGTCCTGGGATAGGCGTGCAGCGTCAGCATGCTCATGCCCATCTTGACGATGTTCTCGACGCCCTTGGCCACCGTATTGTCGATGTCGAGCAGCTTCATGTCGAGAAAGACCTTCGTGCCGCCGCTGGCCATTTCGCGGGCAAAATCGAGCCCGCCGGCGAAAGCGAGCTGATAGCCGATCTTGTAGAAGGAGACGACGCCGTCGAGCTCGCGCACCACCTTCTCGGCTTCAGCCACCGTCGGCACGTCCAGACCAACGATCAGTCTTTCCTGGATGGATTGGGCCTGAATGGAGTGAGCCTGCATGGCGTCGGCAATCACGCCTCGACCCGGGTCGACAGCATGCGCGATGTTTCGATCAGCGTGCGGCATAGATGCTCCATGGATTGGCGTAGTCTTTCGTCCGTGAAATGCCCGTCCCTGTCGAATGCACCGCTGGCGCCCGACACCGAGCATTCCGGCGTGATCACTTCCAGCTGGCACCTGACCAGCACGGCGCGCAGATGATTGATGCAGCGTATGCCGGCGAACTTGCCGTCGGAGGAAGAACAAAGGGCGGCAGGCTTGCCGGCGAAAGGCCTGAACGGCCGGCCGCCATCCTTGCGCACCCGGCTCACCCAGTCGATCGTGTTCTTGAGCAGCGGCGGGATGGAGCCGTTATACTCCGGTGTCGCGATCAGCAGCCCGTCATGGGCGGCGATGAGACGGCCAAGTTTCATGGCATTTTCGGGAATGCCTTTTTCCTTTTCCAGATCCTCGTCCAGGATCGGCAGCGGATAGTCGGCGAGCGAGATGCGGGTCACGACCGCGCCCTGCACGGCGAGTTCCGTCTGCGCCACGTCGGCTGTCCTGCCGCTGAAGGCGCCGGTCCGGACCGAGCCGGCGAAAACGAGGATTTTCGGGATCACTGCCATGGGCCTACCTTGTCAGCAGGCAGGTATAGGTCAAGTGTTGCCCGAATCCCAAGCGCTTATCAGCCTCAATGCGCGCCGCGCCGGTAGATCCACAGCTGCGTCGGCGGGATATTGCGGATGACGAAATGGAAATGCTCGACCGTGTAGTTGCCGCGGCCGGGCGGGATCGGCGACATCGGGCCATAGGTCAGCTGCACGATCGGCCGGCCGGCCGGGATGCGGTCGAGCAGGCTGTTGATATAGGCGATGCGCTGGGCGACCGGAAAGTTGAGCAGCGGCACGCCGGAGACCACGGAATCGAAGATCATGCCGCTTTTGTCGCCGAGCGTGGCATCGAGATTGAAAGCATCGCCCTCGATGACGTTGACGCCCGGGTAGAGCCGGCGCAGATGGCGCACGAAATCGGTGGAATATTCGACCGCGTAGAGGTTTTCAGGCAGCACACCCTGGGCGAGGATGGCGCGGGTGATGACGCCCGTGCCGGGGCCGACCTCAAGCACCGGCAGGCCCGATTTCGGATTGACGATAGAGGCCATCTTGCGGGCGGTGATGGAACTGGTCGGCACGATCGAGCCCACCGTCTTCGGCTTGTCGATCCACCCCTTGAAGAATTTGAGCTCGTCGTCGAACTTTTCGGCCAGCGTCTTCCGCAACCCGGGACCACGTGTCATGCAAGTTCTCCAGAACGCCCCAGGATGGTACTTAGCACTTGGGTGACCCAAGGCAAGGTGCTGTCATGCCAATGTCGTGGACAAGATAGTTTTCGTCGCGCCCCAAGGCGTGACGCGTTTTACGGATTTGCCCGGCATGCCTTGGATTCTTGCCGGCATCTCGTTGTCCCAAAACCGGTTCCCGCTTTTGGGCGACATGCATCAACGCTCGCCGAAGGATTCGAAGAAATCCTTCATGCGGGTGAAAAAGCCGCTCGACTGGGGCGAATTGTCCTTCGACGAGAGTTGCTCGAACTCTTCCAGCAGCTCGCGCTGGCGACGCGAAAGGTTCTGCGGCGTCTCGACGGCCGTCTGGATGTAGAGATCGCCGATATTGGCCTGGCGCAGCACCGGCATGCCTTTGCCCTTCAGACGGAACTGGCGGCCGTTCTGGGTGCCTTCCGGCACCTTCACCTTGGTCTGGCTTCCATCCAGCGTCGTCACCTCGAAGGAGCCGCCAAGGGCGGCCGTCGTCATCGAGATCGGCACCTTGCAATAGAGGTCGGCGCCGTCGCGCTGGAAGAATTCGTGCGGCTTGACCGCCAGGAAAATATAGAGGTCGCCCGACGGACCACCACGCAGGCCGGCCTCGCCCTCATTGGCAAGCCGGATGCGTGTGCCATCCTCGATGCCGGCCGGAATGTTGACCGACAGCGAGCGCTCCTCGGTGACGCGGCCTTGCCCAGCGCATTTCGGGCACGGATCCTTGATGGTCTGGCCGCGGCCCTGGCATTGCGGGCAGGTGCGCTCGATCGAGAAGAAACCCTGCGTGGCGCGCACCTTGCCATGGCCATTGCACATCGAGCAGGTGACCGGCTGGGTGCCGGGCTTGGCACCGGTGCCCGAGCATTCGGTGCAGGAGATCGAGGCCGGCACGCGGATCTGCGCGGTCTTGCCGGCGAATGCCTCTTCGAGCGAAATTTCCATGTTGTAGCGCAGGTCGGCGCCACGCTCGCGACCGCCGGAGGAGCGGCGCTGGCGCCCGCCCATCATGTCGCCGAAAATGTCCTCGAAGATGTCGGCGAAGCCGCCGGCGCCAAACCCTTGCGCGCCGCCATTCATGCCGCCCTGCTCGAAGGCAGCGTGACCGAAGCGGTCATAGGCCGCGCGCTTCTGCGGGTCCTTCAGCGTCTCGTAGGCTTCGTTGATTTCCTTGAACTTGTGCTCGCAGGAATGATCGCCGGGATTGCGGTCGGGATGGAACTGCATGGCGAGCTTGCGGAAAGCGCTCTTGAGCTCCTTATCGTCGGCGCCCTTCTGGACACCCAGCGTTTCGTAGAAATCAGCTTTCATTTTTTCCCGCTGTCCGGATGCTCAACGTCTTGATGCATTGTTGCGTCGTTTGCCGGCACGCTGTTCCGATTTAGGTGCGATGGAGCCGGGATGCCAGTGTCAGCGCGAGCTTGCCCGCGTTTTTTCGGCCAGGCCGATATTTTTTTCAGCCAAGGTTGCAAAAAAGCCCGGCTTTGCGCCGGGCTTTTCCGCTTTGTCAGCCGTCAGGCCGTTCAGGCCGACTTCTTCTTGTCGTCGTTTTCGTCGATTTCCTCGAAATCGGCATCGACCACGTCGCTATCCTTGGCGGCATCCGCCTTGGCATCGGCTTCCGCCGCTTCCTTCTGCGAAGCCTCGTACATGGCCTGGCCAAGCTTCATCGAAGCTTCGGCAAGTACCTGCGACTTGGCCTCGATGTCGGCTGCGTCGTCGCCTTCGGAAGCCGTCTTGAGGGCGGCGATGGCATCGGTGATCGCCTTGCGGTCGGCTTCCGAAACCTTGTCGCCATATTCCTTCAGCGACTTCTCCGAGGAATGAAGCATCGCCTCGGCCTGGTTGCGGGCCTCGACAAGGCCGCGACGCTTCTTGTCGGTCTCGGCATTGGCCTCGGCGTCCTTCACCATCTTCTCGATGTCGGCGTCCGAAAGACCACCCGACGCCTGGATGCGGATCTGGTGCTCCTTGCCGGTGCCCTTGTCCTTGGCCGAGACGTTGACGATGCCGTTGGCGTCGATGTCGAAGGTGACCTCGATCTGCGGCACGCCGCGCGGGGCCGGCGGGATGCCGACCAGGTCGAACTGGCCGAGCGCCTTGTTGTCGGCGGCCATTTCACGCTCGCCCTGGAAGACACGAATGGTCACGGCCGACTGACTGTCCTCAGCCGTCGAGAACACCTGGCTCTTCTTGGTCGGGATCGTGGTGTTGCGCTCGATCAGACGGGTGAACACGCCACCCAGCGTCTCGATGCCGAGCGACAGCGGCGTCACGTCGAGCAACAGCACATCCTTGACGTCGCCCTGCAGCACGCCCGCCTGGATGGCGGCACCGAGTGCGACGACCTCATCGGGGTTGACGCCCTTGTGCGGCTCCTTGCCGAAGAACTGCTTCACGATCTCCTGGATCTTGGGCATGCGGGTCATGCCGCCGACCAGGACAACCTCGTCGATCTCGCCAGCCTTCAGGCCGGCATCCTTGAGCGCCGCCTTGCAGGGCTCGATGGTGCGCTGGACGAGATCCTCGACCAGGCTCTCGAACTTGGCGCGAGTCAGCTTCAGCGTCAGGTGCTTCGGGCCGGTCGCGTCGGCGGTGATGAAGGGCAGGTTGATTTCGGTCTGGGTCGTCGACGACAGTTCGATCTTGGCCTTTTCCGCGGCTTCCTTGAGGCGCTGCAGGGCAAGCTTGTCGTTCTTCAGGTCGATGCCCTGTTCCTTCTTGAACTCGGCCGCCAGATATTCGACCAGACGCATATCGAAATCCTCGCCGCCGAGGAAGGTGTCGCCGTTGGTCGACTTGACCTCGAACACGCCATCGCCGATTTCGAGCACCGAAATGTCGAACGTGCCGCCGCCAAGGTCATAGACAGCGATGGTCTTGCCGTCCTTCTTGTCGAGGCCGTAGGCGAGCGCTGCCGCGGTCGGCTCGTTGATGATGCGCAGGACTTCGAGGCCAGCGATCTTGCCGGCGTCCTTGGTGGCCTGGCGCTGGGCGTCGTTGAAATAAGCTGGAACGGTGATGACCGCCTTCTCGACCTTCTCGCCGAGATAGGCCTCCGCCGTTTCCTTCATCTTCTGCAGGATCATGGCCGAGATCTGCGACGGCGACTGCTTCTTGCCGCCGGCTTCGACCCAGGCATCGCCGTTGTCGCCCTTGACGATCTTGTAGGGGACAAGCTTCTTGTCCTTGTCCGTCACCGGATCGTCATAGCGGCGGCCGATCAGGCGCTTGACCGCGAAGATCGTGTTTTCAGGATTGGTGACCGCCTGGCGCTTTGCCGGCTGGCCGACCAGACGTTCGCCGTCGCTCGAGATGGCGACGATGGAAGGCGTCGTGCGCGCGCCTTCCGCATTCTCGATCACCTTGGGCTCCTTGCCATCCATGATGGCGATGCAGGAGTTGGTGGTGCCGAGATCGATACCGATTACTTTTGCCATTTTTCTAGTCTCTCCGCTAAGCAGGCTCTCAGGACCCGTACAGGCGTTCCGACGAAAGCCCCTGTTCACAAGAAATCCCGTTCCGGCAACCGGCATTCCGGCACCGAACGGCTTGGCGCGTATATAAGAACAGGCTGCGCAACGCGCAAGCATTCTGCTGAAGACGTCCACCATCCTTGCCGGCCGGCCGGGAACGGCCTAACTATGCATCATGCATAGGATTATCCCCGCCAGGATATGGTGATGGCAGAAGACGTCGCAAGTGAAAGCCGGGAGAAGCTCCGGCTGGAGAACATCTTCGGTGCCATGAGCCTCGCCCTGGTCGACAAGATGGAGAAAGCATTCGGTGCCGAGACCGGCCTCGGCCCCAGCGCCGTGGCGGCCATTGTCCAGATCGGCTCGAACTCCGGCCTGTCGATCGAGGTGCTCAGGCGATACATCGCCTTGTCACATTCGGCGACGGTCAGGCTGATCGATCACCTCGTCGAGCACGGGCTGGTGCTGCGCGATAGCGGCATCGACGGCGACCGCAGGTCGAAAGCGCTTCGCCTGACCGAAGCCGGCGAAACCGTCTTCCAGCGCAATCTGGCCGCACGCCGCGCCGTCATCGACCGCGCCGTCGGCGTTCTCAGCGCCGAAGAGACGCAGGTCCTTGGCGCGCTGGTCGAAAAACTGCTGCCGGCTCTGGTCGACCTCGGCGACGACCAGAACGTCGTCTGCAGGGTCTGCGACGAATCCGTCTGCGTGCGCGAGCGCTGCCCGATCAGCCATATGACCTGAAGGCCTCGCCTTCGGCCGAGGTCATCGATGAACCTTTCCATCACGAGCGGCGACTGACGCTCAGGAGCCGCATGGCGCGGCCCGGAAAGGAAGTCCCATGACTGGAAAACCAGAGACTCCAAGGTCTCCGGGAACAATGGGAGCCCAGCGCGACCACCGCCTTCGGGACGGATCGGATGCGCTGGGCTTTCCGCTGATTCCGTTGACCCTACGTAAGAGCCGGCGTATCGTGACCAAGAGGAAAGCAGACAAGTCGATCAGGGAAAAACGTGACGGACCGCCGCGGCTTGCCCTGATTCGCGCGGCGAGACCGGGCGTTTCTCCCCCAGCCTACGGGGATAGCTCCATGTCTCGCGTCCACGGCTCGTTCGTGTGCCCCACCGGCAGCCTGCGCCGCGCCCTCCACACGATCGGCGGCCTCCTGGCACTGGCCCTTACCGCCAGCCTGTGGTTCGGCGGATCCGCCGGGGCGCAGGAACCCCAGACCCAGATCATCTATCCGGGCTCGATGGCGGTGACCGGCTTTGCCGGCACGACCATCCCGAATTTCGACCAGGGCCTGCCGCCCGGCGTCGATCCCGTCGACGAAACCTTCATCGACACCACGCGCGCCACCTTGCGCGTGTTCGACGTCTCCCATCTCGGCGGCCCGGCTTCCGGCCAGCTTGTCTCGACGCCGCCACCTTTCGAGGTGACGGCCGGCCAGATCGGCCAGGTTTTCGGCCTCACCTACGACGACGGCGTGCGCGATGGCGTTCCGTCCGGTATTCCCAACCTCTATGCCGCGGCGAGTTCGCTGCACGGCATTCGCATCGTCACACCCGACACCAAGGGCGACGGAAGGCCGCAGCGGCAACATCACGGCATGGCGGGCGCCAACTTCATGGTCGGCCAGTTCGGGGCCGAGAATGGCGGCGGGCCGGGCACGATCTGGAAGATCGACGGCATAACCGGCCAGGTCAGCAAATTCGCCGACATCGAGACCAACAGCGGTCCAGGCATCGGCAACATCACCTTTGACAGCAACCATCGCCAGTTCTTCGCCTCCGACCTCGACACGGGCCTGATCCACCGCATCGACGCCAACGGCGCGCCGCTCGACACGTTCGACCATGGCGTCGCCGGGCGCCCGGCGCATGGGCTCGCTCCGGTCGCCGATGACGGCTCGGTGATGGACATACAGGGCGCCGCTTTCGACACGGAAAACCCCGCGACCTGGGGCTATACGCAGGACGAGCGCCGCGTCTGGGCCGTCGCCTACCATGGCGGACGGCTCTATTATTCGGTCGGCGAGAAAGCCGAGATCTGGTCGGTGGGCATTGCCCGCGACGGCAAATTCGCCGGCGATCCGCGCTGGGAGCTGACCGTCAAGGCCGATCAGGACTATGCCGTCACCGATATAGCCTTCGACAACAAGGGCTTCATGTACCTGGCCCAGCGCGGCCCGGTCGAGAACCGCTACGACTACAGCCTGTTTGCCGATTCCGGCAAAGGCGAGGTCATCCGCTACTGGCGCGAGAATCCGGACGACCCAGTGACGGAATCGACCTGGGTGCCGGTGCCGCAGGAGTACGCGGTCGGTTTCCCGGACGGCAACCGGCAGTCCGCCGGAGGCGTCGACCTGCAATATGGCTATGACGCCGACGGTAATCTCGATACCAGCGTCTGCACGGACACGCTGGTCAACACCGGCGACAAACTGCGTGAGAACCCCACCCTTGCCGACCGGCTTGCCGCCGGCGGGCCGCTGGCCGTGCACGGCGTGCAGATCACGCCCTCAGCGCTGGTCAAGCCGGCGAACGTGCCGCCCTTCGGCTCGTGGTTCACTGATTTCGACGGCTATTTCGAAGACCCCGACGTCGAGGGCCATGTCGGCGACGTCAAGGTCTGGCMCCCCTGCGAGGGTCGCGCCGGCTACTATGAACAGATTCCGGGCGGCTATCTGCCACCGTTCTACCCGCCGGACCTTCCACCGCCCGGCAATCTGCCTCCCTGTCTCGACGTCGAGGACGTCCAGTATTTCTGCACGCCGTCGGGGCTCAAGGCCGATCTCTATCTCCATGACCATGCCGGCTTGGGCGGCGATTCGATCACGGCTCAGTCCAGGACGCCGGGCGTCGGGGTGACCACACCCCAGTCGCACGCGCCTGGCGCGCCGTACACGATCGATATCACCGGCCATAATCCGGGCGATACAGTCAATGTCGGGCTCTGCTTCTACAGGAAGTCCGACCGCGACAAGGGCGGCTATTACCCTTGTTGCAAGATGACCGTGCCGCTGCGGACGCCAGCCGTCAGTTGCGAACGCTGAGGAGGGAAAGATGACCATTCTTGCCCTGTCCCCGCTCGCGACGCGCGCCCGGCCAACCGTCATGGAGACCATCATGAAACCCCTGTCATATGCCAGGCGCGGTGCGCGCTGGCTGATGGCGGCCGGTATCGCGGTCGCCATGCTCGCCCCCGCGCCAGCCTTCACCGACGACCTTGCCCCGGCCAAGACCGGCCAGGCCGCCAATCCGGACCCCGGCCTCGATCTCGACTCCCGTATCATCAATCCGGAGCCGGGCCGGGTCGTGCCCTTCTTCACCAAGACGGGCGGGCAAAGAGGCTGCGACTATGTCGAATATTCGCTGAGCTTCGGCCTGCGCGGCGACCCGCAGAGCTTTGCCAGCCCGAGCCTCGTGGCTTCGCTGAAAGCTGCCAGGCTCGACTTCAAGGACCAGCTTCCGCACGGCCTGCAGATCGTCAACGTGCAGGTGTCCGGCGACGGTACGGACGCGTCGGGCGGGCCGCTGCCTGCCGCGGCCATCAGCACATCGGCCAGCCCGAGCGATACGGCAACGGTTTCCGATTTCCGGATTTCCGCTTCCGACATAGCCGGTCTTGGCATTCCCAACGAACGCGTGGTGAATTTCCACATCACCGCCAGGATCGACCATGCGGCGTTTCCGGCGCCAACCAGCGTCGACAACGAGGCGACGATCAAGGTGACCATCGGGACCGGCACGGGAACCATCATCCCGTCGCAGGATCCGAGCCAGCCCAACCCCGGCAATTTTCTCACTGGCGTCAAGACCGCGATCAAGATCGACGTCACCAAGTGCACCCCACCGCCGCCGCCCCAGCATGAATGCTTCAAGGTCGAAAGAGGCACGGTCGATTGCGCACCCGGCGGCGGCGCCTTCATCTACCATATGCCGGTCGGCCCGGAGATGGGCGGCAAGTGGGTGCAGCTTTCAACCACGACCCCCGGCATCACCATCATTCCCGACACGCAACAGGTGCCGGCGGGCGGCGGCGTGCTCAACTGGAAGATCGTCGGCGCATTCCCCGGCGAGACGATCCATATCATCGTCATCGGCATCAACTCCTATGCCGGCCCGAAGGAAGGCTGGGGTCTTTGCTGCACGCAGACGATCGACATCGTCATTCCGCCCGACCTGAAATGTCCGCCACGGGAAAAGGAACCGGACCTCAAGGTGGAAAAGCATGCCGACGTGCCGCGTTGCACGATGGCCGGCGGCTGCGACTTCACCATCAGGGTCTCCAATGTCGGCACCGCCCCCTATAACGGCAAGATCGTGCTCGACGAGGTGACGCTGCCTGCCGGTTCCACCATCGATTCAGGACCGAACGCGCCCTGGGTCTGTACGCCGACGACAAGCCCGATGATTTGCACCTATCCGGTCACCACGCTCAATCCCGGCGCCTTTGTCGACCTCAAGATCGGCTTCAAGCCGGCTCCGGGCTGGCAGGGCCACGTCCTGCGCAACTGCGCCACCTATGACTACGGCGCAAGCGGCAAGCCGCTGTTCGGCAGCCAGCTGAACGACCGGGGTTGCGCCTCTATCCCAATCTGCCAGCGTGGCGACCGTGATCGCGACTGCCAGCCGCCGGTCGAAAAGAAGGTCGACCTGATCCTGAAGAAGCGGGCCCGCGGCGAAGTGTGCACTGCCGACGGCGTCTGCACCTTCGTGATCGATGTCATCAACAACGGCACCGCCACCTATAGCGGCCCGTTGACGGTGACCGAC
>BFBZ01001946.1_pt1 | contig 12467 bp, 12 predicted proteins | sample 1888401 | NCBI WGS metagenome assembly BFBZ01 (sample SAMD00112614, study PRJDB3348) | symbiont metagenome | host: Chara braunii | reverse complement strand
AACCTGCTCTTGAATCGTAGCGGCGCCTCGGTAACGGCAAGACAAATGCAGTCTTTGCCCGCATCAGCCTTTGGTTGATGCATCAAGCTGTCGTCACCCATCTCGACATCACCTCGCTAAAATGTCGAAACCTCGTCGCTGAAGCTTCCTTCAAGCACCAGCTTTAATTCCACGCCACGGTGAGAATGCTCCGGGACCGGCTGACCGGCAGGAATCTTGAGCAGTCGCACTGTCGTTGTTTCGTCGCCGGTCGGTATCAGCATTTGGGCAGCGCCGCGCCCGAGCTGGCGCCACCTTAGGCCGCCGGCTGCGTCGATATAGCTCCTCAATGGTTCCGCGTATGTCTGATCCGTGGCAGACCGCTTTTTGACTGGCACAACGTTGTCGATCTGGCCCGCATCGATTTTCGCTTTCAGGCTTTCCCAGCTTTGCGAGAGGTCGGCTTCATCAACGGTTTCATTCTCAATGAAGTAACCGCCAACACTTTCGCCGGCGCGACCGTTGAGTGCGCTACGCCAAAGCGTTCCCGCCATGAACGAGGCGATAATTGCTCCATAAGCTAGGAATGCGCGCTGCGCTTCAAATTGCGGGGCGATAAATGAAGCGAGTATGAGCAACCAAAACGGTAACGTTCCCAAATACGTCAAGACAATTTTCAGTACACGCTGCTTTTTGCTCATCCTACTGACCCAATATGCTGTTAGGGGCCCTAGCCAGCACCAGCGCGCTAACATGGGCCGCCGCCTTCACTGCGAGCATCGGGTTGAGTTGCGCCAGCTTTGAAGCGTCACTAACGCACGAGATCTCAGCAGCACTTCTCACCGGATTGCTGCGCCACTCGGCCTGCCCGATCATTGCCGCTGCAGGACGGCGGGTATTGCACACCGCGACTATATTGGTTCGAACGCCACCCTCGCCTACCGAGCGACAGCCATTAAAGCGAATTACAAGATCAGTGCTATCGATTGCACCCACTTTGCCGCGCGAAAATAAGCCGTTTCCAACTGTCAAGATTGTTCGCGCCTTTTCATCGCTCCGAGAATACAAGCGCGTTTACGAGGTCATCGCGAAACAGATCAAAAAGTGGGGATCTGATCTGCCGGAAATTTGATCCGGCCGCTGTCATTATGCACTCCATGCTGACAACCGGAGAGTTCTTCGATCAGACTGCGGGCGTTGCGTCATAATTTCCGATAGCGTTCAATAGCTGAACGCTTGAAGCGTTTTTGCCAGGACGTGAAACGGGCGATTCCGTTGATGGCGTTGCATCACTGTATAAGCTGAACGGCGTTGTCCACAGTGAATGCTCGTGCCGCGTAGCTCCAACATGCGACGCCTGATATAGACCGCGAACACCAACATGCACCCGGCAGCGATCTTCAAAAAAACTCATCCTGACGCCAGTCTCCGATTAGACGACTTCATCATCTCTCGGCCCAGATCAAAACCTCTCATTTATGAGCTGTGAAATAGCCGTCAAAATTTGTACATCGGCGAAGGGCTTTACGATCATCAAGCTGTTCGGAACGCCGTTGGCAGACCACTCGGAACTGCTGTCGCCAGTCATGTAAACAATAGGCATGTCGGGCACGAGTTCCCTGGCTCTGTGGGCGACATCCCAGCCACTCGGACCAGTATGTCTAATATCCGTGAGAACACCGTTGAAACGCTCCGCGCCCTTGTTGAGTTCTTCCATTGCTCGCGCACCGCTGTTGGTAACGACCACCTGAAAGCCACCATCAATCAAAGCCTCCTCCAGAACGATATGCAGCACGACCTCATCTTCAACAAGAAGCAAAAGAATTTCGGACATAAGATTTCCTTATGGCGAGAGTGGACGGTCGGGGCAATCAAAGGGCATGGCCCTCGCATCGCTCTCAGAAGCGTAAGATGTCTCTGCACGGTGACTAAGGGTTGCAGGAAGGACAGAACGTCGGATCCGCTTCCGCGCCGATTGATCGTTCAACAAGCTGCTCGGCATGGCAGGCCACGCAACTCATGACATCGTGGGACGGCAGTTGCGTTTGGCAGCCACAAGCACTGCAGCAAAGTTCGTCTCTGGTTCCCACCCAGCCCCACCCCGGATGATTGCACACCGGACACAGGGTCGTAAGTCGCTTCGCAAAACGTTCGCCGAGTTTAGCGATGACAACCATACGTCGCGGGTTCATGAACGCCCGCATATCAGTCTGGAGGCGAGCTTGCGCAGTTGGCGACAGAGAGATCGCGCGCCTCGTCGCATCGAGCAACGTCGACTGGTCTCGTATGCCTTTAGCTAGGATGAGTTCTGCGCCAATCGCGCTTACAACAAGAGCCTGATCAGGAAAGTCGATGGCTCGAAGAAAGTCCTCTGCATCAGCGATTTCTTTTATATCCCGATGGGCGAAACTGGGAGTTTCGTCGATCATCATATCGATAATATCAAGGCCTGAGCGCGTATCATGCCACACAAGAAGTTCACGACCTGCCGGAATAAATGGGACAAACGGATGTGGGCCGTAAGATCCCTCACTTCCAATACCAATGGTCAGGCCGGTCAACTGCGCAGCGGCTCTTGCCTTTGCTCTGGCGGCATCCAGCATGGTGCCCTGTCTTTTCGTTTCGCCAGTGAATGTGCCAAAAGCATCTGTATCCAAGTCGTTCGGGACGACGAGATCAACGCCGATATTGGCAAAGGATGGCAATAGGGCAGCAGCTTTTCCATGCATCGTTCCGAGCGCTGCTTGGGACGCGAGGGATGAACAGATTGGCGACGTGAGCTTAGACGCGGCATCAACTTCTCTCGCTCGATAATTTTCTGTCTGGAACAAACCCAGAGATTTCATTTAGCCCGCTCCAACCAACTTGAATGGTGACTTTTCTAGCGCGCAAAATTCTTTGTTAAAAATACATTATATCGGCGATAATGTTCTCTTTTGTAGAACGCTCTCGCTCGCTGCAAAGCTTGCACCTTTTGAGTTGATGAGCTGCGATATCAGAGGGTTCGGGAAACGACGTTTCACGGTCACTGCGTAAAAAGACTCGATCAGTCCGGGCAACGCATCGAATTCGATCAGCGTGCCGACCTCCAGTTCTCCTTTGACGACAATCGGCGGAAGAACCGCAAGACCAGCTCCTTCGCGGGCTAAAAGACGCATCATCGCCATGTCGTCCACTTCTGCTGCAATCTGCGGCGTGATGCCGAGTCGTGAGACGAGTGCCTCGAACTGCGAGCGTACGCCGCTTTCCAGCGTCGGGAGGATAACGGGGTATTCCCTGAGAAGTTCCGCAAGGCCTGCGTCAGGTTTTCCGTAGGACGGTTTGCCGATCAAGCTTACCCGTTGCTGGTAGAGCTGCTGGGCGATGAAGGGTGTTACAGAATCCGTTCTTGGCGCCTGGTTCAAGAGGACGATGTCAAGGTTTAGTGCTTCGAGCGCGCCCAGCAACTCGCTAGTGCTGCCGGAACGCAAGATCATATCGACATCCGAGCGCCCGAGGATGGGGCGCAGGAACTCCATCTGGAAGTTGCGCGACAGCGTCGCGAGCGCGCCGATGCGAATTGCGCGGCGGATCCTGCCGGTTTCCTTCAATGTCTCGACCAATTCCTCGCCGGCCGCGAAGATCGTGTCGGCATGGTCGAGCGCGATGCGACCTGCCTCGGTCACATAGAGTTGTCGGCCACGACGTTCGAACAGTGCGTGGCCGAGGCGCTCTTCCAATTGCTTTATCTGGGTCGACAGCGCTGATTGCGACAGGTTCAGCCGTTCGGCGGTGCGAGTCAGGTTGCCGTCATGAGCGACGGCACGAAAATAGCGGAGATGATGATAATTGAGCTCAAGCATACTTCTATTTTATAGAACGAAATTGCAGAAACAATGAATTTTTATCAGCGGCACACAGCTGATAACACCTCCGTCAGATCGACGCCGCTTTCCAAAAATGTCGGCCCCAACTGGAGATCGCTCATGATTGTTAGTCTGCCGCTGATAGCGCCGATGCTTCTCGCCGTTGCGTCCGTGTATTGTTTCCTGGCACCGGGCCTTCGTCCCCGCGTTGCAATTTGCATTGCAGAGCTGTCGGCCATCGGCTCCTTCGGAGTTGCTGTCTTGTCCTGCATTGTTTTGGCTCTGCACGGCCCAGAAACCAGCCCGCCGATCGGCTTCAGCTACTTCACGTTCGCATCCCGGCTCGATCTCGTCAGTCTAGTGATGCTTCTGCTCGTCTCCTTCATCGGCTGGGTCGTACTGCGTTACGCCGGTACCTTCCTCGACGGGGAGGCACGACAAGGTCCATTCACTGGCTGGATGACCGCGACGCTCGCTGCCGTTCTTTTCCTCGTGCAATCCGGCACGCTGATGCAGCTTGTTGTCGGTTGGGTAGCTTCTAGCCTGTTTTTGCACCAACTCCTGTTATTCTACCCGGAGCGAATCGCTGCCCAGCGAGCGGCCCGCAACAAGTTCATCGTTTCGCGGATGGGTGACCTTGCTCTGGTTGGCGCCATGGTGTTGCTCGTCGTCACCTTCGGAACCGCAGATATTGCGACGATCCTAACTGCTGCGCGGGAGGGCGAAGGTCTGCCATTGACCATAGGTGCTGCTGCGCTGCTCGCGATCGCCGCGCTTGTCAAATCCGCGCAATTTCCGACCCATGGCTGGCTGACGGAAGTGATGGAAACGCCAACCCCGGTCTCCGCGCTGCTGCATGCCGGTGTGGTCAACGGCGGCGGCTTCCTGCTCATCCGCTTTGCCGACGTCCTGCTGCAGGCACCGATCGTGCTTGCTGTACTGGTCATGGTCGGGGGCTTCACAGCAGTCTTCGGTAGTCTTGTCATGCTCACCCAGTCGGCGGTCAAAACTTCCCTTGCCTGGTCGACTGTCGCGCAGATGGGCTTCATGATCCTGCAATGCGGTCTGGCGCTGTTCCCGATCGCGCTTCTTCACATCGTGGCCCACTCGCTTTACAAGGCCCATGCTTTTCTATCGTCCGGCTCCGCGATTGAAACAGTCTCTTCGATCAGGCGTCCCGGCCCTGTCACAGTTCCCAGTGCTAAAGCTGTCGGTCGCGCTTTCTTGGCAGCACTCGCCATCTATGCTGTGATTGGGCTGCTCTTTGGTTTCGCAGGCAAGCCACCGCAGGCGCTGGCACTCGGTGCGATCCTGATATTCGGTGTCGCCTATCTCATCGCCCAAGGCCTTGCGGACGCGGCGCCGCGTGCTCTGACCTGGCGAACGTCACTGTACGCAATCGCAGCAGCCACGGCCTATTTCGCACTCCAGCGGATCGCCGACGACCTGATGCTCGGCACGCTGCCGGCAACACCGCAGCCCGGTCCGCTCGAGTGGACACTGATGCTGCTTGCCGTCGTCACCTTCGGCGTGGTGGCGGTGGCCCAGTCGCTGTTCCCGCTCTGGGCCTATCATCCGGCGGCGGCGGGCCTCAGGGTCCATCTCGCCAACGGGCTCTATATCAATGCCCTCTTCGACCGCCTGCTCGGCGGCTGGGCTCTCTCGCGTTCCGCCTCGCCAACCCCAGCTTTCGAGAAGGAGTAAACCGATGAACGAGATGACCACGATCGACACATTGCATGGCGAAGCCCTGGCGCTGGCTGCAGATCAAGCGGTGCGGGCCATCCCGCCAGCCTGGCCACTCACGGCGACGGTCGCCGTCAACCCTTTCCTCGGTCAGGTGACCGAAACGCTCGAACAGACGGCTGCCCAAATCGCTCGGATCGCCGGCGTGCGGCTTGCGCTGCCGCGCAAGCACTATGTGCAGAAGATCGAAAGCGGTGAGATCATCGACGAGGATCTCTTTGCAGCGCTCGAGTCATACCCGCTCTCCAATCGCATTGACCTCTTAGACCTTAAAGCCATGGTTTTCGAGGAAGCGCAACCGATCGCTGCTCTGCCCACCGTCGCCGAACTCGCAGCAAGTGCTACGGGGAAAGACTGGCCGGGGCTCATTTCCGACCGGATTGGGACCTTTGCTGCCGGTTTCTTCGATAAGGGCCAGGCACTCTGGGCCGCTTCCCGGCGCAACGGCCTCTATGCCGCGTGGCGTGCGTTCGCGACCCATGACCTGACGCCGGAAATCCTTGGCCTCAAGGGCTTTGGGCCGCATGTGGCGGACACGCCGGAAACGCCGCATGCGGCCATCGAGCGGGCGGCCGTTTCGCTTGGTCTCGGTGCGGAGCCCGGAACCTATTTCCACCAGCTGCTGCTCACACTCGGCGGCTGGGCGCAATTTGCGCGTCACATCCAGTTCAAGGCGGACATCGAGGGTCGGACGGATACGACGGGGCTCGAACTGCTGGCGATCCGGCTTGTCTTCGAAGAGGCGCTTTATGCGCGTCACAAGGCTGACATCGAGCGCGAGTGGCAGCAGGTACGGCGCACCCATGTAGAGCCTATCACCCCCGATTTTGACACCATCATCGATGGGTTGCTGCAGGTGGCTGCCGAGCGCGCAGCGCAGCGTAAGCTCGCTGTGACGCTTGCTGCACCCTCGACAATCAAGGTTGCCGATTTGCGGCCGGTTCTGCAGGCCGCCTTCTGCATCGACGTGCGCTCTGAAGTCTTCAGGCGCTCGCTCGAAAGTGTCGATCCGGGAATTCGGACGCTCGGTTTTGCCGGCTTCTTCGGTCTCGGCGCAAGCCACAAGGGTTTTGCCTCCGACGTCTCCGAACACCGTCTGCCGGTCCTGCTGAAGCCATCCGTCTTCAGCTGCAGTGCCGTCATTCACGATCAGGATGCCGACCAACAGGCGCGGTTTAGCGCCCGTGCGGTTCGGGCCTGGGGCCGGTTCAAGCTGGCCGCCGTTTCCTCCTTTGCTTTCGTCGAGGCGATGGGCCCCGTTTATGCCGGCAAGCTCGTGCGCGACGGTCTGGGCTTTGGCAATGGCAAAGGTCCGGATAAAGCTAAGTCCCGCTTTGCCCCCAGCCTCGACCTCGACACCCGGGCCGATATTGCTGAAACAGTACTCAAGGCCATGTCGCTCACCGAAGATTTTGGCCGCTTCGTACTGATCTCCGGGCATGGCGCCAACGTGGTCAATAATCCATACGCCAGCGCCTTCCATTGCGGTGCCTGCGGCGGCTATGCGGGCGACGTCAATGCCCGTCTGCTGGCTGACCTGCTGAACGATCGCGCGGTGCGCGAGCAGCTTGCAGCCAATGGCATCGCCGTCCCGTCAGACACCGTCTTCCTCGGCGGCCTGCATGACACGACGACCGATACGATTACACTGTTCGAGGACGACCTTGAGAACGCCATCGCGCCTGAAAATATCGGTCTGATCCGGCATTGGCTGGCCCAGGCAGGCAGCCTGACGCGGGCGGAGAGGTCGAGACGTTTGCCGCGAGGGACGGCAGGCAGCGTGATCGATCGCAGCCGGGACTGGTCAGAAGTTCGCCCGGAACTCGGTCTCGCGGGCTGCGGCGCCTTCATAGCTGCACCGCGTGCACGAACTGCGGGTCGGTCACTTGAAGGCAGGGCATTCCTGCATGACTATGTCTGGCGCAAGGACGAGGGCTTCAAGATCCTTGAGCTCATTCTCACGGCCCCCGTCGTCGTCGCGAGCTGGATCAGCCTGCAATATTTCGGCTCCACGGTCGCGCCGTCGCTCTTCGGGGCGGGCAACAAGCTGCTGCACAATGTCGTCGGCGGCATTGGAGTGGTCGAGGGCAATGGCGGAAACCTGCGCGCCGGCCTTCCTTGGCAGTCGGTGCATGACGGTGTGGATTTCGTCCACGAGCCACTTCGCCTGACCGTGGCCATCGAGGCACCGAAAGAGGCGATCACCGACATCCTCAAGCGACATCCGCAGGTTCGTGCCCTTTTCGACAATGGATGGCTTAGCCTCTTTACGCTCGACGACCAGGGGGAGATGGTCTGGCGGTATGCAGGCGGGCTCGACTGGCGAGACGAGTGTCAGCAGGACACTAAACATTACGCGCATGCGAATGCCATCGTCTGACTGTCCTGACGTCGATCAGCCAAGGGCGTGTTCTCGCCAGGAGATTTTATTCCGATCGCAGAAAAGCGCGGCATGATGTCCGATATCGGCCGATGGGTAATTGACAGGTCTTGTTGCCAGCTCAACCAGTGGCGCAACACGGGTTATGACTTTACCGGCCATCTAGCCGTGAACGTTGCAGCCGCGCAGTTGGAAAACGAGAAGGTTCTACAGCACATTCTGTCGTCAATGGAGCGGCACCAAATTGCGCCGGGTACGATTCAAGTTGAAATTACCGAAAGTAGCATGAAAAATGCGGGGCGAACGGCGCTTGCTACTTAACTGCGTGAGATTGCAATAAGCTGCTGACGAAGCCAAAGGGATCCCGCATCGCTTTGCGTTCTTGCGTGCCAGAGCATCTGATAGCCAAAGCCTTCGATTTCGAGCGGTGGCCGGAAGCTTATTAACCGGTGGGCTGATGCCAGCTCACGGGCTGCTCTTTCGGGAAACGTGAGGACGAAATCGGTTTTGGCAGTAATCACCGCTGCGGTTGCAAAATAAGGCAGCCACATGGCTATCCGGCGGGTTCGTCCGAGTGCAGCGAGCCGATCGTCCATTTCGCCTGTGCGACCGCCAAAAACGCTGACGAGAATGTGGGGGTAGTCAAGAAAAGCATCGAGATCTAATCGGCCGTTGTTGAGGCGATCTTGAAGCGAATGACCTTCTCGCACGAACGAAATATAAGTTTCCCCAAAGAGCCTCGCCCGCTGCAAATCGTCGGGCACCGGTTCATCGCTATAGAGAACGATATCCACATCGCCGTTGGAGGCGCGACGGAATGCCTCTTGAGAGAACGGCAGCACTTCAATGCCGGCGTTGGGCGCTTCTGCGGCAAACACAGTTGCTAGCGACGGCAAGAGTGCGATGGCGCCATAGTCAGTGGTGGCGATGCGAAAGATGCGATCGCTCGTTTTGGCAGAAAACTCCTGCGCGCCGAGCAGGTCGTCGATATCATGCAGTAATTTGGTAATCGAGTCCGCCAAGGCTTCCGCCCTTGGCGTCGCAAGTACCCCTCCTGCGCCCTTTATGAATAATTGATCCTCGAAAACAATACGAAGCCGGCCGATGGCTCGGCTAACTGCCGGCTGGCTCATGTTGAGCTTTTGGGCGGCAAGAGTGACGTTCCGCGTCTGCAGAACTGCCCGCAAAACGATGAGCAAGTTGAGGTCAAGACGACGTAATTCGCTTAATGACATAGTATATATCCGCATCATGCATTGGACAAATAATTCAATCTTCTCCATTTTTTGTCGAGTGTTTCAAGCGGAAAGTGAGGACGCATGCCAGATGATAGCACCCATAACGCCCTGCGGCGGAGGGTCTTGCAGGCGATGGCGGCTTTGCCTGTCGCGGCCTCGGGACCCCTTGCCCTCTTTCCGGTAAAAGCGAGAGCAGAAGGATCTTCGAGCATGACAAGCATTGCTTCCATGGCGTCCAGTGCGGGCGTCTACCAAACCGAGCGCGTCAGTTTTGAAAGCGCCGGAGTACCGCTGATTGGTCTCCTGTTTACGCCGACAGCCACGCAATCTCCGATGCCCGGCGTCGTTGTCGTTGGGCCATTCGGGTTCGTCAAAGAGCAATCGCCAATGGAATATGCGACGAGACTTGCCCGCGACGGCTTTGCCACGCTGATTTTTGATCCCCGTTTCGGCGGCGAAAGCGGTGGAGAACCTCGCCGTTATGAGAGTCCCACGGCAAAAATCGCGGACATCAAGTCCGCGATCTCTTTTCTCGCAGCACGCCCGGAAATTCTCAAGGATGGAGTCTTCGCGCTCGGAATCTGCCAAGGATCCTCGGAGATGATCGCAGCAGTTTCGGACGATGCTAGGATCAAAGCTCTAGCGACAGTTTCTGGCCAGTATCTCTACAGAGAGAATCTGGAAGGGTTCTTTGGCGGCGGCGGGCCGACACTTGACGAGCGCATCGCCCGTGGTCAGGCTGCGAAGGATAAATTCGAGGCAAATGGCGAGATCGACTACATGCCGGTGGTGAGTGTAGACGACAAGAGCGTGGGTCTACCGTGGCCCGAGATTCATAATTGGTATCATCCTTGGACGACATCGAAGTGGGGCGAACCCAGTCGCTGGGAAAATCGCTACACCACCATGAGCGACGCCGAGGTATGGACCTTCGATGTCGATGCCTATGCCGTCAAACTGCAGTTGCCGACGCTGATGGTCCACGGCGAACGATCAGACGGCTTTGTCGTAGCGGTACAGCACGTGTTCGATAATGTGCCGGCCAAAGACAAAAAACTCGTCATCCTCGAAGGGGTGTTTCACACCCGATTCTACGACGATCCGCTGGTAATCGAACCAACTGCGGCCGAAGTCGCGAAATGGTTCAAGTCCAATGCCAAGTCTGAGCGAGGTTGATTATGCGCAGGATTTCTATTGTGTGGGCGGTTTTTGCCTTCATCGTTGCGCCTGCTCACGCGGCCGAATTCTGTCAGAAACCGGGGACGCCGTTGGAGAACATCACCTTGGTGAAGGGCTTTTATGAAGCCTTCAACATTCCTTCGAAACCGATGCTCGATAGGGTTCTCGCAGATGATTGGGTTGATATACCGCTGGCGTCGGGCCAAGGTCCAGGCCGCGACGGTATGAAAGCTGCGCTCGACGGGTTCCTCGCATCCTTCCCGGATTTCCACGTCAAGAATGAAGACTTTATCGCCAATGGCGACAAGGTTGTCGTTCGGTCGACCATCACCGCAACGCAGCATGGTGTCTTCGCCGGTGTCCCCGCAACGGGGAAAGCCCTCAAAATCACGGCGATTGACATACACAAAATCTGCAACGGTCGGGTCTTAGAGACTTGGCACGTCGAAGATTGGCTTAGCGCCCTATTCCAGATTGGCGCGATGCCGCCGAAATTGTAACCAGACTAGTGGACGAGCCATTGGACCCCTACCAGAATATTCTCGATGCGACGGCGCGACACCGAAGTCATCATCATTGCAAGGCGTATCCTTTTGGAGACGGTGCCTCGCTGGGCGTCCTGGCAGCAGCCGCTGCCGCGCACCGGATCGTTGAATGCGGAACAGCACTTGGATACACCGCGTGCTGGCTCGCGAGAGGAAGCGCGGCGGCGCGCATCGATACAATCGATTTCGACGAGCAGCATGTTCGGTTGGCTCGCGAGAATATTGTCGCTGCCGGCTTCGGCGATCGGGTCACCGTGCACCATGGAGCCTTTGAGGATGTCCTGCCGCGTCTCGCCTCTGGGTATGACATTGCTTTCTTCGATGGTTTTGCTCCCTCACTTCAGGATTTGGACTTACTGGCTTCGTTGCTCCGCATCGGCGGAATTTTGATCAGCGCTAATCTTGGGCTTAGCGGCCGCGAAACTGCTGCGTATCGTGAGATGATCTGCGACCCTGAAAATTGGATGACGAGTTTGATGGCAGAGGGCGGACGAACTGCTGTCAGCGTCAAACTCAGGACTGGAAAGGGACCGTAGATGTACGTGATCACAGGGGCTAATGGACAGACCGGTTCCGCAGCAGTGCGTCATTTACTCAAAAAAGGCGCCCCAGTTAAGGCAATCGTGCGCAAGCCAGAGCAAGTGGCGCGTTGGACCGAAGCTGGCGCCGAGGTTGCTGTCGTCGATCTACTTGACACAGATGCGCTCGCTGAGGTGTTCCGTGGTGCAAATGGCGTCTATCTAATGAACCCACCCGCATACGGCGAATTGGACATCTTTGCGTACTCTGCGCGGGTACACGCATCGCTAATCGCTGCAGCTGAGAATGCTGCCATATCACATGTGGTTGCATTGTCATCGGTGGGTGCTCAGCACACCGATGGCACGGGCAATATCAAGACGACCCACGATCTGGAGCGTCGGCTAGCGCGATCCAAAGTCCCGGCTACAATCGTGCGCGCCGCGAATTTTATGGAGAATTGGAGTTGGTCGCTTAAGCGTGTTGCCTCGGAGGGGATTCTTACATCGATGTTCTCGCCTGTTTCGAGGCGCCTGCCAATGGTTTCCGTTGCGGACATTGGGAGAGTTGCAGGTGAACAGCTGCTGGCCAGTACTGAAGCGCCGCCGCTGATCGAACTTCATGGACCGACGGATTATTCGCCCAACGACGCCGCCGCCGGCCTTAGCGAGTTCGTCGGTCGTCCAGTCCAGGCCGTTGTAGTGCCAACTAATCAATGGGACGCCATCTTCAGCGAGACAGGGTTCTCACCGAACGCGGTTGAGGCCTTCTGTGAAATGTATCGCGGCTTTAACAACGGCCACGTCGCGTTTGAGGGCCGTGGCGTTACAATTCGGGGTGAGACGACACTTTTGGATGCGATACGCAACCTGCTAGATCGTAGCTAGGTGTCTCCAGAGGGGTATATTGCCATCAGGCGCAAAGCCTTAAACAAGGGACATTGTCCCGGATCAACGCCCATGAGACAGAACCGACTTAATTGAGAAGAGAGGATTTTCGGCTCATCGTAGCTCTATCAAAGGAAGCGAAGATGAGA
>BFBZ01001945.1_pt1 | contig 12472 bp, 13 predicted proteins | sample 1888401 | NCBI WGS metagenome assembly BFBZ01 (sample SAMD00112614, study PRJDB3348) | symbiont metagenome | host: Chara braunii | reverse complement strand
CGCCACCCGGCGCTCCATCGCGGCACTTTTCAATCCCGGGCCACGCTTTCCAGAACGGTTTTGCCGTTCCGATCAGCCAGCTCCTGGCAGGGGGATCCTGATATCCCCCGGGTGGAGCCCCGGTACGCCCCGGGATGGGCTTGCGAGACCCATCCGGAGGAGCCGCATCCGGTCCCGCTGAAATGACGCCTCATGACAGCGCCCTCGGTTGGACCGGACGGATATAGGATTATATACAGTAGGAATTCAGTCAAGGGGTGCGGCGAGTTTTTTTGTGGGTCGAAGGCTGCAACACATTCCGCTGTCATGCCCGGGCTTGGCCCGGGCATCCCGCTTAGGGAGGTACAGTGCCCGCCTAAGCGGGATCGCCGGGACATAGGCGAGCGAAGCGACGCCGTTCTTCGAACGGCTATGCCCGGCGATGACGTGGAGACAACGGTGGTTATGAATCCCCGCCTTCGCGGGGACGACAGTGGAGGCTGTTGCGCCCATCGAACCTTCCGGCCCGCCCGCGCGACCAATACTGGCACACCGGGAAGGGGCCCCATGAACAGCCGAGTCGTGTCCGAGGCCAACTCCAAGTCCATGACTGATCCGAACCCGACCACGCCGAAGCGCGAGCGTCCGGAAGACGCGTGCAGCCTGAGCGCCGTTCCGATGACGGTGCTCGGTTTGGCTCTGATCGTCTTTGCGGCGTTCTGGCTTTCGAGCCAGCCGGCGCAACTCAGCGCCCGTATCGTGCAACTCGCCCTGGCCGTTTGGGCCGTCCATAAGATCGTGTCGCTGATCAAGGGATTGATCGCCGACCTGCGCGGGCAGGAGGCGATGGAGAAGATTGCGACCGGTGGGCACTGGATCGCGACGCTGCTCGCGAGCGCCGTGTTTGCACTCCTGGCCGTCGGCGTCGTGAGCATCGTCTTGAGCTACACCGGCCCTTCGATCCTCGTTTTTTCCGACACCAAATTTTGATCACCGATTCCCCATCGTCCATTTTCCATCACGAACGAAAGCCCGGAGGTTCGCGATGTCCGATCTCATGAAGCAAATCCCGCGCAAGCGTGAGCGACGCGCCGGCCTGTGCGGTCACACCGCGGGCCTGTTCGCGCTCGTCGCGACCGCCGTCGCTCTCGGCGCGTGGTTCTGGATGACGCGCCAGCCGCCCGCGCCGCAGACGACCGTCGTCACGCTACCGCACGGCTTGCTGATCATCGCGGTGATCTCCGCCATGGGCGGATTGATCGCCGAGATACGCGCGATGACGGTGTGGGAGATGTTGGAGGCGGCGTTCGAGCTCGCCGTCGCGGCGATCGCCGGCTTCTTCAAACTGATCTGGAGCATCATCGCGTTCATCGGCGCCATGATCCTCGGCTTGCTCGGCCTGAACTGACCGCAGCGTTCGCACAGCTTCAAGTCGGATCGTGTCGGGATGGTGATGAAGGGGGGAGAGGAAGCGGCGCACATAAACCGCTTAACGCGCAAGACCGCTTCTGCGGGCGCGTTCAGAGATAGGTGTAAAGGCAAACCACATTCGTCAGGCTGGCAATGATCAGCCCGAAGACAATCGCTTTCTCATACACGGCACTCTCCACCACTCGATTGAGAATCGACTCGAGATAGCGTGGGGGAGAATCGCAGAAGAGTCCCGAGGTCTATTTCCCTGTGGATTCATGAGTCGTTTACCTGCCGGAGTCCGTCCGCGATTCTTGCGGGTTTTCGGGCGTTTCTTACGGCTTTCTTTGCGGCCTTCCTGCGCTGGCAGGCAATCGGAAATCGTCGCCAAGCCGCGGGATTTCTTCTACGAATCCCGGACGGCAGCCCTGCTGCCCAGCGAGCCCAAAGAAAGCGATGTACCTCAATCCCGCCGACTTCCCCTTCGTGAATGGGCTGAAGCAGAACTGGCGCGCGATCCGCGCGGAGTTCGAGCGGATCGCGCCGGCGGACTTCACGGCGTGGCACGAACGCTTTCTCTACGATAAGGGCTGGGACGTCTTCGGGCTCTGGGCGTTCGGCACCAAGATGCACGAGAACTGCGACGCGTGCCCGATCACCACGCGAACTGTCGAGCAGGTGCCGGGGCTGACGACCGCTGGATTCTCGATCCTTCAGCCGGGCACACACATCGTTCCGCACGAGGGCTACACCAACGAAGTCCTGCGCTGTCATCTCGGGCTCGTCGTGCCGAAGGGCTGCGAGATGCGCGTGGGGAATGAAACGCGGACGTGGGAAGAGGGCGAGTGCCTCGTGTTCGACGACACGATCGAACACGAGGTGTGGCATTGCGGGGAAACGCCGCGGGCGATTTTGCTTCTCGATTTCAAGCGAGTTTGAAGGCGGCATTTCGGGACACGTCACAATTCCTCCCGAATGCGGCGCGATTAAAAAGCCCATGGCGACGATGCTTCGTTTCTGGCCCCGGCTTGTGCGCGCGGTGTTTTGCATCGCGCTCGCGATCACGTTCCTGAGCCAGGGCGCGGGCCATCTGCATAGCGCGAAAGCGCTGGACGGCATCCCGCAAGTCACAGTGGTTGTGACACAGCCGCACAGCAGCGCCGACGATTGCGCGGGATCGTCGCATTCCAAAGCCGCCGTCTTAGACTGCGCGGAGCATTGTTGTCCGCTGCCGTCGCTTGGAACATCAGCGGCTGATGCCGAGAGACTTGATACCGCGCCGCGCGCGATTGCGGCCGCACTGCACGATGCGCACGTGGCCTTGCCTGACGAACCACCCCGGACGTAACGGCGGCGGGCCTCAGCGGCCCTTTCACTTCGCCGTTTCCCATTCCAGCGCAGCGCCACGAGGCTGATCGAAGCCCATCGCTTGCGCGCAACAGTCCGAGGTTTGTCATGACACCTGTGGCGCCCGTGCATCAACACGGCTCGTCTCTGCTGGAGTTCGCCATTCATCACGGCTCCGATCTCGATCTCCGCGAGCGCCATTTCTCGCGCGGCACCATGTTGTTCATGCCGCACGACGATGTCTCGAGCGTCTTTGTGGTCCGGCGCGGCCGCCTTCGCGTTTACATCCCGACCCAGGGAGGGACGGACGTGTTCCTGGCCGAGCTCGGCGCGGGCGATATCGTCGGCGAGGTGTCCGCCATCAGCGGAGACCGCCAAGGTACGATCGTGGAGGCCGTCGAAGACACCGAAGCCTATGTGTTCACCAGGGCGTCGTTCCTGCGCGTGCTGCGCGAGTGTCCGGACGGAGCGCTCGAGGTGATGCGCACGCTCTGCCAGCGGCTCAAGACCCTCAATCAGCGCCACATCGAGAACGTCTCGCTGCCGATGGCGGCGCGGCTTGCGGCGGAGCTGGGGCGTTTGGCGCGTGAAACCGGCGACGGCACGCTGCGCGTCGAGCGTGCGCCGACCCATGCGGAACTCGCGGGGATGATCGGCTCGCACCGTGAGGCCGTCACCAAGGAACTGCGGGCCTTGGCCCGCGCCGGCATGCTGCGTGTGCGCCGCGGACTGATCGAGATCCTGAAGCCCGAAGCCTTGCTGGATCGGCGGCAGCCTTATTGACGGAAAATCCTGCTGCCGCAGCTTCGCCGCGGCAGCAGGGTGAACGCGGTCTTCGGGGAGGTTAGTAGACCGCGTTACGGTCTCCGGTCAGCACCGGCGCCCACAACGGCTGTTGCGACGCGCGCTCGTGCTTGGCCGCCGCATAGGCGTTGCGCTGCTCGGCCGTCAGGCCGCCGTGGCCACGGAAATCGTTCCGCTGCACGTCACGCGCCTCGTGACGCTCGCGTGCCTCGAAGTGCGCCTGCTCCGAAGGGGCGAGTGGCGCAGCGACCGCTGGCGCCGCGATGGCCGTGGCGGCGGCCACGATGAGGGTACGCATCAACGTCTTCATTGTTGTCTCCTTCGCAGTTCGCTCGTTCATCGAGCATGCGGCGAAGGTAGAGTTCGGTGGGACGATGCGATGTGGCGTTTTTCACGTTTGCCGGGGCCTCACGGCTTCGTGACAAAAGCTTGAACGCGCGGGTGTCGCGACGCGATCCATTGCGAAAATGCGGCGCGATGCTGAGATTTCCTGCCGGTTGTCGTCGCGGTGAATCTCAAGCGCGATCGAGCATCAATGATGCGAATGCAATTCGTTCTCACTCGGAGAAGATCGTTCCGCAGGCACATCACGCAGGCGCAAATGCAAGCCGATAGCAAATAGCGTGTTTGCATTCCGCGGATGAGGAGGGCACATATTTTGAATGACGTGCATCCGGCGATTGATGAATGTGCGCCTCGCAGCGCTCCGCGCGCTGGTCTCCATCGTGGCCGTCATCGGCATTCTCAGCGCGGGCCTTGATCACACGTTCGGAGCCTTCGCCGGCGGTTCCCACGCCGCCGCAGCGACAGCGGAGGGCGCGGCCGCGGGCAAGACATCGTTGCTGCCCATCGACGCTGAGGGCGAGCACGTTGATTGCGGATGCCATTCGGAGGCGCCTGCGCGCGAAGAAGCGGTGGCTTGCGATGCGCTCCGCGCCGTGCACGCGATCGTGCAGATGGCCGCGCACGGCCTGAGGTCGCTTCCGCCCGACAGGCCGCCGCGTTAGCCGCAGTTCTGGCGCGCCGCATTCGGCCGCTTCGCCCACACCATCATCGGCGTTTTCCGTCCGGCTCCATTGGGCCGGCGCAAGACGCGCATTTGTCGAGAGAAGCGATGAACGACAGAAAAGAATGGCTCGCAGAGATGCAGACGCGTCTCAGAGGCGAGTTGGACGACCTCTATACGGCCTCCGAAGAACACGTAGGCGCGCGCACCAGCGCCGCGGAAATGCAGCGGCGTATTGCGCGGCTGCTGCGCGCGTTTCACCTGATCGAAACCGGGGACTACGGCTCTTGTGCCGTGTGCGGAGAAAGGATCGAGCGCGATCTGTTGGCCGGCGACCCAGCGACCGATACGTGCGGGAATTGTGGGCCGCCGATGGCGGTACGGTGGCCGGACTGAATCCGATCGCTTCCGATGGCCGGCGAGAGCCGTTGCATTTCAGCAGCGGCACTCGCCGAGCCGTCGTTTCGCTATCGGCAGCAGATGATCCCGCGTCAGCGGCGCGAGCGGCAGGCTGTCGTCGTCCGGCATGACCCAGACGATCTCCTCGATCTCGCGCGCCGGTGACACGTTCAAATCCATGCGGATGTAGAAGGCGTCGCACTTCACGATGTGCTTCGTCTCGTTGGCGGCCTGTGCGGTGAAGGCGCCGAGATATTCCGGCACATGGGGCTCGATGCGGATGCCGAGCTCTTCCTCAAGCTCGCGCACCAGCGCCTCCGCCGGGCTTTCATCCGGCTCGATCTTGCCGCCGGCCTGCATGAACGTCTGCGTGCCGCGCTTGCGGACGAGGAGCGCGCGGCCTGCGCTGTCCACGATCAAAGCGGCAGCGATGCGGATGGAGGGCCAGTCGGCTTCGGTCATGGCGTTGTTGCTCGCAATGAGATCGCGGTCCGTAGGGTGGGCTAAGGCGCGAAGCGCCGAGCCCACCGTTCTCTTGCAACACCCTATCGGTGGGCACGCTTCGCTTAGCCCACCCTACGCATACTCTCTTCGTTGTCTCAAAGACGTGGATGGCCGGGACAAGCCCGGCCATGACGTTCCCATGCGAGCAGCAGTGGGAAAGAACGCTTGCCTGCGAACGGTCCGTTCTTACGAACACCCCGTCGTGCTGCCGCACGTGTCGCACTTCATGCAGGTGCCGTTGCGCACCAGCGTGAAGTTCAGGCACTCGCCGCACATCTCGCCCTCGTAGCCCTTGGCCTTCGCCTCGGCTCTCCGTTCGGCGGTGACCGCCTTTGCGTCACGCTGCGGCTCTTGCCACGGCAACGCTTCCAGCGCCTGCGCGGGGGAGAGCTTCGCCTCGGGCTCGGCCTTCAGCGCGGTCGCGCCTGCCGCATGCAGCGCGGTGACCGATGCGCCGCCGCTTGCGACCGCGTGCGTGCCGCTGCTCACGACCGACAGCTTGTCCGTGCGCGAGCGTGTCAGCCCCTTCGACACGTACTGCGTCGCAGGTGCGGCGCGGCCTTCGGTCTCGCCCTTGCCGAGCGCGCCGTAATCGGCCTCGCTCGGATCGACGTGGGCGAGGTCGAAGCGGTCGATGTAGGAGATCGCAAGCTCGCGGAACACGTAGTCGAGGATCGAGGTCGCGTACTTGATGGTGTCGTTGCCTTGCACCGGACCCTGCGGCTCGAAGCGGGTGAAGGTGAAGGCGTCGACATACTCGTCGAGCGGCACGCCGTACTGGAGGCCGAGCGAGATCGCGATCGCGAAGTTGTTGAGGAGCGAGCGGAGCGCCGCGCCTTCCTTGTGCATGTCGATGAAGATCTCGCCGAGGCGGCCGTCTTCATACTCGCCGGTGCGCAGATACACCTTGTGGCCGCCGACCACGGCCTTCTGGGTGTAGCCCTTGCGGCGGGCCGGGAGCTTCTCGCGCTCGCGCAGCACCGTGACGCGCTCGACGATCTTCTCGACGATGCGCTCGGCCGCCGCAGCCGCACGCGCGGCCTGCGGCTTGTCGATGAACGCCTCGAGTGCGTCGTCCTCGTCCTCCTCGTCGGCGATGAGCTGCGACTGGAGCGGCTGGCTGAGCTTCGAGCCATCGCGGTAGAGCGCGTTGGCCTTGAGCGCCAGCTTCCAGGACAGCAGGTACGCCGACTTGCAGTCCTCGACCGTCGCGTCGTTCGGCATGTTGATGGTCTTGGAGATCGCGCCCGAGATGAAGGGCTGCGCCGCCGCCATCATGCGGATGTGGCTCTCGACCGACAGGTAGCGCTTGCCGATCTTGCCGCAGGGGTTGGCGCAGTCGAACACGCCGTAGTGCTCGGACTTCAGGTGCGGGGCGCCCTCGACGGTCATCGCGCCGCAGACGTGCACGTTGCAGGCGTCGATCTCGCGCTTGGAAAAGCCGAGATGCGCGAGCAGGTCGAAGGACGGCAGCGCAAGCTGCTCGGCCGGGACATTGAGCGCGGTCTTGAGGAAGTCCTCGCCCAGCGTCCACTTGTTGAAGGCGAACTTGATGTCGAAGGCGGTCGGAAGCGCCTTCTCGATCTTGGCGATGGCTTCGTCGGTGAAGCCCTTGGCCTTCAGCGTGGTGTGGTTGATCGCCGGCGCCTGGCCGAGCGAGCCGTGGCCGACCGCGTAGCTCTCGATCTCGGCGATGTCGCTTTCCGAGTAGCCGAGCGCACGCAGCGCAGCCGGGACCGCGCGGTTGATGATCTTGAAGTAGCCGCCGCCCGCGAGCTTCTTGAACTTCACCAGCGCGAAGTCAGGCTCGATGCCGGTGGTGTCGCAGTCCATGACGAGGCCGATCGTGCCGGTCGGTGCGATGACGGTCGACTGCGCGTTGCGATAGCCGTGCTGTTCGCCGAGCTTGAGCGCGTTGTCCCACGCCGCCTTGGCGTGCTCGGAGAGGGCGCGGAAGCCTTCGGCACAGGCGCCGATCGCCTTGTGGTCGAGCGGAACCGGCGGCTGCGAGACCTTCTCGTAGCCGGAGCGTTCGCCGTAAGCGGCTTTGCGGTGGTTGCGCATCACGCGGAGCATGTGCTCGCGGTTTTTCTTGTAGCCGGGGAAGGGGCCTTGCTCCTTCGCCATCTCGGCCGACGTCGCGTAGGAGACGCCGGTCATGATCGCGGTGAGCGCGCCGCCGATCGCGCGCGCATCATCGCTGTCGTAGCCGATGCCAGACGACATCAGCAGGCCGCCGATGTTGGCATAGCCGAGACCGAGCGTGCGGTACTCGTAGGAGAGCTGCGCGATCTCCTTCGACGGGAATTGCGCCATCAGCACCGAGATTTCGAGCACGACGGTCCACAGGCGGACGACGTGCTCGTAGCCCGCGACGTCGAACGCGCCGGTCTTCTCGTCGCGGAACGTCAGCAGGTTCAGCGAGGCGAGGTTGCAGGCGGTGTCGTCGAGGAACATGTACTCGGAGCAGGGATTCGATCCGCGGATCGGACCCGAGGCCGGGCAGGTGTGCCAGTCGTTGACGGTTGTGTGGTACTGCAGGCCCGGATCGGCGCAGGCCCAGGCGGCGTAGCCGATCTTGTCCCAGAGCTCACGCGCCTTCAGCGTCTTGGCAACCTTGCCGGGCTTGGTACGCCAGGTGAGATCCCACGAGCCGTCGGATTCAACAGCCTTCAGGAATTCGTCGGTGACGCGCACCGAGTTGTTGGAGTTCTGACCCGAGACGGTCAGATACGCCTCAGAGTCCCAATCGGTGTCGTAGATCGGGAAGTCGATGTCGGTGTAGCCCTGCTTAGCGAACTGGATGACGCGCTGGATCAGGTTGTCCGGCACCATGTTGCGGCGGGCGAGCTTGATCTCGCGCTTCAGCGCCGGGTTCTTCTCGGCCTGGAAGCAGTCGTCGCCCGAGCCTTCGCAGTTCACGCAGGCCTTGAGGATCGCCTTGAGGTGCTTTTGGTTGATCTTGGAGCCGGTAACGAGCGCCGCGACCTTCTGCTCCTCCTTCACCTTCCAGTCGATGAACGGCTCGATGTCCGGGTGATCGGCGTCGACGATGACCATCTTGGCCGCGCGGCGCGTGGTGCCGCCCGACTTGATCGCGCCCGCGGCGCGGTCGCCGATCTTAAGGAACGACATCAGACCGGATGATTTGCCGCCGCCGCCGAGCCGCTCGTTCTCGCCGCGCAGCATCGAGAAGTTGGTGCCGGTGCCGGAGCCGTACTTGAACAGGCGGGCTTCACGAACCCACAGGTCCATGATGCCGCCTTCGTTCACGAGGTCGTCGGCGATCGACTGGATGAAGCAGGCGTGCGGCTGCGGGTGCTCGTACGAGGACTTCGACTTGGTCAGCTTGCCGGTCTTGAAGTCGACGTAGTGGTGGCCCTGGCTCGGGCCGTCGATGCCATAGGCCCAGTGCAGGCCGGTGTTGAACCACTGCGGCGAGTTCGGCGCGCACATCTGCGAGGCGAGCATGAAGCGGAGTTCGTCGAAGAACGCCTGGGCGTCATTCTCCGAGTCGAAATAGCCACCCTTCCAGCCCCAGTAGGTCCAGGTGCCGGCAAGACGATCGAACACCTGCTTGGAGGACTGCTCGCCGATGATGCGCTCCTTCTCGGGGAGCGCGCCGAGGGCTTCCTCATCGGCGACGGAGCGCCACAGGAACGACGGAACCGTCTCTTCCTCGACCTTCTTCAGGCGCGAGGGGACGCCCGCTTTACGGAAATACTTCTGGGCGAGAACGTCGGAGGCGACCTGGGACCAGGACTCCGGCACTTCCACGTTGTCGGCACGGAACACCACCGAGCCGTCCGGATTCTTGATCTCGCTCGTGGTCAAACGGAACTGGATGTCCGCGTAGGGAGACTGGCCGTCCTTGGTGTAGCGCCGCTCAATCCGCATTGTTCTTGCCCCTAATATGGGTCGGTCACCCTAGTGAGGCGCCGACATTTTATCCCCCGGCTGGGCCAAAGACCCACCCGTTTGCTCCGTTTTCTTGTTCGACGCCGACCCTGTTACTTATGTCCGGAACCCTTGTTTGGCACCGGGTAGACACGCTTTTCCCGGCCCTTGCGGGCCTCTTCACAGCGACGCGAAATCCTGCCCCGCCAGGCTGGTATCCGGGCGGGAGACCGGTCGAAATCCTGAATGATTGAGTCCACCGGGGACTGGGAACGCAACCCCGCCGGACAGTCAGAACGCTATGACAGACTCGTTGCACCCGTCAAGCTATAGGCACTGAATCTGAATCAAACACTAAGTCTTGTGCCTCACGTGTTAATTCTGTGAGTTGTGGGGACGACTCAGGTGCGCCGCAGCAAGTATCGGTGACTCCGTGCGGATTTGAAAAGAGGGGATTGTTTTGTCCCCGTCACCGCGTTGTCACGGAGCCCCTGTCAATCGCGGAGTGGTTGAATTTGCGGTGCGGAATTACCGTTTTCCCCAGGCCTGACGCGCTGTGGAACTCAAGATGTAGAGGCGGCCAACGGTGCTCTTGTGGGGCATTGGCTCAGGTCCATCGGCGGGCGAGGGCGCTGGCCGACATCGCCGCGCAGCGATTCTCATAAGCGAGTCAGACGCTTAAAACCGTCTCGCGGACGCGGCCGAAGTTCGTGACAGGGAATCGAAGGCGGTGGGGTTGCTCACAGACGATTCCAGTTTTCCACGTCTTGTTTGCATCGGTGGACAACGCGCCGCCGCGCCTCCTGTGCGAACGCCAGTGTCGCAATTCGGAAGTTCGCTTGAATTCTCAGCGCATTCCGAAGCGAACTTCCGAATTCAAGCGACACTGGCAACCCTATGATTCTGGTGTCTCTTTGAACCCGAAGTTCGCAAAAGTACCCGCAGCATATTCGTGCGAACTTCGGGTTCGGGACACCAGACCATTCTGGACTTCCGCGAAACACGCTGGCATGTACGGCCCATGAAGACCTTCTTCCTGCGCTTCTTCACGTGGTGGAACGGCCAGACGTTCGGCACGCAGTTCTGGACGTGGCTCTACGGCGAGTTCGTCGGCCAGGACGAGTTCGGCAACCGCTACTACCGCACGCGCAACGGCAAGATCGACAAGACGCTCGGTTTCGAGCGGCGCTGGGTGGTCTACAACGGGCTTGCCGAGGCTTCGATGATTCCGCCGTCGTGGCACGGCTGGATGCATCACACGGTGGATCTGCCGCCGACGGAAGAGAACTACAAGCCGCGCCCCTGGCAGAAGCCGCACCGGCCGAATCTCACCGGCACGCCGGCGGCGCATCGCCCGACCGGCTCGACGCTGGCGCAGGGCCGCCGCCCGAAGGCGACCGGCGACTACAAGGCTTGGACGCCTGGTCATTGAAGACGGCCTTCGGCCTTTTGGCCACTGGCGTCCTTGGCCGCGAAAGCGGCCTATTCTCTGAATGTTGCGGCCCTTTCCCCGCCGCATTCCCCGTGTTAACCGGGCATCTCATTTCAGCGGCGCAAAAGCACCGCACGGGGCTGACAAAAGCCGGCTGATGGCCAGACAGAAACTCGCGCTCCTCGTTGCCACCGCCAGCGTTTTGGCGAGCGCTCCCGCTTTTGCGCAACTGCCGTTCCCCAACATCTTCGACAGCATCTTCCGGCAGGAGCCGCCGCGGCCGCCGGGTAGCTTGCCGGGCCAGCCCGACCGTCTGCCACCGGGGCCGCCGCCGTCGCAGCAATATCCGGGACAGCGCGGCGCGCCGCCCCCCGGCGTGAACACGCAGCCGTTGCCGCCGCCGTCTCAGGCGAACCTGCCGCCGGCGCAACGCACGCCGCCGGCGCAGCGGCCGACGCCGCAGCCGCCGCCTCCGCCGGAAGAAGTGATCGTCGAGCCGCCGGCGCAGAAGATCGCCAATCCGACCGCAGTGTTCTCCGGCCTCGACAAGATCACCGGCCGTATCATCAATTTCGAAGTCTCGATCAATGAGACCGTGCGCTTCGGCGCTCTCGAAGTGACGCCGCGCGCGTGCTTTACGCGGCCGCCGACCGAGAACGCGAACACCGACGGTTTCATCGAGGTGGATGAGCTGACGCTGCAAGGCGAGCTCAAGCGCATCTTCACCGGATGGATGTTTGCGGCGAGCCCCGGCCTCAACGCGGTCGAGCATCCGATCTATGACGTGTGGCTGACCGACTGTAAGGGCGCGCCGCAGCCGGTCGCCGAAGCGCCGGCCGAACCGCCGCCGCCTGCGCCTGCTCAGCGTCAGCAGCGTCCACAGCAGGGGCAGCCCGGACAGCAGCAACAGCCGCGTCGCGCCAATCCGCCGCCCGCGCAGCAACTGCCGCCGCCTCCGGCGCCGCGCTGATTTCTCTCTAGGGTTTGTCGATCAGACGCAGCGCTTCCGCGCCCGACAGCGTTTGCTCGATCGGCACCGCGCTGAAGTCGGCTTCGCCGATCAACGCCACTTCCAAAAGCCGGTGGTACTGTTGCTTCGCCACCTCGACCGCGCCGAAGGTGCGCAGATGGTCGGTCACGAATTGCGTATCGAGCAGGCGGAACCCGCCGGCACGAAGCCGCGCGACGAGATGCACCAGCGCGACCTTGGACGCATCGCGCGCGGTGTGGAACATGCTCTCGCCAAAGAATGCGCGGCCGAGACAGACGCCGTAAAGACCGCCGACGAGCTTGCCGTCCTCGTAGGTCTCGACGCTGTGGCAATGGCCAATCTCGTAAAGCTTGGTGTAGAGGCCGCGGATGCGGTGGCTGATCCAGGTGCGCTGGCGGCCGGGCGAGGGCGCGGCGCAGCCGTCGAGCACGCCTTGGAAGTCCGCATTGACCCGCACCTCGTAGCGATCGGAGCGCACCGTGCGCGCGAGCCGCGAGGAAATATAGAAGCCCTCGAGCGGGATGATGCCGCGCATCGGCGGCTCGATCCAATGCAGGCTCGGATCGTCGGCGCTGTCGGCCATCGGAAAGATGCCGCAGCCATAGGCTTTCAGCAGAACCTCAGGCGTGATCTCGACGAACGCGGATTCGCGATTGGCCATATGCGGAAGATAACGAAAACGGTGTGGCGGTAAATTCCTTTT
>BFBZ01000007.1_pt597 | contig 12472 bp, 12 predicted proteins | sample 1888401 | NCBI WGS metagenome assembly BFBZ01 (sample SAMD00112614, study PRJDB3348) | symbiont metagenome | host: Chara braunii | reverse complement strand
CCGCGTGCTGGCTTATGCCAAGAACCAGGCGATGGGATTCGACGTCCCCTACCTCGACGCTGGCGTGATGCGGCGCTACGTTCCCGATTTCCTAGTACGGCTCGATATCGGCGGCGACGAGCCGCTGAACCTGATCCTCGAAGTCAAGGGTATCAGGGACGAGAGCGACAAGGCCAAGGCGGAAACGACTCGTGAACTATGGGTTAAGGGCGTCAACTCGCTCGGCGGCTTCGGACGCTGGCGGTTTGAAGAATTTCGTGACTGGGCGGTGATGGAGCAAGATTTCGCCGTACTGGTCGATCGATTGATAAAGAAAGTTCCTGCCTGATGGCCCGCTCGCCAAAACCGCCCAAATCGTCCAAGCAGGTCGACGCGCTGAAGCATGGGGCAGCGACCCGGCGTAACATTCCAACGGCGGAAATGGAGAGCTTCTTCCGGCGCGACGAAGATGCCTCGCCGATGTCGCCCAAACACTATCCACGGTCTCGGCCGCTTGCGGAGGGCGAGACCCGCACAGTTGAGGAGCCGCGCTCGCCCGAGCTGATCTGGAACGGCACGCGGATTACGATCAGCGACGCGCAGATGAAGGAACTCGCCGAGACCGGCATGCTGGCGCTCTCGGACGCGCAGTTGGTCTGGCGAGGCAAGGACAAACAGGATTGGTCCGACCTCGTCGTCAACGTGCCGCCGCTTTATATCCAGGAGAAGATCCACCCCAAGGCTATCATCGACGACCTGAAGCGGCGCACCGCGGAGAAGCGCGAGGAACGGACCGACGCACCCGACTTGTTCGCCGACTTCAACGGCATCGAGCCGGACCAACGCGCGGAATTCTACCAGCACGACCAGCACTGGTCGAACCGCATGATCCTGGGCGATAGCCTGCAGGTGATGGCGAGCCTCGCTGAGCGCGAGAGCCTGCGCGGCAAGGTGCAGTGCATCTATTTCGATCCGCCCTACGGCATCAAGTTCAACTCGAACTGGCAGGTCTCGACGCAATCGCGCGATGTCAAGGACGGCAAGCAGGTAGATATTTCACGCGAGCCGGAGCAAGTGAAGGCATTCCGCGATACATGGAAGGACGGCATTCACAGCTATCTCACCTATTTGCGTGACCGCTTGACCGCGATGCGTGACCTACTGACCGAAAGCGGGTCAGTCTTTGTCCAGATCGGGGATGAGAATGTTCATCGCGTGCGAGCGGTGATGGATGAAGTGTTTGGAGTCGCGAATTTTGTCTCCGAGATACTTGTAAAAAAGAAAGGGAGCCAGACGAGCAATCGCCTTGAGGCGGTGAACGATTTTGTTCTGTGGTACGCTAAGTCTCGAGAGATGGTCAAAGTTCGCGACCTTTTCGAGGTGAGGGTTGGGGAAGAGATCTTCGACGATTTTCCCTATATTGAGCTCGAAGACGGCTCCCGAATGTCAGTGTCGGATTTAGGGGACCGCGATGGCGAAAACTATCTGACAGACTACAAATTGTTGAAAGACAATCATCCAAAGGCGAGGCTATTTGCTGTCAACCCCCTAAAAAGTGGCGGGTTTCGTCGAAATCAATCACATGATTTCAAGTTTCAAGGGCGCACCTTCCCTATTCGGGATAGCCAGTGTTGGAAACACACCGTGGTGGCTGAACCGGGTGAAATTCCTGGTATGACGCGGTTGGGATGGGCCGATAGATTGTGGCCACTAAAGAGCGACGTTCGATTTATACGCTATTCGCCCACTCCTTCTGTAAGAGCACTTTCGAATTGGTGGGATGGACTGGGTGGAGCATCGAACCCAATCTATGTTGTCCAGACAAATGAGCGAGTGATCCAACGGCTGCTCCTTTTAGCCACGGATCCTGGCGATCTCGTTCTCGACCCCACCTGCGGCTCGGGTACCACCGCATATGTCGCTGAACAATGGGGGCGGCGCTGGATCACTATTGACACTAGCCGCGTCGCTTTGACCTTAGCACGTACGCGACTAATGGCAGCGCGCTATCCCTGGTATCTACTGGCCGACAGCCGCGAGGGTCGCGCCAAAGAAGCCGAACTCATTCAGCGACCACCTACCGGCGGTCCTGTTCAAAACGATATACGGCAAGGCTTCGTCTATGAACGCTTTACTCGGCAGACATCAGGGTCGATCGCCAACAACCCGTTGATCGATGAAATCTGGGAGCGGTGGCAGATGGCTCTTGAACCTTTGCGCGCTACTCTCAATGGAGCGACAAAGAAGAATTGGGAGGAGTGGCAGGTTCCGCGCGAACTGGCAGCCGATGCACCGGCCTCCGCCGCCGATTCACACGCAAAGTGGTGGGCGGCGCGGATCGCCCGGCAGCGCGAAATCGATGCCAGCATCGCCGCCCGCGCGGATGTCGAATACCTCTACGACAAGCCTTACGTCGACAATACTCGAGTCCGCGTTGCTGGGCCGTTTACAGTGGAGAGCCTGTCGCCGCATCGCGCGCTGCCCGCCAGCGAGGAGGAACTAATTGACCTGCTCAACGCAGCCGAAGGCAAACGCTCTGCAGCCGACGCTGATCTTGCAGGGCAGGATTTTGCCGCAGTCGTAATCGACTATCTCAAATCCGAGGGCGTGAAGCAGCAGGATAAGGGCGGACGTATTGCCTTCGAGAGCTTGACGCCCTGGCCTGGCAATTTCATCGGCGCCAGCGGCGTCTTCGTCGAGGGAGAGAACGGCCCCGAGCGCCGCGCCGCAATCCTGATCGGGCCGGAATACGGCACTGTCGGTCGGCAAGACATTGTTGCGGCTGCGCGCGAGGCTGTCGATGCACGGTTCGACGTACTGATCGCTTGCGCGTTCAATTTCGACGCTCACTCCTCTGAGTTGGAGAGTCTCGGTAGTCTGAAGATCCTAAAGGCGCGGATCAATCCCGACATGCACATGTCGGAAGAACTGAAGAACACCGGGCGCGGCAACATGTTCGTCGTGTTTGGCGAGCCCGACGTGGAAATTCTTGACGATGGTGGGCCCATGCTCCGGGTAAGGGTGAACGGCGTCGACGTGTTTGACCCCAACACCGGTGACATCCGCTCAAACGACACCAAAGGCATCGCAGCATGGTTTATAGATACTGACTATAACGAGGAGAGTTTCTTCGTCCGCCACGCCTATTTCCTCGGCGTGAACGATCCCTACAAGAGCCTGAAGATCGCACTGCAGGCCGAGATAGATGAGGACGCGTGGGCGACGCTCTATTCCAACACCTCCCGCCAATTCTCCAGGCCGGCAACAAGGCGCATCGCTGTAAAAGTGATTAATCACTTGGGGGATGAAGTGATGAAAATATTCAATGTTTAAACTGAGCTGCGCCTCGCAAACGGGAGAGAAACTTGCGCACATTGGTGACAACTAACGTTTGGAACGAGATCACGACTGCTGCGAAAGGTACAAGAAAGCCATCGCATGTTGCCGTTGCTTATTTCGGCTCCAAAGGACCGAATTTATTGCCCTTGTTGAAGGGCAGCGCACTCGTAGCTGACGTCAGCATCCCAACCGTAGCTCGTGGATCAACCTCGCCCGCGGCATTGAATCAATTGCGCAAAGTTGGTGTTGATATCTATTCGGTTCAATATTTGCACGCGAAGGTATTTGCTTTTGATGCAGTCGCATTTGTTGGCTCAACAAATGCGTCGGAACACTCCGCGACCACTCTGGTAGAGGCTGCGCTAAAAATTCGCACCAAGAATGAAATTCGTTTAGTCCGCAACTTTGTTGATTCGCTGTGCGTTACAAAACTAAGCGCATCCGACCTCAAAGATCTCCAGAGTTACTACAAGCCGCCGAAATTCACCCCTACGCGACCCAAGCAGCATCAAAACTATTCAACATTGCTCATGGAGTTGACGCTTGAGCAAGGTCGTGATCGGGCCTCTCAAGTTCAACCACCAAGGAGCGTCTGGGAGACATTCTTCGGCTTGAAGTATTCCGCGACTACTCTCCGAACGATCACTCTCATCAATGAAAAGACGTTGGCGACCGAAATCAGGCCCGTTGTGAAGCATGATCACACATATACAATAGAAATTTCAGACGCCGACTTGCCCCGTCCCGCAATCTTGCAAATGCGACGGGTAGGTCCAAATATGTACTCTTATGTTGTTCACCGGCCCGGCGATCCTAAATTCGCCGATGTTAGTCACCTTGTAAAAACACTCCATAACCCTTTCTGGGATACAGGGAGACGATGGATCCTGATGTAGCATTCGGTAGGCCCCACAAAGTGAACTTCCTGATCGCAGATACCTTTACTGCTTCATTTGTCCGGCTGTCTGGCGCGGACCAGAAGGCCGTGAAGGCAAGTGTCTTCGACCTGCAGATGGATCCAACTGGCAATGGCCTCCAACTGCACCGCATCGACAAGAGCAGAGATGCGAACTTTTGGTCGGCTCGAGTTAACCGTGACATCCGGTTGATCATCCACAAGACAGGTGACAGCGTTCTCGTCGCCTATGTTGGCCACCATGATGACGCCTATGCCTGGGCGGAGCGGCGGCGGATCGAGGCGCATCCGAGAACCGGTGCGATACAGATCGTCGAGGTGCGTGAATGGGTGGAGGATGTCGCTCCGCCTACGTTCGACTTCGTCTTCCCAAAGCCCGCCAGCAGCAGGAAGATGGAGGCAGCTACGCCAGGCTTGTTCTCCTCATTGGACGATGACGCGCTACTTTCTATTGGCGTGCCGGCTGACTGGCTCGCCGATATCCGCATGGCCAACGAAGATCGCTTCTTCGCGCTTGCGAGCCATTTGCCGGCTGAAGCCTCAGAGGCGTTGCTCGAATATGCCGCGACTGGCAAGCTGACGGAGCCACTTCCAGTTGTCGCCGATCCCTTCAGGCATCCCGATGCCTTGCGCCGGATTCGTCCGATTGCCGATCAGGAGGAGCTGGAACAAGCGCTGGCCTTTCCTTGGGAGAAATGGGGCGTCTTCCTGCACCCGTCGCAACGGGCGCTGGTGGAGCACTCCTATTCGGGCCCAGCGAGGGTGGCCGGGTCGGCGGGAACCGGCAAGACCATCGTGGCGATCCATCGCGCCGTCCGGCTCGCCCGCAATAATCCCAGTGTCAGAATATTGCTGGTGAGTTTCTCGCAGCCTCTGGCTGACGCCATGGCGAAGAAGCTTCTGGTTCTTGCTCCCGAGACGGGCGGCATCGTTCCCCGGATCACCACAGCATCGTTTCGGGGGATTGCCGAGCAGATGTATCAACTTGAACATGGCGTCCGCCCTCGCATTGCCTCCGATGTCGTATTGCGGGAGCGGTTGCATGCAGCGGCCATTACGGCCGGCCTCAAAGGCTTTTCAGAACGCTTCCTGCTCTCAGAGTGGATCAACGTCATCGACGCCTGGGGCATGACGTCGCTCGAAGCCTATTCGACTGTGCAACGAATGGGCCGCAAGAGCAGGCTTGGACCCAACCAGCGCGAACGCCTCTGGCCCGCTTTCGCGGAAGTGCGCGAGGCGCTAGCATTCGACCGTTATACGACTTGGGCGGACGTCTTCGCTAGCTTAGCGGCGGCTATCGTACACCGAGCTACAAAGCCCTTCGACCATGTCGTCATAGACGAAGCGCAGGATCTTGCGCCGTCAGAGCTGCGCTTCTTTGCTGCACTGGCACCCGGCGGGGCAGACGGATTGTTCTTAGCAGGAGACATCGGACAACGTATTTTCCAGCATCCTTATTCATGGGCCAGTCTGGGCGTCGAGGTGCGGGGCCGTTCGCACACACTCAAGGTCTGCTACCGCACCTCGCAACAGATACGGAGTGCTGCGGATCGGCTCTTGCCGTCAATCTTGCGCGACACTGATGGCTTGGAGGATGAGCGACGCGGGATCGTATCGGTCTTCGAAGGGCCGTTGCCGGAAGTCAAGCGTCTCGCCACCGTTGAAGCTGAGGCAGAAAGCATTCGCAACGTGGTAACTAGCTGGCTCACAGAGGGCATTTCAGCCCATGAGATCGGCCTATTTGTCCGAACGCAGCAACTCGTTGCCCGCGCCCGGTCTGCGATTGCCGGACTGTCAGCCGCTGAGGAGATTGTAACAGCACCCATGAGCCTGGCTAAGGGACTGGAATTTCGCGCTGTCGTGGTGATGGCTTGTGACGAAGGAACGCTGCCGCTTGATGAGCGTGTTGCTGACGCAGCGGACGAAGCCGAACTTGACGACATTTATGAAACCGAACGGCGATTGCTCTACGTGGCCTGCACGCGGGCGCGTGAGCATCTGCTTCTCACTGGCGTAGATCCAACGTCCGAATATCTATCGGACTTCGTCGATAAATAGCGCCATGATCTCGAACCGAAGCAGAACAACCTAAGATCACTATAGACCAAAAAATAGCTTCCTTGATTCAGGGCAATGCAGATCGTTGCAAACGCTCTAGTCGATCTTCTCGTCGGCGTAGACGCCCCACAACCGCTGCTGCTCGATCCAGCCGTCGAAGCCGGTGCCGGTGACGCGGCACCATCCGGACGTGCAGCGTTTCACCGACGCCACCACGCCGGACTGCAGCCGCGCCGCGACCGCGCTGGTGGGATCGGCCCGGTCGTACAGCGGCGCGAGATCGTCTTTCGACTTCAGCGTCACCACGGCGGTGCGCTTGCCCGACAGCAGGGAGTGATAGACCCAGCCTTCCGCGCCTTCGGAATCGCGCACCCGGCGCCAGTTCTCGAATTCGGCGGTGACTTCCACCGGCAGACCGGCCTTGGTGTAGACCCAGCTGACGTCATTGTCCTTGGTGGGACCGCCGCGAACATTGACGTGATCGGACTTCAGGCTGACATAACGCGGCACCGGCAGGCCGCTCACCGGCCCCGTGGCATCCTTCGCCGCCAGCGCCCCCTGTGCATTGCCAGCCAATCCGGCGAGCACCAACGCCGCCAAATAACGCTTGAACCCCATTGCCTTGTCCCTGCCGACATCTTGCAGGACCGCCACATCCCCCGTGGCCGCCTGACACCCCGAAATTTCGCTGTTGCAAGCCCGGCTGCGGGTTCCTGGCTGGGTTCTTGTCTTGGCCGGGCCTTCTGCTAGAGAGGACCGAACGCGAGACCCATCACAAGAGCCGACGAGAGCTTGCGACCGACGCGGAACGGCAGTTTCGGACAGCCCGGTTAACGAGACATCAATGGCCGGGCAGAGGCTTCTGCATCGGCACAACACTAGTTCTCAGCCGACAGGGTCCTCCTCACGCGGCGCCAGGACATTGCCGAAGGATCGCATGTCCGGTCTGGGTGCGCGCCCTGCGCGAGCCGCAGGTGTGCGGCGAACGCCCAGACCGCTAGTCCCAGGGACGGTCGCAGCGTTGCGAAGGGGAGACGCACCGTTGCGAAGGTTTCAGCCCGATATCCACATACCCGCTATGTAACCTGGCGGCTCTTCGCCCCCATAACGCCCAAGGGCTATGGGGACTAACTCCACGCCATCGTTGAAGCCACGACGCCCCCTCGCATAGATTCGCCCGGACAACGCGATTCTCGCCGCAGCCCGGGCGTAAAACGGGCCCTCGGGTGGCGCATCCGTCAGTGTGCCGAAGGGGCCGCCGACCTCAAACGGGCGTTCGTGGGCCAGCCCGACGTGACCGGGCTGTTCGGATGGTTTCACCGGTTGAAACCTTACTCTGGACATTCCGGGATCATCAGCCATGCCGATTTCATTCGCTGGATCAGCGGCCGCTTGCCTATTCAAAATATCCCATCCTCTGCATCACGCCGGCGCTGTAGGGTTGCCGACATGAGCGATCCGCACACGGCCAGCAAATTGCGCTGCCTCGATGCGGCGTGCCGCGATACGCTGCTATCGCCGCTCGACTTCCGCGTGTTCCACCTCATCGCCAGCATGATCAATCGTGTCACCGGCGACGCCTGGCCGGCCCAGGCGACGCTGGCCGAGATGCTCGGCGTCACGCGCCGCAGTGTGCAGATCTCGCTAGCGCGGCTGCGCAGGCTTGGCTACCTCAGCGCGGAGGTGCAGCGCGGGCGCGGGCATGTGAAGCGCTACCGATTGTCGCAGGATCATGCCGGCGGTGGAGACGCTGATGGCGCCGCGGAGAAAAGCGAAGCGGGGTTCGCCGGTGGGCCTGAGAAAATGCGAACGCCCGTGCAGGAAAAGGCGAACGGGAGCGCGATAAAAGGTGAAGAGACATTCGCACAGAACCCCTTCAATAACCCTTTCAAGACTCCGGAAACGAGAGATTCGAATCTGGACGGGAGCAGCGAGGGGGTGTGGGTGGATTGCGAATCGATGCAGGCCGATGCGTGGCGGCGCTACTGGCGATTGAACGGGTTGATGGAGCCGGTGCGGAGCAATCGCACGGGGAAGTATGCGCGGCGGCTGCCGAGCGCGTGGCCGCCGGGGGTGGTGGGGGTGTGAGGTGGGGGCGGTGGATTCAGAATGCGTGGGGAAGCGGCCCCTCACCCGCCGCGCAAGGCGGCAACCTCTCCCCAGCGGGGAGAGGTGAAGAGGAGGCGCGGCTGCGATGAATCGCTGGGGGTAAGCCCGGCAACGGCAAGGAGGGTGTTGAGACGCCGGGCCGTCGCCGCAGGCCGGCTCTGTCGTCTCATTGCTTGCGCGCCCGCATGTCCTGGGTTCGGGCCGGCTGCAGCACGGCGACGACACACTGGCCTCCCGCGCTTTTGAGGCTGCCGCAGAATTGCGTGGCTTCGTCCGGCGTCGTGAACGGCCCCACCGAAGCACGAAAGTAAACGCCTTTCTCGCCGAGATCCGCGCGCAAGATGATCGGCCGCCGGGACGCCAGCACGGACGGATACTTTTCCTGCAGCGCCCGGTAGGCGGCTTCGGCATCGGCCTGGCTGCGCTGCGTGGAGACCTGGACGACGTAGCCGCCGCCGGGTGGTGGCGGAAGGGGGACGTCCAAAAGCGGTTCTGGCCGAGACCCCGAACCAGCCGACGCGGCCGGCGGCGCTTCGCCCCACGCGGCGAACGCCTCGCGAAAAGCGCGCTCGCCGGAAGGGCCCTTCTCGAACGTGAGAATGCCGCGGCGGGTGTTGACGAGGGCGAGCGGGACGTCCAGCCAGGCACGCGTGGCGAGCAACTCAATGTTGCTCGCCTTGGTGGCGTCGGCGTCCGACAACTCGATCAGGAAAACATTCTCGGCGAGCTTCACCGCCAGTCCCACCAGCGGCGTGCCCTTCATCGGCTCGGCCGGCTTCATCAGCACGCCGGGCACATTTGCAACGCCGCCGCCGTCGAAATCCCGTGGCAGCGCAAAGGCGAACCGCAAGGTGTGGCTGGCCGCCAGCGATGCATCGCTGTTTTTCCGGATCAACAGTGTGAGCGTGAGCTTGCGGTCGGGCATCGCGACATCGGCCCGCACCGCGAGCCTGGTGGAATCGCCGGCCGGCTCGGTGCGCCAGGTCACCGCGCCATAGGAGCGCCGGCCCTGAGGGAGAGCCGGGTCTTCCTCGTACAGGATCACGGCACCGCGGCGATCCGCCTGCCCTGCGTCGGGCAGGGCCGGCGTCACGAGCTGCGCCAGGGATGGCGTGGTGGCGCGTTGCGGCGGCTGGGCCTTCGCGGACTCAAAAACCGCCGCCAGCAGCGATACGACAGCCACGAGACGGCGACACCAGATCAAAAGCGCTGATCGGGCCGATCCTGCCATACCAAAACCCACCTGAAACGACACACCTGAAATGCATTGATCGATCCCGCGCCAATCCGATGGTCTGCCGCAGGAGGCAATGCCATCGCCAATATCAGAGCAAGGCGCGGCGCGCCACATCCCGCGCTAGATGATGCCCTCAAGCTGAGAGGGATCGCTGACAAGGATGTCCTTGCACCCTCTTGCGGCAAGCTCCTCGGAGGTGCCGAACGGAAAAACCGCAACGATCAGGCCGAGCCGGCCATCCACCCGCGCGTTGAATGTCCATTCGATTCCGCTCGCACCCGGGGTGTCGCTCTGATAGATCGCGCTGCTCCCGGGCCGATAGACGATCACATTCGGCATGACGGTCTCCCTGGCCGGCCGCGGCGGAGGTGACGCCGCGCTCCAACACGTGGTGTCGGCAACCCGGGGACGGGTTCATCCGATGGGATGAGTTCCGCTGCCAGTGCAGACCGGCCAACGCAGCCGGGGTGTCCGCGACTTTCTTGCGGCCGCTGTCAAGACGTGGATACCCGCGCCAAGCGCGGGCATGACGGCTGAGAGTGGGGCGACGCCTTGGCTCTATCGCTTCGCCGCAAGAAAGACGTGGATGCAACGGCGACTTGGCTTCGCCAAGTCGCTGGGGTCGAGCCGGGCGATGACGGTGAATGTGGAGAACCGCAATCGGCCCCTCGCACGATCATGGCCAGCCCTTCCCCTCGAAACGCTTCCGCCGCCGGCACCGCAAATATCCACCATCGCCCTGAACCCCCTCTCCCGTTCAAGGGACAAACTCACAGCATGGGGTGGCTGAACCGTGGAGAATCCGGGAGGAGGCCGCGATGACGCAGGCAGAGACCGAAGCCGAACTCCAGAGCCTGCACGCGCAGGTGTCGCGGCTGCAGCAGCAACGCGACGGCGACACACGGCATTGCAGGCGATGGGCCAGCATCAGCGCGTGCACGGGCGTGGCCGCGCTCATCGCGAGCATGGTTTTGTATGCGATCGCTCCCGCCGTGTCCTACGACCTGTTCTATGCCAGCCTGCCGTTCGGCTTTCTCAGCCTGGCCTTTGGCAGCGCCGCGCGACAGGCGAGCAACCCGCCGGGGGCGGCGATGCGCCCGTAACGATGCGGGAGAGCGTCGCGCAAGCCATCGTGCCGACGTGTGCAATGCCGGATCGTGATGTGTGGAGGCGCAGGGGCACGCTCCGCCAAAGAGAGGGGCGAGGCGCAGTGGCATTTTTTGGTGTCATGCCCGCGTTTGTTTTCTACGACTCGGCTCCGCCGAGTCGCAGATACAAGCGCGGGCATGACGGCTGAGGGAGGTCGCGACGCACCGGCTCACATCCTCACACCCCGCTTCCTCAGTCGCGCGCCTATCGCCGGCCGCCCGGCGCGGGGACGTCCAGCAGCGGTTCGCGTTGTGGTGGCGGGGGCACTGGCGGCGGCGCGGGCGGCGCTGGCGGCGCGGCGGCCGGCGGCGGGTCGCCCCAGGCGGCGAAGGCGGTGGTGAAGGCGCTGTTACCGTCGGCGCCCTTGGCGATGGCGAGGATGGCGCGGCGCTGGTTGGCGTAGACGATGGGGATATCGATCCATTCGCGCGAACGCAGCAGATCGAGATTCTTCGCCACATCGACCTGGCGGTTCGACAGCCCGACCAGGAACACGCTCGCGGCCACCTTCACGGCCAGCGCCGACAGCGGCGCGCCGCGCGTGGTCTCCTTCAGCTTCATCAGCAGGCCAGGCACGTTGTCGACGCCGCCGCCGCCGACATCGGCCGGCAAGGTGAAGCGGATGTCCGCGGTGTGGGTGGCCGGCAGCGCGGGATCGGCGTTGCGGCGAAGCAGCAGGGTCATGGTCAGCCCGCGCTCCGGCACCTCGGCGACGGCGCGCACGGCGATGCCGCCGCCGTCGGGCTCGGTGCGCCAGGTGACGCGGCCTTCATAGCGGTGGCCCTGCGGCACACTGGGGTCTTCGTCATAGAGCACCGCGCCGGAGGTGGCGGCAACAGCGGCGGAGGCCGGAGGCGGTGGAGGCGCCGGCGGCAAAACGTTCGCGGGCGGGTGCGGGGTCAGTAGTGCAGAATTCCGTGCCACATCCGCCGGGATCTGCGCCGGCGGCACGGGCGGTGGCGTCGGCGGCAGGTGCGGCGTGGGGAACACGTTGCTCTGCATGGATGGCGGCGGCGATGATGCCGGGCGCTGCGGTTCGGAGAACAGGCCGCGCCGCGGCGGCGCCGGCACCATGGGCTCAACAAACGTGAACGGGAGATCGCGGTCCACCGCCGACGACGCCACCCAGATCTCCTGGTCGCCGCCGGTGGCGCGCTTCACCGCCAGATCAGTTTCTTGGAACACCCGCAGCACATCGAGATCCGGGCGCAGCATCTGCCGCGCCAGCGCGCGGGTGAAGGGGCTGATGCCGTTTTCGCCCTCGCGCGCCACGCGGCCCGGCCGCGCTGCTGATGACAGCACGGTGCGCCGCGGCGGCTGCAGCTCCGTGAAGCCGCCGTCCGCGCCGCGCAGCGACGGCCGCAGCGGATTGGCGCGGCTGGCGTCGAGGATGACGAGATTGAGTTTGGTCGGCGCGGCATCGAGCGACTTGAGCACGCCGGCGAGATCGACCAGCTGCGCGGCGGCATCGGCCTCCGTCGCCGGATCGGCGCCCACCGGCACCATCGCGTCGACGCCGTGCAGGTGCACGCCATGGCCGGCGTAATAGAACCTGTCTCTTATACACATCTAGATGTGTATAAGAGACAGTTGCTTGCGCGCCCGCATGTCCTGGGTTCGGGCCGGCTGCAGCACGGCGACGACACACTGGCCTCCCGCGCTTTTGAGGCTGCCGCAGAATTGCG
>BFBZ01000012.1_pt155 | contig 12473 bp, 8 predicted proteins | sample 1888401 | NCBI WGS metagenome assembly BFBZ01 (sample SAMD00112614, study PRJDB3348) | symbiont metagenome | host: Chara braunii | reverse complement strand
CCGGCTGGATGTCCGTCTCGCCGGTGAATGGACCAAGCGCCAAGGTTATTCGTTCAATGAGCTCACCGACAACCGCATCGATGGCCGCGATCTATGGTCAGGCCGACTGACGATAGGTTGGAAACCGATCGCGAACGTCCAAACATATTTCGTCTGGGAACATTTCTCTGAAGATGACGATCGTATGCGTACGGCCAAACAACTTTGCCACAAGGCACCAAATCCGACCGAGATAAATGGCATCCCGATAAATTCCGAGACGCAGAGTGGTGGCGCATTCGGAGCATATACCTACATTAATCAGGGTTGCATAGCAGCATCGCTTTATTCACCAGAATCGTTCGAAACGCCGAATGGATATTCATTACCGTTTTATGGAGCTACAGCAAATATTGGCAATCCAGTCGTCCCCAACGTCGACCCTTACGTCAGCACAACGCAATCGCGCAACTTAAGGATCATTGAGACGACGCTTGATCCCGTCTACAAGGCAAAGAATGACATTATTGAGCTGAATGCAGACTACGCTGTTACGCCCGAATTGACGTTGACATCGCAGACCGGGTTCAATCATGACTTTCTTTGGTCGACAGAGGATTACAACCGCTTCAACACGACGCCGGGCGTATTTCAATACACCGACCCCTTCGCTGGCGGATTTAATACGAACGATACGGGAGCGATCCGGCCCGACGGGTCTTTCTGCGATCCGCAACTTGGATGCAGCGCTCGCCTAGTTGCTCAGGACCTTTCGGAAGAACATTCCTGGCAACTCAGTCAGGAATTTAGATTGGCGACGAAGTTCGCAGGACCATTCAACTTCAACGCCGGGGGAAATTTTCTACATTATGAGACGCATGAAAACTACTACGTCTTCATCAACGCTCTGACGCTGCTGGCGGTGAATGGCGCAGCCTCCGCGAACCGCGAGTCCAATCCGAACCATCAGTACGTTTCTGGGGTGACCGACAACTTCAGTTGCTTGCCATTTGGACCTAAAGCCGGAGATCCAGCAAGAGATGCCACGGTATTTGGATGTACTTACATTGATCCTAATCCGATTAGTGATCTGAACAACCAAGGGCACAATTATTTTTTGAGTCAGAATCCGTATGTCCTGAATTCGTATGCCGCATTCGGTGAGGCCTACTATGACGTGGTTGAAGATTTGAAACTGACCACCGGATTGCGGTGGACAGAAGACCGAAAGCACTTCCCACTTATTTCCAGCTGGCTCCTAGATGCAAACAGTTACGGCTACCCAATAACGGGTGTTATCAATCAGCAATGGGATCAATTCACTGGACGGCTCGCCGCAAATTGGACGCCGAAGTTTAACTTTACAGACCAAACGCTGATATATGGCTCCTATGCGCACGGCTACAAGGCTGGTGGCGCCAACCCTCCGCCTGCCGTGCCGACGAAATTCGCATCGCTCGGCGGCTCCTCGGGCTCGGTGACGCATCCGAGGACGTTCGAACCAGAATTTGTTGATGCCTTTGAGCTAGGTACCAAAAACAAGCTGCTCGACGGCGCGCTGACGATCAACAGCGATGTCTTTTACTATAATTATGAAGGCTATCAGATTTCCGAGATCGTCGATCGCACGGCAATAAATCAAAATTTTGATGCGCACATAAAAGGCGTCGAAGTCGAGGCAGTGTGGGAGCCAGTACCTGGTCTACGCCTAAATTTCGCAGGCGGTTACGAAGACGCACGCCTGGCCAGCGGTTCGAAAGCCATCGATTTGATGGATCGCACCGACAAAGCCAATCATCCCGGCTGGATTGTGGTAAAGCCGTTTCCCACCGTTCCATCCAACTGCATCCTTCCAGAATACATGTTTATCGACGGCTTCGGTGGCGGCGCGTTGGGATTGTGCTACCCGTATGTGACACCGACCATCGATCCTGGGACAGGTCTTACCTACACGCCATATCCGGAAGACGTCGCCCCCGGATATTCCGCGCTTCCTCCAGGTTATCCTGGCTTCAATCCATCTGATCCGGCAATCAATCACGGTGAAGGCTTTTTCAAGGACATCAGCCACAACAAAATGCCTAACGCACCACCATTCACGGCATCCCTTGGCGTGCAGTATTCCATGCCTATTACGTCGGACTGGGCTACCACACTGCGTGCTGACGGATACTGGCAGGACAATTCCTGGTGGCGTGTCTTCAACGACCTCGAATACGACAAACTACATGGTTACGCCACGTTGAATCTAGCGTTGATACTAACCAGCCAGTCGGGCTTCCAAGTGATGATCTACGACAAGAACGTTCTCAACACGACTGCGGTCTCAGGTGCGTTCCTCAATAGCGATGACAGCGGACTGACAACCAATGTCTTTCTGACCGATCCAAAGCTGATCGGCATACGTGTGATGAAGAATTGGTGAGGGGGAGACGATGAGCGAATTGATGAATGCTAACGCGCAGGGGGTTTTCCGCCGGAAACTCCTATCGACCGCTTCTGTGCTGAGCCTACTGGTGCTTGTGTATGAAGGAGGTGCCGCAAGGGCCGAAGACTTGGAGCGCCCTACCGTTTGGGTCGAACTCGGTGGACAGCTTGAGCGCGTCAACACGATACAGGACAAGTTCAACGCGTCGTTTATCTCCGATCCGCAACCTCTACAGGCGTTTCCGTTTGGGTCGAGGCGCCTGCCAGAAGCGGAACACATTGTGCCCTCTGCATCTTACGACCGGTCGCAACCTTTACAGGCGCAAAAACAACCGGGATATGATTTCGGAGGACAGGCTAAAGTGTCGTTCCAGTCCGAAGGTTCGGATTGGATATTTTCCGCGGCCGCTCGTTACGGTCGTGCCAATGGCAGCAAGCACGTTACACAGCAAACGGCACGGCCGCGCTGGGCGCTGTCACCAGAGTTTTATCCAGGCGTCTATATTACGCCCGATGTCGTGAGGTTCTCCAATGCAAACGCGGACTACACGCAAAGTCACGCGGTTGTCGATTTCCAGGTCGGTAAGGACGTCGGCCTGGGCTTATTCGAGCAAAGCTCGCAATCGGTCTTCAGTGCAGGTATTCGCTTTGCGCAGTTCGTCTCTAGGTCCAGCGTACATGTCAACGCCGCCCCGAATGTCCAAATCTATCACAGTCAGCCATATGGGGTGTTCAACAAATATGCTACGCGATTCCAGACCTATGAGTTTTCGGGCCATAGCGCACGCAGTTTCCACGGCATTGGTCCATCACTTTCCTGGAACGGCTCGATGTCCATCGCTGGCAACTTGGACACTGCAGAGCTGAGTCTGGATTGGGGCATAAGTGGGGCGCTTCTGTTCGGTCGGCAAAAGGTGAGAACAGATCATTCAACGAAAGCTTACGATCAATACTATACTCCTGGTGCGGGCACGTTTTATCCTCCCCGGCTCACGCATTATAAGCACGCCACGGCGCACAACCGCTCGCGCGCCGTCACAGTACCAAATATAGGCGCATTCGCAGGCCTCTCTGCGCGCTATGCAAATGCTCGGATAAGTCTCGGCTATCGTGCGGATTTTTTCTTCGACGCGATGGATGGAGGCATCGATCAACGCCACACCGAGGATGTCGGCTTCAATGGACCGTTCGCTAAGATCAGCATCGGCCTTCCGTAATGGGCCGTGGGAAGTCAATGCTCTGTCCTGTTCTGTCGCCGCCGTTATCGCGCTTCCGTACGTGGTCGATGTTTGGCGTCACATGATGCGCTAAGAAGAAGTCGGGAGCCTGTCTGGGACAATGTGCCAATCCGCTGAGGAGGGCACGCCCGATACTGCGGCTTCACCTGCCTCCGCCGAACCAAAGCTCCGGCTTGGCGCTCCCGGCGACGGGAGATCGGGCGGGCAGCGGATTCTGCTTTGCCCGATGCCTTGTATGGTTGCTGCTTGCCGAAGTGGAAGTCGGTGCCGTTCACCGATATGCGGTGGTGGCACCATTGACGTCACCGGCTCCATCACTGTGTAAACCGCATCAGCTCTGTTTGGCGGTTCGCTCCGCCTCAACGGGACCGACATGATTTCGGGGCAAATATTGCTGCTTGGGAGCCCGAGCGCTTCGGCACGTTTGTTGCGCGCGGCAGCCCCCGAGGGCGTTCGCCCAAAAAACTTTCCCCAATTTTAAAAAAAATCGCACGATCAGTGGTCAACTCCGGCCGTCTGGATTGTCGGAATAAGTGAGACCCGCGTCCAACCCTCACCGGGGGAATCGCCAGGGGATGATCGAGAGATCGGACAACGATTGTGAGAAGACTCCGCGCACTTCGGAGGCGGCGATGACGCCGTCCGAAGTCGATGCGTGGTTTGTGCGTGAAATCCTGCCGCTGGAGGCGGTGCTGATGGAATATCTGCAGCACAACTGGCGCAACCGAAGCGACATCTATGATTTCCGGCAGGAGGTCTATATCCGGCTTTACCAGGCGGCATTGAAGGAAATCCCGGATCGCCCCAAGCAATTTCTCTTCACGACCGCGCGAAACCTGTTGATCAACCGCGTTCGCCATGAACGGATCATTCCAATCGAGGCCGTGGCCGATCTCGATGCCCTGGAAATCGCGGCCGACACGCCGTCCGCTGATCGCGCCCTGCTTGCACGGGATGAATTGCGTCATCTGCAATCGGCGCTTGACCATCTGTCCCCGCGTTGCCGCGAGGCCGTCGTCCTTGGCCGTATCGAGGGACTGTCCCGAAGCGAAATCGCCGCCCGTATGGGTGTGGCCGAAAGTGCGGTATCTAAATATCTCTCGACCGGCATCCGTGCCTTGGTCGAACTCCTGTACGGCGAATCTCGCACATTGCGGAGGAAGCCATGAGCGGTCCGCAGGAACGCACAGCTTCTCTCAATGCGCTCGAAATCGATGAGACCGCGTCGGAGTGGCTGGAGCGGCGTGATTTTGGATCGTGGGGCGACCGCGATCAGCAAGAATTCGACATCTGGTTCGCACAGTCCCTGGCCCATCGGATTGCCTTCGTTCGCCTTGAAGCAGGATGGAAACGAACGGAACGCCTGACCGTGTTGCAGTCCCCGATGCGCCCCATAGGTTCGGCTGTATCGGGCCGCGATTCCTGGCCGAAATCGTTCAAACTGGCCGCGGCTTTATTTGCGGTGGCGGTGATAGGCGGCGGTCTTGCCTTCTATGCGGATAAGCCCGCGCAGGTGACTTACGCAACGGGGTTGGGCGATCGCGAAGTTCTCTCGCTCGCGGACGGCTCGCAGATCGAACTCAACACCGACACAAGCCTGCGAACGACAGTCACGTCCGGCCGCCGCACGGTCTGGCTCGATAAGGGTGAAGCCTATTTTCGGGTGAAACATGACGCGGCGCATCCGTTCGTCGTGATCGCGGGGCGTCGTCGCCTCACTGATATCGGCACTGAATTCACCGTTCGGCGTGACGTGGCGCGCCTACGCGTGGCCGTTCTGGAAGGAAGTGTTCGCCTCGATAGCGATCATTCTCTCCAAGCCGGCCGCCAGGCGGCGATCCTAAAATCCGGCGACACGGCGGTTGCCACTGCCACTGCGCTTTCGATCTCGCGCAAGGCGCCAAAAGCGCTCGCCGACGAACTAGGATGGCGGCGTGGCGTGCTGATCTTCAATCAGACATCGCTTTCGGAGGCGGCTGCCGAAATCAACCGCTATAACCGCAAGAAGCTCGTCATCGCCGATCCAGTGACCGGACGGTTGAAAATCGGGGGCACGTTCCCAAAGAACAATGTCGATGCGATCACCGCGGCAGCTCGCGAGCTGTTCGGGTTGCATGTGGAAGATCGCGGAAACGAAATCGTCGTCACGCGATGACGGGTAAATCGCCGCTAGGTGGAAAACAGAATCTCTTTTGATTGAACGGGGGGGTACATGACCAGGTTTTCAGCTTCGAAATTGGCGGCTTCGGCCTTTGTGTTGGGGCTTTCTTCGTCGCCGGCCGTTGCGGCGGACTTCAACATTCCCGGCGGTGATCTCAAATCCGCCCTGGATGCTTACACGCGGACGACCGGCGCCGCATTGCTTTATGGCGAAGATTCCGTACGCGGCGTCAAGACAAAGGGAGCCCAGGGCAACCTCTCCGATTCATCGGCGCTATCGCGCATTCTTTCCGGCACGGGGTTTCTTATGCGGAAGCACGATGATGGAACGATCACAATCGCGCGACAGTCATCTGCAAGCAACGATCTGCCGGAACTCGTGATCGCCCAGGCCGCGCCGCCTCCGCGCGCGGCAGTCGAAACCGTCACCGTGACGTCCTCCAAACTTGGTGGCGCCGATGTGCAGTCGATTCCGATCTCGATCACTGCACTGTCGCAGGAGCAGTTGACCGCCACGCAGACGGCAGGCGGACCGGACCTGATCAAACAGGTTCCGAACATGACCTTCACCAAGACGAATTTCAGCGGTTACAGTATCCAGATACGAGGCATCGGCACGCAGGCGATTTCGGTTACCACTGACCCCGCGGTGGCCGTGGCGATGAACGATATTCCATTCATTCGCAATCATTTCTTCGAACAGGAATTCTACGACGTTGGTCAGCTTGAAGTGTTGCGCGGCCCGCAAGGCACGCTCTATGGCCGCAATGCGACCGCGGGCGTGGTGAACCTCGTTTCTGCAAAACCCACCGACCAGTTCGAGGCTATGGCGAGCGGCGAAATCGGCAATTACCACCAGCGCCGTTTCGAAGGGATGATCAACTTGCCCATAGTCGACGACCGCCTCGATATCCGCGTGGCCGGCGAATGGACCAAACGGCAGGGTTATTCCTTCAATTCGCTTACCGACCAACGCATCGACGGCCGGGATTTGTGGTCCGGCCGCGTCACCATCGGCCTCAAGCCCGTCGAGGATCTCCAGGTGTATTTCATTTGGGAGCACTTCTCCGAAGACGACGATCGCATGCGCTCCGCCAAGCAGCTCTGCAAAACCGCACCCGATCCCACAGAAATCGGCGGAAAGCCCATTTCACAAAATACCGGCGGGGGCGTGTACGGGACAATCCTCTATGTGAATCAAGGTTGCGTTCCTGAGTCACTCTATTCCCCGGAATCGTTTGAACTCGTTAATGGTCACTCACTGGGCTATTTCTCTCCGACGCATGGACTCGGCAATCCTGTGAATCCAAATATCAATCCATACGCCAGCGCCACTCAGTCGCAAAATTTGCATATCATTGAGTCGACACTGGATCCGATTTACAAAACCAAGAACGATATAGTTGAGTTGAATGCCGATTACACCATTTCCCCGGCGTTGACGTTCACATCGCAGACCGGATTCAACCATGACTTCCTGTGGTCGACGGAAGACTACAATCGTTACAACTCTCAGCCCGGCGCATTCGAGTACGTCGATCCTACCAAGCCAACGGGACTCAATTCAACCGGACAAATCTCTCCGGATGGCGTGTTCTGCGATCCACAGCTTGGCTGCAGCGACCGTCTTGTCGCGCAGGATCTTTCGGAAGAGCACGCGTGGCAGTTCAGCCAGGAATTCCGACTGGCTTCGAATTTCAATGGGCCGTTCAATTTCAGCGTCGGCGGCAATTACATGCACTACGAAACCGAGGAAAACTATTACGTCTTTATCAATACGTTGACGTCGCTCGCCGTCGAAGGGGGAGAGTCTGACTATGTAACCGGCCATCCTTATGTTCCCGGCGTCACTGACAATACCGGTTGCTTGTTGCGTGGCCCGCGTCCTGGCGATCCGCTTCAAGGAGCTGGCGTCGCCGGATGTACCTATATCGATCCCAATCCTATCGACAAACTGAACAACCAGGGACACAATTATTTTCTCAGTCAGAATCCTTACGCACTCAACTCATACGCTGCCTTCGGCGAAGCGTATTATAATGTCTTCAAGAATCTGAAATTGATTGGTGGCCTGCGTTGGACGGAGGACAGAAAGCACTTCCCTCTTATCCCAAGCTGGCTTCTCGCGAGCCAAAGCTACGGTTATCCTGTCGTCGGCGTTGTGGACCAGCAATGGGACCAGTTTACCGGTCGCCTTGCCGCGAATTGGACACCAGAACTCAATTTCACCGACCAAACGCTTTTCTATAGCTCTTACGCGCATGGCTACAAGGCAGGTGGCGCAAACCCGCCCCCCGCGGTGTTGACCGGCGCACTCAGTCAACCGGGGCCCGATCAGGTTGCTTCGGTGGTCCATCCGTTGACATTCAAACCGGAATTTGTCGATGCGTTCGAGCTTGGAACAAAAAACACTCTGCTCGACGGGTCACTTACGCTCAACGGTAGCCTGTTCTATTACAATTATGAAAACTATCAGATCTCGCAGATTGTCGATCGTACCGCGATCAACCAGAATTTTGATGCCCATGTAAAGGGTGCCGAGCTCGAAGCAGCCTATGAGCCGCTGCCGGGTCTGCGGTTAAATTTTTCCGGGGGCTATGAAAACGCGCGCCTGGCAAAAGGGTCCAAGGCCGTGGATCTCATGGATCGCACAGCTGGCACGCCCGGCTGGATCGTGGTCAAGCCCGATCCGACCAAGCCCTCGAATTGCGTCCTTCCAATTCCGGTTGTTGCGAATTATGTCGGCGTCCAAATAATAGGCTTATGCAACGGCGTAATTTACGATCATGCGGCCTACGATCCAACGAACGCGTCGAACAATGGCGAAGGTTTCTACAAGGATTTGAGTGGCAATGTCCTGCCAAATGCGCCGCAATTCACAGCCTCGCTCGGCGCACAATATTCAATTCCGGTCACGCAGGATTGGGCTGCAGCCTTTCGCGCTGATGGGTATTGGCAAGACAATTCTTGGTGGCGCGTTTTCAACGATCTCGAATACGACAAACTGCACGGCTATGCGACGCTCAACCTTACTTTGACCCTGACAAGCCAGGCTGGTTGGCAGGTGATGCTCTATGACAAGAACGTGCTGAATACCACCGCGATTACCGGCGCATTCCTCAATTCGGACGACTCTGGCCTGACGACCAACGTATTCCTGACCGATCCGAAATTGATCGGCATTCGCGTCACGAAAAACTGGTAAAGGGGGGATCAATGAGCGAATTGATGAACGAAGCTGGCCAATATAAGAATGCCCGGTTCCAGCTTCTCGTAACCGTTTCTGCAGTGACGCTGATCACAGCCGTCTGTGCGAACGAAGAAACCAGGGCCGCCGATGAACCAAGCCGCCCCACCATCTGGATCGAGTTGGGCGGACAGCTTGAAGCCATCGCCAATGGTCAGGATGCTTTCACCGCTCCGTTCGCAGCTGGAGCGCAGCCGCCCGAGCCATTTCCATTTGCGCACCGTTACCCTTTTGGTCCGGCGGTTCGCATCGCGCAACCTGACGTTGATTTCGATCCGGCGCGTCCCTTTGGTATCCAGAAGCCCCCGCCAAACAGTTTCGGAGGCGAAGCGAAGATTTCCATAGAGCCGCGAGGTACCGACTGGGTGTTTACGGCCGCTGTGCACTATGGCCGCTCGAATGGGCACAAGAGCGATCTGCAGAAAACAGACGACCGTGTGCCTTATAATGTTCACCCGGGTGTAATAAGCCACCCCACAATTCTTACGCCGGATACGATTCGATTTTCCAACGCGCGCGCCAATTTCAATGAGAGTCACGTCGTGTTGGATTTCCAGGCTGGCAAGGATGTCGGGTTGGGATTGTTTGGCAGCGCCATACATTCACAATTCGATGCGGGTGTTCGATACGCACAATTCACATCGAAATCTAGCTTGGATGTGGTCGCTGTACCATATTTGCAGATCTATGGGCATCATTCCTCCTCTGCTTTCTCGGGCCCCAAATATCATGTTAAAACGCGTTTCCATTCTTACGACTTTTCTGCTCACAGCACGCGCAGCTTTCACGGCATCGGCCCGTCGCTTTCCTGGAGCGGCACCTCGGCGCTTGCAGGTGATGCGGACACGGCACAATTTGCGCTCGACTGGGGGGTCAACGGCGCGCTTTTATTCGGTCGCCAGAAAGTTGCAACCGATCATCGAACCACGTCCTTTGATCGCTACTATACAGGCGTCCTTATCTCGCGCGTGACGCAATACAAGCACACGCCTCCGCGCGGTATCCGAAGCCATTCGGTTGTGGTGCCCAATCTCGGGGGCTTTGCGGGCCTATCACTCAAATTCCCCAATGCCAAGGTTAGCTTGGGCTACCGCGCAGACTTCTTCTTCGGTGCGATGGATGCGGGCATCGATGCACGCCATACCGAGGACATGAGCTTCCACGGCCCCTTCGCTACCATCGGCATAGGTTTGGGCGGATAGAAAAGGCAGCCGAGTTGAATGTGTTGGTGCGAAGCGTCGCCGCCTTGCGACCGAGGGAAAGTTCACTAATCGAAGCACCGCATTGGTTGAAAAGTAGTCCGCTGAGAACAGTCCGATGGACCGTATCCTCAAAGCTTATCTGGACAGTATCCAGAGCGCAGGCAATGTCGATCAGTTGCGCGATGCCCTGACGGCGATTGCAGCGAGCCTGGGTTTGCACAATGTTGCCTATTTGGCATTGACGCGAACCGACGCGCCGCTGCTGATCTCCAACTACAATCCGGGTTGGACCGCCCATTATGTTGCGCGAGGCTATCACCTCTTCGATCCGGTGATCCGCAAGTCCTTCCGCTGCGCCCACGCGTTCGGCTGGGGCCCGGACTTCGTCAGACCGGATAGCCCGCCTGCTGTCCGCCGCTTCTTTTACGAAGCCGCGGATTTCGGCATCTCTTATGGCCACACCTTCCCAAGTGGACAGTGGCGGTCGTGTCAGGCGGCCATGACCTTCGCGACGGATCGGCGGCGGCGGGAGTACCAATCCTGCATCCGCCAGCACGCCGAAGCCTTGCAGATCATCAGCCTTATCTTTCACGCGGAGGTTCAGAATATGCGCGATCCCAGTACGCCGATTGACGGCGTCTCATTCAGTCGTCGCCAGTTGCAATGCCTGGAATGGGCGGCACGCGGAAAGTCCGTCGGCGAGGTTGCCCAACTGCTGGGCATCAGGCGACCGACGGCCAAATATCACCTCGATCAGGCCAAGGCCAAACTCGGCGTCAAGACCAACCTTGAGGCTGGGATTGCATTCAAGAAGAATAGGACCGACTAAGCGACCCCCTATCCAAGTAGATAGGATGCTTCAATTTCGGCGATGGGTCTCCATGGCGTTGCAACCGCTTCATGGGGATCGTCATGTTGCAGCTCATCACGCCAACCTCCTACGACGAGTTCGCCGACGAACTCGCTGAGATGCACCGGCTTCGCTATCGCGTTTTCAAGGAGCGTCTGCACTGGGACGTCGAGGTCAGGGACGGCCTCGAAATCGACCAGTACGACGCGCTTCACCCGACCTACCTGTTGGCGCTCGATCGCAATCGCACGGTTTGCGGCTGCGTGCGATTGCTTCCGACCCTTGGCCCCACGATGTTGCGGGACACTTTTCCCGTATTGCTGCACGGCCAGCCGATGCGGTCGAGCCTGTCGATCTGGGAAAGCAGCCGCTTCGCCCTCGATGTTGCCGAACCCGCGCCGAAGGGCGACGGTGGAATGGCGGTTGAGACGTATGAACTGTTCGCGGGCCTCGTCGAATTCGGTATGGCGATGCAGTTGCGCGAGATCGTCACCGTCACCGACACGCGCGTCGAGCGCATCTTGCGCCGGGCCGCGTGGCCGCTCACGCGCATCGGTCCGCCCCTGCCGGTCGGCAATACCCAGGCCGTCGCAGGATTTCTTGAAGTCTCGCGCGCAGCGCTGAATCGCCTGCGCAATGGCGGTGGCCTCAAGGGACCAATTTTGTGGTCGCCTGTCGTGCCGACACCGTGAGGGCGCCATGCGGCAAGATACGTTGGCGTTTGAGACGCCTGATTGGACGCAAGATCAACCTTACGTCTACACCGAATGGTTCAACGGCCCCCAATGGGCGTGGGAATATCTTAGGCGCAATGCCGAATTTCGCGCCGACTGGAAGCACGACCAGCTCGAATACGGACTGTCGGGTTACGATCCGCCAACGACAATGGTCGTATCGCTTGCAGACGCGCCGAAACTTTCCCGCTGGGGATGTCTTTACACCACGGCGCCCGATCAGGACGCGGTTCTGGCATCGGTCTTCTGGAATCCGCAATGGTGTTCCAGGGTGTTGCGGCTCACTGCGCAGCCGTTGTCGGTGTCGCTTGACGCAACACCATTTGTATTGAGCGACATCCCGTGTCCGTCCGTCTTGCTGGAATTACCCAGTGGGCCGCAACATCTTCTGCTTCGCGACGAAAGCCGGCGCTTGCAGCTTGTCGTAGACGGCGCCGATGTGACGAAACCCGTGCGTCTTTCGACCAACGGCGCGCCCGACAAGGACGTCGCGGCCGCGCAACTGCGCTCGCTGCATTGCTTCAACGATCTGCGATTGTCGGGACGGCTCTACGACTCGCATTTCCGGCGCACACCGATGCCGCAGCGGTTGCGCCTGCTGTTGCGCATTCTGGACGGCGAACACGCCGGCGCCTC
>BFBZ01000008.1_pt376 | contig 12479 bp, 11 predicted proteins | sample 1888401 | NCBI WGS metagenome assembly BFBZ01 (sample SAMD00112614, study PRJDB3348) | symbiont metagenome | host: Chara braunii | reverse complement strand
GTACTACAACGAGGCGATCCTGTCGCGCGACGTCGGCATCCGCTTCAAGGGCGCCGAGAAGACCAATGTCGAAGAATACTGCATCAGCGAGGGTTGGGTCCGCGTCACAGCGGGCAACGCGAAAGACCGTTACGGCAATCCGCTGACCATCAAGGTGCACGGGCCGGTCGAGCCGTATTTTAGGGATAAGAAGTAGCCACCGTCATTCCGGGATGGTCCGAAGGACCAGGCCCGGAATCTCAAGATTCTCGGTGCGCAATTGCGCACCTGAGGGTTCGATGCTTCGCATCGCCCCGGAATGACGGGTAGAAACTTGAAGAGCCCCATCATGTCCGTCCGTATTGTCGACGTCCGCGAAGTCACAAAACCGATCTCCTCGCCGATCCGCAACGCCTATATCGACTTCACCAAGATGACCACGAGCCTGGTCGCGGTGGTCACCGATGTGGTGCGCGACGGCAGGCGGGTGGTCGGCTATGGCTTCAATTCCAACGGCCGCTACGGGCAGGGCGGACTGATCCGCGAGCGTTTTGCGCCGCGCCTGCTCGAGGCCGATCCGAAATCGCTGCTTGATGTCACCGTTGACAATCTCGATCCGGACAAGGTCTGGTCGACGCTGATGTCGAACGAGAAGCCGGGCGGCCATGGTGAGCGCTCGGTCGCGGTCGGCACCATCGACATGGCGGTGTGGGACGCGGTGGCGAAGATCGCCGGCAAGCCGCTGTTCCGGTTGCTCGCCGAGCGCCATGGCGTCTCCGCCAATCCGCGCGTCTTCGTCTATGCCGCCGGCGGATACTACTATCCGGGCAAGGATCTCGGCGCATTGCGCAAGGAGATGCGCGGCTATCTCGACCGCGGCTACAACGTCGTGAAGATGAAGATCGGCGGCGCTGACCTCGCCGAGGACCGTGAGCGCATCGAGGCGGTGCTCAACGAGATCGGCAGCGACGCGCAGCTTGCGGTCGACGCCAACGGCCGCTTCGATCTGGAGACCGCGATCGCCTACGCCAAGATGCTGCGGGAGTATCCGCTGTTCTGGTACGAGGAGGCTGGCGATCCGCTCGATTATTCGTTGCAGGCCGCGCTCGCCGAATTCTATCCCGGCCCGATGGCGACCGGTGAGAATCTGTTCAGCCACCAGGATGCGCGCAACCTGATCCGCTACGGCGGCATGCGGCCGGACCGCGACTGGCTGCAATTCGACTGCGCACTGTCCTACGGGCTCTGCGAATATCAGCGCACGCTCGCGGTGCTGAAGACCCACGGCTGGTCGCCGAGCCGCTGCATCCCGCATGGCGGTCACCAGATGTCGCTCAACATCGCCGCCGGCCTCGGGCTCGGCGGCAATGAGAGCTATCCCGACCTGTTCCAGCCCTATGGCGGCTTCCCGGACGGCGTGCGCGTCGAGAACGGCCACATCGTGATGCCCGATCTTCCCGGCATCGGCTTCGAGGGCAAGTCGGACCTCTACGCAGAGATGAAGGCGCTGGCGGAGTAGGGGGACGCGGCCGTCGTCGCTGCTCTCCCAGCCATGCCGGGGAAAGGTCCTGCGACCTTTCCCCGTGACATCTCGGTCAGTCGCAAATCCGCACGGTGCGGATACGCCAGCCGCGCGAGGTGTGGACTCGCCGTCGCACCAGATAGCAGCCGCCCTCGTAGGGATATCCGTAGTAAGGGTAGCCGTAGTAGTAGCCAGGCCCGTAGTAGAAGCCCGGCCCGAAACCCCAGCCATATCCGCGATAAAACCCGCCGCGGCCGTAGCCGCCATGGAAGCCACCGCCACCGTGGAATCCGCCTCCACCGTGACCGCCACCACGCGCCCAGACTGCGTCTGGCGCAAGGATTCCGATCAAGATCACTGCAGACACGGCGATGATCGCCTGGCGCACTATTCTCACATCCAATCTCCCTTCAAGCGCGATGAGATGAGGTTGCATCGTCATCGCGCTTTGGCCCTTTGTTTGAGCATGATCTTTCCGGAAAACCGCTTCGCACTTTTCCGGATCATGCTTAGTACCGGCTGGCGGCGTAGCCGAAGCGGTAGTTGATGCGCGCGGTGACGAGGTCGACGTCCTGGCTGATATCTTCGTTGCGTGTGTTGACGCCGAGAATGGCCGGCGCAACGCCGGTGAAGGCGACGTTGTTGGTCCCCATGAACAGATGGTCGTATTCGACTGCCAGCGACCAGTTCGGTGCGAAGCCGTATTCGAGGCCGACGCCGACGGTGCCACCCCAGCGGGTGTCGTTGGCCGAGCCCACCTGGATGCCGGTCGCGTTCGACCAGCCGGAATATTGATTGTCGGTGACGGCAGCGCCGCCCTTCACGTAGAGCAGGACGTTATTCCAGGCGTAGCCGATCTGGCCGGTGAACAAGCCGAACGCGTCCATCTTGCTTTGGTTCGTGATATTGGGAAAAACCAGGCTCTGGCTGGATCCGGAGATGTCCGCCCAGTTGCCTTGCGCTTCAAGGCCGAACACCCACGCTGCGGACTGCCAGCGATAGCCGATCTGACCGCCGACCGTGCCGCCCGAATTGCTGGCACAACCCTCGCCGACGCTTGGGCTCACGGGCACGCCAAACAACGCGGTGTTATTCCAGCAATCCCTGTCCCATCCGCCGCCGCCGTTGATGCCGACGTAGAAGCCGCTCCAATCATATGCGGGCGAGATCATCGGTGCCGCCTTCGTCGGCATATAGCTGCGTGGAGCGAGATCGGCTGCGAGAGCAGGCGTGCCGATTGCCGCGAGGCTGGCAACGCCGAGCAGAATTCTTTTCATGATGAGTCCCCATGCGGTTTCACGACCAACCCCGCCCGTGAGCATAGGGAAAGCGCCGCCGATGTATCGTGAAATTGTCGCAAGCTCGATGAATGTCGGATTGTGAAACTGTGTCGCGACGCGTGAAGTCGTACCGTCAGCACGGTGTCAGGATTCGACGGCGACGCCTGCAATTCCCGCGGTGAATCCTGTCGACGTGTCGGCTGCGTTGAGCTCAGTCGATCTGATCGCGATGCTCAGCAGCAAAGCGCAATGTTCGAGACAAGCTTCGGACATGCGGGACGAAGGAGGAGCGCGTTCGCGTTACCCAAGTCGCGTGTCGAACAGTCGTCCGCTTTCGCTCTCAAGTTGCACCGTCTGCGCGACGATCAATTCGCCGCTGCCGCTCGGCTCGATGAGGTTGGCCGGTCTAAATTTTTGAGCAATGCTCAACAAATCATTGAACGTTGCTCATGTTCCAGTATACTCACATGAGAGAAGCGCTCTTTCCGGGCTTACCCGACGGAGGCGCAGGAACCGGCCGTAAGGGATAGCCGTATGCCATATTCTGCGAAGGATCTGCGGGACGCCGCCGAGGCCGGGGTGATCAGCCCCGCCGACCTGGAACGCTTGCTGGCCTTCCTGGCGAACAGCGGCTCCGCCGGTACGACAAGCCCGCCGGCGAAATTCGATGCGGCGCATGTGCTTTGGTACGCGGGTGCGTTGATCGTGATCGGCGCCATGGGCTTTTTCTCGACCCTGGCGTTCACCCAGATGGGTGGCCGGGCGCTCACGGCGTGTGCGATCGCTTACGCGGTCGGTTTCACCGTGGCAGGGCACTACCTCTGGCACGACAAGAATCTGCGGGTTCCCGGCGGCCTGCTGATCGCGATCGCGGTCTCGATGGCGCCGCTCGCGGTCTACGGCATCCAGGACGAGTTGGGCTGGTGGGGCCAATTCGGCAAGCCCGGAAGCGTGCACGACTTCTACGTCTGGGTGAAGGGCAGCTGGATCTTCATGGAGATCGCAACTGTCGTCGCCGGTGTCGTTGCGCTGCGCACCTACCGCTTCGCCTTCATCGTCGCGATCATCGCGGTCGCGTTGTGGTTCATGTCGATGGATCTGGCACCGTGGTTCAGCGGCACGCCCTATGCCGATTTCGAGACCCGGCGCCGGGTGTCGGTCTGGTTCGGATTGGCCGTGCTCGCGGTGGCCTGGATCGTGGATTATCGCAGCCGCAGCGGCGACTTTGCATTCTGGCTGCATCTGTTCGGCCTGATGGCGTTCTGGGGCGGGATTACGTCGTCGAGCAGCGCGACCGAACTCGGCCGGGCGATGTACTGCCTGTTCAATGTCGGCCTGCTTGTGCTCGCCGTGATCCTGATGCGGCGCGCTTATGCGATGTTCGGCGCGTTCGGCATCTGCCTCTACCTCGGGCATCTCGCCGACGTCGTCTTCAAGGACTCGCTGTGGTTTCCGTTCTCGCTGTCGCTGATCGGAATTGCCGTGATCGCCGCCGGGCTGCTCTACCATCGCAACGAGCGCGCGATCGTCGCCTGGATCGACACCCATGTGCCGGCAGCGCTGCGGCCGCGGTCCGCAATCGCGTGAGGCGAAGCTCTAAGAGATCGTCATTGCGAGGAGCGAAGCGACAACGCAATCCATGGTGCCGGTGCGGGACTATGGATTGCTTCGCGGAGCCTGTCATCGGGCGCGCGTTCGCGCGACCCGTTGGCTCGCAATGACGTGGAAGATGCGGTTAGAGCCTACCCCAGCCGCATGTCCAGCAGCCGCCGGCCTTCGCCCTTCAACAGCTTCTTGACCGCGCTGGAGGCGATCACCTCGCCATTGTTGGCATAGGCCTCATGGTTCTTCTCGATGTCGTCGAGGCGATAGAGGTAGTTGACCATGACGCCGGCGGATTCGCGCAGGCCCTTGGGCGAGAGGTCGCCGAGCCAGTTGATCCGCTCCAGCCGCGCGCCGTTGCCGAGATGGAACCGCGCGACCGAATCGATCAGCCGTCCCTTCGGCGTGCGCGCCTTCAGGAAGTAGTAGGCGGCGAGCGGTTCCAGCACGGCGCGCAGCTGCGTCGCGAGCTCGGCGTTCTCGGACCAGTCGGGCTTGCCGAGGCTTTCCAGCAGCTGGCGGTCTTCGTCGGTGAGTGGCACGTCATCGGCCTGCTTGACCCACTGCATGAAGCCCGGCACCGGCGACAGCGTCACGAAGGTGTCGAGCTTGGGCAATTCGCGGCGCAGCTCCTCGACCACCTGCTTGATCAGGAAGCTGCCGAAGGAGATGCCGCCAAGGCCGCGTTGCGTATTGGAGATCGAATAGAACACCGCCGTGGTCGCAATGGCCGCATCGATCGGCACGCGGTCGACCGCCAGGAGCGGGCCGATCGCATCGGGGATCGCCGTCGTCAGGGCGACCTCGACGAAGATCAGCGGCTCATCGGCCAGCGCCGGATGGAAGAACGCATAGCAGCGACGATCGATCGGATCGATGCGGCGGCGCAGATCGTCCCAGTCGCGGATTTCATGCACGGCCTCATAGCGGATGATCTTTTCCAGAATATTGGCCGGCGACGACCAGTCTATCCTGCGCAGCACGAGGAATCCCCTGTTGAACCAGGATGAGAGCAGATGCACCACGTCGCGATCGAAGGCGGCGAGGTCCTTGTTGCCCTTCATCAATGTAAGCAGATCCGACCGCATCGACACCAGCTCGCTGGTGCCGCCCGGCGCGCGATTGAGCCGGCGGATCAATTCCTGGCGGCGCGGCTCGGAGGCGAAATGCAGGTCGCTGGCATCCTCGCCATTGGCTTTGGTGCGCCAGCTTTCGATCGCCTGCGCCAGCCTGGCGTGATCGGGGCCGAAATCGCGCGCCAGCGTCTGGAAGAACGACAACCGCCCGGCCGCGTCGAGGTGATGGTAGCGGTCGAGCACCTCGCGCGCCATCGCGGTACCGGAGGCCTCGCCGCGGCCGGACAGCAGCGCCTCGCACAATTCCAGCAGTTCGGAAGCATCCTGCTTGTCGTCGGCCGGACTGGCGCGGCCGAGCAGGACGCGGCCGCGTTCGGAAATCGTCGAGAGCAGATCGGAGAAGAAGGCGTTGGCCATGAGCAGGTCGTATCCAGCGGGTCTTATTCAGTGAAGCCGGACCTTACACGGGATTTAAGGTCGGGAGGACTGCAATCAAGCGCATGGATCGTACGGAAATATGTCGCAGCGCCACAACGGTATAATTCGTCTTATCATTCGTCTTGGCTGCGCCCGGTGACAAACCGCGTTTCACGTTTTTTCGCACGTTTTCTCCGCGAATGCGGTCGGTGTCTTGCCGGTGACCTGGCGGAACGCATGGGAAAATGCCGGCACGCTGGCATAACCGAGGTCGGAGGCGACCTGCTTGATCGACGCATTCGCATTGGTCGACAGGCGCTCGATCGCAGCCGCGATGCGGGCGCGCTGGCACCAGCTCTTGAACGAGAGTTGCGTCTCCGCCGCGAACAGGCGCGACAGCGTCCGCGCCGACGTCCCGACCGTGCGCGCCAGCGCATCGATCTCGTGGTCCTTGGTCGGATCCGCCAGCACGATGTCGGCGGCGCGGCGGCAGCGCGGCTCCTGCGGCAGCGGGATGAAGGTCGCGGAATCCTCGGCCTGGTGCAGTTCCAGCATCACCAGCCTGATCAACAGGTCGATGCGCTCGCGTCCGCATGACGTGTCGAACAGCGCAAGGATCGCCTGATGCACCAGCGGCGAGACCCGCACGACGAACTCGTGGTCGAGGCTGGTGCTGCGCGTCTCGCGTGCAAGCCAGGCCTGGTCGAAGTAGAGCGTGCGCATCTCGATGTCGGCGAGCACGTCGATCGCGTGCGGGAGCAGGGCAGGGACCCAGACCGCGCGGTCCGGCGGCACCAGCCAGCGCCCCTTCGGCGTGGTCACCTGCATGGTGCCGCTGGCGGCATAGACCAGTTGTGCCTCGCGGTGCATGTGCGCCTCGAGACGGACGCCCTTCTGGTAGCTGCGCGCCATCATGTGCACGCCGTCGCCAGTGACGCGCCGGTCCTGGTGGAGGGCTCTGATTGGCGGTTCAGCGATAGTCATTGGCGACATCCCGTAAGGACTTGCACCTATAACCTATTTTCAAGCAATTGAAGAATCGCCTGAAAGTCGTGCCCATGAACAGTCCAGAGAACGGCCAGAGCATCCGCCCAAGCAACAGTCCAGGCCGGGTGATCACCTTCGTCAATGCCGCCCATTTCATCGATCACTACGCGATGCTGATTTTCGCCGCGGCCGTCATCGTCATGGGCCCGGCGCTCGGCATGGCCTATTCGGAACTGCTGCCCTACGCGACGCCGGGCTTCATCGCCTTCGGCGCGGGGTCGCTGATCACCGGCTGGCTCGGCGACCGCTGGAGCCGCCGCCACATGATGGTGATCTTCTTCGTCGGCATCGGGCTGTCGATGATCTCGGTCGGCTTCGTGCAGACGCCGCTGCAGCTCGGCGCGGCGCTGCTTTCGATCGGCATCTTCGCCTCGATCTACCATCCGGTGGGCACCGCGATGATCGTGTCCTATGCCGAGAAGCTCGGCGCCCAGATGGGGATCAACGGCGTCTGGGGCAATCTCGGCGTCGCCTCATCGGCGCTGGTCACCGGCGTGGTCGGCCAGTATCTCGGCTGGCGCTGGGCCTTCATCGTGCCCGGCACGGTCACCGTGCTGATCGGCATCGTCTTCGCGATGACGGTGGTGCATGAGGACCGCAAGGGCTCCAAGCAGGCCGCGGCGCAGGTGCGGGTCGCCAAGGAAGACATGTGGCGGGTGGTGCTGTCGCTGCTGATCGTGGTGATCGCGATCTCGACCACCTTCAACGCGGTGACCGTGGCGCTGCCGAAGCTGTTCGCCGAACGGCTCGCCGATCTGACCAAGAGCCCGGCGCTGCTCGGCGTGATCGCAGCCGGGGTCTACGTGTTCGGCGCGATGACGCAGTACACGATCGGCAAGCTGCTCGATAAACATTCGCTGAAGACGGTGGCGCTGCCGCTGTCCTTCATGCTGGCGCCGTTCCTCTATCTGGCGGCGAGCCTGTCCAATCTGCCGCTGATCGTGGTCTCGATCGGCATCGTGATGGGCGCGTTCGGCCAGGTGACGGTGAATGACGCGATGGTCGGCAAATACACCACCGAGGAATGGCGCTCGCGCGCCTACGCGGTGCGCTATTTCGTCGGCTTCACCGCGGCGGGCGCGTCCGTCGGCCTGGTGGCCTGGCTTTACGACCAGGGCGGCTTCTCGATGATGCTGCGTGCGTTCGCTGCACTGTGCTTGCTGGCGATCGCGGCCGCGATCATCCTGCCGCGCGAGATCCGCACTCCCGCTTCGCAGGCCGGCTGACAAGCTATTCGTTGCTCCACAGACCGTCCCTCCGCCAGCACGGGGCTGGCGGCTGGCCGCTGTCGCGGGGCTGAGCTACAAGACGCCGGATCAACAGCCGGCCGGGCGCGAGGCTTCGTGTAAGTAAGACCCGGCGTGGAGGAAGTCCGATGTCGTTTCGACTGCTGCGTCTGGCTGGCCTCATTTTGGGAGCAACGATGATGGCCACATCAGCCAATGCCGACGCCTTGAACGATCAGATCGCGCCGACCGGAAAGCTCCGGGTTGCGATCGCGATCAGCCCGGCGGGGGGCGCGTTCTGGTGCACCAGGACCGAGAATGGCTATGCCGGTGTTCCCGTCGATCTCGGCAAGGCGATGGCAGCGCAACTCGGCGTATCAGTCGACTATGTCGTGCACCAGAATTCCGGCCAGATCACCGACGCGGCGGCGAAGAACACCTGGGACATCACCTTCCTGCCGAAGGATGCCGAGCGCGAGACCAAGATGACGTTCGGGCCGATCTATGAGGTCGCCGACGCCACCTATATCGTCAGGCCGGGCTCGACGATCACCGATTTCACCGCGCTGGACCGGGACGGCGTCAAGGTTGCCGCCGTCAATGCCACCACGACGATGCGCGGCGCGGTCGCGCATCTCAAGCACGCCAAGGTCACGGGCTATCAGACCTATGACGAGATCTTCAATCTCCTGAAGAGCGGCGAGATCGATGCGTTCGCGCTGTCGCGCGATCAGCTCAACGCGATGGCCAAAAAGATTCCGGGCAGCCGCGTGCTGGACGAGACCTTCAAGCAGACCGTCACGGCGGTCGCGGTGCCGCTCGACCATCCGTTGGCCGCGGCGTTCGCCACCAAGTTCATGACGGAAGCGATTGCCAACGGCACGCTGCGCAAGGCCTACGACAACAACGGGCTGAAGGACACGCCGGTTCGCACTGAGGTGAAGTAGACGGCGCTTCGCGCTCCTCCAGCGACAAAGGCGAAGCCTTTGCGCGGGGATGACGGGGAGATGAGATTGCTCCTTGAGGGGAGCGGCTGCGGATCGTGCGCGCCCGACATCTGTGCAGGTTGCATAAATCGGGGGCATCGCGACGGCCTGTTCCATTGATTGCCATTTAAGTAATTGAAACAGAAAGATTTTCTAGTCTCGCGCCAGCGTTTCCGGTTGGCACATCGATTGCTTTTGATTGCATTAGTCAACGACGACTGCCGTTCTCCGGATTTGCCGAGGCCAGTGCTGGCCGAGGCGAGGGGATCAAGGCGCCTTGCCCGGGCGTCTCGAGCGATCGTCGAAACCCCAACTCCCCGGACGGACGAGCATTGCCACCAACCCGCGTCGCTTCCGGCAGGCAACCGGCGCGGCCGAACTGCGCAAGGGGAATTTACCAATGGCCTATCTCGCACCGTCCGAATTCGTCACCAAGATGGTCGACGCCGGTGAATCCAAGATCTTCATGTCGACGCGCGACACCGTGATCCGCGCCTACATGGCCGGCGCGATCCTGGCGCTGGCGGCCTGGTTCGCCGTCACGATCAACGTCAACACCGGGCAGCCGATCATCGGGGCGCTGCTGTTTCCAGTCGGCTTCTGCATGCTCTATCTGCTGGGCTTCGACCTGCTGACCGGCGTGTTCGTGCTCTCGCCGCTGGCGCTGCTCGACAAGCGCCCGGGTGTCACGCTGGGCGGCGTGCTGCGCAACTGGGGCCTTGTCTTCATCGGCAATTTTGCCGGCGCGCTCACGGTGGCCTTCATGATGGCGTTCGTGACCACCTTCGGCTTCACGACGGAGCCCGACAAGGTCGGCATGACCATCGGCAACATCGGCGAGGGGCGAACGCTGGGTTATGCGGCGCATGGCGCGGCGGGGATGGCGACGCTGTTCATCCGTGGCATGCTCTGCAACTGGATGGTCTCGACGGGCGTCGTCGGCGCCATGATCTCCACGACGGTGCCCGGCAAGGTGATCGCGATGTGGATGCCGATCCTGGTGTTCTTCTACATGGTGTTCGAGCATTCGGTCGTGAACATGTTCCTGTTCCCGTCGGGGCTGATGCTCCACGCCAAGTTCTCGATCATGGACTATTTGATCTGGAACGAGATCCCGACCGTGCTCGGCAATCTCGCCGGCGGCCTCGCCTTCACCGGGCTCACGCTCTACACCACGCATGTCAAGACGGCGCCGAAGCGCGAGCGCCTCGCCGCTTGATCCCGGACACCTTATAGGTCTCTCCTGTCAGGGAGAGANTGAGGTGCGAGCGGAGCGAGCCTCGAAGGACGGCCTACCCTTGATGCAATGCTTCGATCTGACACGATCATGCGCTTAAAGTGCCGCCACGCGACTCCTGGATCCCCTTACCCTCGCTTTGCTCCTGTCTCTTATACACATCTAGATGTGTATAAGAGACAGCTGTCAGGGAGAGACCTACGGGGCCTGCATGAGGCGATGCCGCGCGCGCTGAAAATATCGGTCGGGCAATTCTCTGATCAGGGCCGCAAGGACGCCAATCAGGATTTCCACGGCGTGCTGATCCCCGACGAGCCGCTGCTCGGCCTGAAGGGGATCGCGGTGGTGCTCGCCGACGGCATCTCCTCGAGCAGCGTCAGCCGCATCGCAGCGGAGTCCGCGGTCAAGAGCTTCCTGACCGACTACTACTGCACCTCGGAATCCTGGTCGGTGAAGAGCTCGGCGCAGCGGGTGCTGGAGGCGACCAATTCCTGGCTGCACGCGCAGACGCGGCGCAGCCAGAACCCTTACGACAAGGACAAGGGTTACGTCTGCACGTTGAGCGCCATGGTGATCCGGTCGACGACCGCGCATCTGTTCCATGTCGGCGACAGCAGGATCTACCGGGTCGCCGGCAACAGCCTCGAGCAACTGACCAACGACCACCGCGTCGTGATCTCGTCGCAGCAGAGCTATCTCGGCCGCGCACTCGGCGTGAACCCGCAGCTCGAGATCGACTACCAGAATCTCCCGCTCGAACGCGGCGACACCTTTCTGCTGGTGACCGACGGCATCTACGAGCACGTCCCGGCGCGGCAGCTGGCGAAGACGATCCGGGACGGCGCCGCCGACCTCGATGTGACAGCAAAGTCGATCGTCGAGCAGGCCTATGAGAACGGCAGTCCGGACAACCTCACCGCACAGATCATCCGGATCGACGAATTGCCGGACGGCGATGCCAGCGAAGTTTTCGGCCAGCCCACCGAGCTGCCGCTGCCGCCACTGCTCGATGCAAGGATGCTGTTCGACGGCTACCGCATCGTGCGCGAGCTGCACGTGTCGCATCGGAGCCACATCTATCTCGCGGTCGACCAGGACAGCGGCACCACGGTCACGATCAAGATCCCCTCGATCGATCTGCGCGACGATGGCGCCTATCTGAAGCGCTTCATGATGGAGGAGTGGGTCGCGCGGCGGATCGACAGCCCGCATGTGCTGAAGCCGTGGTTGCCGCAGCGCAAGCGCAACTTCCTCTATGTCACGATGGAATATATCGACGGCCAGACCCTGACGCAGTGGATGATCGACAATCCTGCGCCGTCGCTCGAGACGGTGCGCGACATCACCGAGCAGATCGCAAAAGGGCTGCGCGCGTTCCACCGCAGGGAGATGCTGCATCAGGACGTCAGGCCCGACAACATCATGATCGACAAGACAGGCACGGTGAAGATCATCGATTTCGGCTCGACCCGGATCGCTGGTGTCGCCGAGGCGGTGCCGGCGGGCGTCGAGGACATCCTGGGCACCCAGCAATACGCGGCGCCGGAATATTTCCTCGGCGAGGGCGGCACCGCGCGCTCCGACCTGTTCTCGCTCGGCGTCGTCGCCTATCAGATGCTGACGGGACGCCTGCCCTATGGCGCGCAGATCGCCCGCGCCCGCACCCGATCCGAGTTCAACCGGCTGGTCTATCGCCCGGCGGCGCATGGCGGCCGCGAGATCCCGCACTGGGTCGACGGCACGCTGGAACGCGCCGTGCAGGTCAATCCGCTCAAGCGCTACGACAGCTTCTCCGAGTTCCTGTTCGACCTGCGCAATCCCAACGCAAGATATCTGACGACGTCATCGACCCCGCTGATCGAGCGCAACCCGGTGCTGTTCTGGAAGTCGACCACGCTGGTGCTGGCGCTCGTCGTGGTGCTGCTGCTGGCGTACGGCGCGCATCACTGGCGGTAGGGGCGCCAACCTATCCCCGTCATCCTGAGGTGCGAGCGGAGCGAGCCTCGAAGGATGCACGGCCCCGCTGGTGGCCGATTCATCCTTCGAGACGCGCTGCGCGCTCCTCAGGATGACGGGGAAAGAAAGGTGGGTGCCGCTAATGCGTCGC
>BFBZ01001934.1_pt1 | contig 12481 bp, 13 predicted proteins | sample 1888401 | NCBI WGS metagenome assembly BFBZ01 (sample SAMD00112614, study PRJDB3348) | symbiont metagenome | host: Chara braunii | reverse complement strand
CCCGCGCGCCCGGATAGCGCCGCCACTGCAGGGCCAGGGTGTTGAGCAGCACCGACTTGCCCGCCCCGGTGGGTCCGACCACGAAGGTGTGGCCGACATCGCCCTGGTGCAGGTCCAGCCGAAAGGGGGTGGTGGCGTTGGTTCGGGTGTGCATCAGGGGCGGCTGGACGCCCGGACGGCCCTGCTTTCCCAGCTCCTCGGTCAGGTGAGCGTTGAGCAATGGGCCCGGCCAGATGGCCGAGACGGGGAGGAGGTCGCAGAGATTGAGCGTGCTGACCATGGGCCGGCGCACGTCGGCATAGGCCTGGCCGGGCAGGCCGCCGAGCCAGGCTTCGACGGCGTTGAGGTCCTCGACCTTGGTGACGAAACCGGCGCGGTTGATCACCGCGTCCACGGCCCGGACCTTGGCGGCCAGACGGTCCGGGTCCGGATCGGTCAGGGTCACGGTCGGGGTGACGTAGCCCATCGAGGCCGCGTCGCTGCCCAGGATCGCCAGGGCCGCGTCCGCATCCTGAGTCTTTTGCAGGGCGTCGGGATCCTCCAGCAGCGACGGCTCGTGGGTGATCGCTTCCTTGAGCAGGGCCAGGACGCCCTTGCGCTTGGAGAACCAGCGTTTGCGCAGCGTGGTCACCGCTCGGCGCGCGTCTTCCTTGTCCAGGGGCAGGAAGCGGCAGACCCATCGGTAGGACAGACCCAAGGCATTGAGCTGGTCGAGCAAGCCTGGCCAGGAGGCGGCCGGATAGGCCCGCACGGAAAGGGTGCGCAGATAGTGATCGCCCAGGCGCGGATAGAGCCCGCCCTGGAAGTCGTCGTCGGTGAGGACCGCGTCCAGATAGATCGGGATCTGCGGCCGGGCCACGGACTGGCGCTTGGTCGAGACGCAGGCGTGCAGATAGGTGAGGGTGGCCTCGTCATCGAGCGGGGCGACCAAGGGGAAGACCCCGGCCAGGATGTCGCGCACGGCCCCGACAGTGGCCCTGAACTCCTCCAGGGCCAGACGATAGAGCGCGTCCGCGCCCCGGCCCTGGGGCAGGTTCTCCACCAGAAGGCTCTCGGCCCGACCGATGGCGTCAGGGGCGGGCAGGTAGGTGAAGGTCGCGAAATAGCGCGACTCGAAATGGGCGGACTCGGCCTCGAAGGCCACGCGCCGCTCCTCGTCGATCAGATGGCTGACCGGATCGGGAAAGGCGCTGGTGGGATAGGATTGGGAGGGCGATCGCACCGCCTCCAGGTGCAGGCACCAGCGCGATCCAAAGCGCCGAAGGGCGTTGTTGAGCTGGGCGCGAACGGCCATCAGCCCCGCGGGCGTGGCCGAGGCCAGATCCGGTCCTCGAAACTCCAGGCTCGTCTGGAACGACCCGTCCTTGTTCAGCACGATCCCCGGCGCGATCAGCATCGCCCAGGGAAGGTGGTCGCAAAGCCGGCTCGAACGCGTGCGGTACTCGTTGAGGAACAGCATGGACGCCTAGCCGTCGTAATGGGTCGGCTGGCGCAGGTGCCGGCGCAGGATGTCGAAGACGTAGGGGTCGCGCTTGGCCATCCAGAGCGCCGCGCCATAAAGCGCCGCGCCCAGCGGCAGGCCGATCCACGGCGCCTGCAGGCCCAGCGCCAACACCGCCGTCAGAGTCCCGATCAGCACCGCGGTCATGCGCGGGACGCCCGCCAAGGTCACAGGCTCCGAAAGCGAGCCGTGGAAGTCGATCTCAAAGCCGTCCGGGGCGCCCATCAGATCGCCGCCCCGCCGGTGAAGCCCAGGAACCCCAAGAAGAAGGTCGAGGCGGAAAACGCGATGCACAGGGCGAACATCACCTGCATGCCCTTTCGCACCCATGAGCCGCCCTCGGAGATGGCCACCCCAAGACCGGTGACGGCGATGGCGATCACGCCGATGGCCTTGGCTACGGGCCCGGTGATGGAGTCGGCGATCTGGGTCAGCCAATTGTCCCAGGGCATGCCGCCCCCGGTTCCGCCGGCCCAGGCCGGCTCGGAGGCGAGCAGGGCCAGGACCAGGCCGATCGCGAGGTTGGCCGCGATGCGTAGGCGGCGGTGGCGGTGGCGGAGATGGGCGGGGATCATGGGCGCCTCGGGTTGAGTCGAGATGACCGTTGCAAACCCGTTATGGGGACGACAATTCCGAGGAAATGCCGGGTGGAGACCTGCCGGTGCAGCCCTCCACCCGCAAAGTCTCAGTGCTGAAGCTTAAGGCGGGTAGCGCGTTCAGACGCGCGCGCTTAGGCCCCGTCTCGGACGCGCGGAGCGCCGAGAAGGGTCGTTGCCGATGGATGGGTCGCGGCAGGCGCTTCGGCGCTAGACGCAGGGCGGGACGGGTTGGCCGACCGGGCCCGGTTCAACGAAGGGCGTGGGCGACGGCGCGGGCGGAGCGTCCTCCGGCGCGATCGGCGGAATCTCTCCACGCTGGATGGCGATGGCGACCGCCTGCATCCGATTGCGCGCGCCCAGGCGTTTATAGGCGTCCGACAGGTACTGGTTCACCGTTCGGTACGACAGGCCCAGGATGAACCCGATTTCCACGGCGGTATGACCCTTGCTCGCCAAAATCAGGCACTGGCGCAGGCGCGGTGACAACACATTGCTCACGAACTCTACTCCTAGCTGGCACGGAACCAGCCGGCGTCGTGTTTCGTCGACAGCACTCAAAGCACAGGCCGTTCTCAAGCGGCGAACACTCCGCATGCCGGATTCTTCGCGAACGCCGGCAAACAACACGTCATAAAAGCGAACTCTCGTCGCATCGGCGCGCGACGGGCTCCTGCGTCATTGACCCGATCGAGGCCATGGCGGAATCGGCGGATCCAAATCCTTTCTTGAGTTTGTGAAAGTTCAGGCCGATGGGCGGCGGGCCTTGCGATCCTGCGCCCCAGGCGATGCAAGCGATGGTGCCATAGCTCCAGAGCGCCAGGACCGTAAGATAACCCGCCGCGCCAAGCCGCCCCTCCGCGGCGATGAAGGCCAGATGCGCGCCGACGGTCAGGACCTGGAACGCCGCGGCGAGGATGGGCCAGAGCTTTTCGGACCCGAGGACGACGGCGACCGACACGCCCAGCACGACGGCGTCGATGGCGATCACCGCGCCTTGAGGTCCGGTCCAGGGCCGCTTCTCGACCGCCAGCGACGCCATGCAGGCGGCCAGATAGGCCGCCCCCAGGACCTTCTCCTCCCAGCGCCCCCGAATAAGCGCGGCCACGCAGACCAGCACCATGGCGATGGCGAAGACGAGGGGAGACCAGGCGAACACGTGGCGGTCGGGCTCAGGCCGCCGCCTCGAGCGCGCCCTGCGGCGCGGCGCCCTCCGGCTTGTGCAGGACGCCGGCGGCGACGGTCTCGAAGCCGTACTCCTCGCGCAGGTCGGCCAGGCCCTCATGCGTGTCTAGCACGCTGCGGCGCGCGCGCTCCAGCGCGGCCAGGGCCTCGGTGGCGCCGCCGATCACGCGTTGGCCGGCGATGGCCGGCAGTCGATTGGCGATGCGCGCCTCGCACAGGGAGGAAATGAGCTTGGCCGTCTCGCCAAGCGTGCGATCGAGCGCGTCCTCAGCCGAAAACAGCTGCTTGGCGACGCGAGCCGCGGTCAAATTCTGCATTGAGCGTACTCTGGTTGGGGCCTGACCGGCCTGTCGGGTGGTTGCCGTGGTCGCTCAGCATCCGATCGATCGAACGATTTAGGACGTAGCCCACGGCGGCGGCGCCGAGAGTGACGAGTCCCAAGATCATCGTGGCGATCGCAATGGCGACCAGTCTCCGGGCCGGGGACCGCAGACCCCGTCGCACCAGGCGGTCGGCTTTGGGCCGGAGCCGCTCGGATTGACCCCCCCCCGTCCCGGCCTCGTGGCCGTCTGAGGCCTCGAGCGAGAAGGGGAGGGGATCGTGATCACCGTCCCGGGTGACAGCGGCAGTTGGTCGCCAACCGCCGCCGCCAACCATTGGCGATGATCCAAAGTCGAGATCATCCCGATCCCCCCTGGCGGCGGCGATGTAGGCGATCACCGCTTCCTTGCGGCTGGCCACGCCCAGCTTGCGGATGATCGCCTGCATGAAGGTGTCGACCGACGCCGGCCGTATGCCGAGCAGCGGCCCGATCTGCTTTGAGGTCAGGTGCTGCGCGGCCAGGTCGAGGATTTGACGCTCGCGTTCCGTGAGGCGCTCAATCATGCGATTTTCCGCCGCGGATAAGCTGAAACCCTACAACCATAGGTCCTTTTGGCCCTAGGCTGCACAGAGGGTCAAGGGTCGCGGAAAGCGCGTGTCCCGACATTTTCCGTCGGCTCGGCGAATAGGCAGTCAAACCTCACTAGGTTTAATACCTCGAATGTCCGGCTATGGCCCCGATCGCCGCCTTCTCGTGGGCGGTGCACGCCGCGGCCCCAGCTGTCCGTGTTCAGTGGAGCGCGGCGTTTCACCGCCTGATGAAACCGCCGGCTCTAGTGAAATCGCCCGCGCGGCGTGGCGGCTGCGGCGACGGCGCTAGCCACACAGAAAGGCTTGTTGGCCGGCGCAGTGCATTGCTCGGCCCGTCAAATAGGGCGGTTTTTTCGCTCAAGAACGCGGGGAAGGGGACCATCGGCCCGGCGCTCGACCCTATCGATCCAGGCGCACGCTGAAGACGACCGCGCACGCCTGGCGTCACCCGCCACGTCAACGCGATCATCAGCGACGCCCTTGAGACCGCGTTTGATCCGCCTGGCGGCCCACTGGCGTCCGGCGAGGCTCAAATCTCGCGCTGTGTCGCGCCCTCCGCCTCGGCCAGGGAGCGGATGAACTCCGTCTGCTGCTGGGCCGAGGCTTGGTCGAAAACCGCGCCGCCTTTGAACGTCTCGCGCCCATCCTTCGGCGCTCGCGTCCACACGACGAAATCGGCGAGCCAGCGTCCCGGAATCGGGGCCACCAGCAGGGCCAGGGCGAACCGCGTGGCGGTCATGCCGTTGGCGGGCAGGATCCACAGCGACATCAGGTTGACGACCAGCCCGGTCAGGACGAGCGATCCAAGGACGATCAGCGGCCGCAGGCCCGCCATCCACATCAGGTCCCCGACCTCGGTCAGCCAGAGTCGCACGTAGGCCAACCCGCCGAAGACCAGGAAAACGCAAAACAGAACGACCAGCAGGTCAAACATCGGCGCGCTCCCTTGTCTGGTCGGGCGCGCCCAGCGAGGGCGTTTCCTCGTCCGGCAGGCGAAGGATTTCGCTGACGACGTCGTCGGGAATCGTCACGATCAGCACGTTGCGGATCTGGCTGGCCTCCAGCACCAAGACCCCCGCCAGAGGACGGCGCCGCGAGGTCGAAAGGCGCAGGTCGGCCAAATCTTCCTCGATTTCGTCGCCGGAGACCGGGTCAGACGACGGTCTATGGACGGGCACGCGATAGGTGTAGGTCTCGACCCCGTTCAGGGTCAGTCCCTTGAGCTCGCCATCTACGTTCTGGCGCGCCTCGACGATGACCCCGCGATAGCCCAGGCCCGTTCCGTCGCTTTGTGGAACGGTGAGGACGTAGGCGACCGGCTGGAGCCCGTGGCGGATCGGCAAGATGATCTTCTGGAACAGCCAGCCCTGGTTACCCAAGTCGACACCGCCCACCACCAGGACGAAGCCCCGGCTCATGACGATGGCCACCGCCAATCCGGCTTCGGCGCCGACCGTGGCGAGAAACCCGACGATCTCCCCCAGGCTCGCCTTGCCGCCCTCGGCGAGCCGCACGGCCGCCTCATAGGGGTTGGTCGCCAGGCCCCAGAGCTTGGTCAGTCCCGGCCAGCGGCCTTGAAACTCGCGGGCGACGTTAACGCCCAGGTCGAACAGCGCCCAGCCCAAGAGGTGGGCGAGCATCGAAACGCCCAACACCACCACAAGGCCCAGGGTCGAGGTGACCGGCAGGTCGATCCGGCGCGCCCCATACCGGCCCGACTGCAGGTGGACGGCCATCAGGGCCACCAGGCCCGGTAGGATGAGTGTCAGGCCGCCAAGAAGGGCGAGCGTGAAGTTCACGCCGCTTCGGGCTTGGCTTTTACGTAGGTCAGTCGCCCGTCTTCACGGGTCAGGACGGCGTTCGGCCCCGCCGCGAGCTTCTCGCGGGCAAGACGGTCGAGCTCCTCATAGCCCCCCACCTTGCGGGCGGCGGCGGCGACGCGGATCTGGTCCTTGGTGCTGGTCAGTACGGCCATGTCGACTCCTGGACCGAATATAGGCTCAACTTCCTTGCAAGAAAACACCAGCGGCGCCGCAGGGTTTCCGAGCCCGGTGAGGCGGGGCGCCCGAGCGCTGCCCGAATCCTTCATAGGAGGCCGCCATGATCTGGGCGGTGTAAGACGATGCCTAAGAAACCGCCTCGCTCCAGGAAACCTAAGAAGGCCAAGTCGTCCACCGGGCAAGGGGAGATGAACGTGTCGCGGCTGGACGCCAAGTCCGTCGAGCGGATAGCCAAAGCGCAGCGCGCGGACGCCGAGAAGGCCGCAGCGATGCTTCCCGTGCGGTTGGCCGATATTGACGCGTTGCTGCGGCGCTTCTATCCGCCCCACATGCTCGCCTCACTGTCGGCCTGGGGTCTCCACGCCACGGTGGGGCCCGACGGCGTCAGTCCGCAGACGATGAATAGCCAGGTGGAGCAGCATCATGTCGAGCTGCTCCAGGCCCTCTGCCTGCGGGTCGCCGAGGCCGACTGGGGGCGCGAGCCGGCGCAACCTTCGGAGATGCAGGCGCTGGTCGAGGCGCTCAACGACGCGGCGCGGATGTTTCAACAGCAGCGTATGGTCGCTCTGGATGGGGCGCGAACGATGACGGCACGAGCCCTCCTTGCCCTGCAGGAACGCCTACGGGCCCATACTCAAATTGTGCGCAATTGGGGCTATTTCGCCAACGTTGTTCAGATCGCCCGCGATCTCTATGCGCCGCTGGATGCGGATCTTCGAAGGCATCATGGCTTTAGCGCATCGGATCTGATCGCGGTCAGCCTGGCGGTGATCGAAGGGTACCAGTCCAGGGTCAATTCGCGGTTTTCGATCCTGAAGACCGTGTTCCGCGAAAAAACGGTATCGGCGCTAGTCCATCGCTATTTCGAGCTCTATCCCGGCGTCGCCGGCGACCCGAAGGACTACCTGGCAAGCCTGCACCCAAAGGCGAGTCTGAAGTGGGTCAAGGGCCGGCTTCTGAGCCATTCGGACGGTTGGGCGACGCGCTTCGGCGTCGTCGAAATAGACCAGATCGAGGCCTCGACCGGTCTCGAGAAGACAGCGATCGAGGCCATCCTGAACGCCATTTCGCTAACGGCTGACGGCGACACCTCCACGCCGGTCGAGCATATCTTCATGGCCAACCCGATCTGGACCGCGCCAGGCCTCAAGGATGGCGACCAGTTCTTCTTCGTCCTGCCGCAGACGATCTTTTGCTACATCCACCCCATCCTCTCGCGCCTCGCCGAGGTCGCGGGATTGGCCAAGAAGCTGGAAAAGCGGCGGGCAAAGTTTCTAGAGGCGTCGGTGGAAGCCACGCTTCGGGCGGCGCTCCCCGGCGCCAAGATCACCGCCGGCGCCAAATGGACCTGGGAAGGGCGAGGCTACGAAACCGACGCCCTTGTTAGTCTCGATCGGATCTTGCTGATCGCGGAGGCCAAATCCGGTGTCGTCTCGCCCTTGGGGTTGCGGGGCTCGGTTGATCGTCTGAAGCGGCATGTGAACGAGCTCATTGTAGACCCTTCCGAACAGTCTGCCCGGTTGGCTTCGATCATCGCTTTGGCCAAGTCCGGTGACGCCACGGCCCTGGCGGTCGCCTCCGGCCTCGGTCTCGACCCTACGACTATCCGCAAGATCGTCCGCGTCTCGGTGACGCTCGACGATTTCTCGATCCTCGCCTCCGCCGAGCCCACGCTGCAACTGGCCGGTCTAAAGCCCGCCGCCCTCGAGCTGGCGCCCACCTTGGGCTTGGCCGATTTCCAGGTAGTCGCCGAGCTTCTGTCGACCCCGGCGCGCTTCCTGCACTATCTGGCCGAGCGAGGGCCGCTGCAGCGCGTCAGCGATATTCTGGCGGATGAACTAGACTTCCTCGGTTTCTACCTGGAGTGCGGTTTCAATCGCTGGGACGTCTACGAAAAGCGCCAGCGGGTTCTAATGTCGGGCATGTCCCTGCCGGTCGATCGTTACTACACCAGTCGGGATGCTGGGCATCCGATCCCCCGCCCCACACCGAAGGTCTCGCCCTTGGTCGCTGGGATCGTCGAGGCCCTCGAAGCGCGCCGACCCAGCGGCTGGACTATGATGGCGCTGGACCTGTTGGGCGCGATGAGCCTGGAGGACCAGGAGGTGGTGTCCGACACCTTAAGAGAGTTGGCGGCTGAGGCATCTGCGAAGTCCGCCGAAGGTCGCCAGGGTTTTGCGCTGGTGTCGCCGCCGCCGTTTCGCGAGGGTCTGATCCTCTTCGGTGTCTACGAGCCCGGGCAAGATCGCGCCGTCGAACTGACCGCGGAACACCAGATTGCTCAGGCTTTCGACGACACCGGGCGAGACCGTTGTTTGGTGATTGGCAAACGAACTGACTGCTGGTCGCAGCCTTACAACCTGATCGCCATGGCTTACGACAATGAAGTTGGCGGGTAGCTGCGCTGGATCCTGTTGTGGTCGTCCACTGTCCGTTGCTTGGGTCCCCAATCCAGCACGGTCAGGGCGCCGCCCCGGCGCAGGTCGTTGGCGATCTTCTTGACCTGGGTCTTGGTGACCACATGACGTTCCATGATCCGCGGCCAAAGGTCGGGCCATCGAACGCTCCCCGGCGCCGCAGGGACCAGAGCCTGAAGCAGTTGCCCAGCTCGGCGCTCCTCTTCGGCCAGAAAGGCGACGGACGGGTCAGGCGCCATCTCGCTCAACGATCCGAACATTTCCACCTGGTCGGTGGCGGCCGCCGTTGCGCTCAACTTGGTGAGTCCGCGGATCCGGTCTTGTTGCCCTAGAGCCTTGATCTGACTGCTGCGAAAGACCTCGATGCCCTTCGAATTGCGCGTGCCGTAGACTAGGCTGTAGAGCGGGCGATCCTTCAGGGGGCGAAGCACAGTCGTCTCGGCCACGTGGGTGTATTGGCCCAGCTGCGCTAAGGTGTGCGAGAACGCATCGACCAGAACGGTCTTGCGGTGATCGGCTTCGGTCACATGGGGCGGCTTGGCCTCCAAGCGCGCGCGCCAGGTCGGGTCGAGGATCAGCTCGTCCAGACTGGCAGCGACCCCGGAGCTCTGGATCGAGGCGGCCCGGTTGATGAAGTCGAACATGAAGTTGAAGACCACCTCGCTGTGCGGGCGTCGCAGCAGCGGCGCGATCCGTTTCATGTCGATGCCCCAGCCCTTGGGATCGATGAAGAAGAAGGCGAATGCGCGCGAGGGGATGTCCCGAAGGATGTTCGGCGCCTGGTCGATGAAGGAGCCAGGGTAGGTCTTGATCTCCACCTGCGGAAAAAGTGCCTTGGCCGCCTGGAGGTTGGCGTAGGCGACGGGATTCTTCTCGACCAGGAAAGCCGACATCTTGACCGTTTTGCCGTGGCCCTGCCAGCTGGCCTTCGCCTTGGTTAGGGCGCGCAGGGCGATGCCGAACGAGGTGTCCTCGAACGCCTCGCCCGTGTGCTGCCAGGGGCCGGAAAAGCCGTCGACATAGGCGACTTCCTCCCATGTGCTGGCGACTTTGTGGGCCCAGCTCTCGAGGTACTCGCTCAGGAGAAAGTGCTTCACATAGGCCTGCTCGCGGCCCTGGTAGTGCTTCAGTTCACCGATCACAACGGTCTCGACGGGGAAGGCCGCCAACGCGCGGTCTGGCCGTCACCATTGCAAAGCTCGACCGGACCGTCGAGAAATTCCCGCTGAAGTCGAGCACGGGTGCGACCGCACCTGACATATCAAGGTCCCAATCTTGTCGCTAGAAAGCTTGACCGAAGCGGTCATGGTTAACGCGATCTTCGCTTCTTGGAGTTGACTGTCAGCCCGACGAAGCGCCTTCAGGGTGCAGGAAGAGTGGAGCCCATGGCCGAGACCCAGATAGAGTGGACGGACGCCACCTGGAATCCCGTCGCCGGCTGCTCGATCGTCACCGCCGGCTGCACCAACTGCTACGCCATGCAGATGGCGCGCCGACTCGAAGCGATGGGTGTTCCCAAGTACGAAGGGCTGACCCGCAAGAGCGGCAAACGGGCCATCTGGAACGGCGTGGTTCGCGAGGATCGCACCGCCCTCGACATTCCCTATGGTTGGCGCAAGCCGAGGAAGATCTTCGTCAACTCGATGAGCGATCTCTTCCACGACGACGTCAGCGAGGCCTTTATCGTCGACGTCTGGCGGGTTATGCGCGAGACGCCGCATCACAACTACCAGATCCTGACCAAGCGTCCCGAGCGCATGGCCGAGGTCGTGGCGCGCGCCATTCCTGATGTTCTGCCCAATGTCTGGCTCGGCACCAGTGTCGAGAACGCCGACGTCGTTAGCCGCATCGACCATCTGCGCGCCGTGCGCGCGGCCATACGGTTCATCTCGTTCGAACCCCTGATCGGCGCCGTAGGCCCCGTTGATCTGACCAACGTCCACTGGGCGATCGTCGGCGGTGAAAGCGGCCTGAACGCCCGGCCGATCCGAGAAGACTGGATCGACGAGATATACGCGCAGTGCGATACCTACGGCACAGCTTTCTTCTTTAAGCAGTGGGGCACTTGGGGCAAGGATAACAAAAAGCGTTCCAAGAAAGCCAACGGTCGCGAATATCGCGGCCAGATCTGGAACGGGATGCCCGCGACCTTGGAACTCTAGCCAGGGAGTCGCCGGCCGGGGAGCGGGATTTGGTCAAGAAGGCATACGCGTGGGACGATGGGGCGGTGCTCGACGAGCACAGCCGCCGCAAGCACAAGATCCTACGGGAGTACTTCTTCCAATATATCTCCGTCAGGTGCGGCAACCCGCAACAGAGCAAGTTCCGACTCGCGGTCGTCGATGGCTTCTCGGGCGGCGGACGATACGCCTGCGGCGCCGCCGGCTCGCCCATCATCTTCATCGAAGAACTGCAGCGCGCGCTCGACGCGGTCAACACGCGACGCGTCGGGCAAGGCCTCGGCACGGTCGAGATCGAGTGCCTGCTGATTTTCAACGACGCCCTGCCAAACGTCACCGAAATGTTGAAGGGCTATTGCGAGCCCTTGCTGGCCGCGGTGAAGGAAACCTGTCCCAAGCTGCACCTGAACGTGGCCTACCTCAGCAAGCCGTTCGAGGAGGCCTATCCGGTTATCCGCGACCTGCTTGCCGGCCGGTTCCAAAGCGTGCTGTGGAACCTCGACCAATGCGGCCACGTGCAGGTCGACTTCGCCACGCTCAGCGAGATCATGCGGTCCACCAAGTCGGTGGAGGTGTTCTACACCTTCGCGATCGACACTCTTCTGACCTTCTTAAGCCGAACCAACCCCGACCTGATGAAGCGCCAGGTTCGCCACCTTGGTGTCAATCCCGGCGACCTGCGCGCCATCGACGGCATCGTCAGCAACGAGGCGTGGCTGGGCGCGGCAGAGCGCATCGTGTTCGAGTCGTTCCACAATTGCGCGGGCTATGTCAGCCCGTTCTCGATCACAAACCCGCAGGGATGGCGCTACTGGCTGATCCATTTCGCCAACAACTATCGAGCCCGCCAAGTCTACAACGACGTCCTGCATGAGAACGGCAGCCAGGCGCACTTCGGCCTGCCAGGCCTCGACATGCTCGAATACGACCCGGCCAAGGAGGGGGCTCTCTACCTCTTCGAGGAGGAGCACAGGGCCAAGGCGCGCGAGAAGCTGATTTATGACATCCCGCGTTTCGTGTCCGGCGCCGGCGACGCCATGCTGGTCGGCGACTTCTACGCTGCGGCCTATAGCGCCACGCCGGCGCACAAGGACGACATCCACAGCGCCATGCTTGGCGGCGAGGATCTCGAGGTCGTCACGCCGGCCGGCGGCGTGCGCCGCCGCGGCCGGCAGATCGTCCCGGGCGACACCCTTCGCCTGAAGACCCAACGCTCATTCTTCATGATGTTCGGCGGAAAGCCGAAGCCGTGATCCGCGATCGGTCCGTTGGGGCGCCGATGCTGTGGCCTAAGCCCCATCCGGATCATTGGCGGCTTCTCTCAAAGTCCAAGATCGCGCTTCGCAAAGGCATGCCTTGGACGGGGCCGATGCAACGACACCTCTGGCGCGCCCATCCCCAACCCCTTCACGGGGCGCGATCTCGTCATCACGTCGGACTACGGCGGCGAACACAGCGCCTCGACGTCGCAGCACGGTTATCCTTCCGTTCACTGTCGGGTCGCGGCTTCGCTGAAACGGCCGGCGGCCAGTAGGCTGTCGAACGTGAGTGGAGCACTCCGGTTCGACCTCACAAAAAGAGAGAGGGGCGCATGAGGCCCCTCTCGCCGGTCAATTCGACGGACCTGGATAGACGTCAGTAGTCCATTGCCGGGACCGGCGCCTTCTCCTCCTTCGGGGCCTCGGCGATC
>BFBZ01001942.1_pt1 | contig 12491 bp, 8 predicted proteins | sample 1888401 | NCBI WGS metagenome assembly BFBZ01 (sample SAMD00112614, study PRJDB3348) | symbiont metagenome | host: Chara braunii | reverse complement strand
TCCCTTTGCTGGGCATCCCGTGTCCTTTGCTCCGCCGCGTCCCGCGCCCTGTGCTGGACATCGCGAGCCCTCTGTTCGGCCGACTCACGCTCCCTCTCGCGCGCATGCCGTGCTCGCTGCTCGGCCGCCTCGCGCGCCCGATGCTGAGCCTCCCGTCCCCGCTGCTCGGTCGCCTCGCGCGCCCTTTGCCGCGCTTCGCGTGCTTGCCGCTGCGCCGCCAGCACGCTCTGCCGGGCGGCGTGCCGCTCCTCCTGCGTTGCCTGCTCGGAAAACCGCTCGGCTTCCTCCGCACGTTCACGGGCGTCGCGCTCAGCCGCCTCGGCCCATTCCTGCGCCGATTGTTCGGCGGCCCGCGCCCGCTCGTCCGCGGCCTCCTCGGCCGCCTGCCGCGCCGCCTCCAGCTCGATCAGCCTCTGCCGCTGCAACGGGTCCTGCCGCGGCAAGACGGTGGGCGCCAGCACGGGCGCCGACCGTCCGGCCGCCGTCGGCGCGGGCGACGGCGAACGCGGGTCCCGGCCGGCGGGCAGTATCGCGGCTGCCGGCTGCTGCCGGCTTGGCGACGCAAGCGCCGACGGCAAGGCGATGGCAAGCGCCGTCGCTGCCACGGCGCCTGCCTGGCCCGGAAACGGCTGAACCGATTGCCCGGCCGGATTGGTCACGGTCACCGTCCGCTCGACCGGGTTGATGCCCACCCTGTTGTGGATATTGGCGCCGATGACATTGGCCGGCGCCGGCGCCACGAAAGCCGGGCGTTCGACCCCGGCCGGCACCGGATGATAGGATGCCGGGATCGGCAGGACGAAGACGTCGACCGGCGGAAGAGGCGGCGGCATTTCGGCGAAATAGGCCGGTCGCGGCGACAGGAAGACGACGGGGACCGGCGGCCGCGGCAGGCCGAGGCCGGGATCCGCGAAGGAGACGATCGGGCGTCGCGGCGAACTGATCCCGTCCTCCGGCGCGAGTTCGACGCCGATGGCGGCGAAGGTCGATGGTGGTTCGAGCGGAGCGGACAGAAGCGTCAGGCGACGGCGCGCCGCGTCCAGGTGTGAACCGTGCGGATGGCGGCTGAGATAGGACCAATAGCCCTCGGGCGTATCGGTTCGCGTGGCCTGCCACCAGGTGATCGCCTCGCGCTGGACCGCCATGACGGCTCGCACGCGCCTGGCCAGCGGCGCGTCCGGATGGGCGGCCAGGAAATCCCGATAGACCGGCCACGCGTCGCGGGCCAGAGCCGCGAGATAGGCACCATGGACATCGAAAGACCCGAGAGGACCCGCCAGCAATGCGCGGAAACGATCGGCGGCCTCCGCGGCGGTGCTGCGCTCGAACAGCATGACGGGCTGTCCGACCAGCGAGACATCCCAGGTGAGCTGCGCGCCGTCGGTCAATTCGCTGACCCGCACGCGGACGCGCGCGAACAGTTCGTCGAGGGGGGCGCCGCCGGCCTTGATCATCTCCGCCAGGGCTGTCGCATAATGACCGTAGGGTGCCCCGCCCTCGGCGCCGACCGTCCCCGGGGTGGCATTGAAGGCGATCACGGTGGCGGCGTCCGAGCGCATCAAGGCGAGGCCCGCGGCAAGCCGTTCGCCTGAGGCGGCGAAGCTGTTGGCGCGCGCGGCGTCGAGCACGACGACGCGCGCCTTCAGGGACAGCGCCGCCAGGGGCTTGGTGAGATCGGTCAGACGGATCGCCGCCAGCGGCACGTCGCCGGCCTGGTCGATGCGCGCGTCCACCGGAACGAGATAATTCTCCCCGTCGAACTGCACTGCGTGGCCGGCGAAATAAACGAAGGCGACGGTGTCCGGTCCCGCCATCCATGCCTTGTCGAGGAATTCACGGAAGGCGGATCGCAGGGCCGCGGCATCCAGGTCGCGCGCGCCGACCACATCGAAGCCCGCCGCCTGCAAGGTCTGCGCGATCAGGCCTGCGCCGTTCGCAGCCGTCGCCAGCGGCCCGGCCTGATAGGCGCCGTTGCCGATGACCAGCGCGATACGCTTTTCGATTTGCTGTGATTGGGCGGAACCGGCACCGAACGGCAAGACGAATAACACAGCCAACAACTGAAGAATTCGGCGCAAGATCATTGCATTCCCCCGGCCTCAACCACTCTTTCACCACGCAATTCTTCGTGATGTCAGATGAACCGTAGTTGAACCAAAGGTGACGAATTCCAGGCGACAATATTGCCCGGGTGTGTCGGCCGCCCCGCTTGCGCGCGGCGGCGATGCGGCCGGGCCGATCAAATTCCTTCACGACGCGAACGTCCTGGCGCGTGCCGGCGATCGCTTCTTCAGTGCAGGAAGCCGATGGATATCCACGGCACCGCGGCGACCACGATCAGGCCGACAATGAGGGCGATCATATAGGGCCAGATCGCGCGCATGCCTTCCGCCGGATCGACACGACCAATGGCGCAGGCCGCGTAATAGCCGACGCCGAAGGGAGGCGCGAACAGGCCGACCCCCATCGCCAGGATCACCACCATCGCATAATGCACCTCGTGAATGCCCAGGAGCTTGGCGATCGGGAACATCAGCGGGCCGAACAGGACGATGGCCGGAATACCTTCCAGGACCGATCCCAGGATGATGAAGGCCACGATGGAGGCGGCCATGAAGGTGAAGGCACCGCCCGGCAAGGCCGTCATCGCCGCCGCAAGCTCGCGCGAAAAGCCCGACTGGGTCAGCGCCCAGGCCATGGACGTCGCGGTGCCGATGATCAGCAGGATCGCACCCGACAGCGAGGCGGTGGCGACGAGCGCCGGCCACATCCTGGACCAGCCGACCTTTTCGCCGAGCAGCAGCCAGGCGATGGCGCCATAGACCAATGTATAGGCGACGCCGATGGTCGACACCTCGGTCGCAGTCGCCACCCCTTCGACCACCGCGGCCCGAATGACCACCGGCAGGATCAGGGCGGGCAAGGCGACCAGCAGCGCGCGGCCGGCTTGGCCCCAGCTGGCGCGCTGCACCGCGCTCAGATCCTCATGCCGGTAACGCCACCAGACGACCAGGCACAGCACGATGCCGAGCACCACGCCCGGCAGCATGCCGCCGGTAAACAGGGCCGCGATCGAGACACCGGTCACCGATCCGATGGTGATCAGCACCAGGCTCGGCGGGATCGTCTCGGTCTGGGCGCCGGTGGCCGACAGGAGCGCGACGAGCTGTCCGGGCTTGGCGCCGCGCGCCTTCATCTCGGGGAACAGCACCGGCGCGACGGCCGCCATGTCGGCGGCCTTGGAGCCGGAAATGCCTGAGACCAGATACATCGCGCCGATCAGCACATATTGCAGACCACCGCGCACGTGGCCGATCAGGCTCGCGAGGAAATCGACCATGCGCCGGGCCATGCCGGTAATCTCGATGATCAGCCCGAGAAAGACGAACAGCGGCACCGACAGCAGGATCAGATGGCTCATGCCTTCGTCCATGCGCCCGACCACGACGCTGACCGGCGTGCGGGTGGTCAGCGCCAGGAAGGCGAAGGTGCCGAGCCCGAAGGCAAAGGCGATCGGCACGCCGGTCAGCACGCAGGCGCCGACCAGCACCACGAAGAAAACCAGCAGCTTGTAATTGCCCATGGCCATCAGCAGCGGCTTGGCGGCGAACAGCAGCAGGCCGATCACGACGATCAGGCCGAGCGCCAGCGCGGCGTCGACCAGCCGCGTGGTGCGGATCATCTGCAGCAGCCCGAGCAGGATCATCAGGACGATGCCGACCGGCAGGGCCGCGGCGCGCCAGGCATTCGGGATGTCGAGCGCCGGGGTGGTGATCATCATCTCGTCGACCGCATAGTCGATCGAGGGATGCAGGATCAGGCCGAGGAAGCAGATGCCGGCCATCAGCGCCAGCGCCGCGGCAAAAGCCTTTCGGCGGGGCGAGGCGCCGTCGACGAAGGCGCCCATGCGCATATGCTCGACACGGCGGAAGGCGACGACCGCGCCGAGCATGGCGAGCCACAGGAACAGGATCGAGGCGAGTTCGTCGGACCAGGTCAGCGGGCTGTGAAAGGCATAGCGGGAGGCGACGCCGCCGAACAGGATCACGATCTCCACCGCCACCAGGATGCCGGCGGCGGTTTCGGCCAGGGCACCGATGCCGTGTTCGAGCCTGGCGAGCAGCGGGTGGGACCGCAGCGGCCCGGTGGCAATTTCTCCGGCCTCCGCCGGCGACGGCTGGGCCTGTTCGATCTGCACGGCGTCTCTCCCCTCGCTTGACCGCGCACCGTCTGATGCGGCGCTGCGCTTTCGGCCCGCGCATTGGCGCGGGCTGCCCATCGGAAGACCGGTCGCATCGGCGTCGCGCCTGCTCTGGCGGGAGATCACCGACGCGGCCGCGTCATTGCCATCCTGGGGTGGGCCGACCACGGTCCACCCGCTGCATGACGCCTCAGGCGATCTTGCCGGTATATTTCTCCAGCACGGCCCAGGCCTCGGCGCCGTATTTGCCCTTCCATTCCGTGAAGAAGCCGGCTCTCTGCAGGCGTTCGCGGAAGGCCGTCTTGTCGACCTCGTGCACCACCATGCCCTTGGCCTCGAGATCCTTGCGCAGGCTGACATTCAGCTGTTCGAGGTCACGCCGCTGGTCGACGGCCGCCTCGTTCAGGTGCTTGGCCGCGACGGCACGGATATCCGGCGGCAGGGCCTCCCAGGCGCGGCGGTTGGCGAGGAACCAGTAGCCGTCCCACATGTGGCCGGTGAGCGAGAGGTGCTTCTGGACCTCGAACAGCTTCGTGGTCCAGATCGCCGCCAGCGGATTTTCCTGGCCTTCGGCGATCTTGGTCTGCAGGGCCGAGTACATTTCGGCCGCGCTGATGCTGATCGGCGCCGAACCGAAGCTCTTAAACATCGATGTCCAGAGCGGGCTGACGGGCACCCGGATCTTGTAGCCCTCGAGATCCGCTGGCGTCAGGATCGGCCGCGAGCTCGAGGTGATGTGCCGGAAACCATTGTCCCAGATCTTGTCCATCGCGATGATGCCGACCTTGGCGACCGCGGCGCGGACATGGGCGCCGAGATCGCCATCCATCGCTTCCCAGACGCGCTGGTAATCGGGAAAGGCGAAGCCCATGCCGTTGATCGAGGCGACCGGCACGAGCGTCGAGAGGATCAGCCCGGACAGGGTGAAGAACTCCAGCGCCCCCGAGCGCAGCTGGCTCAGCATGTCGGGATCGGAGCCGAGCTGGTTGTTCGGGAAGATCTGGATGTCGAGCCGGCCGCCGCTGTCGGTGCGGATGCGGTCGGCCGCCTGCTTGGCGCGCACATTGAGCGGATGGTCGAGCGGCACGTTGCTCGCATATTTGTAGGAAAACTCCGCGGCCCTGAGGTGGTGGCCGGTCAAAAGCGCCGGTGCGGCCACGGTCCCGGCCAGCATGATGCGTCTCGTCATATTCGCCATTGCATCCTCCCTCTGTCGTCCTTGTGCCGCACCGCCGGTCAGGCGACGCGGTCGCCCTTCTTCACCTGCACGGCGCGATTGTCGGCGGCCGGCAGCATCTTGGCCGGGTCGCGCGTGACCACCACGTCGATCACGACCGGCCCTTTTGTGCGGAAAGCCTTCTCGATGGCCGGCGCCAGCGCGTCCGGCGTCTCGACGCGGATGCCGGTGCAGCCCAGCGCATCGGCCACCCGCGCATAATTGGTCTCGGCGAGATCCGAGGCATGGTAGGCGCCGGGTCCGTACATCAGGTGCTGCAACGCCTTGACGTAGCCGGAGGCGGCGTTGTTCACCACGATCAGCGCGAAGCTCAGGTTCATTCGCCGCGCGGTTTCGATTTCGCCCAGCATCATGTTGAAGCCGCCGTCGCCGGTGAGACTGACGATCTTTCGGTCGGGCGCGGCCAAGGCCGCCCCCATGGCGCCGGGCAGCCCGTAGCCGATCGAGGCGAAGCCCCGGTCCGGCACGAAGCCGCGGCCGGCCCACTTGGTGTCGTAGAGCAGTCCGCCCCAATGGGCGGCAAAGCCGCCATCGGCGAGCAGGATGCCGTCGGCCGGCATCAGCCGGTTGAGCTCGCCCATCAGGCGGCCCATCGCCACCGGCACCTCTTCGGAGAGATAGCGTTCCCTGGTGGCCTCGCGCCATTCGGCCATGCGCCGGGCGACGTCGGCCCCATACTCGCCGAGGCGCCCCTTGATCGCCCCGGCCTGATCGGCGAGCGCCTCGCCCAGCGCTTCGATGCCGGCGCGGGCATCGCTCCACAGCCTGACCCGCGGATCGACGGTGCGGCCGAATTCCTCGGCGACGATGTCGAGATGCACGATGGCCTTGCCCGCCGGCGGCACGGTGTAGCGCTTGGTCGCGATCTCACCGAGCTTGCAGCCGATGACCAGCAGGAGATCGGCCTCCTCGATCAGTTTATTGGCGATGCGGTCATAGCGGCCGAACAGGCCGGCGCTGAGCGGATCGGTGCAGGCGATGGCGCCCTTGCCGGTCATGGTATGGGCGACCGGCACGCCGAAGCGCCGGGAAAAGGCCGTCAGCGCCTCGGTCGCGCCGCTCAGATGCACGCCGCCGCCGGCCAGCACCAGCGGACGCTCGGCCTTGGCGATCAGCGCGGCGGCCTGCCGCAGGCTCTCGGTGTCCGGCCGGCAGCGCAGCGAGGGCGCCGCTTCATGGGATGGATCGGCGTGGAAGTCGTCATCGTCGAAGCCAAAGGTGCCGTGGCAGACGTCCTCCGGCACGTCGACCACCACCGGCCCGGGCCGGCCCGTGGTGGCGATCGCGAAGGCGCGCCGCATCAGCTCCGGAATGCGCTCGACCACCTCGACGCGGATGACCTCCTTGCAGGCGGGGCGCAGGATGTCGATCTGGCGCGTCTCCTGGGTCATATTCTTCCAGGAGTGCAGACGATGGGTGTCGCCGGTCAGCACCACCATCGGCGTGCCGGCATTGAGCGCCTCGACAAGACCGGTGACGAGGTTGGTCGCGCCTGGGCCCAGCGTCGCATCGGCCAGCCCGACGCGGCCGGTGATCTTGGCATAGGCGTCGGCGGCGAACACGCCGGCACGCTCGTCATTGATCAGGTGGTGCTGCAAGCCGAGACGGCGGGCGGCGTCATAGAAGGGCAGAAGCTGGAAGCCGCCCATGCCGAACATCGGGCCGCCCTTATGGGCCAGGATCATCCGGGCCAGGGCTTCGCCACCGGTCATTTCGTTCTTCATGCGAGCGCTCCCGCGCGGTTGGCTGCTGGTTTCATCATGGAATGGGCGGCCGCGACGATCGCCGCCTCGGTGACCCGCAGGGCGTCCTCGACCGGCGGCGCGTAGCCGACCGGCGCGCGCGGCGCGCCGAGCCGTCGGACCGGCGCCTTGAGCTCGGCGCCATAACGCTCGGCGATGGTCGCGGCGATTTCCGCGCCGAAACCGCCGACCGCCACCGCCTCGTGGGCGACCAGCAGGCGGCCGGTCTTCTCGATGCTGGCGAAGACCGCCGCCTTGTCCCAGGGCCAGATGGTCCTGAGGTCGATGAGATCGACCGCGACGCCCTGGTCGGCGAGCGTCCGCGCCGCCCGTTCGGCAATATGGACCTGGTTGGACCAAGACACGACCGTGACGTCGCCGCCACTTCGCACCAGACGCGCCTTGCCGATCGGCACGAGGTGATCGGGATCGTCGGGCACCTCGTCCTCGAAGCCCCAGAGCGACTTGTGCTCCATGTAGACGACCGGATCGTCGCAGCGGATCGCCGATTTCAGCAGGCCCTTGTTGTCGGCCGGCGTCGCCGGGCAGATCACCACCAGACCGGGAACATGGGCGTACCAGGCTTCCAGCGACTGCGAGTGCTGCGCGGCGGACGAACGCCACATGCCGGTCGGCTCGCGCACCACCAGCGGCACGCGCGCCTGGCCGCCGAACATGTAGCGGGCCTTGGCGGCCTGGTTGACCAGTTCGTCCATGGCGCAGAGCGCGAAATCCGAAAAGCGCATCTCGACCACCGGCCGCGTGCCCATCATGGCCGCGCCGACGGCCGCCCCCAGGATCGCCGCCTCGGAGATCGGCGCATCGGAAATCCGCTCAGGCCCGAATTTTTCGACCAGCCCGCGATATTGGCCGAAGACGCCGCCGCGGCCGAGATCCTCGCCCAGCGCCCAGACCGTGGGGTCGCGATCCATTTCCTCGCCGAGCGCAAGGCGCCCGGCCTCGAGATAGGAGATTTTCGCCATCAGAATGCATCCACCAGCGGGGAACCGACGTCCTGGACGTCCTCGAAAGCAGCCGAAGCCGGCGGGAACGGGGCCGCCTTGGCGCTCGCATAGCCGGCTTCCATTTCGGCCAGGGCGGCCGCGCGGTCGTGCGCGAGATCGGCCGGGGCGACGCCGGCCGCCATCAGCACCTGTGCGAGCCGGCCGATCGGGTCGTTGCCGCGCTGGGCCTCGACTTCGCCGGCCGGGCGATAGGTCGCGGGATCGGCGCCGGTATGGCCGGTGATGCGATAGGTGTGGGCGTGCAGGAAGCGCGGACCGCCGCCGGCACGGATCGCCGCGACCAGGTCTGCCGCCGCCGCTTCCACCGCCAGGACGTCGTTGCCGTCGACCTCGGTGGCCGGAACACCCAGGCTGCGGGCGCGCTCGGACAAGCCCGGCCCGGCGGTCATGGTGCGGGTCCGCGTGGTCGCCGCGTAGCCGTTGTCCTCGCAGACGAACAGCACCGGCAGCTTGAACACGGCCGCCCAGTTCAGCCCTTCTAGGAAGGGGCCGCGATTGGTCGCGCCATCGCCGAAGAAGCAGGAGACGATGCGATCCTCGCGCTTCAGCTTGATGGCATGGGCAGCTCCCGCCGCGATCACGATATTGGCGGCCACCACGCCATTGGCGCCGAGCATGCCGACGCCGAAATCGGCGATATGCATCGAGCCGCCCTTGCCGCCGCAATTGCCGCCGAGCCGGCCGAGCAATTCGTGGAACATGGCCTGGCTGGACGCGCCCTTGGCCAGCGTGTGGCCATGGCCGCGGTGGGTCGACAGCAGCAGGTCGCGCGGCGTCAGATGCGCGAGCACGCCGACGGCGACCGCTTCCTGGCCGATCGAGGGGTGGATCGCGCCCAGCACGACCTTGTCGTCGAGCCCGCGCATCGCGACCTCTTCCAAGGCGCGGATACGATGCATCAGGAGGTGGTGGCCGCGTAGCCGCGCGACGTCGAGATTGGTCCGGGGATGCGGCGCGAGAGCCGGAGAGCTTGGCTGGGTCATATCTGTCGTCTCACGTTCCTGTCGCCGGCAAGGGCGACGCCAAATCGGCTTCGAGCCTGTGCGCCTCGGCTTGCAGCAGCCGGACGATCTCGGCGATGCGCCCGTCGCTCATGCGGTCCTTGATGGCAGCCAGGCTGAGCGCGACGAAGGGCCGGCCGTCGGGGTCGCGGGCGACCACGCCGAGGGCGCACATGCCCGGCACGATGCGGCCTTCGTTCAGCGCGTAGCCATCCGTCCGGGTGCGCGCGACGAGGGCCTGCAGGGAGTCTCGGTCGAAAGCCTGGAAATCCCTGAGCCAGTTCTCGTTCTGCCTGAGGATCGCATCGATCTCGCCATCCGACATAGCTGCCAGCAGCGCCAGGCTGCCGGCGCCGACGCCGAGCGGCCGCCGGTCGCGCACGTCGAGCGTCAGGGTGCGGATCGGATAGGTCCCCACCGCGCGGGCGACGCAGATGGCGGCCAGTCCCTCGCGGACCGAGGCGAAGACGGTGTCGCCGGTCTCGTCGGCGATGCGGCGCAGGATCGGCTGGACCAGACCCGCCGAGTGGTGACGCAGCGCCGCGCCGCCGAGCGCCACGGCGCGCGCGCCGAGCCGGTAATTGCGTTCGGGAAATTGCTGAAAGGCATAACCGACGCTGACCAGCGCGCCGAGCAAACGGTGCACGGTCGCCTTGCTCAGGCCCGTCGCCACCGTCATGTCGGTCACGCTGACGCCCTCATCCCCGCCGGTCGACAGGACATGAAGGATCGCTGCAACGCGATCGACGGTCTTGACCGTCAAATCTTGCACCATGCTCGCCTTGAACGTTTCCTGGAGCGGGCGCTTCAGCGCCTCTGTTCCATTTTCCTATCGTTAGATAGGATCATTTCGGAACGAAAGAAACAAGAGGGAGAAAACGCAATGGTGCAGGAAGGACGCTTCGGCGGCACGGACCAACCGGCGCCGGTGATCGCACCGACCATGACGAAGCTGCCGGATTGCCAGGGCCTGGTCGTCGTCACCGGCTCCCATGGCGGCGCCTATTGCGGCCAGCTCGCCGTCGCGGCCGGGGTCAGGGCGGCGATCTTCCACGATGCCGGCATCGGGCTCGACGAGGCCGGCGTCGAGGCGCTCCGGATCCTCGACCGTCTCGGCATCGCGGCCGCGGCCGTTTCGCATCTGACCGGCCGGATCGGCGACACCGACGACATGATGGCGCGCGGCGTGCTGAGCCGCGCCAATGCCGCCGCGACCAAGGTCGGCGTCGTCCCTGGCCAGACCTGCGCCGAGGCCGCCATCCTGCTGGCGCGGGCGCCCTACCATCCGGCGCAGCTGGAAAAATCCAAGGAAGCGCGGCGGGTCTGGCGACCGGACGGCGCCCGACGGCCGATCACGATCATCGATTCCGCCGCGCTGGTCGATGCCGCGGCCGATCGTGGCGCGGTTATCGTCACCGGGTCACATGGCGGCCTGGTCGGCGGCGATCCGGCCATGGCATTGCGCGCCGAGGGGGTGGCCGCGGCCTTCAACGATGCCGGCATCGGCATCGACCGCGCCGGTCTCGGCCGGCTCGCGGCCCTCGACGCCCGCGCTATCGCAGCGATCGCGATCGCCGCCGCCAGCGCGCGCATCGGCGATGGCCAATCCACACTCGACGGCGTCATTTCCGCCGTCAACGCGACGGCCAGCGCGCGCGGCGCGCGCGAAGGGCAGCGCGCCAAGGATATAGTCCTCGCCTGGGCGATGGCCGACTGACGTCGTCAGATCAGGCACGGCTCGTCGCCGATTGCCGGCGCGCCGCTCCGCCTGGAACGAACGCGCCGGCGAAGGGAACAAGGCGCGCTGCCCGAGGGCCCGAACGGACGGCGACGTCCCGCGACCGCTATGGGTGACCGCGGGCCGCCGTGTCAGGCGGTCGGCGCCGCCGGCAATCGCAGGAACCGGCGCGCGTTCTCGTAGAGCCAGAGATGGCGGACATCGTCGTCGATCGGCAATGCCTTGATCTCGGCGATCGACCGGCCGATCGGCCCCAGCGGATAGGCGCTTCCGAAGATGATCCGGTCCTTGAGCACGGTGCGGCCATATTGCAGCAGCGGCTCGTAGCCCGACCCCGCGACCGCGAGATATTTGGGGCGCACCGCGACCAGGCCGATGCTGACATTGGCATGGCGCCAGGCGACGCCGATCAGTTCGTGAACCCAGGGAAATCCTGGCGGCGACGCGCAGACGCGCAGCTCCGGGAAATCGACCATCACCTCGTCGAGCAGCAAGGGGTGGCCATATTTCATCAAGGTCGAGGTGGCGAAATTGATCGAGCAATGGATGTTCACGGGAATGTCCAGCTCGATGCACTTGGCATAGAGCGGGTACATGCGCCGATCATTGATCGCCATCTTGTGCTCGAAACATTGCAGGTTGAGCCCGCGCAGGCCGAGATTGCGGATGGCGTGGTCGAGTTCACGCACCGCCGTCATCCCCTTGTTGGGATCGACACCGGCGAAACCGATGAAACGCGGGCCCTGGCTCTGGCAGAACGCGGCGACGTCCTCGTTGCGGATGCGCCAGCCATAGGTGGTTTCGAGGTCGCGCGCCTTGACGCAGATATGGCTGACATCGGCCTTGTCATATTCGGCGAGATAGCCGCCGAGATCGCCCTGCAGCGCCTCGGCCGCGCTTTCGCTGCTGGAATAGACCTGACGATAGCGGGCGAGATGCTGCGCGCCTTTCGGGCCGAAGGCTGGCACCGGCGGCCGGCTGCCATAGTCGATGATCATGATGGCTGTCCTTTGCCGGCGAGCGGGGCCCAATGCCCGGCCCAGGGCTGCAATGCCTCGAGGGCGGCGGCGACGGCGAGAAGGCGCGCCTCGTCGTGCCAGCGGCCGGCGATCTGCAGGCCGATCGGCAGGCCCGCCGATGACAGGCCGCAGGGGATGGAGATCGCGGGATGGCCGCTCGCATTATAGGGAATGGTGTAGGGATACCAGGCATCGCGCAGCGGGCCGTGCTCCGTGCCGTCGACGACCAGCGGTTCATCGGCGGCCTGCCCGGCGGGCAAGGCCGGATAGGCCACCGTCGGCGTGATGAAGATGTCGCAGCCGTCGAACAGCCGCTCGACTTCGCGGAAGATGTCCGTGCGGGCACGGGCGGCCGCCGCCAGGCGGGGATAGGTCTGCGTCTCCGGTTGGGGCGTGAGGCCGAGGCGCGCCGTGCGATCCATGCGCCCGCCGAACTCATCCAGCAGCGAGCCGAAGCGGGCCTGCTGATAGGCCCGCATCAGGATGAGCGCCGACCCGGTGTCGATGGCGAGGTCTGCCGGCATGGCG
>BFBZ01000025.1_pt67 | contig 12497 bp, 12 predicted proteins | sample 1888401 | NCBI WGS metagenome assembly BFBZ01 (sample SAMD00112614, study PRJDB3348) | symbiont metagenome | host: Chara braunii | reverse complement strand
GTGACGTTGAGCCCCTCCTCCTTGAAATAGCCGAGCCGCTCGGTGAGGGTCAGCGGCAAATAGTAGAGCAGGCTCTTGCCGCCGACGCCGAGCACCAGATCCGGCTTTTCGACCGCCTGCGCAAAAGCGCTGCCGGCCAGGCCGATTAGGAGGCCACTAATGGCGAGGGCAAATTTCAGTGCTTTCATCACTTTCACCGCGGAACGTTCCCTGTTCTTTCGACTTGGCCGGGCTCGTCCCGGCCATCCACGTCTTCCTTGTGGAAGCATTCTAAAGACGTGGATGCCCGCGACAAGCGCGGGCATGACGGCTTGAGGTGTTGATACGCCTCAGCCTTCAGTTCGTCGAGTAGATTGACCCGGACGGCGGGTAGCCGCCTGATCGTTCCTCACCCCGGCACATATTTGCGCCAATTGTGCCCCTCCCGGAACCCCAGCACCTCCCGGACCTTCCGATTCGACATCGGGGCGCCGAACTCGGCCAGTTCCCCGGTGATCGGCGTGCGGGGGCTGTGGCGGGCCAGGAATTCCCGTGTCGGGGTTCTCGCGGTGATGGTGTCATTGACCGCGTTGAACACCTGGAAACCGAGCCCGTCCTTCTCGATGCACAGGTGTACGATCTGGCCGAGGTCGCGCGCATCGATGTAACTCCAGGCGTTGCGCTTGCGCGAGGGCGGATCGGCCAGGAAAGCGGGAAACATGTCGTATTCGTGCGGCTCGATGACATTGCCGATGCGCAATGCATAGATGTCGATGCCGTAGCGCAACGCGAAGGCGCGGGCCGTCTTCTCGTTGACGACCTTGGACAACCCGTAGCTGTCCATCGGATCAACGTCCTGGGTCTCCTCGAGCGGGAAGCTCTGGAAGTCCCGGTCGCCTTCCGCAAAACAAACGCCGTAGGTGGTTTCGCTGGAGGCGATGATGATCTTGCGCACGCCAAGCTTCGCCGCCGCCTCGATCACATTGTAGGTGCTGATGGTGTTCTGACGGAAGGTTTCGTTGTCGGGATGGATCAGAATGCGCGGAATCGCGGCGAAATGCACCACCGCGTCCGGCGACGCCGGGGTCTTGCCGTGCTTGAGGCCATCGAAACCGAAATGCGTGGTCAGGACATTGAAGGCCTGACCGTTATCGGTCAGATCGGCCACCAGCGTGTTGATGGAGGGATGATCGAACGGCTTGAGGTCGACATTGAGCAACCGGTATCCCTTCCCGGCCAGATACGGCAGGACATGACGTCCCGCCTTGCCTGTTCCACCAGTGAAAACCACACGCTTGCCTGTCATCAGACCTTCTCCATCACGCACTGCAGGGGAAATTGACGTTCACGCGCCATGGCGCCGACACGGGCCACCTTCTGCTCAGCCTCCGCGCGCGGATAGGACCCGCACACGCCGCTTCCATCCTTGTGGATCCCGAGCATTCGACGCACGGACTCCTTGGAGTCCAGGCCGAAGACATCCTCGAGCACATGGACGACGAACTCCATCGGAGTCTCATCGTCATTCAACAGCATCACACGATAAAGCGCCGCATCCGACTCGGTCATGGCCATTCATCCTCCGCGCATCTCTATCTACCCCGGTTGCCTGAAATTCCTGAGACGGTCGAACGTCACGGCGATGATGATGAAGCTGCCGATGAATGCGCCCTGCCAGAACGCGTTGATGCCGAGCAGGCCGAGGCTGTTGCGGATCACCTCGATCAGGGCGGAGCCGATCAGCGCGCCGAACGCGGTGCCGATACCACCGGCGAGATTGGCGCCGCCGATCACCGCCGCGGCGATCACCTGCAGCTCCATGCCCGTGCCGAGATTGGTGGTCACCGCGCCCAGCCACCCGGTTTCGATGACGCCGGCGATTCCCGCCGACAGCGCCGAAATCATGTAGACGGCCACCTTCATGCGGCGAACCGGCACGCCGGTCGCGACCGCCGCACGCTCGTTGCCGCCGATGGCAAAGACATAGCGCCCGAACTTGGTCCAGCGCAGCATCACGCCGGTCAGCACCGCCAGCACCAGCATGTAGATCACCGGATTGGAAATCCCGAACAGCCACGCGCCACCGCCGAGCGCCAGCAGCTTGTCGTGATCCGGGCCGAACTGGAACACCACCGTATTGTTGGACAGCACCATCGCCAGGCTGCGGGCAATCGACAGCATGCCGAGCGTGACCACGAACGGCGGCATGCCGAGATAGGCGATGAGAATGCCGTTGAAAGCGCCAATCACCAGCGCCGTGCCAAGCGACGCCGCGATACCGACCTCGATGCTGTAGCCGGCGTGCATCACCACCGCGAGCACCATGCTGCACAGGCACAGCACCGAGCCGACCGAGAGGTCGATGCCGCCGGTGATGATCACGATGGTCATGCCCAGCGCGATCACCGCGACGAAGGTGAAGTTGCGGGCGACATTGAACAGGTTGTTCGACGTGGCAAACGAATTGGTGGCAAACGACAGAAAGATGCAGGCGATGATCACCGCCAGCAGGACCCAGAAGGCCTGGCGAGAGGCCAGCCAGGCCAAGGCGTCGGACGTGCTGCGCCGTTTCACACGATCGTCGAACTGGATGTCCATGGAGCCCCCAATTTATGCACGCTCGATGGCGCCGGTGATCAGGCCGGTCACCTCCTCGGGCGACGAGTCCGCAACCGCCTTGTCCGCGACCTTGCGGCCGCGCCGCAGCACGACGACCCGATCGGCCACGCTGAACACATCGGGCATGCGATGGCTGATCAGGACCACGGCGATGCCCCGATCCCGCAGCACGCGGATCAAGTGCAGCACCTCGGTGACCTGCCGCACCGAGATGGCCGCGGTCGGCTCATCCATCAGCACGATCTTGGCATCACCGATCCGGGTTCGCGCGATGGCAACGGCTTGCCGCTGGCCGCCGGACATCTGCCGCACCAGATGGCGCGGCCGGGTTTCCGATCGCAGTTCGGCGAAGATCTCGCCGGCGCGGCGATACATCGTCGCGTAATCGAGAATCCTGAACGGCCCGATCCGTTTCTGCACCTCGCGGCCAAGAAAGACGTTGGCTGCCGCCGTGAGATTGTCGCACAGCGCGAGATCCTGATGCACGATCTCGATCCCGTGCTTGAGCGCATCGATGGGGCGGGACATCACGAGATCGGCCCCTTCCATCCGCATCGAGCCATGGGTGGGGCGAAAATTGCCGGCGATGATTTTCACCAGGGTGGATTTTCCGGCGCCATTGTCGCCCATCAGCCCGACAACCTGCCCCGGCTCCATGGACAGCGACACATCATCGAGAGCATGGATCGCACCGAAGTGCTTCGACACACCTTCAAGTTCCAGAAGAGCCATCTCAGCGGTTGCCCATATCGCGGTTGCTCATGTCAGCGTTTGCCTCTGTCTCTTGCTTGGATGTCTCTTGCCTGGATGTCTCGTGCCTGGATGTCTCGTGCCTGGATGTCTCTTGCCTGGATTTATCGACAACACGTCGTTGTTTTGTCACACCAACGGGTGATGTGAGCGGGCCTCTCCCGGATTTGTGATGCAGCGCACCAAGAACGGATCCCTGGTAAAATAGCATGAGACCGTGCGCGCGCGAAGCCGGCCGCGAGCCGACAAACGCATTGACTCGCCGACAGGCCCAATTCATCTTTCGCATCGAACCATGACGCCGAAAGAGCCCGCGAAGGACCACAGGTCGTCACGATGGCAACACCGTTCTGCGCCAATTTCCGAGCGCCATCCTTTCTCTGCCAGACAAGCCGGTCTCCATTCCGTGGAATAGGAGGAAAAACGATCACGCATCGTCAATGAAGAGAAGAATGAATCGCGCGACGCCTTTTGCATCGCGCGGTGAATGCATCTTTCTGCAAGGGAGGAACACATGAAAAAAACTGTGATTGCACTGGCGACGGCGATACTGGCCTTGTCCGCAGGATCGGCCTTCGCTCAGAAGAAGCAGCTCGTCATCGTGGTCAAGGGATTGGACAACCCCTTCTTCGAAGCCATCCATCAGGGCTGTGAGAAGTGGAACAAGGAGAACGCAAGCTCGCCTTACAGCTGCTTCTATACGGGCCCGGCCTCGACATCCGATGAAGCCGGCGAAGCACAGATCGTGCAGGACATGCTGGGCAAGTCCGACACCGTCGCGATGGCGATCTCGCCGTCGAACGCGCCACTGATTGCCAACGCGATCAAGGCGGCGAAACCGAGCATCCCGATCATGACGATCGATGCCGACCTTCGGAAAGAAGATGCCGCGCTGCGCAAGACCTATCTCGGCACCGACAACTATCTGATGGGCTTCCGGCTCGGCGACTATCTCAAGAAGGCCAAGCCGAACGGCGGAACCGTCTGCCTGATCGAGGGCAATGCGGCGGCGGACAATATCCTGCGCCGCGCCTCGGGAACGCGCGACTCGCTGTCCGGGAAAAAGGGCCTGGACATGCTGAAGGGTGAAGGCGGCTGGACCGAGATCGCCGGCTGTCCCGTGTTCACCAACGACGACGGCCCCCGAGGCGTCCAGGCGATGCAGGACATCCTCGCGGCCAATCCCAAGCTCGATGCCTTCGTGATCGAGGGCGGCTGGCCGCTGTTCGGCGCGCCGCAGCCCTATCGCCAGCTCACCGACCAGTACAAGGCGCAAATCGCCAGCAAATCGCTGGTGATCGTCGCCGCCGACACCATCGGCGACGAGGTTGCGATCGCCAAGGAGGGACGGGTCGAAGCGCTGGTCGGGCAGCGGCCGTTCGAGATGGGCTACAAGGCGCCGTCGGTGATGATCCAGCTCATCGAGGGCAAGAAGGTCGACGATCCCGTGTTCACGGGGCTCGATGAGTGCACGAAGGATACGGTGGACACCTGTATCCAGAAGTAGGGCTTCGATCAGGACGAAGCGCCTCTTCACACTCAGCCGTCATGCCCGGCCCTTGGGCCGGGTATCCACGACTTCTCTTACGGCAACGCAGTTAAGGCGTGGATGCCCGCACCAAGTGCGGGCATGACGGCTGAGAACGTTGATACGCCTCGGCTGCCAAACAAGCGAGTACTACAAAAAACGTCACGCCCTGCCCTCGCCGGCGGTCGGCCGCCAGATCAGCAGCCGCCGCTCGACCCGGCTGACCAGCATGTCGATCAGCACCACAAACACCGCCAGCACGATCATCCCCGCGAATACGCCGGCGACGTCGAACACGCCCTCGGCCTGCTGGATCAGATAACCGAGGCCGGCGGAGGCGCCGAGATATTCGCCGACCACCGCGCCGACGACCGCGAAGCCCACCGAGGTGTGCAGCGAGGAGAACATCCACGACAGCGCCGACGGCCAATAGACATGGCGGAACAGCTGGCGCTCGTTCATGCCGAGCATGCGGGCATTGGCCAGCACCGTCGGCGAGACCTCGCGCACGCCCTGGTAGACGTTGAAGAAGACGATGAAGAACACCAGCGTGAAGCCGAGCGCCACCTTCGACCAGATGCCGAGGCCAAGCCACAGCGCGAAGATCGGCGCCAGCACCACGCGCGGCAACGCGTTCATCATTTTCACATAGGGATCGAAGATCGCCGCCACCGTCTGCTGCCGGGCGAACCAGAAGCCGACCAGCGTGCCTGCCAGCGAACCGATGACGAATGCCAGCATGGATTCGATCAGCGTCACCGCAAGATGCCGCCAGATCGTGCCTTCCGCCACCCATTTCAGGATGCGCTCGGCCACCTTGACGGGCGTGGAGAAGAAGAATGGCGGCAGCACGATGGCCCCGAAAATCGGAACCGACGTGAGCACGTACCACAGGCCGATCGCCACCACGGCGACCAGCAACTGCAGCGCGAGCAGAGTTACCCGGTTCATGATGCCATCTCCCGTTGGGCACCGATCACGGTGCGGCCAGGTGGTTTCTGATTTGTCGGCCTCATGCCTGTGCCCGCTCGTAACTCTTCATGACTTCCGCCTTCAGCACGCTCCAGATCTCGCGATGCAGATCGTGGAAGTCTTTTTCCAGCCGGATTTCGAAGATGTCGCGCGGGCGCTTCAGCGGGACGCGCCAGTCGCCGATGATATGCGAGCCCGGACCGGCCGACATAATCACAACCCGGTCAGCGAGTGCGATCGCTTCCTCCAGGTCATGAGTGACGAACAGCACGGCCTTGCGTTCGGCACTCCACAGGTCCAGCAGCAGGTTGCCCATGATCTGTCGGGTCTGCGCATCGAGCGGACCGAAGGGCTCGTCCATCAGCAGGATCTTCGGATCGCGAATCAGCACCTGGGCAAGACCGACACGCTTGCGCTGGCCGCCCGACAGCATGTGCGGATAGCGCTGCGCAAAGCCGCCGAGCCCGACCGACGTCAGCCATGTCTGCGCCGCCGTGCGCGCCTCGCCGTGCGGAACGCGCTTGATATCGAGCCCAATCGCCACGTTCTCGATCGCCGTCTTCCAGGGAAACAACGCATCCGCCTGAAACAGGTAGCCGGCCTGCCGGTTCAACCCGACAAGAGGCTGGCCGAAAATCTCGACCCCGCCGGCCGCGGGCTTCAGCAGCCCGGCGGCGACATTGAGCAGGGTGGATTTTCCGCAGCCGGTCGGGCCGACAATGGCAACGAACTCGCCGGCGGCGACCGTAAGATTCGCCGTCTCCACAGCCGTGTAGGTGCGGCGATCGGCGAGACGGAACGCAACCGTTGTATTCTGGAGCGCTATCGCCGTCTCCGCACGCCCGCCTGCCTGCACCCGCGCCCCCCTTGTCGATCCGGGCCGACGATGATCGCCAGCCCCGTTCGGCGCGCAAGTTCCACCGGACGGCAGCAAGATGCAAGGGGGTGTCGGGTGGATACCCAGCCCTCCCGCTTGGTCCAGGCTCCGCCCTGTGGCAGCATCGCGGATATGACCAGTCCGACTCCCGCCATCGCGTTTGAGAATGTCGCCAAAAGCTTCGATCACGGCCGCCTCATCGCGGTCGACGGCGTCTCTTTGACCGTCGCACAGGGCGAATTCCTCGCCATCGTCGGCGGCTCCGGGTCCGGCAAGACCACGCTGCTGCGGCTCGCCAACCGGTTGATCGAAACCGATGGCGGCTGCGTGAGGATTCGTGGTGACGATGTGCAAAGCCTCGATCCGATCGCGCTGCGCCGACGCATCGGTTATGTCTTCCAAAGCGGCGGGCTGTTTCCCCATATGAGCGTGGCCGACAATATCGGTATCACGCCGCGGCTGCTCGGCACGCCGGCGGCGGAGATCAGCGCGCGGGTCGACGAATTGCTCGACCTGGTGCGGCTCGACCGCGGCCGCCACCGCGACCGTTTTCCACACCAGCTCTCCGGCGGCGAACGACAGCGGGTCGGTGTTGCGCGGGCGCTGGCGGCGAAGCCCGACATCGTGCTGATGGACGAGCCGTTCGGCGCGCTCGATCCGCTCACGCGTGACGCCCTGGGCGAGGACTACCGGCAGCTGCATCGCGATCTCCGGCTCACCACCGTGATGATCACCCACGACATGGCCGAAGCTGTGCTGCTCGCCGATCGCATCGCGGTGATGCGCAGCGGCCGGCTGCTGGCGCAAGGCACGCCCGAACAATTATCGTCCAGCCATGAGCCTTATGTGCTGCAGTTGCTGTGCACCCCGCGCCGCCAGGCCGAGCGGCTGCAAGCCCTGCTTCCGCAGTCCGCGAGCAACGACGCCCCGAGCATGGCGCCGCGCTGATGATGCTCGACCCACGCTGGCACGATGCCCTGAGCCGCCTGCCCGACTACCTCGGCAGCCATGTCCGCGTCAGCCTCGCGGCGCTGGCGCTTGGCCTGGTGATCAGTTTCCCGCTGGCGCTGCTGGCGCGGCGACGCCCGGTGCTGCGGGGCGCGCTGCTCGGGCTCGCCAGCATCGTGCAGACCGTACCGGGCCTTGCGCTGCTGGCGCTGTTCTATCCGCTGCTGCTGGCGCTCGCGGTGCTCTCGGTCAAATGGTTCGGCCTGACGTTTTCGGCCTTCGGCTTCCTGCCATCGGTGCTGGCACTGGCGCTCTACAGCATGCTGCCGGTGCTGCGCAACACCATCACCGGGCTGGACGGCGTCGACCCCGCGCTGCGCGAGGCCGCCGAAGGCGTCGGCATGACCCCACGGCAGTCGCTGACCATGGTGGAGTTGCCGCTAGCGCTGCCGGTGATCATGGCCGGCATCCGCACCGCGGCGGTGTGGGTGATCGGCACGGCAACGCTGTCCACCCCGATCGGCCAGACCAGCCTCGGCAACTACATTTTCGCCGGGCTGCAAACCCAGAACTGGGTGTTCGTGCTGTTCGGCTGCGCCGCCGCCGCCCTGCTCGCCCTGTTTGTCGACCAGATGCTGGCGCTGATGGAAAACGGCGTTCGCGTGCGCAGCCGTGGCCGGGTGATCGGCGGCGGCCTCGGCCTCGTCGCGCTGATCGCGGCCACGCTGTCGCCGGCGCTGATGCGTGCGCAGTCCACCTACATCGTCGGCGCCAAGACGTTTACCGAGCAATATGTGCTCTCGGCGCTGATCGCCCAGCGGCTGCAGGCTGCGGGCCTTTCCGCCGGCACGCGTGAGGGTTTGGGCTCCAATGTGATCTTCGAGGCGCTCGCGACCGGCGATATCGACGTCTACATCGACTATTCCGGCACGCTGTGGGCCAATCAACTGCATCACACCGACATCAAGCCGCGCGAGGCGCTGCTTGCCGACCTGAAAACCGAACTCGCCGCGCACGACAATATCACCCTCGCCGGTCCGCTCGGCTTCGAGAACGCCTATGCCCTGGTGATGCCGCGCAAGCGTGCGGACACCTTGGGTATCCGCACCGTTGCCGATCTCGCCGCCCACGCCGGCGCGCTCTCGATTGCCGGCGACTACGAGTTCTTCTCCCGCCCGGAATGGGCCGCGCTGCAGAAGGCCTATGGCCTCGCCTTCCGTCAGCAGCGCCAGATGCAGCCGGATTTCATGTACGCGGCGGTCGCCGCCGGCGACGTCGACGTCATCGCCGGCTACACCAGCGACGGCCTGATCGCGAAATACGACCTGGTGGTGCTCGACGATCCCAAGCATGCCATTCCGCCCTACGACGCGATCCTGCTGATCGCGCCCAAGCGCGCCGGTGACACGACGCTGCGGGCGGCACTGCAACCCCTGCTCGGCAAGATCGACATCGCCGCCATGCGCGAGGCCAATCTGCGCGCGGCCGGCGGCGGCAACGACAGCTCGCCCGCCGATGTCGCCCGCTGGCTATGGGACAAGGTGGGACAGAAGTAACCGAGCGGCGCTATAGTCATGGCCTCACGACACGACAGGAGTCGACATGAAGATCCCGGCGCTGCCCTTCACCGTAACGGACTGGGCCTCCGTGCCACCCACCGAGCACCCGGGTGAAACGGGAAAGGCCCTGTGGCGCACGCTGAACATCGGCGACCTGCGGGTGCGGATGGTGGAGTATACGCCCGGCTACCTCGCCGATCACTGGTGCGACCGCGGGCACGTGCTCTATGTGCTGGAGGGAGAGCTCGACACCGAACTCAACGACGGGCGCCGTTTCAAGCTGACACCGGGCATGAGCTACCAGGTCTCAGACTTTGGCGACGCGCCGCACCGCTCATCCACACGCACCGGCGCGAAACTCTTTATCGTTGACTGAACGGGAGCCCGCAATGACCGGCCCGATCACAGAGGGGTCCGCTGCGCCGTGAGCACATCGAAACCACGCACCCCAGTGCTCGCGGAACAGCGGTACGCGGAACGGCGGCAGGAATTCGCCAGCCTCGATCTCGCGGCGCGGTTCGATCTGATTCATCGCACCAATCTGTGGGGCGCCGAACAATCGACCTCCGGCCTCGGCTCGGAACTCGCCGCGACCGCGACGCTGCGCCATGAGCTGTCCCGGCTGCTGCGCGATCTCGATATCAAGAGCCTGCTCGACCTGCCCTGCGGCGACTTCACCTGGATGTCGCACACCGATCTCGCCGGGATCACCTATGTCGGCGCCGACATCGTGCCTGCGATCATCGCGGCCAACACCACGAAACACGCCATCAGCGGCTGGGTGGATTTCCTGCAACTGGACCTGGTCGCCGATCCGCTTCCGGCCGCCGACCTGATCCTGTGCCGGGACTGCCTGGTGCATCTGTCGTTCGATCATATCCGCCGCGCGATCGGCAACATGAAGCGGTCGGGGTCGCAATGGCTGCTCACCACGACCTTCATCGATGTCACCGAGAATCGCGACGTCGAAGACGGCGACTGGCGCACGCTCAACCTGCAGCATGCCCCGTTTGGCTTTCCCGAGCCCAGAGCGATCATCATCGAGGGCTGCACCGAGGCCAATGGCGATTATGCCGACAAGGCGCTGGGGCTGTGGCGGCCGGCCGATCTGCCGGGTGAGTTATAGGACAACAGAGGTCTCGATTGGTGAAGGCGTCATGCCCGGCCTTGTGCCGGGCATCCACGTCTTAACAGCGTCGGTACAAGAAAGACGTGGATGTAACGGCGACTTGGCTCCGCCAAGTCGCTGGGGACAAGCCCGGCCATGACGGCATTGGTTGTTGGAACGCACCGATTCCAACACACTCATCTGTTCTCAGCCGTACACAAACGCATCATCGTCGAGGTCGATCAACGGAAACTGGTCCTTCTCGGTCCAGTAATCCTGGCTGTGCTGCCATTCGGGCTTGTCGCCGCGCTTCGGCAGCAGGTGCATGCCGCGCATCATGTAGCCGGGATTGAAGTTTTCGGGATCGATCCAGGGCAACAGCGGCATGTCGCTGTCCTCGGGGCGCAGCGCGGGGGTCACCCGCCGGGCGCCGCGCTGCTTCATGTGATTGAGCAGCCGACAGACGAAGTCGGCGACCAGATCGGTGCGCAGCGTCCAGCTGGCGCGGAAATAGCCGAACACCCACGCCATGTTGGGCACACCGGTGAACATCATGCCGCGATAGGTGACGGTATCGCCAAATTGCAGCGGCGCGCCGTCGATGGTGACATCGATATCGCCGAGCACGTTGAGATTGAATCCGGTCGCTGTGACAATGATGTCGGCCGCAAGCGTCTTGCCGGACTTCAGCAGGATGCCGTTCTCCGTAAAGCTCTCGATCTCGTCGGTGACCACCGACGCCTTGCCGTCCCGGATCGCCTGGAACAGGTCGCCGTCGGGAATGAAGGCGATGCGCTGCCGCCAGGGCCGGTAGCGCGGGGTGAAATCCTTCGCCACGTCGTAGTCGGCGCCGAGATAGGCGCGCACGCCGGCGAACAGCTCCTGCTTCACCGCCTCCGGCTCGCTGAACGAGCGGCGGGTGAAGACGTCCTGGTCGTACAGGATCTTGCGCCGCMCGATCTCATGGATCCATTCCTCGTTCACCTGCAACTGGCGCAATGTGTCGGCGAGCTCGATGGCATTGCGGCCGGTGCGGAAATAGGTCGGCGAGCGCTGCAGCATGGTGACATGCCGACTGTCGCCGGCGATCGAGGGAATCAGTGTCGCCGCCGTCGCGCCGGACCCGATGACGACGACAGTCTTGTCCTTGGTATCGAGGTCGGCCGGCCATATCTGCGGATGCACGATGCGCCCCTTGAAGGTCTCCAAACCCTTCCATTGCGGCATGTAGCCCTCGGAGTGCCGGTAGTAGCCCTGGCACATCCAGAGAAAATTCGTGGTGAAGCGCAGCAGCTCGCCAGTATCGAGACGCCTGACCTCGAGCGACCAGAGATTGTCAGCGCTCGACCAGGACGCGGAGACGATCTGGTGCCGATAACGAATGTGCCGGCCGAGGTCGTTGTCCGCGATCACCTCGCCCATGTAGCGGAGGATCTCGGCCGCGGTCGCGATCGGCGTGCCGGTCCATGGCTTGAAGCGATAACCGAAGGTGTAGAGGTCACTGTCGGAACGAATGCCGGGATAGCGATGCGTCAGCCAGGTGCCACCGAAACTCTCTTGGGTTTCGAGCACGACAAAACTCGTTCCCGGGCATTGTTGGGTAAGATGATAGGCCCCACCAACACCGGATATTCCGGCGCCGACAATGAGAACGTCAAAATGTTCGACCTGATTCGTGGAGTGTTGCGATGTCGCGTTGAGCGTTTCTGTCCCGGTCATGGCATCCATTCTTCTTGTTGATTTGCAGATCCGACGAAGGCGTCAACGCCTCCTCCGAAGAAACTGCATGATCTCAAAGGATGGGGGGCAGGCCGCTCCGCGTCAACATGCTTTGGCCTCCTGATTCGAGATGCGCGGCTTCACCGCACACCTCGTCACCAGGCGCGTCCTGCCATCAATTTCGCTGGACGAAATGAGGAACCGAAATTATTTGGCGGCCTGGACGGCGGCACAAAACTCCGCATTCGGATTGGCTGGAATTGCCGGCGCGCCAGCCTTGGCAGCTTTTGCCGGCCCCGGCGTTGCTGGTTGTTTGGCTAGAGCCGCTTTCGGTGCCGGCGCGCCCGGCGGCAACGCAGGCTCGACATATCGCGTCCAGGTTTCGCCTCCGCACAGATACTTGAGCCAGCATCCCTTCACCTCCAGCTTGGCGGGTGT
>BFBZ01001940.1_pt1 | contig 12498 bp, 9 predicted proteins | sample 1888401 | NCBI WGS metagenome assembly BFBZ01 (sample SAMD00112614, study PRJDB3348) | symbiont metagenome | host: Chara braunii | reverse complement strand
GGCGCTGTTCGGCGCCCTGCTGACCGCCAGCCTGGCCAGCGAGCTCAACAGCCACGCCCGGGCCAACCCCGCGGCTCAGGTGCGCCAGCTCGACATGGGCGACCTGCAGAAGATGGCGGTGGAGCGCAGCCTGCATCCTGAAGCGGCCGCCGCCCGGATGGCTGATCCGAAGGCCCAGGCCGAGGAACGGATGATCCGCGAAAGCTTCTCGGTGGCCATTGTCCATGGGCTGCTGTTCAGCCTGGCGGTGCTGCTGATCGGCTTCGTGCTGATGCTGATGGTGCCCGGCGCGCCGCTACGGGAACGCCCCGATCCGCCCCCGCCCGCCGTGGCGGAGGCGGCCGCGGCGGAGTGAGGACGGCTTCATCCTCCCCCCATCCTCCCCCCATCCTCCCCCGTTCACGGGGGAGGGGGACCACGCCTCTTCGCGTGGTGGAGGGGGCGTGTCTGGGCTCCGAGTCCGCAGTCCCCCTCCGTCTCCCCCAGAGGGGGAGGATCTAGCTCAGAGCCAGATGCTCCCCCTCTGGGGGAGCTGTCGGCGCAAGCCGACTGAGGGGGCAAGTGCGTCGACGCCCGAACGCCCTGCACCGGCTCGCCCCCTCCACCGCTTCGCGGTCCCCCTCCCCCATAAATGGGGGAGGAAGAGGCTGAGCTTCGAGAACTCCTCTCCCCTTCCAAGGGGAGAGGTTGGGTGAGGGGTGAAGCGGCGCGGCAGCGACGCATCTCGGCCTGTGACACGGGCGCGGAAGGTCCCCCTCACCCTACCCTCTCCCCCTGGAGGGGGAGAGGAATAGAGCTACAGGAAGCTGTAGGGGTCGACGTCGATGCTCACCCGGATCGCGCCGGGGGGCTTGATGCGGGCGCGCCAGGTGGCGAGGTAGGCCGAGAGATCGACATTGCGATCGGCGCGGATCAGGAAGCGCTTGCGGCGACGGCCACGGATCAGGGCCAAGGGCGCGTCGGCGGGGCCGTAGACCTCCACCCCTTCGGCGTTGGGCGCGGCCTGGGCCATGGTGCGCGTGAAGGCTTCCAGAGCCTGGAGGTCCGGGCCCGAGACGACGATCGCCCCCAGGCGGCCGAACGGCGGCAGTTTCATGATCTCGCGCTCAGCCATCTCGGCCTCGACGAAAGCGTCACGGTCCTGGGCCTTCAGCGCCTGCATTACCGCGTGCTCCGGGGCGTAGGTCTGCAACATGGCGCGGCCCGGATGGTCCTTGCGGCCCGCGCGTCCGGTGGCCTGGGCCAGGAGCTGATAGGTGCGCTCGGCGGCCCGCAGGTCGCCGCCCCGCAGGCCCAGATCGGCGTCCACCACCCCCACCAAGGTCAGCTTGGGGAAGTTATGGCCCTTGGCGGCGGCCTGGGTGGCCACCAAGATGTCGATGTAGCCCTCCGCCATGGCCTCCACGAGGCGCTTGGCCTCCCGGGCGTCCCAGGCGGTGTCGGACGAGAACACCGCCACCCGCGCCTCGGGGAACAGGCTGCGGGCCTCCTCCTCCACCCGCTCCACGCCAGGACCGATGGAGGTCAGGCTGTCCTTTGCGCCGCAGTGGGGGCACTTCTCCGGCTTGGGCATGGAGAAGCCGGTCAGGTGGCAGACCAGCCGGCCGGAATAGCGGTGCTCCACCAGCCAGCTGTCGGTGTCCGGAGAGGTCAGCTTCTCACCACAGGCCTTGCACAGCACCAGGGGCGCATAGCCCCGGCGGTTCAGGAACAGCAGGCTCTGCTCCCCGGCGGCGAAGGTCTCGCCCATGGCCTTGACCAGGGGCGGCGACAGCCAGCGGTCGCGCTCCGGCGGAGTCTCGCGCATGTCCACCAGGGTGATGTCCGGCAGGCGGGCGGTCCCATGGCGGGAGGTCAGCTTCAGCCACCGATAGCGGCCGGTCTCGGCGTTGCGCAGGGATTCCAGCGACGGCGTGGCCGAGGCCAGGATCACGCTGGCGCCCTCGATCTTGCCCCGGGCCACGGCGAGGTCGCGGGCCTGGTAGATGAAGCCCTCGTCCTGCTTGTAGGAGCCGTCATGCTCCTCATCGACCACGATCAGGGCCAGCTTGCGGAACGGGAGGAACAGGGCCGAGCGGGCGCCGACCACCACCCGGGCGCCGCCCTGGACCGCGGCCTCCCACACCTTGCGTCGCATCGGCGGGGCGACGTCGGAGTGCCACTCCGCGGGCTTGGCGCCGAACCGCTCCTCGAACCGCGCCAGCACCGCCTGGGTCAGGGCGATCTCGGGCAGCAGGACCAGGACCTGGGCGTCGGGATCGGCGGCGAGCGCAGCGTGGACCGCTTCCAGATAGACCTCGGTCTTGCCTGAACCGGTCACTCCGTCCAGCAGGGCGACGTTGAACGCCTGCTCGCGCACCATGTCGGCCAGGGCCTTGGCGGCGGCGGCCTGGCTGGGGTTCAGGTCGTGGCTCGGGTGGTCGAGGTCCGGGGAATCGAACCGGCTCTCGGCCTCGATCACACGCAGGACCAGGGCGCCCTCGTCCACCAGCCCCTTCACGACCCCGGATGAGACACCGGCGGCGCGGGCGAGATCGGCAGGCGGCATGGGACCAGCCGCAGCGGCCTCCAGCACCTTGGTCCTAGCCGGGGTCATCCGGCCGGGCTGGGCGCCGGTGAGCTCCAGCACGCGATCGGGCCTGGCCTTTGGCGCGCGAGCCCCGCGGGTGGCGATGGCCAACGCCGCGCCGGGGGCGTCGACGGAATAGCGGGCCGCCCATTGCACGAACTCCAGCGCCCCCGGCGGCAGGGGCGGATCGTCCAGCCGGTGGTCGATGGGCTTCAAGGGACGGTTGCCGCCGGCCGCCTCGCGGATCGCCGTGACCACGCCGCGGATCAGTCGCGGCCCCAGGGGCGCGGCCACGTGATCGCCCACCTGCAGGCCCATCCCTTCGGGCTCCGCATAGTCGAAGGCCTCGGGAAGCGGCATGGGCAGGAGGACGGAGGCGATACGGCTCATTGGGTGCTGCACATAGAGCGCGACAGGGTCAGGTGGAAGCCGGCTGACCCGTCCGGCGCGCTCTAAACCTTAAGAAGAGCCCTTTTCAACGGCTCGGATGATTGCATCCGAGCCTAAAGGGCTCTGGGCTGGTAGGCGCGCCGCGCAACCGTTAAACAGCGAGCCGACATCCGCGCCAAAAGGTCACCCATGCAGCTCTTCCTCGACACCACCGACACGGCCGTCCTCAAGGATCTCGCGGCCACCGGCCTTGTCGACGGCGTGACCACCAATCCCACCCTGATCGCCAAGTCGGGCCGTCCCATGCTGGAGGTCATCGCCGAGATTTGCGACATCGTCGAGGGCCCTGTGAGCGCCGAGGTGGCCGCCACCGAATTCGCCGGCATGCTGGCCGAGGGCCGCAAGCTGGCCGCGATCGCCACCAATGTGGTGGTGAAGCTGCCCCTGACCCGGGACGGCCTGATGGCGACCCGCGAATTCGCCCACGAGGGCATCCAGACCAATGTGACCCTTTGCTTCTCCGCCGCCCAGGCGATGATGGCGGCCAAGGCGGGCGCCAGCTACATCTCGCCGTTCATCGGCCGGCTGGACGACTACGGCGCCCAGGGCATGGACCTGATCTCCGAGATCCGCGCCATCTACGACAACTACGATTTCGACACCGAGATCCTGGCGGCGTCGGTGCGCAATCCCGGCCACGTGACCGCCGCGGCCCTGGCCGGCGCCGACTGTGCGACCATTCCGCCCGGCGTTTTCCTGGACCTTTTCAAGCACCCGTTAACCGAGAAGGGTCTTGAACAGTTCATGAAGGATTGGGCCAGCACGGGTCAGTCCATCCTGTAACGGACGAACGGGGACGGCATGGACGTGGCGGCTACGGCGAACGATCAGACGCTGGGGGCCGACGAGATCCGCGCCTTCCTGACGGAAAACCCCGAATTCCTGCTGAACGACCCGGCCCTGCTGAGCGAGCTGGGCCTGAAGGCCGAGGTGGCCAATGTGGTCGACTTCGGACATGCGGCCCTGGCCCGGGTGCACGAGGCGCACAAGCGGGAGACCAGCGCCCGCAAGCACCTGGAAGCCGTCGCCCGCGCCAACTTCTCCGCCCAGGCCCAGACCCACGGCGCCGTGGTCGACCTGCTGGACGCCCGCAACCACGCCGATCTGGCGCGGCGGGTCGATGAGCTGGCCCAGCTTCGGTTCGGCCTGACCGCCGGCGTCGTCTGCCTGGAAGGTCCCGACCGCACCCCCGCCGGCTGGCGGATGCTGGTGGAGGGGCAGATCGACATGATCATCGGCCACCAGAACGTCGCCATGATGGGCTTCCAGCCCACGGCGCTGGGCCTGTTCGGCGACCGCGCCGACAACGTCCGCTCCATGGCCATGGTCCGGATGGCCCTGTGGGAGCCGGCCCGGCAGGGGCTGGTGGCGTTCGGTTCGCCGGACGAGAACGGCTTCACCGTGGACATGGGCGCCGAGCTGGTGGCCTTCCTGGCCCGTGTGGTCGAAAGGACCGCGGAGCGTTGGCCGGTTCTCTGACAGCGCGGGACGCGCTCCGGCAATGGCTGGAGCACCTGACCCATGAGCGGCGGGCTTCGCCGCGGACGCTGGAGGCCTATGGCTTCGCCGGGKCGCGGKATATCGGCTTTCTCGAACGCCACCGCGGCGAGACCCTGTCGCTGCGGGATATGGGAACCCTGACCGCTGGCGAGGTCCGCGCCTGGCTGGCGCACCTGCGGCAGGGGGATCGCCCCCTATCGCCGCGGTCGCTGTCCCAGGCCCTGTCGGCGATCCGCACCTTCCATCGCTACATGGACCGGCGCCTCGACACCCCCAACGCGGCCGTGAGCCTGGTGCGCGGCCCCCGCGTGGTTCCGTCCGCCCCGCGCCCGGTGAGCGAAGATCAGGCCATCGGCATGATCGCCGAGCCGTCGCTGGATCCCGACCGCGAGGACTGGGAAGCCGCCCGCGACGAGGCGGTGCTGACCCTGCTCTACGGCTGCGGCCTGCGGATCTCCGAGGCGATGTCGCTGAAGCGCTCGGACGCGCCATTCGGTGAGTCCTTAAGGATCCTGGGCAAGGGCTCGAAGACCCGGATCGTGCCGGTGCTGCCCGCGGTGCGCGAGGCGGTTCAGGCCTATCTAGCGGAGCTGCCCTTCGTACTGGGCCCGGACGACGCCCTGTTCCGCGCCAAGCGCGGCGGACCGTTGAGCCCGCGCCACGTGCAGGCGACGGTTCAATTGCTGCGGGGCCGCCTGGGGCTGCCGGCGAGCGCGACGCCCCACGCCCTGCGCCACTCCTTCGCCACCCACCTGCTGGGCGCCGGCGCGGACCTGCGCTCGATCCAGGAACTCCTGGGCCACGCGTCGCTGTCCACGACGCAGCGCTACACCGACGTCGACGCCGCGGCCCTGCTCAGCGCCTATTCCAAGGCCCATCCGCATGCGTGAAGGGGCGCTGACGCGCGCTCTCCCCCACCACATCGTCACCAACCCTGCATCGTCATCCCGGTTTGCGAAGCAAGACCGGGACCCATACGTGCCGTGCGGGCCGAATGAGGCGAGGCCGCGCCACCGCCTGCGCCATCAGGTGTTCATAGGTCCCGGTCTTGCTTCGCAAACCGGAATGACGAGCAGGTGGGGGTGGAGTTAGCGCGGGCGCGCGAAGCGGCCGTCGCCTTGCACATTCTCGCGGACGACGGTCGAGAGGGCGCAACCCTGCACTGATCTTAGGACGGTGAGCTGCAGGTTGGCGGGCGGTAGAGCAGCCAAGGTCTGAGCGCCCGCATCTCCGCGACGGTCTTGAGGCCGCACGAGGAGCGCGGCGTCGGGACGATTGCTCGCAATACGCACGCCCTCTGACGGACAGGAAGCGGAAGCGGACGGAGCGCTGAGCGCCGCAGCGGCGGCGAGCACGGAAAGGGTCAGGGCCATTGGCGATCCTCCTTGAGGTGGAGGCAGCCTACCCTTGGGCGCTGACTGCAGAAAGGCCGTCTTCGACCCACTGCTTCATGCGGAACCAGCCCACGGCTGAGCCAGGGTCTTCACCCACCTCCACGACGCGGAAGCCTTCCCGCTCGTAGAAGGCGCGGGCGCGGAGGTTGGGGACCTGGCATTTCAGCGACAGAGGGCCATCGGCGATCGCGGTCACGTGGTCCAGCAACGCCTTGCCGACCCCACGCTCACGGGCGTCCACATAGAGGGAGTGAAGGAAGTTGTCGGGGCGGTAGAAGCCGGCGACGCCCAGCAGGCGGCGGCCGTCGCGGGCCAGATAGACCTCTTCCTCCCGCGCCGCCTCCAGGAAGTCCGCCGCCCGATGCTGGTCGGGGGCGATCCAGATGAAGGTCTCGCGCAGGACGCGCTCGTAGAGTTCGGCGCAGGCGGCGATCTCGTCGGCCTGCGCCCTGACGACCTCGATCAAGCCTGCATGGTCCACCCCTCGACGCCCATGGCGGCCTGACGGCCGGCTTCCGAGCGGGTGGGGTGCGGGTGGCAGGTGCGGGCGACGTCTTCCGAGGCCGCCTTGAAGACCATGGCGACGCAATACTCGCCGATCATCTCGCCGGCCTGAGGGCCAATGATGTGCACGCCGAGGATCTCGTCGGTCTTGGCGTCGGCCAGGACTTTGGCGAAGCCTTCGGTCTCGTGGTTGATCTTGGCGCGGCTGTTGGCCGTGAAGGGGAACTTGCCGGTCTTGTAGGCGACACCGGCTTCCTTGAGCTGTTCCTCGGTCTTGCCGACCCAGGCCACCTCCGGGAAGGTGTAGACCACGCTCGGGACCAGATTGTAGTCCACGTGGCCCCACTTGCCGGCGATCATCTCGATGCAGGCCACGGAGTCTTCCTCCGCCTTGTGGGCCAGCATCGGGCCATGGATGGCGTCGCCGATCGCCCAGACGCCGGGCGCCGAGGTCTTGAAGTGATCGGTTTCGATGAAGCCGCGCTTGTCGGGGACGATCCCCACGCTCTCCAGGCCCAGGCCCTCGGTGTAGGGGCGGCGGCCGATGGCCAGCAGCACATAGTCGGCGGTCAGGGTCTCAGGCTCGCCGCCGGCCACGGGCTCGACGGTGAGGGACACGTCGGACTTGCCGACCTTGGCGCCGGTGACCTTGGCGCCCAGCTTGAACTGCATGCCCTGCTTGGTCAGCGAGCGCTGGAAGGTCTTGGCGGTCTCGGCGTCCATGCCAGGCGTGATGCGGTCCAGGAACTCGACCACGGTGACCTCGGCGCCCAGGCGGCGCCAGACGGAGCCCAGCTCCAGGCCGATGATGCCGGCGCCGATGACGATCAGGCTCTTGGGCACTTCCGGCAGCGACAGGGCGCCGGTGGAGTCCACGATGCGCTTCTGGTCGACCACCACGCCCGGCAGGGGCGAGGGCTCGGACCCGGTGGCGATGACGATGTTGGTGGTTTCCAGGGTGGTGACCGCGCCGTCGGCGGCGGTGACCTCGACCTTGCCCGGGCCGACGATCTTGCCGGCGCCCTTCACCCAGTCGACCTTGTTCTTCTTGAACAGGAACTCGATGCCCTTGGTGAGCGCGGTGACGCTCTCGCCCTTCTGCTTCATCATCTGAACCAGGTTGAGCTTCGGGGTGACATCGATGCCGAGGGTGGCGAACTCCTTGTTCGCGGCCTCATAGAGTTCGGACGCGTGCAGCAGGGCCTTTGACGGCATGCAGCCGACGTTCAGGCAGGTGCCGCCCAGGGTGACGCCCTTTTCGACCACAGCGGCCTTCAGGCCGAGTTGGCCGGCACGGATGCCGGCGTTGTAGCCGCCGGGGCCGCCCCCGATGATCACGACGTCGTATTGGGCCATCTCAGCCTTCCTGGCTCGTATGGATATCGGACGGCGCGGAGACCCGCGCCGTCACACTCAGATGTGGTGCGGACGCCTAGACGTCCAGCAGCAGACGGGACGGATCTTCGATGGCTTCCTTGACCTTCACCAGGAAGGTCACGGCGCCCTTACCGTCGACGATGCGGTGATCGTAGGACAGGGCCAGGTACATCATCGGACGGATCACCACCTGGCCGTTTTGGGCCATCGGGCGGTCCTGGATCTTGTGCATGCCGAGGATGCCCGACTGCGGCGCGTTCAGGATCGGGGTCGACATCAGCGAGCCGTAGATGCCGCCGTTGGAGATGGTGAAGGTGCCGCCCTGCATGTCGTCGATGGAAAGCTGGCCGTCACGGGCCTTCTTGCCCAGGTCGGCGATGCCCTTTTCGATGCCCGCCAGCGACAGGGTGTCGGCGTCACGCAGAACCGGGACCACGAGGCCCTTCTCGGTGCCGACGGCCACGCCGATGTCGTAGTGGTTCTTGTAGATCAGGTCGGTGCCGTCGATCTCGGCGTTGACGTCCGGCACGTGCTTCAGGCCGTGGATCACCGCCTTCACGAAGAAGCTCATGAAGCCGAGCTTCACGCCGTGGGCCTTTTCGAAACCGTCCTTGTACTGATTGCGCAGGGCCATGACCTCGGTCATGTCGACCTCGTTGAAGGTCGTCAGCATGGCCGCGGCGTTCTGGGCTTCCTTCAGCCGGCGCGCGATGGTCTGGCGCAGGCGGGTCATCTTCACCCGCTCTTCGCGCTCGTGGATGGCGCGGGGGGCGGCGGCGACCGGAGCCGGCGCCGGAGCGCTGGCGCGGGCTTCCAGGGCGGCGATGGCGTCGCCCTTGGTCACGCGACCGTCCTTGCCCGAACCGGCGATGGCGCCGGCGTCGAGGTTGTTCTCGGCCACGATCCGCTGGGCCGACGGCGCGAGCGGCGCAGGCGTCACCGGGGCGGACTTCGGCGGCGCGGCAGGCGCGGGCGCAGGAGCCGGAGCTTCAGCCTTGGGAGCCTCGGCCTTGGGCGCGGGCGCCGCAGCGGGGGCGGCGGCCGGAGCGGCCTTGGCGCCGGCGGCGCCTTCGGTCAGGCGGCCCAGCACCGCGCCGGGCTCGACGGTGGCGCCCTCCTCGGCGTTGATCTCGGAGAGCACGCCGTCAGCGGGAGCCGCGACTTCGAGGCTGACCTTGTCGGTCTCCAGCTCCACCAGGATTTCGTCCTTCCGAACGGCGTCCCCTGCCTTTTTCGTCCAGCGCGCGACCGTCGCCTCGGTGACGGACTCGCCCAGGGCGGGGGTCATGATGTCGGCCATTGGAAGTTCCTGTCTTTCTGCTCTGGCAGTCTTTTAAGCGAACGCTTCGGCGACGAACGCCTGCAGCTCTTTCAGGTGTCGGCTCATCTGGCCGGCGGCGGTGGAGGCGGAGGCCGGGCGGCCCACGTAGCGGGCGCGCTTGGCCTTGATCTTCAGGCGATCGAGGGTCAGTTCGAGCCACGGGTCGACGAAGGTCCAGCCGCCCATGTTCTTCGGCTCTTCCTGGCACCAGACCAGTTCGGCGTTGGGGAACCGCGACAGCTCTGTGGACAGCGACTTCACCGGCCACGGATAGAACTGCTCCAGACGCATCAGATAGACGTCGTCGACGCCCTTTTCCTCGCGGGCCTCCAGCAGGTCGTAATAGACCTTGCCCGAGCAGAGAACGACGCGGCGGATCTTCTCCGGCTCCACCAGCTTGGTGGCGGTGTTCTGGCCGCGCTCGGCGTCGTCGTGCAGCACGCGGTGGAAGGACGAGCCCTCGGCCAGGTCGGAGAGGGTCGAGACCGCCTTCTTGTGGCGCAGCAGCGACTTGGGCGTCATCACCACCAGCGGCTTGCGGAATTCACGGCGCATCTGCCGGCGCAGGACGTGGAAGTAGTTGGCCGGGGTCGAGCAGTTGACGACCTGGAGGTTGTCCTCGGCGCAGAGCTGCAGGAAGCGCTCAAGGCGGGCCGAGGAGTGCTCCGGACCCTGACCTTCGTAGCCGTGCGGCAGCAGCAGCACGAGGCCGCTCATCCGCAGCCATTTGCGTTCGCCCGACGAGATGAACTGGTCGATCACCACCTGGGCGCCGTTGGCGAAGTCGCCGAACTGACCTTCCCAGAGCACCAGGGTCTTCGGGTCGGCCAGGGAGAAGCCGTACTCGAAGCCGAGCACCGCCTCTTCGGACAGCGGACTGTCGATGACTTCGAAGTGGGCCTGGCCCGGACGGATGTTGGAGAGCGGCGTGTAGTGCTCTTCCGTCGTCTGGTCGACGATGTCGGTGTGGCGCTGGGTGAAGGTGCCGCGGACGCTGTCCTGGCCGGCCAGACGGACGGGGAAGCCCTCGTCCAGCAGGCTGCCGAAGGCCAGGTGTTCGGCGGTGGCCCAGTCCAGGCCCTCGCCGGTCTCGATGGCGGTGTGACGGTTCTCGATCACCCGACGGACGTTCTTGTGGACGTCGATCCGTTCCGGCAGGGCGGTGATCTTCAGGCCGATGTCGAGCAGCTTCTGGCGCGGCACCGAGGTGTCGCCGCGACGGTCGTCGCCTTCAGGCAGGGCCAGGCCCGACCAGGCGCCGTCCAGCCAGTCGGCCTTGTTGGCCTTGTAGACCTTGCCGGCGTCGAACTCGCGATCGAGGAAGTCCTGGAACTCGGAAACCCAGCCGTCGACGTCGGCTTGGGTGGCCACGCCTTCGCCGATCAGTTGGGTGGAGTAGATCTCGCGGGTGGACGGGTGGTCCTTGATCTTGGCGTACATCAAGGGCGACGTCATGGTCGGGTCGTCGCCTTCGTTGTGGCCGAAGCGACGGTAGCAGAACATGTCGATGACCACGTCGCGGCCGAACTGCTGGCGGAACTCCACGGCGACCTTGGCCACGTAGGTGACGGCCTCGGGGTCGTCGCCGTTCACGTGGAAGATCGGCGCCTCGACCATCAGCGCTCCGTCCGACGGATAGGGCGAGGAGCGCGAGTACTGCGGCGCGGTGGTGAAGCCGATCTGGTTGTTGACGATGAAGTGGATCGTCCCGCCGGTGCGGTAGCCCTTCACGCCCGAGATGGCGAAGCATTCAGCCACGACGCCCTGGCCGGCGAAGGCGGCGTCGCCGTGCATCAGCAGCGGCAGGACGTGGCCGCGGCCGGTGTCGGGCTTGTCGCGCAGGGTGAAGGCCTGCTTGGCGCGGGCCTTGCCCAGCACCACGGGATTGACGATCTCCAGGTGGGACGGGTTGGCGGTCAGCGACAGATGGACGCTGTTGCCGTCGAAGGCGCGGTCAGAGGACGCGCCCATGTGGTACTTTACGTCGCCGGAGCCTTCGACGTCCGACGGCAGGGTGGAGCCGCCCTGGAACTCGTGGAAGATGACCTGATACGGCTTGGCCATCACGGCGGCCAGGACGTTCAGACGGCCGCGGKGCGGCATGCCCMGGACGATGTCGCGGACGCCGAGAGCGCCGCCGCGCTTGATGATCTGCTCCAGCGCCGGGACCATGGCCTCGCCGCCGTCCAGGCCGAACCGCTTGGTGCCGGGGAAGCGCTTGTGCAGGAAGCGTTCGAAGCCTTCGGCCTCGATCAGCTTCTTCAGGATGGCGATCTTGCCTTCCTTGGTGAAGTTGATCTCCTTGTCGCGACCCTCGATGCGCTCCTGCAGCCAGGCCTTCTGGGCCGGATCGGAGATGTGCATGTACTGCACGCCGATGTCGCCGCAGTAGGTGCGCTTCAGGATAGCGAGGATCTCGCGGATCGTGCCGGTCTCGAGGCCGAGCACGTAGTCCAGGAAGATCGGACGGTCGAAATCGGCGTCGGAGAAGCCGTAGGTCGCCGGATCCAGTTCGGAGGCGTCGCCCTCGGGAATGGCGATGCCGAGCGGGTCGAGATTGGCCCGCAGGTGGCCGCGCATCCGGTAAGCCCGGATCATCATGATGGCGCGAAGGCTGTCGAGGGTGGCGGCGCGAACCGATTCCGACGCCGGGGCGGCGGGAGCCGCCGCAGGCGCGGTGCGTTCGGCGATCTTCGCGCTGAGCTTGGCTTCGACCGCCGGCCACATGCCGTCGATGGCCGACAGCCAGTCGGGACGGGCCAGGGGCGCGCCGGGCTTGGCCCAGGCCCTGGGCGCCGCCGCGGCCTTCACCGCATCGGACTGATCATGCAGCGAGGCGAAGAAGGCCCGCCAGGAGGCGTCGACCGAATTCGGATCGGCCGCCCATTTCGCGTAGAGATCCTCCACGAACGCGGCGTTGCCGCCGTAGAGGAAAGAGGTCTCCGCGAGCACCTCGTTGATCAGACCTGCGTCGTCCGCCATGACATCCGTTGTCCCGGGCGTTCCCGCCGCGGACTTCAGAAAGAAGGAGCCGAGCGCGGACCGCCCTACCTGAAATTTGCCCCGTTAGGCGCCTTTCAGCACCTCGAGAAGGGTTTCGCCGAGCTTCGCCGGAGAGGGCGACACGCGGATGCCCGCGGCCTCCATCGCAGCAATCTTGTCCTCAGCACCGCCCTTGCCGCCGGAAATGATCGCACCCGCGTGACCCATGCGCCGACCGGGCGGCGCGGTGCGTCCCGCGATGAAGCCCACCATAGGCTTCTTGGTTGCTGAACTTTTAATGAACTCGGCCGCATCTTCTTCGGCCGAGCCGCCGATTTCGCCGATCATGATGATCGACTCCGTTTCCGGGTCCTTCAGGAACATGTCGAGCATGTCGATGA
>BFBZ01000008.1_pt277 | contig 12499 bp, 13 predicted proteins | sample 1888401 | NCBI WGS metagenome assembly BFBZ01 (sample SAMD00112614, study PRJDB3348) | symbiont metagenome | host: Chara braunii | reverse complement strand
GTCCAGCCGAGCGGGCCGCCTCGATGCCGGACAGCACCTTGTCGATGTCGCCCCAGCGGGTGATGGCGCGGAACTTGGCCGCATCCAGCGTATCGAGCGAAACGTTGACCCGGCGCACGCCGCAATCGGCCAGCTCCTGCGCGAAGCGGGCGAGCTGCGAGCCGTTGGTGGTCAGGGTCAATTCGTCGAGCGCGCCGGTCGAGAGATGGCGCGACAGCGAGCGCACCAGGCCCATCACGTTGCGGCGGACCAGCGGCTCGCCGCCGGTGAGGCGGATCTTGCGCACGCCCTTGGCGACGAATGCCGAGCAGAGCCGGTCGAGCTCTTCCAGCGTCAGCAGATCGGCCTTGGGCAGGAATGTCATGTCTTCCGACATGCAGTAGAAGCAGCGCAGGTCGCAGCGGTCGGTGACCGAGACGCGCAGATAGCGGATCGTCCGGCCGAACGGATCGGTCATCGGACGAAATAGCGTGTCAGATTGCGCTTGCGTGGATCCGTTCATTCCGTTCGGGCCTTGCGATCCGTTCCCTGCCTGCCGAGCCGTGCCCGGCTCTTAAGCGCAATCTATGCATGTTGGCACGCCGTCACAATGCGTTCCAAAGGATGATCCGCAACCTGCAAAGCGAATCGCAAAGCAATAGGCGAGGCATATCGCGTGATGCATGATCGCAATCGCCGATGTGTTTCATCCAAAACCAAAAACCCGGCCGTGGGCCGGGCTCTTGTGCGGTGCAATCGCGCGTGTCTCTTCGCGCGCCGGACCAGACGGCTCTAGCGGCTCGGTGCGGGTGCTGAGGCCGGCGGCGGAGCCGCCGGAGCAGGGAAGGCCGAGTCAGGAGCTGCGGCAGGCGCCGCTGCGGCCGGCTTCGGCTTCCTGTGCTTCGGCCGCATCTTGTGCGCGCGCGGCGGCGGGCCGGCGGGCTGCAACTGAGCGAACACCGGGCTCGGATCGAGCGTGGTGGTGGCCGGGCTGGTGAAGTCGCCCGGCGTGCGGGTCACCGTCACCGGTACATTGGCCGGCTGGAACTTCGGCATGTTGAAGGTGACGGAGAAGTTGGTCTCCGGCGCCGGGATCGTCACGGAGCAGGGCGTCTTGCAGCCCGGTCCGATCGAGGTCACGGCATCCGCGCCCTGCGGCGCCGAGTCCAGCTGCACCTGCATCGGCGGCGGTGCCGACTTGAACGAATCCAATGAGAAGGAGGAGCAGCCAGCCAGACTCAAACCGGCGGCCGCCAACACGATGATATGACGCATGATCCACACTCTACTGCGGCTATCAGCCACAATCCCCGTGGTAACCATAAGAGCGTCGGAACAGACGCGCAACCGCGCCGGGCCTCTACGTTAAACGATGGTTAATGGCGGAAACGCGTGACAAAATATTGCCAAGCAATATCAACGTGTTGCGGAATATTTATCGAGCAATGAGGCTGGCGACGGCGTCCGGCAGATCGCGCATATGGCTGATCAGCCGGTCCGGCTTCAGCTCGCTCATCGGTACGTCGGTATAGCCAAAATCGACGCCGATCACCGGGACCTGGGCGCGCCGGGCGACCCCGACATCGGGGCCGGCATCGCCGACCATGATGGCGCCGGGCAGCCGGCCGCCGGCGCGGGCCACCGTCTCGCGCAGGATCGCCGGATCGGGCTTGGCGACGCCGAATGTGTCCTGGCCGCAGATCGCGGCGAAGCGCGGGGTCAGACCAAGCCGATCGAGCAACAGCTTGGACAACCATTCCAGCTTGTTGGTGCAGACCGCGAAGCGATGGCCCTTGGCAGCGAGCTGGTCGAGCGCGGCCTCCAGCCCCTCGAACGGGCGCGAGCCGTCGGCGATGTGCTCGGCGTAATAGTCGACGAAATCCACGGTCAGGCGGTCGAGGTCGGCGACGCTGACCTCGCGTCCGTCCACTTCGAGCCCGCGTTCGAGCAGCTTGCGCGCGCCGGCGCCGATCATGTTGCGTGCCGCCGACAGCGGCACCGGCCGCAAACCCTCGCGGTCGAGCACGTAGTTCAGCGCGCTGATCAGGTCGGGCGCGGTGTCGACCAGCGTGCCGTCGAGATCGAACACGATGATGGGGGGAGCGGAAGCGGTCATGATGCTTTTCGCTATCGGGCCGTGCGCCGCGATGCAAGAGTAGATGTCAGCGTGTCATGAAATTGGGGAGGCTCCGGTGCGGGAACTTGCCGGCAAGGGCGCTTTTGTCACCGGCGCAGCCAGCGGAATCGGCCTCGCGATGGCGACCGCGTTCGCGCGCGAGGGCATGAAGGTGATGCTCGCCGACATCGAGAACGGCGCCCTCGACAAGGCCGTCGCTGCGTTGCGCGCCACCGGGGCAAACGTCCATGGCATCGTCTGCGATGTCGCCGACCCCGCGAGCGTCGAGGGCGCGGCGCAGGCCTCGTTCCTGACTTTGGGCAACATCCATGTGGTCTGCAACAATGCCGGTGTCGCGGCCGGCGGCGGCCTCGAGCGGATCTCGGTCGACGACTGGCGCTGGGTGGTCGGCGTCAACCTGATGGGCGTGGTGCACGGCATCAGGAGCTTCCTGCCGCATATCCGCAAGCATGGCGAAGGCGGTCACATCGTCAACACGGCATCGATGGCCGGGATGAACGCCGGGCTCGGTCTCAGTCCCTATTCGGCGACCAAATTCGCTGTCGTCAGCATATCCGAAGGGCTCGCCATGCAAATCAAGCCGCTCGGGATCGGTGTCAGCGTGCTCTGTCCGAGCTATGTGCGGACCCGGATCGGCGAGAGCGGACGCAACCGCCCGGAGCAGTACGGCCCGCCCAACCGAGACGCGCCGGACAGCCCCGCGGCCGCGATCGTCGCCGAGATCGCACGGCGCCTGGAGGCCGGTCTCGATCCGGCGGTGGTTGCGGCACAGGTGCTGGCCGCGATCCGTGACGACCAGTTCTACATTTTTACCCATCCGGGGATGCGGGCCGAGGTCGAGGAGCGATTTTCGGCGATTTTGGCCGCGATGGACGCGGTTTCCGGCTAAGGACAGCCTTCTCTTGGTGCTGTTCCTGCCCGCAAAACGACGCTAGACATGCGCCCGCCGGGCAGCCCGATGGGGTGCCTGGAACGGACCAGCGGGGGCTATCGGCACGTGGACATGGACGCACTGAAACGCCAAGCAGCGGCGCGCGCGCTCGAAGAGGTGCGCGATGGCATGAAACTCGGGCTCGGCACCGGGTCGACCGCCAAGCATTTCGTCGAATTGCTCGGCGACAAGGTCCGCGGGGGTCTGAAGGTGATCGGCGTGCCGACCTCGGAGGCGACGCGGGCCGATGCGATCCGTTGCGGCGTGCCGCTGACCACGCTCGACGAGGTCGACCATCTCGACCTCACTGTCGATGGTGCCGACGAGATCGACCCCGCGCTGAACCTGATCAAAGGCGGCGGCGGCGCGCTGCTGCGCGAGAAGATCGTGGCGGCCGCCAGTGCTCGCATGATCGTGATTGCCGATGACAGCAAATGGGTCGACGTGCTCGGACGCTTTCCGCTGCCGGTCGAAGTGATCCCGTTCGGGCTCCGCGCGACCCAGGCCGCGATGGCGCGGGCGTTCGCTGAAGCCGGCGTGTCCGGCGACATGGTCGTCCGGAAGGGCAAGGACGGTCACGTTTTTGTCACCGATGGCGGCCACTGGATCATCGATGCCCATCTCGGCCGGATCGGCGATCCGCCGCGTCTTGCCGGTCTGCTCAGTGCCATACCGGGCGTGGTCGAACACGGTCTGTTCATCGGGCTTGGGAGCGTCGCCATTCTGGCCGGCGCGCAGGGAATTCGGGTTGTTGAACGGCGATGACGCCGCAAGCAAGGAGACTTGGAATGAAGCGTTTCTCGGGACTTTTGTCGGCGGTGGCCCTGTCGGCCGGACTGGCGTTGGCGGCCGCGCCGGCAATGGCGCAGCAGCAGCCCGCGCCGCCCAGCGTCAAGCAGTCGTCGCCGGCGGCGGTCGCGGCTGCCAAGGAAATCCTGGCGATGAAGAATGTCAGCGTCATGTATGCCGGTGCCGTTCCCGGCATCATCGAGAAGACCAAGACCGGTCTGCTGCAGCAATATCTCAACTACCAGAAGGATCTCGACGAGGTTTCGGTGATCATCGCCAAGAGCTTCGCCGGCCGCGAGAAGGAGATCGGCGACGGCATGGCGCAGATCTACGCCTCCGAGTTCACCGAAAAGGAGCTGGTTGATCTGGTGGCGTTCTACAAGACGCCGCTCGGCCAGAAGCTTTTGACCTCCGAGCCCAAGGCCATCAACGAGTCGCTGCAATATATGCAGCAATGGGCCCAGCAGTTCGGCGTGCTCGTCAACGCCCAGTTCAAGGCCGAGATGAAGAAGCGCGGCAAGGATATCTGAGAACGATACCTATATGCCTGTGACCTCGCCCCGCTCGCGGGGCGAGGGTGAGGAGAGAGGTGCCATGACTGGGTACAAAAATGGCCGAGTTTGACGTCGACCTGTTTGTCATCGGTGGCGGTTCGGGCGGGGTTCGCGCCGCGCGCATCGCCGCCAATTATGGCGCCAAGGTCATGGTCGCCGAAGAGTACCGGATGGGCGGCACCTGCGTGATCCGCGGCTGCGTGCCGAAGAAGCTGTTCGTGATCGGCAGCCATGTCCACCAGGAGATCGAGGACGCCGCCGGCTTCGGCTGGAGCATCGGCCAGGTCTCGTTCGACTGGGCCACGCTGGTCGCCAACAAGGACAAGGAAATCGACCGGCTCGAGGGCGCCTACACCACCAATGTCGAGAAGTCGGGCGCGCGGATCGTCAAGACCCGCGCGGTGCTGGAGGACGCCCATACGCTCCGCCTCGCAACCGGCGAGAAGGTCACCGCAAAATACATCCTGATCGCGACCGGCGGCGCGCCCAATCACGGACCGGCGATCCCCGGCATCGAGCATGTGATCTCCTCCAACGAGGCGTTTCACCTGAAAGAGCTGCCGAAGCGGATCGTGATCCAGGGCGGCGGCTACATCGCGCTGGAATTCGCCGGCATCTTCGCCGGCTTCGGCTCCGACGTGACCGTGGTCTATCGCGGCGACAACATCCTGCGCGGCTTCGATGAGGATGTGCGCAAACATGTGCGCGCCGAGATGGAGAAGCGCGGCATCACCATCATCACCGGCTGCACGGTGACCAAGATCGACAAGCACGGCCGTGACTACACCACCCATCTGTCGAGCGGATCGAGCATCGCCTCCGACCAGGTGATGTTCGCGATCGGCCGGCATCCCAACGTCGCGCATCTCGGGCTCGAGGCCGCCGGCGTTGCCATCAATCCCGCCAATGGCGGCATCCAGGTCGATGGCTGGTCGAAGACCTCGGTCGACAACATCTACGCGGTCGGCGACGTCACCCACCGCGCCAATCTGACTCCGGTCGCGATCCGCGAGGGCCACGCCTTCGCCGACACCGTGTTCGGTAAGCGCCCGGTGCAGGTCGACCACGCCACAATTCCGACCGCGGTGTTCTCGCAGCCCGAGGTCGGCACGGTTGGGCTGACGGAAGAAGAGGCGCGCGCGCAGTTCAGCCACGTCGACATCTACAAGACCGATTTCCGCCCCATCAAGGCGACGATGTCCGGCCGCGACACCCGCGTGCTGATGAAGCTCGTGGTCGACGGATCGAGCGACCGCGTGCTCGGCTGCCACATCGTCGGCGACGCCGCCGCCGAGATCACCCAGGCGGTCGCGATCGCGGTGAAGATGAAGGCGACGAAAGCGGATTTCGACGCCACCATCGCGCTGCACCCGACCGCATCGGAAGAACTGGTGACGATGCGCACCCCGACCGCGCGCCACGTCCGCCAGGCGGCGGAGTAGGGCGCGCGCACACCGCGACGATGCGGTTCGTCGCGGTGAAACAATCGGACATATTCTGCTTTAACCGTCATGCCCGGCCTTGTGCCCGCCTTCGCTGAAGCTTCGGCGAGGCGAATGGCTCGGCCCGGCGAAGCCTTGGCGTAGCCGGCTGCCGGGCATCCACGTCTACGCTTCCAGGTGAAGAAAGACGTGGCTGGCCGGGACAAGCCTGGCCATGACGAGTTTATTTGAACACGGATCGTGCTCTCACATCCGACAGCCCTGTCGCGCGCGGCGTCAACTCCGGCATCACCTGGTGGCGGCATCCTGCATCGCCGTTCCGGCAGCGGGAACCAGTCGTCATGGCGGCGCGTATATAGTCTCAGCACTGCTCGTGGTTGTTGTGAGGATGCATGCTCGCCAGGAAAGCGCTTGCCTCGCTCGCTCATGAAGACAATCATAGGGCTAGTGTGATCAAGAGCTCTAGTTCTGATTGTTAGGCTGCATCGGCCAACCAGAAGGAGACGTCGCCATGACAGATCTCGGTTTGATGACGCGCAAGTCGGTCACCTCCATCATCGCCGAGGCCGGCGAGCAGGCGCTGGGCAAGACGCTCGGCGCGCTGAGCATCACGGCACTCGGGATCGGCTGCATCATCGGCGCCGGCATCTTCGTGCTCACCGGCACCGCGGCGGCGCACTATGCCGGCCCTGCGATCATGCTCTCCTTTGTGGTCGGCGGCATCGCCTGTGCCTTTGTCGGCCTCTGTTATGCGGAGCTTGCGGCGCTGCTGCCGGTCTCCGGCAGCACCTACACCTATACCTATGCAACACTCGGCGAGATCTTCGCCTGGATCATCGGCTGGGACCTGATCCTGGAATACGCGATGGGCGCTTCCACGGTCGCGGTCGGCTGGTCGGGCTACATCGTCTCGCTGCTGCATAATTTCGGCATTAACATCCCGCCGCAATTTGCCGCGGCGCCCTGGACCGAGGCCAAGCTGCCGGACGGCACCACCGTGCAAGGCATCGTCAATCTGCCGGCGGCGCTGATCGTCCTCTTGCTCACCGCCATGCTGATCGGCGGCACCAAGGAATCGGCTCGGCTCAACAACGTCATGGTCGGCATCAAGCTCGCGGTGGTGCTCGCCTTCATCGTGTTCGGCGTTGGATACGTTACACCAGCGAACTGGCATCCCTTCATTCCCGACAACACCGGCACCTTCGGTCAGTTCGGCTGGACGGGCGTGATGCGCGGTGCCTCGGTGGTGTTCTTCGCCTTCATCGGCTTCGACGCGGTCTCGACCGCGGCCCAGGAAGCCAAGCACCCGCAGACCGACATGCCGATCGGCATCCTCGGCTCGCTGCTGATCTGCACGGTCCTGTATGTCGCGGTCGCCGGCGTGCTCACCGGCCTCGTGCCCTATACCGAGCTCGGCGTCGCCGATCCGATCGCCAAGGGCGTCGACGTCATCGGGCAGACCTGGTTCTCGGTGCTGATCAAGATCGGCGCGCTGTCCGGCCTTACCACGGTGATCCTGGTGCTGCTGTACGGCCAGAGCCGCATCTTCTTCCAGATCGCCAAGGACGGCCTGCTGCCAAGACTGTTCTCCGACGTGCATCCCTCGCTCGGGACACCCTGGAAGAGCCAGCTCCTGATCGGGATCGTGGTGGCGATCGTCGCGGCGCTGACCCCGATCGACATCCTCGGCGAGATGGTCTCGATCGGCACGCTGTTCGCCTTCGTGCTGGTCTGCGGCGCGGTGATCTACCTGCGCAAGAGCGATGCCGAGATCGCCCGACCGTTCCGCACCCCCGGCGTGCCGGTGGTCCCGGTGCTCGGCATCGCCTTCTCGCTGATGCTGATGGTATTCCTGCCCTGGGAAACCTGGCTGCGTCTCGTTGTCTGGCTGGTGATCGGTCTTGCCGTCTACTTCGCCTATGGCCGTCGCCACTCGGTGCTGCTCAATGGAGAGGCACCGCGCGGCGCGGCCGGCTGAGCCCGGGAAACGGTGAGTTGCCGCGCGACAATCTTGCCGTCGCGCGGCATTGGGTGCAGCATTGCCGGAACATCGTAAGCTGCGGGGCGCGCCCGCATTCATTTTGGAACATAGCGCCGGCCCGGAAGTTCCTTCTGCAAACCATTTGTAATTCCAAGGATTGAGGGAGCCGCCCATGACAGGTCCCACCGAGCAAGAAATCCGCACCCGCGCCTATGAGCTGTGGAGGGACGCCGGCGAACCGCCCGGCCAGATGGATCAACTCTGGTACCAGGCCGAAAAGGAGTTGCTGGCGCGCAAGTCCGGTCACGGAAAGACCAATGGCGAAGCGCATGAGGCCATGAGCGGCCACAAGCCGACGACGTATCAGTAGAAGAGGTCGCGGGTATGGTGGATTGGGGCCGGGGCCAGCGTAATCCACCATCCAGCAAGCAACGGCGCAGCGGCGCCAAAGGCTAACCTGCCCTGCAATGCGGCAACTGGAGCCGCTTCTGTTCGATCACAACACTTTCATCTTTGCGGCCGTCACAGTCACCTCGACCAGCCAGCCCGGTTCGACGAGTCCGACGATCTGCGAGCGGGTTCGCGTCGGCAAATGAGGCTGCTGCGTCGATCCAAAATACTCCGAATACACGTCCGAGAAGGCTTTGTAGTCGGGCCTGTTGCCGTTTTTCGGATCAGCGACAAACAGGCCTTGCATAACGACGATGTCCGCCATTGAGAAGCCACGGCTCAGCAAGATCTTCGATATCTGGTCAAAGATGCTGCGGGTTTGTGCGCGCGTATCGCCGAAGTGCTCGATGGTGTCGGAGGGAGCGCCGGGGTTCAATGGTAATGCCCCGACGCCGCTCAGGACGATGGTCGCGGCATTGGGCGGAATCTCGATCGATTCCGAGAATTCTCGGGCCCAGGATTCCGTAAGCGACGCCGGCGTGCCGTGCCGGAGGATGGTATTCGTCATTGAGATTTCCCCATTGTAGACGGAGCACGGATTCAGCCCCGCCATGTGGTGGGCATCACAAACGTGCTGGCGATGCCGCGCAGCTGCACGGAAGTTCGTGTCATTTTTGAATGTCATCCCCCCGGTGATTGCCCACTGCCTCGACGGCCTTCGCTGCGGAACCGAAGACCATGAGACTGAGTGTCGCCAACAGCCACACGCCGATGCCGCCATAGAGCATCACCCAATCGAAGCCTTGGACGAGCGCCGTGCGGATGACATCGACCGATAGATCAATCTTGAATGTTGTCGCGATCGTCTGATCAATATCCGCGAGGTTTCCGGAAGCGATGGCTCCTGCCAGCGCGTCCAGTTGCCGTGCATCAACAGATGGCGGCAAAGTATTTCTCAGATAAGAGGCGATTCCCTTGAGCAAGATCAGCCCCATCACGGCGATGTGGATAGCAAAGGTGATCAGTCGAGCGCTCATATCAATGCCGGACGCCATGCCTGCCTTATCGGGAGTAATTGAGCCCGTGATCGTGCTCGTCACCGGTGTGTTGGTGATGCCAAGTCCAACACCCGCCACCAAACAACCTGGGAGTATCGTCAGCCAGGTGGCGCTGCCTTGTTTCATCAGAAAGAAGCCCAGGCCGATGGTGAAGAGCCCCAGCGGAATGATCAGGCGCGGGTGATATCGATACGAAAGGCGTTCAGCCAATGGGGGCACAATCAATGTTGGCAGTGTATAGGCCAGCATGCAGATTCCGACAGTTTCGTCACCGTAGCCCAAAGCGCTATGGAAATACATCGGCAGGTAAATGTTGAATGGCCAGAAGCTAACGTTCATTGCGATGGAGCCAACGAGCGCTCCGGATAGAGGGCGTATGCTCAACACCGAAAAATCGAACATGGGAAATGTGAGTTTACTCTCAACAAACATAAACCCGGTGAAGCTGATGGCAGCTATCAGCAAGACGCTGAGCGCCATAATGCTGGTAAAGCCGAGATGCTGCCCCCGCGTAATGAAGTAGGTCAGGCTAAGAACGGCAAGGGAAAGTGTGAGGATGCCGGGGAGGTCGAGCCTCGCCGCTCCATCGTTGTGAGACTCTTCCACGCCTCCAGAAGCCAACAATACCGTCAGTATGCTGAGCGGTACATGGACTAAGAAGATCCAGCGCCAGTTCGCCAGAGCGATGAGCGCGCTACCAACGAGCGGACCCAGGCCGAGACCAACTCCGAAGACCAGACCCCAAATGGCGAAGGCCCGGCTGCGCTCTCGCCCTGCCTGGAACTGATGGGAAAGGATGGCGATCTGACAAATCATCATCGCGCCGCCACCCAAACCTTGGAGAAAGCGGCTGATCAAGAGAAGGGACGCGCTTTGCGCTAGGCCGCACGATAGCGATGCTGTCCCGAAGAAAGCGAGACTGAGAAGAAATACGCGCTTTCGTCCGTAGCGGTCGGCCAGTGCTCCGGTGGCCATCAGTACGGTCGTGCAGGCGATCGTATATGCGTTCATGACCCACTGCATGGTCTCGAAATCGCCCTGCAGGGCCGTCTCGATCGTGGGAAGCGCCACAGGCACGCTGGAAATTTCCAGGTGGAACATTACGCCTGCCAGGCAGACGGCGATCAACACGGCGGTTTGCCGATAGGGTGTCGGGACGAACATCGCACGCTCACTGCAGATGGGATTTCGGAAGCTTGGACACTCGGTGGGGAATCCAACGGTCACGATCCACCTAGACGCTCGCTCATTCCGGATAAATGGGCTATGATTTCGGTCTGAGTGGACTATACGGTCCGCAATCAGTGGCTATCGATGATGAACAATTTGAATTGGGTGCAGTCGTTCGTGCACGTCGCGGAAACGCGAAGCTTTGTCGCGGCGGCCAGGCACCTCGGAGTATCAGCCTCGGCGGTCGGCAAAAATGTCGCTCGATTGGAGGCGCATTTGCGCATCCGGTTGTTTCATCGCAGCACTCGCAGCGTGACACTCACTGCGGAGGGCGCTTCCTTTCTGGAGCGATGCCGCCGCATCCTCGAAGAGCTGGAAGCGGCCGAGACGGAATTGCTGCAGAGCACCGAGGCGCCTCGCGGCAAGCTACGCATCAGCTTGCCGCTCACCAGTATGGTGACCCCCAAGCTTCTTTCCGATTTTCATCGGCGTTACCCGGAAATCGAGCTGGCGTTGGATTACTCGGATCGGCTCGTCGATGTTATTGAGGAAGGATTCGATGTGGTTTTGCGGACGGGGCAACCCCGCGATTCTCGCCTGGCCGTCCGCCTATTGGGGGCCTGCCGCCGTTTCGTGGTCGGAGCACCGAGTTACTTCGACCAATACGGCGTACCAAAGCAGCCTCGGGACCTCGGACATCACACCCTGCTGCTCTATCGCTATCCAAGCAGTGGGAAAATCCAGCCATGGCCATTTTCCGATGGAACACCGATGGCCGGATTAAAGTCAAAGACTCCAATCGTTTCCAACATGAGCCCATCTCTTCTTGAAATGGCGTGCGATGGGATTGGTATCGCGTGTCTATTGGACTACGAGGTGCGGGACAAACTTGAAGAAGGGTTGTTGCAGTCTATCCCGGATATGCTTTCGGTCTCGACCGTTACCTACCAAATGCTTTGGCCACCGAGTCGGCGGCTCTCGCCCAAGGTGAGGGCCTTCGTGGATTTTGTAGCCGACACGGCCTTTCGATAGTGCCTCCGGGTGCCTGATCTCGCCGGGACGACACGCGTCTACCCCTCCGCCTCCAGCCATTCCGCGGCGCCGCGCCACAGTGTGTCGCGGTGGTCGCTGCGGAAGAAGCCGAAATGGCCGACCGCTTTGGCGCCTACTTCGGTGGGACTGATCGCGATGATCTCTGGCGTGATCGAGGTGAAGGCGGAGCACAGCAGCTCGACCGCCGGTCGCGTCGCCCAGGTGTCGTCGGTCATGCTGATCGCGCGCAGCCTGCCTTTGAATTTCGGAAAATTCTCGCGCGCGGCCAGCGCGGGATCGTCGAGCAGATAGCGCTCGCGCATCACCCAGCCGCGCCACTGCTCGAACACGCCGCCCGGCAGGTCCATGCCGAGGCCGGCCCAGCCCGGCACATAGCCGAGCGTGCGCGCCAGCGGCAGGCCGATGCCGTTCATGAAGGCGACCACGCGGTAGCGTTCGGGCGAGGCCATCAATTTCCAATAGGCGGCTTGCGAAGCGACCAGCAGAGCACGCGGGATCTCGGCATTGTTGGGCAACAGGCCGAGCGCCTGGCCGCCGAAGGAGTGGCCGACATAGGCGAACGGCAGGTCGCGGTAGCGCTCGCGCATCCAGCGCACCGCGGCGGTGGCGTCGAGCGCGGCCCAGTCGGCCATCGTGGCCTTGAAGCCCGCCAGCGATTTCGGCCTGTTGCGGCCGGTCGCCGCCAGCGGCCTGGAGTCGCCGGTGCCGCGGTAGTCATAGGTCAGCACCGCCGAGCCGCGGCGGGCGAGGTAGCCGGCAAAGCCGCGATAGACCTTGCGGGGCACTGCGGTGGCCGAACTGATCAGGACGGCATGGCGCTTCTTGCCGCGCGGCAGGAACAGCGTCGCGGCGAGCGGAAAGCCGTCCGCGGCCGGCACGACGATATCGTCGCTAAAAACGTCGTCCAGCGCGGCGGCGGCAACGGCGATTTCCCTGGCATTCATGGTATGGTCCAGCAAATGCGAATTCGCATTCTCCTGCAAGAGCTTGACGCGATTGCAGGAATCCTTCTAGC
>BFBZ01001939.1_pt1 | contig 12500 bp, 14 predicted proteins | sample 1888401 | NCBI WGS metagenome assembly BFBZ01 (sample SAMD00112614, study PRJDB3348) | symbiont metagenome | host: Chara braunii | reverse complement strand
CCCGGTCGAGTTCGACATGTACTACTCGGCGTAACCCGCCAGTATTCTCAGGAAATGCAAAGGGCGCTCTTCGGAGCGCCCTTTTTCTATCCGCTTTCTTTTGACGACCCGTATGGCGGGCCGCCGCCCCTTGTGTCCCGCTATACGGCACAGCACACTCCCGGCCAAGACGGCGCGCGAAAGAACGCCGCGCGCCAACAGGGAGGACAAGGTGCTCAAAAAGCTTTTGCCGATATTCGGCGCATTCATCGCCGTAGCCGCGCTCGCGACGTCCGCGCCGGCGCAGGAAATCAAGCTCACACTCGCCGATCAGAATTCACCGACGGCCTGGGGTCCGGTGCATGCGCTCCAGCCGTGGGTGAAGCAGATCGAGGAGGCGACCAAAGGCCGCGTGAAGATCGAGGTCTTCCCGTCGCAAACGCTGGTGAAGGGCCCCGACATGTGGCGCCAGGTGCGCGCCGGCGTCGTGGATATTGGCTGGTGCTTTCACGGCTACTGGGCCGACCAGACACCGCTGGCCGACGTGATCTCGCTGCCATTCCTGCCGACCAAGACATCCGAGCAGGCGAGCACTGTACTCTGGCAACTCTACGAGAAATTCCCGGCGATCCAAAAGGAGTTCTCGGACGTTGTTCCGCTGCTCCTCTACACGACCTCGCCCTACTTCATCCTCACCACCAAGAAGCCGGTGAAGACGATGGAGGATATGAAGGGGCTAAAGATCCGCATTCCGGGCGGTCCGCCGACCGAGATGATCAAGGCGCTCGGCGCGGTGCCCGCTCCGATTCCGATGCCCGATATGTATCAGGCGCTCGACAAGGGCGTGGTGGACGGCATGGGCGTCCCGTGGGAGGCGGTGCAGGGCTTCCGGCTTTACGAGGTCGCGAAGTACTACACGATGGTTTCGACCGTCACGCCGTACTTCTCGCTCTGCGCCAACAAGCAGAAGTGGACGAGCCTGCCGAAGGACGTTCGCGACGCCATCATGGGCGTCAGCGGCGAAAAAGGTGCGAAGTTCTGGGGCAAGAACTTCTTCGATACCGCGGAAGCGGATGCGCTCGCCAAGATCAAGGCCGGCAACTACGCGATGGAACGCTACGAGATGCCTGCGGCCGAGGTGGCACGCTGGCAGAAGACCGCTGGCGAGCCGCTCTGGGAGGAGTGGGTGAAGAAGATGGAAGCCAAGGGCCACAAGGAGGCCCGCGACATCCTCAATACGACGCTCGATCTCCTGAAGAAGACTCCATAACGGGCAGTCTCCGGCCGTGCACGGCGCGGCCGGAGCTTTTTCTCTGACACCGCTGACGTTTCCATGAAATCCATCGGAAAAATCCTATCGTTCTGCGAGCTTGTGCTCGTCACGATCGCTATCGCGGCGACCGCGATCATGATGCTACTCACCAGCGCCGACGCGGTGTTCCGCTACGCATTCAACAGCCCGATCCTCGGCGCTTACGAGATCACCGAGAAATACCTGATCGTGGCAGCGATCTTTCTCGGTCTCTCCTACGCTTACCGCGGCGGCGTGTTTATCCGCGTGACGTTCCTCGTGGACCGCCTCCCGCCGATCTGGAAAACCGCTGCAAACCATCTCTCACATGCGCTGTCGCTGGCTTATTGCGCGATCTTCATCGTCGCGACTTTCCAGCAGGCGCTGCGCTCGTTGTCCGACGACACCACGATGACCGTGCTGCCGATCCTGATCGGACCGTCCTACATGCTGGTGCCGATCGGATTCTTCGCGATGCTGATCCTGATGCTCGCGGACTTGCCGCGTATCCGCAAAGGCAACGCCTTGCTGTTCTCGCAAGAAGCACCCGAAAGCTGAATCGAGAGTTGAATGACCCTCGCGGCCACCCTTCCCCTTTTCGTTCTAATTCTCATGCTGCTGATCGGTACGCCGATCGCCGTAGCGCTTGCCGGCGCCGGTATGCTGGGCATTTATCTCGTCACCGGCGACGTCGCGAAGGTGTTGGGCATCATCAGCCTCGCGCCATACAGCTCGGTCGCAGACTACGCGCTTACGACCATCCCGATGTTCATCCTGATGGCGTATTTCTCCGCCTCCAGCGGACTGGCGCGCGACCTCTACGCCGCAGCGAGCGCATGGCTCTCGCACTTCAGAGGAGGGCTAGCCATCGCCACGGTCTTCGCCTGCGGCATCTTCGGGGCGATGTCGGGCGCCAGCACCGCGGCAGCTTCCGTGATGTCGAAGATCGCCATGCCCGAAATGCGGCGGCACGGGTACTCGGAAGAGCTTGGCGCAGGCGCTATTGGCGTCGGCGCCACACTCGATATCCTCATCCCGCCCTCGATCGCGATGGTGATCTACGGCATCGCGACACAGACCTCAATCGGCAAGCTGCTGATCGCAGGCATTGTGCCCGGCATCGTCGTCGGCATTTTGCTTTGCGTGATGATCTACATCTGGGTCCGCGTCGCGCCGAGCCATGCGCCGAAGGCTTTTCGCACACCTTCAGAAGAGCGCTGGGCGAGCCTGCGCCGCGTGTGGCCGAGCCTTCTGCTGATCGTGCTGGTTTTGATCCTGCTCTACAGCGGCGTCGCGACCCCCACCGAAGTGGGCGCGCTTGGCGCGCTGTTGGCCGCCATTATTGGCGCGGCATTCGGACGGCTCGATTGGCCGGGCTCCATCGACGCGTTGAAGTCCACCATCCGCACCTCGGCGATGATCTTCCTCATTCTGATCGGCGCGACCGTGTTCGGCTATTACATGACGTTGAGCCGGATTCCGCAGACGGTCGTGGTGCTCGTTACCGAGATGAACCTGAACCGCTGGATCGTCATCATCGGCATCGTGGTGGCCTACTTCGTCATCAGCATGTTCATGGACGAGATTCCCCTTTTGCTGCTGACACTGCAGCTCACCTTCCCGCTCATCACCTCGCTTGGCTTCGACCCGATCTGGTTCGGCGTTCTTTCGATGATGATGGTGGCGATGGGGCTGGTCTTTCCCCCGGTAGGCCTATTGGCGTTTGTCGTTAGCGCGACCGCCGGCGTCGATCTGATGAAGGTCTACAAGGGTTGCAGCATCCTGATGCTGGCCATCGTCGCCACCACCGTGCTGCTGATGATCTTCCCGCAAATGGCGCTCTGGCTGCCCGCCACGATGCGCTGATCAAACCAAAGCGATAACGAGCGCGAGAGCTGCAATCGCACCCGCCGCAATCAGCGCCGTGGGCTTGTGATTGGTGCTGTAGGCACCTGCGGCGCGCCGCTCCGCGATGATCGCGGCCTCGTATTCATCTGACGATGAATAGGCGCATGCGAGCGCAAGACCTGCGGCATCGGCTTCGAGCACGCCAGCTTCGGTCGGCTGGAAAGAACTGCGGGCACCCCACATAACGTTTAAAATACCTGAGGCTGGTAAACGGAGCGTATTCGCCCCGGCCGGGCAGCTCAGTGCGCCACAATGGCGACGGGCTGTAATTCCGGCACCAGCGAGCCCGCCTTTTCCGGCGCGATCACCGGCGTCTCTTCCGGCTCCGCAGCAACTACGCGATTACGACCGCCGGACTTGGCCCGGTAAAGCGCGCCATCGGCCCGCTCCATAAGCGCGTCGAGCGTCACCGGCGGAATCGCCTCGGCAATGCCGATGCTGACAGTCGCATTCATCGCGTGACCCGAGATCACGACACCTGTGTTCTGGAAGGCGGCGCGAACGCGCTCAGCGACGATGTGTGCGTCAGAGATGCCGCCCGGAATAATGGCCGCGAATTCCTCGCCACCGAGGCGGCCGATCACGTCGGTCGCGCGCATGCTGCCGCTCGCCGTCTTAGCAAAGAGCTTTAGCGCATCGTCGCCAACCGCATGGCCGAACCGGTCGTTGATCGATTTGAAGTGATCAAGGTCGAAGGCGATCACGCTCACCGGCTGCCCGCGCCGGGCGCGCTGGGCCATCAACTTGTAAGCGGCATCGTTGAAGGCGCGACGATTGAACAGGCCGGTTAGCGGATCGGTCATCGCCGCGGTCTTGTGGACGGTCGCAACCTGCTCCTTCGCCATCACGACGACAATGAACGCCGTGCCCACCACATAGAGCAGCGTCTGGAGCGCGAACAGCGCGAACAAGCCATCGGTCGATGTGCTGGCCGGCATCAGAAGACTGAGTGGCAAGGGAGACAGGAACATCGCGGCATGGAACATCGGCACGAAACCTGTCGACCAACGCGATCGCCGCGACTTGCGGCGCTCATAGCGCAACTCGAGTGCAGTGAAGAAGGCGTAGGTCGCTATCACGATCGACGAAAGCAGCACACGCATGTGCGTAGAATGCACAAAAGCCGGAAACTGCATCGCGAAGACCCAGAGCGTGGCGCCAGCAAACAGCGCCCCCGGCAACACCGGACGGCCATGGAACAGCCGCGCGCCGCTCCAGATCAGGCCGGCGGACGTGAACAGAAGCGCGTTCGGAATTTCTGGCGATATCGCGATCAGGGGTGTCACCCCCTGCGTACCCCACAGCCCGACAGCCGAGGCGCCCATCAGATAGGCCGCGCCCCACCAGGCCAGCGCACGCACGCTACGCTCCTGCCACCACACGGCCACCAGGAACAACCCCAGCAGGCCCGCAATGCAGGTTGCGACGGTAAAGAGTGTTTGCGTATCCAGCAGCATCGGACGGCGTGTGGCTTTCTTGGCCGTTTCGCTTGCCCGTGCACGACTGTCGTGTACGAACCTACGCAGTATCGCGTACGGAATTTTCTGAAGGTTTGACGGTAATCCGCGTGTTTTCGGCGAAGTCCGCGAAAAATAGCACGCAAGAAATGTGATTAATGCCGGCGATCTCGAACGAGAAAAGCGGAAAGTTCGATCAAAATTTTCGTTTCAAAAATGCGAAGGGGCGCCCGAGGCGCCCCTTCTTTCGTATTCCGCGAAACCGAAATTAGCGCTTCGAGAATTGGAACGAGCGACGCGCTTTCTTGTGGCCGTACTTCTTGCGCTCGACCACGCGGCTGTCGCGGGTGAGGAAGCCTCCGCGCTTGAGCACACCGCGCAGATCCGGCTCATAATGCGTGAGTGCCTTCGAGATGCCGTGACGCACAGCACCTGCCTGACCCGAGAGACCGCCGCCCGAAACGGAGCAGACGATGTCGAACTGGCCATTGCGGTTGGACGCGACGAGCGGCTGCTGGATCAACATGCGAAGCACCGGACGGGCGAAGAACTCTTCGACCTTGCGGGTGTTCACGATGATCTTGCCGGCGCCTGGCTTGATCCAAACGCGGGCGACCGCGTTCTTGCGCTTGCCAGTGGCGTAGGCGCGGCCCTGCTTGTCGAGCTTCTGAACATACTTCGGCGCTTCCGGCGCAGCAGGCTTAAGCGTGCCCAACTGGTCGAGCGACTGGATGGACTCGGCCATTGTTACACGCTCCCCTTGTTCTTGCGGTTCATGGCGCCGACGTCGAGCGCCTCAGGCTGCTGCGCAGCGTGCGGATGTTCGGCACCCGGATAGACCCGGAGATTGCCGAGCTGCACGCGAGCCAGCGGGCCGCGCGGCAGCATGCGCTCGACCGCCTTCTCGACGACGCGCTCGGGGTGCTTGCCCTCGAGGATCGACTTCGCGGTGCGTTCCTTGATGCCGCCGATGAAACCGGTGTGGTGGTGGTACACCTTCTTCTCACGCTTGCGTCCGGTCAGCACGACCTTGGCAGCATTGATGACGATGACGTTGTCGCCGTCGTCGACGTGAGGGGTGTAGGAAGCCTTGTGCTTGCCGCGAAGCCGCATGGCAATGACCGTGGCGAGACGACCGACCACGAGGCCGGACGCATCGACGATCACCCATTTCTTTTGGACTTCGGCGGGTTTTGCCGAGAACGTTGTCATGACACCAGTTGTCCTGAGGGGTGTTTAAAGCTTGGCTCAGCTTCTACAGGGGCCCGGATAATGGGTCAACGCACAATCGGCGATAAATACTATGTAAAATCAATAAGATAGAAAATAGGTATAAAAATACCTCTTTCTATCTCCTGCTGGGATCAGGAATTGAGTAGGTCGACGTAACATGGGCAACCGGGTCCTCAACCCCGTCCGAGCGGATCGTGACCTCCCCCACTGCCAGCCGCTTGCCGAGCTTCAGGAGGCGGCATTCCGCAACCAGGTCGCGTTGTTCGGGCTTCCGCAGGAAATTGATGTTGAGGTTCGTGGTGACCGCGAGCGGCACCGGACCGATCGAGGCAAGGATGCCGACGTACATCGTGAAGTCGGCAAGCGCCATCATGGTGGGGCCGGAGATCGTGCCACCAGGCCGGATGAACTGCGGCAAATAGGCTTGCCGGACCCTGCCGCCGCCGTGCCAGACCTCCTCGATCGCGAGGCCGCTCTGCGCATGGAACGCTTGCGGAAACTCGGCCGAGAGGAAGGTCTCGAGCTCGGACTTCGTCATCAGCGCGGCCGGCATGATAGCGTCCCCTTGCACGGGGAAGCCCGCGCCATAGATCGGATACAATGATCGAGTCGTAACGAAAAGACTGCCAAATCGGCAATGAACGCGCCCTCACCCGCCCCCAATACCCAATCGGAGCCGCTCGTCACGCGCTCCGACGAAGGCGGCATCGCACTCGTCGTGCTCAATCGGCCAAAGCAGCAGAACACGCTTTCCGAAGCGATGCTGACGGCGCTGACGGAAACACTCACCAGCATCAGCGCGGACACGAACGTGCGCGTGGTCGTGCTCGCCGCGAATGGAAACTCGTTCTGCGCGGGCCATGATCTGAAAGAGATCACGGAACATCGCAAAGACCCGGATGGTGGCCGCAGCTACACGCAGAATCTGATGGATCGCTGCAGCGCGATGATGCAGCTCATCCAGCGCATGCCGCAGCCGGTCATTGCGGCGATTGAAGGTGTCGCAACCGCAGCAGGCTGCCAGCTTGTCGCGACTTGCGATCTTGCCGTTGCCGCAGAGACCGCGCGCTTTGCCACGCCGGGCGTGCATATCGGGCTGTTCTGCTCGACGCCGATGGTGGCGCTTTCGCGCAACGTCGCGCCCAAGCATGCGATGGAAATGCTGCTGACCGGCGAGATGGTGTCGGCGCAGGACGCCTATCGCATCGGCCTCGTCAATCGCGTGGTGCCGGTGGGCGAAGATCGTCACGAGGCCATCGAGCTTGCGCGCACGATCGCTTCCAAGTCGATGCTGACGCTCAAGACCGGCAAGGAAGCGTTCTACCGGCAAATCGACATGACCTTGCCGGACGCCTATCGCTACGCATCCGCCATCATGGTGGAGAACATGATGCGCCGCGACGCCAAAGAGGGTATCACCGCCTTCGTCGAGAAGCGCGAACCGCAGTGGGACGACTGACCGCCCCTCCCAAAGATGATCTTTCGCTCCCTGCCTACCGTCCCTATCTTTTGTTCGACATGAACCACGACCAATACGACGACAACTACATTCGCGGCATCCTCAACACCGTGAAGACCATTGCGATGGTCGGCATCTCGCCGAAGGACAACCGTCCGAGCTATTTCGCATTCAAATATCTGCTCGAGCGCGGCTACCGCATGATCCCGGTGAACCCTGGCCAGGTCGGCAAGGAGATCCTCGGCCAGAAGGTCTACGCCAAGCTCTCGGACATCCCCGAGCCGATCGACATGGTCGATATCTTCCGCGCCTCGCAATTCGTCCTGCCGGTGGTGCAGGAGGCATTGACGCTGAAGCCGCTGCCGCGCGTGATCTGGATGCAGCTCTCGGTCCGCAGTGACGAAGCCGCAGCGCTCGCCGAAGCGGCCGGTCTCAAGGTCGTGATGAACCGCTGCCCCAAGATCGAATACGGCCGGCTCTCCTCGGAGATCGCCTGGATGGGGGTCAACACCCGCACCATCAGCGCCAAGAGGGCCAAAAATCTGGGCGGGGGCATCCAGCGTATGTCCCTGAACCGCACCACGATGGCCGGTGGCCTGACCGAAGCCACTGATCGTGCGCTGCAAAAAGACGAACCGACCGAATAGTTCGCTTTTTCGCGGTCCGCTTTGAACCTTTTTCACTCCCCTTGCGTCTAATGACTACGGAGCCGGGGGCAGGCCCTGGCGACACCACGCTTCGGCGTTGAGAGGGGCCCATGAAAATCCATCTCGCATTGGCAGCCGCTTTTCTTGCAGTCGCACCCGTCACCACCGTGATGGCGGCGTCGCAGGACGAAGAGCAGGCTTGCATGAACGACGCGTTCAACGTTTGCGGACATGCCATTCCGGATCGCGACCGCGTGGCGACGTGCCTGTACCAGAATATCAGCCGCATCTCGCCGGCTTGCCGCACGGTGCTGTCGCGCTATCAGAAGCAGACCACCACTGCCGAACGCATCAAGGCGAGCGCGGTTCGTTAACTGCCCTTCGCCAAAGAACGATCTTCCAGTTCCGCCGCGCCTCACAGCGCGGCGGTGCTATTTCGGCGCAGGTTAACGCGCGTATTAACGGCCCCCAGTGAACAGACCCCGCCGCGCCTTGACGCCCCCTGCCCGTCCGATAAACCAGACCCATTGAATTGACGCGACCAGACAAGGATCGGCGCCATGACCGAACGTATTCCCGGATTCTCGACGCTCGCCATTCACGCGGGCGCCCAACCCGATCCGACAACCGGCGCACGCGCCACTCCGATCTATCAGACAACGTCGTTCGTGTTCGACGACGTCGATCACGCAGCCTCGCTGTTCGGCCTGCAAACCTTCGGCAACATTTACACCCGCATCGGCAATCCAACGAATGCGGTGCTTGAAGAGCGCGTTGCGGCTCTCGAGGGCGGCACCGCCGGTCTTGCCGTCGCGTCAGGCCACGCGGCACAGGTCTTGGCGTTCCATTGCCTGCTGACGCCCGGTGACGAGTTCGTCGCTTCGAAGAAGCTCTATGGCGGCTCGATCAACCAGTTCAACCACTCGTTCAAGAGCTTCGGCTGGAATGTTGTGTGGGCGGACCCGGATGATATCGCCTCGTTCGAGCGCGCAGTCACGCCGAAGACGAAAGCGATCTTCATCGAGTCGATTGCCAATCCCGGCGGCGTCATCACGGACATCGAAGCGGTGGCGAATATCGCGCGCCGCGCCGGCGTTCCGCTCATCGTCGACAATACGCTGGCAACGCCCTACCTCTGCCGTCCGTTCGAGCACGGCGCGGACATCGTCGTGCACTCGCTCACGAAATTCCTCGGCGGCCACGGCAACTCGATCGGCGGCATGATCGTCGACGGCGGCACATTCAACTGGTCGCGCGAGGGCCGCTATCCAATGCTGAGCCAGCCCCGCCCTGAATATAACGGCATCGTGCTGCACGAGACCTTCGGCAACTTCGCCTTCGCCATCGCCGCGCGTGTCCTCAGCCTGCGCGACATGGGCCCGGCGCTCTCGCCGTTCAACGCCTTCATGATCCTCACGGGCATCGAGACCCTGCCGCTGCGCATGCAGCGCCAGTGCGACAACGCGATGGCTGTCGCCGAGTGGCTCGCAGCACACTCCAAGATTGCCTGGGTCAGCTATCCGGGTCTTCCGGGCGACCGCTACTACAACCTCGCCAAGAAATACGTGCCGAAGGGTGCAGGCGCGGTGTTCACCTTCGGACTCAAGGGTGGCTACGACGCCGGCGTGAAGCTCGTGTCCAACGTGAAGCTGTTCTCGCATCTCGCCAACATCGGCGACACGCGTTCGCTGATCATTCATCCGGCCTCGACCACGCACCGCCAGCTCTCCGACGCGCAGAAGGTGCAGGCCGGTGCGGGCCCCGACGTGGTGCGCCTCTCGATCGGCCTTGAGGACAAGGACGACATCATCGCCGACCTCGAGCAGGCCCTGGCGGCGGCGTGACGCACGCGGCGCGCGTAGGAACGCGCACGGCTATGACGTAGGCTGCGCCTCCGGGATTTCACGAAAGCGCGGGGGCGCACCTTGAGAATCACACGACTAGCCACTTCACTCGCCATTCTGGCAACGCTTACACTTCCAGTCATGACATCAGCATCCGCACAAAAAACCACCGTCACGCTCGCCACCGCCACGCCCGGCGGCGGCTTTCCGTTCTTCGGCGACAACGCCGCGGCTGTGATCAACGAGACCGACGCCTCGCTCGACGTTCAGACCAAGAACACCAAGGGTAGCGCCGAAAACATCGGCTTGCTCGAACAAGGCAAGATGGACATCGCTCTGGTCGCGGGCGAACCGGCCTATGAGGCCTTTGCAGGCATCGGCCGCGCCCCGACCAATCTCAAGATCATCTCGGCGATCTACTCTAACCCCGGCATGTTTGCAGTGCGTGGCGACAGCCCGGCAAAGACGCTGCGCGATCTCGTTGGCAAGCCGATCGCATGGGGCACACAAGCATCGGGCCTGACGCTCCTTGGCCGCTACGTCACCGACGGGCTTGGTCTCGACCGCGAGAAGGACTTTCAACCGCACTACCTCGAAAAGGCCGGTGACGGGCCGGTGATGGTCGCGGATGGGCGCGTCGCCGCGCTCTGGGGCGGCGGCATCGGTTGGCCGGGTTTCACCGCGGTCATGAAAGCCGGCGGGCGCTTCATCGGGCTGACGCCAGACGAAGTCGCGAAGGTCAACGCAAAACACAACTTCCTGAAGCCCATCACGGTGCCGGCGGGCGCCTATGAAGGCCAGAAGGAACCGGTGAACTCAGTCGGCTCCTGGAGTTTCATCCTGGCGCGCACCGATCTGCCAGACGATGTCGCCTATCGGCTCGCAAAGGCCCTGCACAATGGCCACGCGGCGCTGGTGAAACGGCTCGATCAGGGCAAGGAAACGACCCCGCAGAACACCAAGCTCGCGGCTCCGAAACCGGACCAGATCCATCCGGGCGTTCAGAAGTATCTGCGCGAGAACGGGCTCTAGCCCTTCTTCAGCGTCTTTGCGACGTAGGCGCCGACATGCTCCAGCGTGTCGGCGGACGTCCAGATTTGTGCCGCAAGCGCATCGACGCGCGCGCCGTCCTTTGCCATCCGATCGACCAGCGGCTGACGGATCTGCCCTTTGGTCATGGCGAAGGTCGCGGGCGGCAGATTTGAGAGCGCCTGCGCAACAACAAACGCCCGAGCCATGACGACATCGGGTTCGACGACCTCATCAACAAGTCCGCGCGCGAGCGCCTCGCCGGTTGAGAAGGTCGTTCCACTCAAGATGATGTCGGGGAAATACTGCGGCGAGGTCGAAAACCGCATCACCTCGAAAGCCATTGCGGGAAATGGCACGCCGACCAGCAATTCAGTCACACCGATACGGCCGACCTCCTTCGCCGCAATGCGCTTGTCCGCGCAGCATTGCAGCACGCAGCCGCCTGCAATGGCATGGCCGTTCACCGCGGCGATCACCGGCTTCGGATGATGGAACACGGTGTCGTAGAGCTTGTGGAGCGCAAGCAAGAAATTGCGGACGTAGTCCGTGCCTCCCGCAGTCAGACGCAGCAGATCGACGCCGGCGGAGAAGATGTGCCCCTGCCCCGTCATCACCACCGCGCGAGCGGACGACGTTTCGATCTCTTTGAATTTTGCGGCAATCGCCTCGCACAATTCGAGATCGAGCGCGTTTGCCTTGCCATGCACGAGTTTCAGAATCGCAATATCGCCCTGCTGCGTCAGCTCGATCATTGTGCCGGCCCCACCGCGGTCACCTGAACTTCAACTTCAGCAACACCGATATTCCGCCGCCCGTGCACCAATCGCGCGGCGTGCACCACTGCGATCGTCAGGACCGCTATGGCCAGAGCCTGATGCGCCAAGGCCAAGCCCAACGGCGCGAGATAAAGCAATGTCACGATGCCGAGCCCCGCTTGCAGCGTAACGGCGCCGGAGACCGCCAGCGCCCCAGCGAGCGCCGGACCGCTCCGCACCGTCCGCATCACATCGACAAGGTGTGCGATCGAGAGCAGCCAGATCAAGTAAGCCACCATGCGGTGATTGAACTGAACTGTGAGATTGTTTTCAAACAGGTTCCGCCACGCCGGCGTCTCGAACCACAGCCGATCCGCGGACGGAATGAACGAGCCATCCATCAGCGGCCACGTGTTGAAGCTTAATCCCGCATCGAGACCCGCAACCAGCGCCCCCAGATAAATCTGGAATACGACCAGCACCATTAGCCCGATCGCGCTCAATTGAATACGCCGAGGCACGGCAACAGATGCCCCCCTCGACAACCGCCGCGCGGTCCAAACAATCGCGGCGTAGATCGCGCAGGCCAACGTCAGGTGAAATCCAAGCCGGTATTGCGACACGCTGGTGCGTCCGGCGAGACCTGACGACACCATCCACCAGCCGACCGCACCTAACAGCGCGCCCGAGCCAAACAGCATCCACAGCCGCAACTTCAGTTTCGGCTCGATCCAGCCTCGCCAGAGGAAGAACAGGAATGGCAGCAGGAACACCGCACCGACTGTCCGGGCCAGCAGACGATGCGACCATTCCCACCAATAGATGGTCTTGAACTCGTCGATACTCATGCCCTGGTTGATTTCGCGGTACTGGGGAATTTCCTTGTACTTGTCGA
>BFBZ01001938.1_pt1 | contig 12500 bp, 13 predicted proteins | sample 1888401 | NCBI WGS metagenome assembly BFBZ01 (sample SAMD00112614, study PRJDB3348) | symbiont metagenome | host: Chara braunii | reverse complement strand
CCGTAGGGCAGCAGGTGCTCGGTCGGGATGCCGATCTTCTGGCCGATCTCCTGGATCTGCTTCTTCTTGGCGCCGCGCGCGATCTCGATGTCGGACTTCACTTCGGCCATGTCTTCTGCCTCGATACGGGGGGTCGGATTTCGTGGTTCAGTCGAGTTGGTGGAAGCTGTGCTTCCTAAAGTCTCGGCGGCTCTTGTCCCGCGGCCCGGCAGGCCGAGGTCAGCGTGTTGGCCATCAGCAAGGCAATGGTCATCGGGCCGACTCCGCCAGGGACAGGCGTGATCGCGCCGGCCTGTATTTCGGCTTCCGTGTAGTCGACGTCGCCGACCAGCCTGGATTTTCCATCGCCATTGGCGACGCGGTTGATGCCGACATCGATGACGGTCGCACCGGGCTTGACCCAGTCGCCCTTGATCATCTCCGGACGGCCGACCGCAGCGACCAGGATGTCGGCGCCGCGGCACAGGCCTGGCAGATCCTTCGTGCGGCTGTGGGCGATGGTGACCGTGGCATTGGCATTGAGCAACAGATTGGCCATCGGCTTGCCGACGATGTTGGAGCGGCCGACCACCACGGCGCTGAGGCCGGAAAGGTCACGGCCACGGGCGCGCTCGATCAACAGCATCGAGCCGGCCGGCGTGCAGGGAACGAAGGCGGTGTCGAGTTCGCCGGTGCCAAGCTTGCCGACATTGATGAAATGGAAGCCGTCGACATCCTTCTCGGGCGCGATGGTCTGGATGATGCGCCCGGCATCGATGTGGCCGGGCAACGGCAGCTGCACCAGAATGCCGTGGATGGCAGGGTCGACGTTGAGTTTTTCAACAAGTGCGACGAGATCGGCTTCCGATGTATCGTCCGCCAAGGTGTGCTGTACCGAATGGAAGCCGCATTCCTTGGCCTTCTTGCCCTTGGACGAGACATAGACCTGGCTCGCTGGATCCTCGCCGACGATGACGACCGCGATGCCAGGCGTAATGCCGCTTGATGCAAGCAGGTCCGCCGTTGCCGCCTTGACCTTGGCGACCACATCCGCCGCCACGGCTTTGCCGTCTATAGCTTTCGTCATGCGCCGAAGTTCTCCCCATCTTCCCCATGGGGCGCCTCTCTCCTGCACCCCGGATTTCCGACTTCTCGCCAAATTGTAGCAGGCGGCCGCTCCGAAGGTCAACTCATATGCAATAAATTTTCATCACAAGAAATATTGTGCGGGCTGGCGATAACTGTCAGGTCAAAAAAGGGGACCGGCTCAGGCCGGTCCCCTCTGTCTGTCGTCATCGTTCAGTGGCTCGTGCGCGATTGCCTCAAACGAGGCCGGCCAGGACACCAACACCGGCGAAGGCGGCCAGGCCCCGAGCGACCGGACGAACAGCGAGCCTCTTGCTTTGCCCTTGCTGTCGAGAAGGAGGCCCAGGCCGAGGCCGGCGGCGTGCAGCGTTGCGGTGGCCAGCACGAAACCCGCGCCATAGGCAAGGCCACTGGCGGTTTCAGGCATTTCGGCGCCATGGGCATAACCATGAAAGACCGCAAAAAAGCCGACGAGCGTCATGGCGGCGGCATGCGCCTTGAACCCGAAGGCCACGGCTCCGCCGAGAACGACGATCGACAGGCCAATGCCCAGTTCGACGAATGGCACGGCTACGCCGGCAAGCCCAATCACGCCGCCCAGCATCATCACCGAGACGAAGCTCATCGGCACCAGCCAGCGGGCCCGGCCGCCCAGTTGGGCCGTGAGAGCCCGACCATGACCATGGCAAGGATATGGTCGACCGCTTGGTGCGGCGCAGCGTGTCATCGAAAACAGCGAAATTTCGGAGCGGCCGCAGAGTGTATCGTTTTACACAATTTCCAATTGCTGGACTCGCGCCATGCGTCGGTAGTTAAATTTTGCATCGAGCCAAGGAGTGGAAGGGTCTGGGAGGAAGTGGAATGGATTACGAATTCAACATCCGCCAATCTGACGATCAGCCTTACGAAGTTGCCTCTTTCGCCAAAAAGTATGGCCTGACGATCCCCGCCGCGGATGCCGTTCTTTTCGCCAAAGGCCCGTCGCGGACGGCATGCGATGCCGCCGCACTGGCTTTCCTCTGCGCAATTGCCGCACAAGCCAAGAGACAGTCGGCGCGATAGGCCAAGTGGCGGACAGTGATCGCTCTGATCGCGGTGACGCGGGAGTTCTCTATCTCCTCCAGTCGCGTGGTCTGATCACCTTATGGCGACGAGCGGCAGCTTCCGCGATCGCGCCATTGGTCTCTATTAAGGTGATGCTAATTTTTGTGCGGCGGAGACCCCAATCCCCGCCAAGGCCAGCGCGGAGCTTTCAGGCAATTGCTTTCACCGGCAACCGCGCTGGCCGCTAGCGCTTCGGCTCCGGCGTGGTCGTCTCGACCCTGACCTTGTCACCGATCTCCTTGGCCAGATCGAGAGCCTTCGCCTTGTCCCTGGTCGTCAGCACCGTTCGCCAATGTGGCTTCTCGAACACGCTCACGATGTATATTGTTATCGGGTCATCTGTCACAAGTCTAATATAGAGATTTCTTATATAAGTGCCAGCGCCCATCCGACAAAAGGCTGCTGCGCAAAAGCCAAGCTGTATTAGCGTTTCCTTCTGGATGGTATTATAATCGCTGTTGGGAGGGTGTATCGATGACAAACTTTACGGTCGAAGAGATGGAAGGCGATAGTGCCGTACGTGAAATCTCGGTCGTTGCCTTGAGCCGCATTCATGCGGTTATGAAAACGGTGAAGAGGCCGATCAAGGCAGGCCGAGAGCAAGGCAAAGGGTGGATTCGCGTCACGCAGGACACCAGCGGGTTGACGGGAGTTTTTCACTTCACGGATTAAGTCGCAAGGTAAGGGCAGAATCCCCGCCGATCGCGGTCTGTGTCGCCAGGGTTTGGACGTTCAGGTTGAATCGCAAGGGATTGCGAGTGTTGGGTTTGTGATTGAAGGCATTCAACCGCCGAGCCTTGGCGCCGACCAGGATTATCAGTCAATCTGGATGCCGCAAGAACCTGTGCGCCAACGCCAAGGGAGACTTGGCCATTTGCCAGGGCCCTGTTGCCGAAGTTCGCCGCCGCCTCGCGCTGAAAGCGGCTTGTCGAGACAGGCGCGAGAGATTACCAACAGAGAAAAGGGGAGCGCGACATGACGGCCGCCGTCAGGGATCATGGGCACAGTCGCGCTCGGGCGGCGACGGCCCTTGCCTGCATGGGGATCGTTTTCGGGGATATCGGCACAAGTCCCCTGTATGCCCTGCAAGTCGCAATCAATTCGGCAACGCCAGTGGGTTCGGGTCCCGCTCCGCAGGCGATCATCGGCATCGTTTCGCTGATCTTCTGGTCGCTCATCGTCGTCATTTCTATCAAATATGCGATCCTGATCATGCGAGCCGACAATCACGGCGAGGGCGGCATTCTCGCGCTGCTCGCACTGGTAAGCCCGCGGCGCGCCAGGCAGAGCCGTGCGCGCGCCGTGATGGTGGTGGTCGGCCTCTTCGGCGCGACACTGCTCTACGGCGACGGCGCAATCACGCCCGCCATGTCCGTGCTCAGCGCGATCGAAGGCCTCAAGGTCTATGCGCCACAGTTGGGACATGTCGTCGTCCCGCTGACTGTCGTGATCCTTGTCTTCCTGTTCTTTGTCCAGAAGAAGGGCACGGGCTGGATCGGCGGCATCTTTGGGCCGATCATGCTGGTCTGGTTCGCGGCTATCGGCGTTCTCGGCATCAGCGGCATCGTGAAGGGGCCGGCGATCCTCGCGGCCCTCAGCCCCTGGCCCGCCATCGACTACCTCTGGCACGCGGGGCCGCTTGCCTTCACGGTAATCGGAAGCGCTTTCCTCGCGGTCACGGGCGGCGAGGCGCTCTATGCGGATATGGGGCATTTCGGGCCTTTCCCCATCCGTGCCGCATGGTTCGGCGTGGCGCTGCCGTCGCTGACGCTGAATTATTTCGGGCAAGGCGGGCTGCTGCTAGCCGATCCATCGTCCATCGAAAATCCCTTCTATCGCCTGGCACCCGCCTGGTCGCACTACGGACTGATCGTCCTGGCGACGGCAGCGACGGTCATTGCCTCGCAGGCGATCATCACAGGCGCCTATTCGCTGACGCAGCAGGCGATCCAGCTCGGCTTCCTGCCGCGCATGAACATCATCCACACGGCAGGGCACGAACGCGGGCAGATCTACATTCCGCTGGTCAATTGGACCCTGGCCGCAGCCACGCTCACCGCCGTCCTTGGCTTCCGCTCGTCGGATGCCCTCGCCGGCGCTTATGGCATTGCGGTGTCGCTGCTGATGGTGATCACCACGGTTCTCGCCGCTTTCGTCGCGCTGCGGTGGAAGCACAATCCATTGATTGTTCTTGTCGTGAACGGCGGCCTCTTCGTGCTCGAACTGCTCTATTTCGCATCGGCCTCGACGAAACTGCTGGACGGCGGCTGGTTCCCGCTGACGATTTCCCTCATGATCGCGTTTCTCATGATGACCTGGCGCCGCGGCCAGGAGATTCTGGACAAGGCGCGCCTGGCTATTCGCCAGACGGTCGCCGACTTCAATGCCGACATCAAAGCGAATCCGCCCTTCCGCATCCCCGGCACCGCGGTCGTGCTCGGCCGCTTGACGAAAGGCGTTCCGCTCGCCCTTTCGCACAACCTCAAGCTCAACCATGTGCTGCATGAGAAGGTCCTGCTGGTCGCGATCGAAGTCGCAGAGACGCCACGCGTGCCCGACGAGGAGCGGGCCGTCATCCGGAAGATTTCCGATGACATTTTCCGCGTCGAGCTACGCTACGGCTTCATGGAGAATCCCGATGTGCCGCACGGTCTGAAGACGGCGCTCGCACGTGAACAGATCGACAAATGCGAATTGTCGAAGATCACCTACTACACCGGACACGAGACGATCATCGCCGGCGGGCTGTCGGGCGGGATGGCGCGCTGGCGCGAGGGTCTCTTCGCGCTCATGCATCACAACGCGCAGCGGCCCGGCGCCTATTTCAGCATCCCCGCCGAGCAGGTCATGGAAATCGGGGTCGAATTCAAGATCTGACCGCGACCTGAGCATGGGCCCGATTGGTCACCTGCCAGGTTTCAACGGGCCGGCAGGAGGATGCCGTTCCCTGGCGGCCAGCAAATCCAGATCCGGGCTGATTCTGATGGGGTGGGAGCCTCGTTGCGGATAACATTCTGGGATGAGAGCGCAACAGGTTTGCCCATGCCATCAGGAAGGAACGAAGGGGTTCGACATCAGGGCGGAGAGAGGACTTCGCCAGGCTCGCGCCCGGATACCGATGGTGTTTCAGCAATTCAACCTGTTCGAACACAAGACGGTGCTCGAAAACCGAGGTCGTCTTCAACATCGATCTGCGCCATCCCGTTCCGGAAACGCTCGAGGGACTGCGCAAGGGTATCGAGGAAATTGCCAGTGCCGGGGCCGCGCCTTGCGGGTGACCATCGTCGAGACCTTGAACTTGCCGCCGATACGCTTCGACGCGCGGCTAACCCGTCTCGTCGGCCAGGCCGCGCTGGAGATCGGAGCGACGACGCTCAAACTCCACTGCAGGGCAACCCACGATGCCAACTTCATGGCGACGACGATGATCTTCATTCCGTGCCGTGAAGGCCTCAGCCACAACGAGGCCGAATGGGCGGAGCCCGATCATATGATAGCCGGGGCAAACGTCCTGTTCCGCGTCATCCGAGGTCTCGCCGTCGAACACGATCCGCGCGAATGAGCGCCGCAATCAGTCGGCTCGGAGCATCACGCATCCTTGGGAAGCACCTGAAGGACCCGTGCGATGAACATATGGAACTCCGACATGTAGTTGCGCAGGAACTCCTCGGTGGCTTCGACCGTGACTTCGCCGCTGTCGGTGATCAGTCCCGGCGTGAACTGGATATAGGCTTCCGGGGCGTTCATCTGCGGCGAGTTGCAGAAGCTGAGCACGCTGCGCAGGCTCTGCTGGGCGACTGCCGTTCCGATCGCGCCAGGCGTTGTCCCGATGACGGCCGAAGGCTTGCGGGCGAAGGAATTCTTGCCATAGGGGCGGCTGGCCCAGTCGATGGCATTCTTCAAGCCGCCCGGGATCGAACGATTGTACTCCGGCGTGATGAAAAGGACGGCCTCGACGGCGGCGATGGCATCCTTGAAGGCGCGCGCCACGGGCGGAAAATCAGCATCGTAGTCGTAGCTGTAGAGCGGCAGATCCTTGAAGGATATCTCCGCCATTTCAAGTTCGGGGGGAGCAAGCAGGACCAACGCCTTCGCGAGCTTGCGGTTGATCGAGGCCTTGGCGAGACTGCCGATGAGGTAGCCAACTTTATGCACCGTCATGAGACCCTCCGTTATGAGCCGATCGGGTGAGGCGCCGCAACCAGGGGAGTATGGGCGCTTTCGCTTCGTTTGTCATCGACGTTCGAGCCAACCGACAAGCTCGAACCAGAAATGTCAGATCCTGATCACGCCACCTCCGGGGGCCCTGAACGGGCGCCGTCAAGCCTCCTCTTCACGCACGCTTCAGATCTTGTCGAATCCGCCACCTGCCGCAACGAAGCCGCCTGAAATGCGCAGTGAGTCGATCGCGCCGCACCCCGGTGAAAGCCTGACGGATGGCGCATCGGTCAAATTGCGCGGCGACCAGCTCTTCGGCGGTGGCAACGATCTTTTCCAGTTTACTCATGAAACGACCTCGCAAGGCCCGCAATCGGCCCATCCGTCCAGTGGCGCACCAAAGCCGCATTGGTTCAAGGTGCTGGTTTGAGGAGCAGGGACGAGCCGAGAGCCCGCGACACGTTCTGGCTAGTGAGCGGATAGTCCGTAGCTTGCCCATTCGTTGGGCGGGATCGGAGTTCCGACACTGAAATCCAGGGACAAGACCTTCGTCGCATTGGCGTCGACCTCGCATCGGTAGCTCAGCCTGTACACTGTTGTTGCCGTGGGCAAGGCGGTGTCCGGGACGACGAGGACATTGCCCGACTTCAGCTGATACTTTGGGATCAGGACGGGGAAATAAGAGGCGTCCAGCAGTTGACGCTCCAAAGCGCTGGAGCAAAGTTGAGCCGCCCGCTCACCGCGAGGCACGCCGGCCATCGAGGTCGTGGCCAGCGCATCGCCGGTAGCGCCTTGCGAGTAGAGCCTGCGGACACCCGGAAGGCCCGAATAGCCCTGCGATGCGGCAATGGGCGCGTCCGTGGAGTTTGGCTTCCCAGCGCTTCCGCTTGCCGACCTGACGGCCTTTGCTGGGTTGGGCTTCGGCGCATCCGCGGGTCTGGGCCGCGGCGCTTCAGCCAACGTGGGAAGCGCGATCTCGCCATCGCCGCCGGTTGCGGCCAACGCTGCTGGCGCCGCGGCTGTCTGCTTGTCTGTGTCCGGGGATGCCTGCTTCTCCTGTGTGGGCTCGGTTTCCTTCGCGGCGGCTACGGGCTTGTCCCCGGCCTTGGTTGGGTCCGCCCGCTGCTCGGAGGCCGCGGACGCGGCGGTTTTGTTCTCAGCATCCTTCGGCATGACAGGCGGTTTTGGATCGTCTTTCTTTGCCGGCGACGGCGAGTTGTCCTGAGCGCTGGCCCCATCCAGGGCTTTCCTCGGGCCGGTATCCTTGTCGCCGAACTGGAAAACAGGCTTCAGGACCTCGATTGGCGAGGGCTTGGATGGTTGCTTTTCCGGCGGAGGCGGCTTTTCAACCTTAGGCTCGGGCGGCTTTTCAACTTTAGGCTCGGGTGGCTTTTCAACCTTCGGTTCTGGCGGCTTGTCGACCTTGGTTTCCTTTGGGGGCGGCGCAGGAGCAGGTTTCGGCTTCGGCTGCTCGGGCGGCGGCACCAGCGCGACATTTACCGCTTGCTCCTCCTGCGGCTGCTGGGGAGGCGTTGGCAAGTCGTAGACCAGGAGCGCCATGACAAGCGCGTGCAGGACCAGCGCCGCGGACAAGCCCCACAGCAGATCCCGACGCTCTTGTCGTGCCTCGTCCTTCATCTTGCCTGATGTGGAGCGAAATAGCGGCGGCATCAAGCATAAGCCCCGGAGTGGCGCAATTTGACCCTGACAGGTTCGTGATCGAGGTGGCCACGCGCAAGCCACCGTGTCAGCTACTTCGACAGGCGATTCTCGTCGTCGATCAGCAGCAGGCGGGTGGGCGCCGCATCGCCCCACTTCCAGAGCACGAGGTTCATATCGTCAGCGGTCGTGGCGGGAGCGAAGCTCCTGACCAGMAAGCCATGATAACCGCCGGCGATCAGCCGCCGCGCAAAAGCCTGTGTCCGCGCCTCCCCGCTGGTCTTCATCTGGTCGCGCCAGGTGCTGTCGGCGAGAGCGGCGGAATCCATGCCTTGCGCCTTCAGCCCCTGTTCGTTCCGGCAATCGAACAGGCCGTCGATTTCAGCATCGTAGGAGACAAGCGTGGTCGGCTGGAGATTGCCAACCTGGTTGGCTTCGCGCAGCGCCGTCATCACCGACAGCGACGCATAGAGGGCCGGCATGCCCTTGGGATTGAACCGGCCGCCGTAGAGTTCGGCCCCACGGCCCGAAAGCGGCTCGCGCGCAAAAATAGGGTTCAGCGCTCGATAGAGCTTTCCGCGATACAGCACCGTGTCAGGCGTGTACGCCGGCGTCGATCGCGTCGACATAGTCCAATACGTCGTCCGCACGGCCGCCGCGCACGAGCTGCATGGCCGTCTGGCCCGAAAAGCCCGGCAGCGGCTCCGAGCGATACCAGGCATAGGCCATCAATTGCGAGCCGAAACGCGGCTCGACCTTGTTGATGACCTCGACCATCTCGCGCAGCCGCCGCTGGGTCTTGTCCGACCGGATGCGGTCCTTGCGCTGAACCGCGTCCCTGCCCAGCCCCGCCGTGCGAGCGACCTCCTCGCTGGTCGTGCGGAACGCTTCCGCGATCTTACGCGGTGCGAAGAGGCCATTGTCGGAATACTGGACGAGACCCATAACCATTTCCTGTCGTTATCCATACCGCTTGATATGACGCAATATGGCGTCAGTTGACGCGGCATTCAAGAGGAATCGCCAAGCGGGCGGGCGACGTCCAGCGGAGACCCTAACACAGGTTCACACGTGGCTGGCGATGACGATACCGGACGGGGCGATAGTGATGTTCATCACCGCAAAGTTCATGGGCGATCCGGAAGCTCCATCCTTCATCGAGCCCAACCCGGACGCCTAGGCTGGCGCCCAGGTGCAAATTGGCCGTGAACTCTTCCCGAAATGGCTCCTTCGCCGCGTGCCTCCCTGCGGTAGAAGCGGGGCTGGTTGCAGAGGGCAGACATTGGCCGAGTTCGATTTCATTGTTGTTGGCGCCGGCTCGGCGGGCTGCGTGCTTGCCAATCGTCTGACCCGGTCGGGCAAATACCGCGTCCTGTTGCTGGAGGCCGGCGGCAGCGACCGTCGCTTCATGATCCGAATGCCGATCGGCTATGGCCACAGTTTCTACAATCCCAAGGTGAACTGGAAGTTCGAGACCGGGCCGCAGCAAGCGCTTGCCGGGCGCCGCAGTTATTGGCCACGCGGCAAGGTGCTCGGCGGTTCCTCCTCCATCAACGCCATGGTCTATGTGCGCGGTCAGCGGCATGACTTCGACGATTGGAGACAGGCCGGCAATCCCGGTTGGGGCTGGGACGACGTGCTGCCCTTCTTCAAGTCGATCGAAACCTTCGATCGGGGTGGCGACGCCATGCGGGGTGGCAATGGCGAGCTGCATGTCACCGACATGGCTCCTTCGGTGCATCCACTGTGCAAGGATTGGCTGCAGGCTGCCGAGCAGGCCGGTTTCCACAGAACGCCGGACTACAATGGCGAACAGCAGGAAGGCATTTCGGTCTACCAGATCAGCGCGAAAAAGGGGTTTCGCGCCTCCTCGGCGACAGCCTTTCTGCACCCTGTCAGTGGCCGCCCGAACCTGAAGATCATCACCGATGCATTCGCCACCCGCATCCTTTTCGAAGGGGCGCGTGCGGTCGGCGTCGAGTACGAGGTCGACGGGATCAGGCGGACCGCGAATGCCAGGCGCGAAATCGTCCTGTCGGCCGGAGCGGTGCATTCACCGGTACTGCTGCAGCATTCGGGCGTTGGTCCCGGCGCCCTGTTGCAGAGGTTCGGCAAGCCGGTCGTGAAGGACATGCCGGGGGTCGGGCAAAACCTCCAGGACCATCTTGGCATCGACTACCTCTATCGTTCGCGCGTGCCCACGCTCAATTCGCAACTGCGCCCCTGGTGGGGCCGGTTGCTGCTCGGCATGCGCTATGTCCTGTTTCGGGATGGGCCGCTGTCGCTCAGCGTCAACCAGGCGGGCGGCTTCGTCAAATCCAGCGACGATCTCGATCGGGTCGATACCCAGCTCTACTTCTCGCCGGTCAGCTACAGCAAGCCGACACCCGGTGTGCGGCGGCTCACGCTGCCGGATCCGTTTCCCGGCTTCTTCATCGGCATTCAGCCCTGCCGGCCGGCGAGCCGAGGCTCGATCGGCATCGGATCACCCGATGCCAAGGCGGCCCCGGTCATCGAACCGAATTACCTTTCGGCGCCGGGGGACATGGAGCAGATGCTCGCCGGCGTTCGGCTGATACGCCGTATCGCCGCAGCGCCGGCCATGCGCGATGTCATCATCGATGAGATGAAGCCCGGCACCGCGACACGGAACGAGGATGCGTTGATCGCGGATATCCGCGCCCGTTCAGGCAGCGTGTTCCATGCGTCCTGCACGTGTCGCATGGGACCGGATGACGGGCGCGATGTGGTCGATGCGCGGCTGCGTGTGTACGGCCTGCAAGGGCTGCGCGTTGTCGATGCTTCGGTGTTCCCGAATGTGACATCCGGCAACATCAACGCGCCGACCATCATGGTGGCGGAAAAGGGTGCCGCGATGATCCTGGAGGACGCCCGCTAATCCCTGGCATCAACCGCGCTGGTTCTTCTCCAGGACACCGGCGAGTGTCTCCACGCCCTTGCGAATGGTGCGCTGATCGATCGCGGCAACACCGAGCACCAACCCGCTGTCGACATTTAGTCGTTCAATGCAGAACCGCCCGATCGGTGAAACGGACAGGCCGGCGGCATCGGCGTCCGCGCGGACCTTGTCCTCATCCATCGCCGGCGCATCGAATGTGCCGACGAGATGAAAGCCGGCGACCGAGTTGTGAACGTTCAGCAGGCCCTTGAGATGCTTGCTCGCCGCCTCATGGAAAGCGGCGTGCCGTCCGGCATAGATCTCGCGCATGCGGCGCAAATGAGTGGCGAAATGGCCGTCCTCGATGAAGGCGGCGAGAACGGCCTGGATGCTCGAAGGGACCCCCTGCAGGAAGGCACCTGAAATGCGCTGAAAGGTAGAGACCAGCGGTTTTGGCGCGATGTAGAATCCCAGGCGCAGCGCCGGAAACATGGTTTTGGAAAATGTGCCGACATAGATGACGCGATCGCCCGTATCGGCGCTCTTCAGGGTCGGCAATGGGCGTCCGTCGTAACGGAACTCGCCGTCGTAATCATCCTCGATGATCCAGGCGCCCTGCTGGTTGGCGGCGCTCAGCAATTCGCTACGCCGTCGAAGGCTCATCTCGACGCCCATTGGATGCTGGTGCGACGGCGTCACGAAAGCGAGGCGGAAATCCGGTGCCAGCCGCAGCCCGGCTTCGACGGATATGCCTTCCCGGTCGACCGGCACCGCGACCATGCGTGCGCCGCAAGCGATCAGGCTGTTGCGCGCGCCGATGGCGCCCGGATTCTCGAACCATACCGGATCGCCCGGATTGAGGAGTACGCGGCCGATGAGGTCGAAGGCCTGCTGGGCGCCATTGACGATGAAGATCTGTTCGGTGTCGCAGGATACGCCGCGATTGGCCCGCAAATGCTCGGCGATTGCCGCGCGCAGCCGGGGATGGCCGTGGGCGTCGGAATAGCCCATGATCAGGTCGCGCGGCTCGCGCCAGTGCTTGGCGGTTAGGCGCGCCCAGATCGCCAGTGGAAAGGCGTCATAGTCCGGCAGGCCGGTGATGAAGGCGCGCGGCTTGTGCGGATGGGCCAGCCGCTGGAAAAAGCGCGGCGAGGCGTCGGCGATGATATCGGCAAGCCTTGTGGACGACGGCGCCAGCGGCGGCGGCACCGTCAGCGGCTGTGCCGGCTTGCTGGTTTCGGCCAGGTCGGACACGTAGGAACCGGAGCCGGTTCGCGAGACGATAAGGCCTTCGGCCGTCAGGCGTTCGAACACGGACAATGCCGTCGTGCGCGAGATATCGAGTTCCCTGGCCAGCGTACGGCTCGAAGGCAGCCGCTTGCCGCTCGGCAACGCGCCGGAGGTGATCAACTGTCGTACGGCAGCGTAGACCTGGGTGGTGATCGATTTGTCCAGCGAGCGGTCGACGGCGATCGCGAACAGCAATTCACCGGCGGACCGTTTCACCATCTGACCATTGCCTCGGTTTGAGCGTTGTTTGCATTTTCATCGGGATAACCGGCTTTCGGTTTTTTCGAAAGTGGACCTTACCGGGCATGTGGTTGCGACTTCATAG